>Ga0209415_10002950_pt1 | contig 31826 bp, 30 predicted proteins | sample PeaSoiSIISIP2007_FD_187696 | JGI IMG/M metagenome (GOLD analysis project Ga0209415, IMG submission 187696) | Peat soil microbial communities from Weissenstadt, Germany - SII-SIP-2007 (SPAdes) (version 2) | ecosystem: Environmental > Terrestrial > Soil > Wetlands > Peat | place: Germany... | reverse complement strand
GCAATTCCGTCACAGTGGAATTGAACCCGGGCGTCGAAGTGGATCTCGACCGTTTGGAACGCCACTTCTACACCACCTCCAGCTGCGGCGTCTGCGGCAAAGCGTCCATCGAAGCCATTGAGACACAGATGCAAATGCAAGGTTGTTCCGTACTGCCGCGCAACGCGCCGGTGGTCGCATCCAGCGTCATTCATCTTTTGCCCGAAGCTCTGCGGCGCGCCCAGCCCGTCTTCGAGCACACCGGCGGCTTGCACGCGGCGGCGCTTTTCTCGCCCGATGGAACACTCCAGCTTTTGCGCGAAGACGTCGGCCGCCACAACGCGCTGGACAAACTAATCGGGGCCGAAATGCTCGCCGGTCACACCCCGCTCTCGAACCATCTTCTTTTCATGAGCAGCCGAGCCAGCTTCGAGCTGGTGCAAAAAGCCATCGTGGCCGGCATCCCGGTCCTGGCTGCCGTGGGCGCGCCCTCCAGCCTGGCGGTGGAAACCGCGCAGCGCTTCAACTTGACCCTGCTTGGCTTTGTGCGCGACAGCCGTTTTAACATCTATTCAGGAGCATCCAGAATCCAATGAAACTCCGCATCCATGGAAACTCGCTGCGGCTGCGGCTGAGCCAATCGGAAGTCGCCCAGTTCAGCAAGACCGGCTTTGTCGAAGATAGCACCCAGTTCGCGCCAGGCGTCAGGTTCGCTTATACCATCGAGTCCTCATCGAGCCTTCCGGCGCCCCAAGCCTCTTATCAGGACCACTGGCTCAGAATCCAGGTCCCATCCGCGGCAGCCCACGATTGGTTCACCACTGACCGCGTTGCCATCAAGTCTGATCAGCCGATCGAAGCCGACAAGCGCTTGTCCATTCTGATCGAAAAGGATTTCCAGTGCCTCCACGGCGGCGAACAGCGGGATCCCGACGCCTACCCGAACCCGCTCGAAGAGCCGGCGCCTCAAAGAGGCTGAACTTTTACGCGGCGGAGTTCGCGCGTTCCCGTGAGCCGGTTGGAAGCAAATCAGCTCTCTCTATCACGGAAGGAAGCAGCCCGAGTTGCTGCATCATGCCAATGTCATCGCGCGTTGCGTAATGATCAGCGATCTGGCCCTCACTGATCCGAAACATGTGTATGTGCTGAACTCGAAAATACTTGTTGGTTGGCGCTACTCCCACCAGCAATCCGCCGTTCACCGGCAGCTTCCCGGCGCCTCGGTGAGTGCCGCCAAACGTGCCCCGCTCCACCACCCAGTCGCCATCGCTCAGGACGTGCAGCGGCTCCAGCGTGATATCCGGAAAGGTCGTTTGAATATCTTTCAATACCAGGCGCAGCCGTTCGCGGCCGACTGGCCGGCCAAAGTTGCAGGCGTCCTCGGAGAAGCATTCGGCGGCTGCGTCCATGTCTCCGCCATTGAATGCGTCGATGAAACCTTGGACAACATCTCGGTTGTTCTTCGCAAGCATCTACGTTTCCTCCAAATGGAAAAGGGCGCCAATTGCTCAGCGCCCTTCGCCGCGTCGTTCGGAGTCGACCCTGGAGTTGTGACTTCTTAGTCCCCTTCTCATCGGGGTTCCACGGCCGCCGAACAACTTACCTCGCCGATCTTATCACGGAAGCCGAGCCCGCGCCTGGCGTCACGAAATCCTCTCGCCGATCGACTTGGCCTGCAGGAACTGCAGCAGGTAATCCGGCCCGCCCGCCTTGGAATCCGTCCCCGACATGTTGAACCCGCCAAAAGGATGCGCCCCCACCATCGCGCCCGTGCATTTGCGATTGATGTAGAGGTTTCCCACAAAAAACTGCTCGCGCGCCTGGCGGATCTTCTCGCGATTGTTCGTGTAGACGGCGCCTGTCAGCCCATACTCGGAATCGTTCGCCAGCTCCAGAGCATGATCGAAATCGCGCGCCTTCGCCACCGCCAGCACCGGCCCAAAAATCTCCTCCTGGAAGATGCGCGCCTTCGAATCGACATCGGCGATTACCGTCGGCTGCACAAAATAGCCATCGCCCGTTGCCCTACCGCCTCCCGCCACTAGCCGGCCTTCCTTCTTGCCGACCTCCACATAATCCAAAATCGACTTCATCGCGCCTTCGTTGATCACCGGGCCCATGTAATTTCCGGAATCTTCCGCCGAACCCACCTTCAACCCGGCGACTTCGGCCTTCAGCTTTTCGACGAACTCGTCGTAAATTGCCGCGTCCACGATCGCCCGCGAGCAGGCCGAGCATTTCTGCCCCTGGAACCCAAATGCGGACCACAATACGCCCTTCACAGCGCTGTCGATGTCCGCCTCGCGATCCACCACGATCGCGTCCTTGCCGCCCATCTCCGCGATCACGCGCTTGATCCAGATCTGCCCCTTGCGCGGCTTGGCCGCCAGCTCATTGATGCGCAGCCCAACTTCTTTGGACCCGGTGAACGCGATGAACCGGGTCAGCGGATGCTCCACCAGAACATCGCCCACCACCGCTCCGCTTCCCACCAGCATCGAGAACGATCGCGGCGGGAAGCCCGCGTCCAGCAACACCTCGGCGAATTTTGCCGCAATAGTCGGCGTATCGCTCGAGGGCTTAATCACCACCGTGTTGCCTGCCACTAGCGCGGCCGTGGTCATCCCCACCATGATGGCCAGCGGAAAGTTCCACGGCGGAACGATCACACCCACGCCCAGCGGCAGGTAGAACAATTCGTCTTTTTCCCCTGGCAACTGCACCAGCGGATCCGGCTGGTCCAGGCGCAGCATTTGGCGCGCGTAGTACTCGCAGAAATCGATCGCCTCGGACACATCCGCGTCGGCTTCCGGCCACGTTTTGCCCGCTTCATAAACCAGCCACGCGTCGAACTCAAACTTTCGCTCTCGGAACAGCTCCGCCGCGCGTAGCAGGACCCGTGCACGCGTCTGGGCCGGCACGGCGCCCCACTCCGGAAAATACGCGTGAGCCGATTCCACAGCCTCCGTTGCCAGCGCCGCCGTAGCTTTGTTGTGAACGCCCACGATCTCGCCCGGCCGCGACGGATTCACCGACTTCAGCAAATCCCCCGTCTTCTCGCGGCGTCCAGCGATCAGAAGCTCATATTCGCGCCCTAACTGCGCCCTTACGTCTCGCAAAGCCCGCTCCATCGCTTCGCGGTTGGCCGGCTTGGCGAAATCGGCCACTGGCTCGTTGGAAAACGGTTTGGGCTGCGCCTTCACCGGCTCGGCAATCGTACTGCTCATTCTTTGGTCCCTTTCAGCTCTGGTCCTTGCGCGTTATCCCCGATCGGTCAAATTGGACGCGGTGCTCTCTACGATCTTGCGCCCGCGCTCGAACATTTCCGCGGCCTCATCCGCCAGTTTGCGGCCACGGTCGTACATCTCCCGCCCGCGCTCCAGCAAATCGCTTCCCGAATCGGCTAGCGCCTCACGGCCCTTCTGCGCCTTCCGTGAGAGGTGCCGCCGGGTAGCTTCGCCCGTTGCCGGAGCATAGAGCAACGCAACGGTCGCTCCAATCGCAATCCCTGCCATGAACCACACTGCTTTGCTGCCGTATTCTTGATCCGCCATGAATCCTCCATGTTTTATTCTAGCGCCCGTCGGCTTTTCACCTAGCGCCATGTGCGCCGATCGGCTTGCCAAGTGGGCGCGACATGCAGGCACAGGCGTAGAATCAAAGCGTGGCTAACGAACCGGATCTGATCACCGTCTATCGCTCCATGGACGCGGACGCCAAAGAAGACGCCGAATGCATCGTCGAGCTGCTGACCGACGAGGGGATTCAGGCGGTCTTGCTGGACGATTCGGCGGCCGGCGTGCCTGAGGGCGTTTTCGAAGTGGGCGTGCCGGCCCCCGACGCCGCCCGCGCCGAAGAGCTGATCGCCGAGAATCCGCTGCCCGACGAAGTCGAAGAAATTGACCCCTCGTCGAAGCTCGATCTGGAGACCATCGCCAGCGCCGCCAGTGAATTGGAAGCGATGAGCATTAAGAATCTCTTGGAATCGAACGACATCTCGGCAGTGTTGGTCGGCAATTCGGTGCTCCCCAACTTCCCCTTCGAGGTCCGCGTGGCTCACGAGCAAGTGGACCGTGCCCGCACACTGCTGACGGACGCCGAGCTGATCGGCCCCGCCTCCGCCGAAGAAGCCGAACTGGAATCAGAATCCGGCGCGTGATCTTGTCCAGTGCGCGATTTTACAGCGCAGGCTCGTTTACGTGCAGGAACCATCGGGCGATGACGACATCGCGCACAAACCAGCGCGTGCCCAGCAACCGCCTTCCCACAGCGCCGATCCAGGCCGGCGGGAGATACTGGGCCGCCAACGATGCCCAGTCTTTGCCGGAGTCACCAAATCGCCGCGCGAGCAGCTTCCCATAAACGGCCAACGAACTCCGCGAATAATTTCCCTGCGACTCCACGATGGCTTGCGCCGCCAGCAGACCTGACTCGATCGCCGGCCGGATACCCTCCCCACTCTGCTTATAAGCCAAACCCGCCGCATCCCCGATCAGCAAAACACCGTCCTCAGCCACCTTGCGTTCGGAGACCCCGTAGAGCAGATAGGCGTGGCCCAGCAGCGCCGCCGGAACATCAAATGAAATCCGTCCCGCCGATTTTAGAAAACGGACGAACGTAGCGACGTGCTCCGACAGCCGATGCTGATCCATGCGTCCCAGGCCTATATTCAAAAAATTCCGTTTGCGAAAGCACCAGCCGTAGCCTTTGATGTCGGCGCAGAAATAGAGCTCCGGCATATCTGGGCGAATGCGGCACCGAGCCTGCTGCTCATCATCCATCTCGAACTCGGCCTCTTGCGCCACCACTGCGTTCTCTCGCGCGGGCTTGGCGCCCGTCAGTTTGGCCACCGGACAAAAATGCCCGCCCGCTCCCACTACCAGACGTGCCCGGATGTTCCCGTTAACGACCCAACCGCCGTGTTCGCGCTCCAACCTTGCGAGCGCGACTCCTTCGATCAGCCGCGCGCCTGATCTCCTCAACAGGTAGTCATCAAATTCGCGCCGGCGAATGCCATAGCTCACCGTTGCGTTGTAATCGGCTTCGAGCGCCGAACCACCAATCCAGCCGGTGCGAAATGCGGTAATCGGCTGCAGGACGCGGCCGCGCCCATAGTCACCTGGATCAATCCCGAGTTCGCTCAAAACCTGCGGCGTGATCCATCCTCCGCAGACTTTGTCGCGCGGAAAGGTCTGCCGATCGAGAATGGCAACGTCGAGCCCGGAAGCCCGGAGTCCCCACGCACACGACGAACCCGCCGGCCCGCCGCCCACGATCAGGACATCGCATGCGTCCATTTGACCTTCCCGCGAACTTTCTCCACTGCCGGCTGCGCCGCTTCGGCTACCGCATCCTGATCGGCGTACAACGGATCGCGGGTCCAGAAAATCGGCTCTCGCTCGGAGCCGGTAAACAAAATCTGGAACAACTGCAGGTGGCCCAGACGAAAGGCGGCGATCGATCCAGCCAGGTACAAGCGCCACGCGCGCACGAAACGGGAATCGTACATCGCCGTCACCTGATTCCGCGACTTCTCAAAGCGCTCCAACCAATGCTCCAGCGTCTTGGCGTAGTGCATGCGGAGATTCTCCACGTCCAGGACCGAGTAGTTCTTGGGCTCGAGCACGCCCAAAGATTGCCCCAGCGATGGGACAAAACCGCCCGGAAAAATGTGCTTGCGAATCCAGCGGCTGAACACCCCGGGATAGTTTCGCCCAATGAAGTGCAGCAGGCCGCGGCCCGTGTCGCCGATACTGCGGTGAATGATCTCGGAAAACTCCCGGTAGTGATCCAACCCTACGTGCTCCAGCATGCCTACCGAGACAAAGACATCGAATTTTCCCGATATGGCCCGGTAGTCGTCTTCGATGTATTCCACGCGGTCGCTCAGTCCCTCCGCCCGCGCTCTCTGGCGCGCGTATGCGATCTGTTCGTGAGAAACGTTGTACGCTTTCACCGACACGCCATACTCCCGGGCCATGTGGAGCGCCAGCGCTCCCCAGCCGCAACCCGCTTCCACCACCGTCTCACCGGGCTGCAAGCGCAGCTTGCGGCAAACGTGATCCATCTTGGCAATTTGAGCGTGTTCCAACGTGGACGATGGGGTGGGGAAGTAGGCGCAGGTATAGACCATCTGCTCGTCCAGCCACAGCTTGTAGAAATCGTTCCCCACATCGTAATGGCGGTGAATGTTATTGCGCGATCCTTGAGGTGAATTGTCCTGCAACCAGTCCATCCACTTCGAAGCCAGGCGAGTGTACCAACTGCCCGCTGCCAGCGAACGTTCCATGGCCTGGTAAACTACCTCCATGAATTGCACCAGATCGCCTTCCACGTCGATCCGGCCTTCCATGTAGGCGTCGCCAAAGCTGACCTCCGGGTCGCGTAGTAGCCCCACCAGCGTGGCGCGATCCTCAATCACCAATGTGGCTACAGGAGCGCCGCCGGGCGGAGAAACAGCGGCGCCTCCTTTCACCAGAAGGCGAACCGGTACCGAGCCGGTAGCCTGAAGAATGCGTGAAAGCAGCCATTCGTCAGCGAATCGTGGCAGAATCGCCATTTGCTCTGTCCCTCCGATTAGGCTAGCCGGGCGTACCGGCTCTAATGAGATGATGTTACTACTCGCGGTAACATTTGGGGGAGACCTTAGCTTCCATTCACCTTACTTAGCCTCTCAGGAGTAAGACGACCGAGGTCAACAGGTTGACACGAATGTTAATCTGCACGCCAAATACCTGTCGCATTCTATCTTTGGCGAGCATTCTCTTCTAGGGATTGTGAAAATTACTCAACCTCCTGCGCCGAGTCGCGCAGCCCAGTGGCTTAATTGGCTGCCGAATTGCGGCCAAACTGCAAAAATTGCGGCACCAGGCGATGAATGGCCGATTTCTGGCGATGGTGCCCCAAGTGCGAAGAACTCGCGGTAGCTAACGAAATAATTGTTAAACATCGAGCCAAATTCTGCCGTTAAGTACGGTTACAGGAGCTAGCTACAATGCGAGCCGAGGTTTCGCCCAACCAACTTTTTCCCGAATCGCACATTTCCGAATCACAGAACGCAGTCGCTTCCCCGAGCGGCACGGTAAGTGCCTTAGCCCGCTTTGCCTCCGGCTCCGGAGCCGACTTAACGCCCGATTTGTCGACATCGGCCGCCGGCGCGGCCAGCAAGAACATCTCCCTGCCCAAATGTTTGCTTCCCGAATCGGTCCGCAGTGGCGATGGCGTTGGTCCTGTGCTGGCTCTCGATGACTATTGCTCGAAACTCCTGGTTGTCACCCTGGGAATCACCGACGTGGTGGAACGTACGGGCCTCTCCGTTTCTGTTTGGGGCTCGCCGGATCAAAGCCAATGGGGCGCCAAGCCCCTGCTTACTTTCCGGCAGCGTCAATATTGCGGCGTCTATTCGGTACTGTTGAATCTGGCTATGTATCCGGACGTCCAGTACTTGCGCGTCCACTGGAGCATGAACCGGTGGGGCAGGGGCGAACGCACCCCCCGCTTCGGCTTTGAAGTGTTCCTGGAAGAATCCGGAGCCCGCGTCAGCAGTTCGGCCGTGGCCTAGCCGCGCGAACACTGGCATAACCTCGCCGAACTAGCCCGCAAAGGGTGCGGCGGCGCCCTCATTGCGGTCGGGTAACGATGCCGCCGCGCTCCGTTTTGCGGGCTGTTACTCAGAAGTGGCGCACCCTCCCAGCACAGCAATGTAACTAATTCGGGCCGTTTGAGTCCCACCAGCAGGTAAATATCGTAAAGTGCGACCCAATGGAGACCATCGAAGTTTTTTTGGTCGAGGATAACCCCGCCGATGTGCTGCTGATCCGGGTTGCTCTATCTCAGGTTCCCTTCCCCCTGAAACTTTTCGTGGCCAATGATGGCGAGCAAGCGCTGAAGATGCTGCGCTCGCCGGAGTTCCAGCCGCAGTTGATCATTCTCGATCTAAACATGCCGCGCGTCGACGGCCAGACTCTTTTGCGGCAATATCAGCAGAAGAAAATTCCCATTGTGGTATTCAGCTCCACACAGAACAAAGCGGAAGTGCAAAACGCTTTGGCGCTGGGAGCGCGCGAGTATGTTCAGAAGCCCATTGACTTTGAACCTTACGCCAACGCCATCTGTGGAATCATTCAGCGCTGGATTGTCTTGCCGCCCGAGCAGCCGGTAACTGTGCTTTGACGCCGCGAGCCTGTTTCGGCCCGAAGATCCCATTTTGACCCGACTACGCTACACTCTAACTTTCCATGCGTAAGCAAATTTCCCCTGCCACTAGCGTGAGTGGCGCGCTCCAGCTTCCCGGCGACAAATCCATCTCACACCGCTATGCGATGCTGGCGGCGATTGCCGAAGGTCCGACAAAATTATCGAATTATTCGAGTGGCGCCGATTGCCACTCGACGCTCGCCTGCATGCGAGCGCTTGGTGTAACGATTGAAAACAACGACGGCGTGGTGTGTATTCACGGCCGTGGTCTGGACGGATTGCGCGAGCCTGCCGCCGCATTGGACGCGGGCAACTCGGGCTCGACCATCCGAATGCTCTCCGGCATCCTGGCCGCGCAACCGTTCCTGACCCGGATCGGCGGCGACGAATCGCTGTCGAGGCGCCCCATGGAGCGCGTCATGAAGCCGCTGGCGCAAATGGGAGCACGCATCGACGCGCTTGAAAATCGGTTTCCGCCCCTGACCATCCATGGTGTCGAGCCGGGCGCCAGGCTCCATCCCATCGAGTACACGCTGCCAGTGGCAAGCGCGCAAGTGAAGAGCTGCGTGCTTCTTGCCGGCCTGTACGCCGACGGCCGGACCACGGTGCACGAGCCGGTGCGCACACGCGATCACACCGAATTGGCGCTGCGTGAATTCGGCGCCGACGTGGATGTCGACAAGCTCTCCATTTCGGTGACAGGCCGGCCGCGCCTGGAAGGCCGGGAATTGCGTGTGCCGGGCGACCTTTCCTCCGCCGCGTTTTTTCTGGTGGCCGCGCTCATCGTTCCCGAGTCCAACCTCACCATTCACGGCGTGGGATTGAATCCCACGCGTTCCGCGCTGCTCGATTTTCTCGCCGAAATGGGCGCGCAGATCAAGATCCTGGATGTCAGCTCCGCGGGCGGCGAACTTATCGGCGACGTGCTCATCCGCAAGTCGCGCGTTCAAGGCGGAGTGCTCGAAAAGGCGCGCACCGCTGCGCTCATCGACGAAATCCCGGTGCTCGCGGTTTTGGGCGCGGCCAGTGAGGAAGGGTTGATCGTGCGCGACGCTTCCGAATTGCGCGTCAAGGAGACGGACCGTATCGCTACCATCGCCGAAAACTTCAAGCGCATGGGGCTGACTATCCAGCTCCATGAGAACGGCTTCGAAGTTCCCGGACGGCAGCAGTTTCATGCCGCCGAACTGGACTCGTTTGGCGATCATCGGATCGCGATGGCGTTCTCCATCGCCGCGCTCGCCGCCGACGGCCCATGCACCATTTTCGGAGCCGATGCCGCCTCCGTGTCTTTCCCCGAGTTTTTCGATACACTACAGCGAGTCGCCGAATAAATCCGAATGGCAGTTGCAGACTTAACGCTGGAAGGTTTGGTTCACGATCTGAACAACGTGTTTCAGACCATCGCGGAAAGCGCGGAGCTGTTGGAAGACGATCCGAAGTGGGAGAAGTTGGGCCACACGCTGCAGCGTTGCGCGGGCCGCGGGCATCGGATCGCACACAGTATTCTCGAAACGAATCGCTCCGCCATCGAACTCACTCCGATTATCGAAACCGCGTCGCAATTTTGTCAGGACTATCTGGAGTGCGCCAACCGGCCGAAGATAGCTTTGTGTACCGAGATCGATCCCGAGTTTCGCTTGAAGGGCGACGCGGCCGGATGGGAGCGGGTATTCGTGAATCTGTTTCTGAATTCGGCGCAGGCCGGTGCGAAAAATATTCGGATCCGTGCTAACTCCAACGAAATCATAGTAAGTGACGACGGGCCCGGCATTTCACTCGAGCTATTGCCCAGAATCTTTCAGCCGCGCGTGTCGACCAAGTCGATTATCTCGGGATTGGGACTCTACGTCGTGCAATCGATCGTGGAGCAAAATGGCGGCTCTGTGACAGCCGAGAACGGCCTGAGCGGTGGCGCCATCTTCACCCTGATTATCTAGATGTGGCGCATGCACTCTTGCGTGCAGCGTCGCCATTCTTGGCGACGCCCGTTAACTCGGCTTGCCATCGCTGGCGCGGTAAGCCTGGTCCAAAATCTCGACAACGTGCGCCACCCGCTGGCCGTGGCCAAACTTTTTCACACCTGCTCTGAGCTGCAACATACAGCCTGGATTCGACGCCGCGATCACCGCAGCGCCGGTAGCATTCACGCTATCCATTTTTTTCTTGAGCAGCGACATCGCCATCCCGGTGTGAACCACGTTGTAAATTCCCGCACTGCCGCAACACAGATCCGAGAGTTGCATCTCGCGAAGCTCCAGCCCCGGAATGGACTCCAGCAGTTTCCTGGGCGCCGAGCGAATCTTCTGGCCGTGCGCCAGGTGGCAGGAATCCTGATACGTGACCGTCAGTGTAAGCACGCGCATCGGCGGATTCAACTCGATGGACGCGAGAAATTCGTTGATATCCTTGACCAGCGCCGAGAAGCGTTTCGCCTTCTCCGCGTATTCCGGATCGTGCTCCAGCAGTTCCCCATATTCCTTCAGCGTGGATCCGCAGCCGCCCGCATTACTGATAACGGCGTCGAAACCGCCCTCCAGCAGCGCATCGATATTCCGGCGGGCCAACTCGCGAGCCACGTCGCGAATCCCCGCGTGGACCTGCAAAGCGCCGCAACAGCCCTGGCTGCTCGGGATCGACACTTCACACCCATTCTTTTGCAACACACGCACAGTTGCTTCGTTCAAACGCGCGAAGCTGATGTTCGCAATACAGCCGCCCAGAAACGCTACGCGATGTCGCCGTTCACCTTCGGCCGGGAGCGTTTTGCCGTAGTAAGCGAAAAAGAACGGCGTTTCGATCTCCGGCGCCAATGCCTCTAGCTCTCGAAGACGTGCCGGAAGAACGCCGAGCAAGCCGAGCAGCCGCTTCAAACCACTGGCCTGATAAAGAAACAACAGCGCTCCGGCCATCCCGAGACTCAATCTCGACGGGAGCAGCCTGCGGAAAACGATCCAGCGTAGGATGCGCTCCCGCAACGGCCGCCGGATCTTGTTCTCGATCTCGGCGCGCGCCGCTTCCACTAATCGTCCGTATTGCACCCCCGAGGGACACGCCGTCTCGCATCCACGGCACGCCAGGCAAAGATCGATGTGCTCGACGTACGACGGACTGATCGCAGCGCCGCCCGAAACCTGCACCATCTGATAAATGCGCCCGCGCGGCGAGTCCATTTCGACGTGCAGTTCGCGATAGGTGGGGCATGCGTTCAGACACAGTCCGCAATGCACGCATCGATCGAGATCGGATTGCTGCGGTCTATCGAATGTGGCGAGATCAGATGCGGCCATACAACCTGCCGCGGTTCAACAGATCTTGCGGATCGAACATTTCCTTGATTTTCCTCATCATCGCAAAATCATTTCCTGGCTGCGGCCACAAATCAGACTTCTCGCGAAAATCCTGCGGCGCGAACTCAACCACGCTCGTGCCGATCGGCGGTATACGCAAGTCAGCAGCCTGCTCGAAATAGCCATAGCAAACGCCCGAGCCCGCGCGAGCCAGCGCTTGCGCCGGTAATGACTCCAATACGTGCCCGACTTCGGAAAGCACACACGAGACGCGCAGCACGGCGCCGGCGGGGTGCTTCTCAAGAAACTGCGGCGTCAATTCGCGAATGCCGTGCCACAAGCCTTCCTCATCGGCTCCTTCCACCACCCGCATACGCAATAGCTCGCGAGAGTAGCGATCGAGAACCGCGGAACTGCCGCCCGCCTGGATCGCGAGCTGATAAGCTGCTGCCGATTTCACAATATCCACCGCGGCCGGCTGCAGACTGCTCTTTAACACTTCATCACGCGCGGCCATTACGTCCGCGATCCGCTCGAACTCCTGCACGAACGTCCGCGTGCCGGCCGGCATCGGATAAAGACGAAAATTCAGCGTCGCCATCGCGGCCAACGTCCCGAACGAACCGATCATGAGCTTGCCCATGTCGAGCCCCGCGACGTTCTTCACCACCATGCCCCCGGTCCGGATCAGTTTGCCTTCGAGCGTCGCAAAGGTCATGCCGATCACCATGTCGCGGGCGCTCCCATAGAGACGCCGGCGCGGTCCACTGGAATTCGCTGCCACGATGCCCCCCATGCTGGCGCGCTCGGAAAATGGCGGATCGAGCGGGATCATTTGCTGATGCTCGGCCAGCACGCGGCTTAGTTCGCAATAGGAAATGCCCGCCCCGACGCTGATGGTAAGATCGCGCGGCTCGTATTCGAGAACCTTGTTCAGCCGCGCACTGGAGATTGTGACATCGGACGGCGCGATGGCGCCGCCCATCTTTTCCTTGGTCGAGTTCCCACAGAGCGCGATGAGCTTGTTTCGCGAGGCCTCCTCGGCCAAACACGCGGCGAGTTCCTCCCCACTGCCCGGGACAATGGTCATGAACTAGCTATCGTATCAGTCATCGTGCTGGGCGCTGTCGGCTCTGCGAGAATAGACCTCGGTGTTCAACTTCGGCGCCAGCGATCTTTTCGAACTCGCGCTCGCCGCGCTGCTGGTTGCGATGGCGTTGCTTTCGCGCCCGTGGATTGAGCCGTTCGCGCGCAAACTCGCTCCGCAGACCGGCTGGTGCATGCTTCTCCTTGCATTTCTTCCGGTCGCGCTGCGGCTCGCATTGCTGCCCCATCATCCGGTGCCCTCGCCCTCGGTGTATGACGAATTCGGGCACCTACTGGTCGCAGACACCCTGCTGCACTTTCGCCTTGCGAATCCACCTCATCCGCTGCACCCGTTCTTCGAGACGTTTTTTGTCCTGCAGACGCCCGCCTATGCATCCATCTATCCGATCGGCCAAGGCCTCACATTAGCAATCGGTCGCGCGATCTTCGGCCTTCCCTGGGCCGGCGTGCTGCTGTCCACTGCTGCTATGTGCTCGCTTTGCTATTGGATGTTGCTTGGCTGGACGACACCTGCCTGGGCGCTCTTGGGCGGCCTCCTTGCGGTAATTGAATTCGGGCCGCTCAGTTCTTGGATGAACAGTTACTGGGGCGGCTCGCTCGCAGCCGTAGCGGGATGCCTGGTGTTTGGAGCACTGCCGCGACTCCGCGCAACGGGTCGCCCGCGCGCCGACCGTTCAATGGGGGGGCTCCTGGGATTGGGGATTGGCATGCATTGGCTTTGTCGTCCGTATGAGACCGTTTTCCTGACCTTGAGCGTTCTGTTGTTTCTACTACCAACTTGGCGGTCGCTTGCGAAGCCCGCGACAACCGCAGCCCTCGTCTTCCTTGCGGCGATCGGGCTCTCACTGTTGCAGAACAAGCAGATCACCGGAAGTTGGACCACCCTTCCCTACGCGCTGAGCCGCGATCAATACGGCGTGCCCGCGGCATTCACCTGGCAGACGAATCCGCAGCCGCATCAAGAACTCACTCGCGAGCAGCAACTGCAATACAAGATGCAAATGTCGTTTCGCGCCAACGGTCCGGAGACGATCCACACCTTTTTCCAGCGCCTCGCATATCGCATCCGCTTTTATCGATTCTTCTTCCTCCCGGCGCTATACGTAGCGCTGCCATTCTTCTTCCTGAGGCTGCGCGAGTTCCGTCTCCGCTGGGTGGCACTTACTCTCCTCATCTTCGCGCTAGGCGTCAATTTCTACCCGTTCTTCGAGACTCACTACCTCGGCGCCCTGACATGTCTTTTCGTTCTCGTTTGCGTGATAGGACTCCAACAGATCGGATCCGGCGCGGCCCGCTTGATCGTGTTCTTGTGCGTGGCCCACTTCGCGTTCTGGTACATGAGAAGTTTCTTTGACCAGCCCACGCCGGATCGCCACCTTGCCATCGATCGACAACTCGCGCAATTGCCCGACAAGCAGCTGGTATTCGTCCGATATTGGCCGCAACACATGTTCCAAGCCGAATGGGTCTACAACGCAGCGGACATCGACCGCGCCCGCGTGGTATGGGCGCGTGACCTCGGTTCTTCCGAGGACCAAAAGCTTCTGCGTTATTACCCGGATCGCACCGCCTGGCTGTTCGAACCCGACGCCACGCCGCCGAAGCTGGCGCGGTTTCAGGCCGACGTGCAGCCACTCGAAATCGTGCCTGTTGCGCCAACCGCCCAACCGACAGCGCCCAAGTCGCCGCCTTTGCACTTCGAACAGGTTCATTAACCATGCGATGGATCGGTTTCAGCGCAAGCGATTTTATCGAGCTCTTTATGACGCTCGTGTTGGTGGCCCTGGCGCTCGGTTGGCGCCGCTCCATCCAGTCCTATGCCCACCTGTTGGCTCAAAAGACTGGCTGGTGCATGACTTTTCTGGCGCTGCTCCCCATCGCGCTCCGGCTCGCACTGCTTCCGCAATATCCAATTCCATCGCCGAATGTTTCAGACGATTTCAGCTACCTCTTGATCGCCGACACTCTCCGGCATTTCCGTCTGGCGAATCCGACGCACCCGCTGCACCAGTTCTTCGAGACTTTTTTCGTACTGCAAGAGCCGGCGTACGCCTCGATTTTCCCGCTCGGGCAAGGCCTGATTCTCGCCGTCGGCTGGACCGTCTTCGGCCATCCTTGGGCAGGTGTCGCGCTGAGCATCGGCGCACTCTGCGCACTTTGCTACTGGATGCTGCTCGCGTGGACCACACCCGAATGGGCGCTCGCGGGCGGCCTGCTTGCGGTTATCGAGTTCGGCCCACTCAATCAATGGATGAACAGTTATTGGGGCGGCGCGGGCGCAGCCTGCGCGGGATGTTTAGCGTTCGGCGCGGTACCGCGCCTCCGCGCCACAGGTCGCGCGCGCTATGCGGCGCTCCTGGGATTGGGGATTGGCTTGCACTGGCACGCGCGGCCTTATGAGACCATCTTCGTAGTTCTAAGCGTCTTGTTGTTCTTAGTTCCACAATGGAGATCGTTAGCCAAGCCTGCTTTGTGGGTCGCGATCATGCCGTTGATCGCTGTGTCGCTGCTTCAAAACAAGCAAATGACCGGCAGTTGGACGATGTTGCCCTACCAACTGAGCCAATACCAGTACGGAATCCCCACAACCTTTACAGTCCAGCCCATCCCTACGCCGCATCGGCCCCTGACGCGCGAGCAACAACTCGATTACGAACAGCAATCGGCAGTTCACGGCCCCGGCACCGAGACTTTCGCCGGCTATTGGCAGCGTTGGGCCAGCCGCCTCCCTTCCTATCGTTTCTTCTTTCTCGCGCCGTTGTTTCTGGCGATTCCTGCGTTTCTCACCCGATTGCGAGAGTACCGATTCGCGTGGGTCTCGCTCACCGTCGTCTTGTTTAGCCTGGGAACGAATTTCTATCCTTACTTTTACACCCACTACATTGCCGCGTTGACTTGTTTGTTCGTCTTGATCGCCGTTGCTGGACTAGAACGCCTGAGCCGTTGGAATGGACTAGCGGCGCACATTCTGCTTTTTCTTTGCGCCGCCCACTTCTTGTTCTGGTATGGGCTGCACGCTTCCCGCGATGAACAACTATACGCTGCGATGACGCCGTTCGAGACCGGGGACGCGATCAACCATGGCGATCCCGAGGGCCGCATCGCAATCCGCAGGCAACTCGAAGCGGCTCCCGGCCGACAATTGGTTTTCGTCCGCTATTGGCCGCAGCACCAATTTCAGGAGTGGGTTCACAACGCCGCCGACATCGATCGCGCCCGCATAGTTTGGGCTCGCGACCTCGGCCCGGACGAAAATCAAAAGCTACTGCGCTACTATCCGGATCGCACCGCGTGGCTGTTGGAGCCCGATGCGCATCCTCCGCGATTGGCGCCTTATCCGCGATAGCTACCAACCGGTCTGCGTCATGCGATCCAAAATGATTGCGCTGTATTCGTTCATTCGCTCGGGTTTCCGCTTGAGCGGTGCCGGAATGATCGCGGCCAATCGCGCCGCCTGCTCGCGGGTCATGCCCGACGCGAGGGTGTGGTAATAGTGCTCCGAAGCGGCCTCAGCCCCGTAGATTCCCGGCCCCCACTCGATCACGTTGAGATATAGCTCCAAAATCCTGTCCTTCGTCAGAAACGCCTCCGCCATCGGCACCAACGAAGACTCCACGCTTTTACGAACAAAAGAGCGCTCCGTTGTTAAAAACAAATTCTTCACCAATTGCTGTGTGATCGTGGAACCGCCGCGACCCAGCCGCTGACGCTTAACATCGTCTTCCAAGACTTTTTGCATCTCGATCCAATCGAATCCGTGATGCTGGCGGAAACGGCCATCCTCCGCCGCGACAACGGCATGCTGCAGATTAGGCGAAATGCTCGAAAGCGCAACGAATTCGTAGCGTTTCTTGTAAGGACGATGCGCCCGCAGCGCCTCCACACGCCGCTGGATCTGAACCATCGTCGTCCAAGGATTGATCCAGCGCAGCAAGACGATTCCGGCGCCGCACAAAGCATACAGCCCGATCATCAGCGACGCTACCCAGATGGCGATCGAGGGAAGCAGTCTCGGCCTCTTTTTCATTCGTCTACTGCTATCATCGAACTTCCCTTATGCCAACGGTGTCTCATTTGGAATGCAGCGTGTGCAGCCAGCGGCGCGAAGCAGGCAAGCCGCACACGCTCTGTGAATGTGGTGGTCCGCTCCTGGTTCGCTACGATCTCGAAAAGGTCAAAGCCACCTGGCCACGCGAGTCGCTCGCAAGCGCGCCGCCGACAATGTGGCGCTATGCTCCCCTGCTTCCGGTCCGCGATTCCAAGCATATCGTTTCGCTCGGCGAAGGCATGACCCCGCTGGTGAACGCCTCGCGGCTAGGCGAGAAAATCGGCGCGAAAAATCTTTGGGTAAAGGATGAAGGCGTCAACCCCACCGGCTCCTTCAAGGCGCGCGGACTCTCTTGCGCCATGTCCATGTGCGTGGAGCTCGGCCTGTCGAAAATCGCCATCGCATCGGCCGGCAATGCCGGAAGTGCGCTCGCAGCCTACGCGGCCGCGGCCGGGATTGAAGCACACATCTTCATGCCGCGGGATGTCCCGCAATCGAACTATACGGAATGCCGCGCTTACGGAGCGCACGTCACATTAATCGAGGGGCTGATCAGCGATTGTGCGCGTATCATCGCCGAACGCAAAGACGCCGAAGGTTGGTTCGATATCAGCACACTCAAGGAGCCGTATCGCATCGAAGGCAAGAAGACTATGGGGTTCGAAGTTGCCGAACAGTTCGGCTGGACCTTGCCCGATGTCATCTTCTATCCAACCGGCGGCGGGGTCGGCCTGATCGGAATGTGGAAAGCGTTCGATGAGCTGGAAGCGCTGGGCTGGATCGGAAGTGAGCGCCCGAAAATGATCGCCGTCCAGGCGGCCGGTTGTCAGCCTGTTGTGCGCGCCTTCGAGCGCGGCGAATCGAAAAGCACGTTTTGGGAAAATGCACATACAGTTGCCGCCGGTTTGCGCGTTCCGAAACCACTCGGCGACGCTCTCTCGCTCGCGGCCGTTCGGGCCAGCGGCGGAACTGCCACCGCGGTGAGCGACGAAGAACTTCTCGACGCGAGTATTGAGCTCGCCACGGCCACCGGAATTTTCCCCGCACCCGAGGGAGGCGCATGCGTGGCCGCGCTGAAAAAGCTACTATCCAACGGTTTCCTGAAACCGGATGAACGCATTGTTCTTTACAATACTGGAACAGGATTGAAATACTTGGAAGCATTTTCCACGCGTTTTCCCCGGACTTCGCTCACGGAACACGACAAACTCGGGGGCTTGATCACACCGCGTTAGCTGCGTGAGCGCCATTTCGGCCCATTGGCTTTTGACACTGCCGCTTGACTTTTGGGACACTAAAAGGGTGTTTAGGGAGTCAGCCCTTCCTCCCGGCTTCGGCCCTGCTGGTGTTTTCGAGTCCGCAGTCGCGAACCTGCCTCTTCAGATGCCTCTCAAGAAATGACGTCAAGGAGCCTTGTAAATGAAACTATTTGTGGGGAACCTCCCCTATGCGGCTACTGAAGCCGACTTAACGGATTTCTTCTCCCAAGCGGGTGTCGCGGTGGATAGCGTGAACGTGATGCGTGATCGTTTCACCGGCGAGGCTCGCGGATTCGGGTTCGTTGAGATCAACGACGACACCGCTGCCAACCGTGCCATCGAAGCCTGCAATGGTCGCGACCTGATGGGCCGCGCACTGGTCGTTAACGAAGCCCGTCCCATGGTTCCGCGCGAAGGCGGTGGTGGCGGTGGACGGGGTCCTGGCGGCGGTGGTGGACGCGAGCGTCGCGGTGGACGTCCGGGCCGGTAATACAGGCATTATCCTCCCAGCATTCTCGCGATAGCATCCGCGTCGTTCGGTACCACTACCGGGCGATTAGCCAGTTTTGAGTCGATCTTCCGGCCATCGGGATCTTGCAATTCGCCCGTATGGTAGCGATAAATATAGTCCGGATCCTTCAGAACATTCCCCGTCAGAACCGCCACCACATCTTCGTCCGCACGAATCGTCCCCGCTTCAGTCAGCTTTCGAATTCCCGCCAGCGTTGCGGCCGAAGCCGGTTCGCATCCGATGCCGCATTGCCCGATTACGGCCTTGGCATCGGCAATTTCCTGCTCGCTCACTTTCGCCACCGTACCGTTGGTGACCGTCACTTCATGCAGCGCCTTGGGCCACGAAACCGGATCGCCGATTCGAATCGCGGTGGCCAGCGTACGCGGCTCGGCAACGGCGTGGAATACGCCTTTCGTCTTCATGAACTCGTAGAACGGCGCGGCGCCTTCCGCCTGAATCACGGCCAGCCTCGGGAGCTTGTGGATGAAGCCGAACTGGCATAGTTCGCGCAACGCTTTTCCAAAAGCCGACGTGTTTCCGAGATTGCCTCCCGGCAGCACGATCCAATCGGGCGGATTCCAGTCACGCTGGTCCAGCATTTCGAAGATGATGGTCTTTTGGCCTTCAATGCGAAACGGATTGATGGAATTGAGCAGGTAAATACCGAGCCGGTCGGCGAGCAGGCGCACCAGGGCGAGGATCTGATCGAAGTTGGCCTGCACTTGAAAAGTGCGCGCGCCGTACTCCAACGCCTGCGCCAGCTTGCCGTATGAAATATTGCCGTGTGGGATGAAGACGATCGAATCGAGGCCGGCGGCGCTCGCATAGGCCGCCATGGAAGCAGACGTGTTGCCGGTGGAAACACACGCGACGCGCGGCCGATCCAACCGAATGGCCTGCGTGACGCCGCACGTCATCCCGTTGTCCTTGAACGATCCGGTTGGATTGAATCCCTGGTGCTTGAACGTAAGGCGATCCAACCCGCCGTATCGCGCCGCGCGCGGGGCATCGAGCATCGGGGTGTTGCCCTCGCGCAGCGAAACCACTTGATGATGATGGCCGTCGAACGGCAGCAGTTCGCGATAGCGCCACACTCCGCTCTGATCGAGCAGATCGTTCGATGTGCGCCGTTCACGCCAAAGTCTTCCCCAATCGAGTGCGCCGCCCGGAAGGCTGGCGGGGTCGAAAACCACTTCGAGCAAGCCTCCACAATCGGGGCAATTGTAGATGGCTTCGTCGATCGGGAAGCGCGCACGGCAAAGCTGCTCGAAACACGCCAACTCAGCTAGCATGATTAAAGTATCCCCAATATGGTCTCGGTTTGTCTTTCCAATGGCGAGGTTTTGGTGCGCAAACAGGCACCTCCGCGCCGGCCGGAAGGATTCGCTTTGATCCGCCTGCTCTACGGCGGAATCTGCAATACCGACATCGAGTTGCAACGCGGCTACTATGGCTTCCGAGGGACGCCGGGACATGAATTTGTGGGCGAAGTTGTAGCAGCGGACGATCCGCGCTGGATTGGTGAACGCGTGGTCGGGGAAATCAATCTCGCTTGCGGAAAATGCACGTGGTGCACGCGCGGACTCGGACGTCATTGTCCTGCTCGAACGGTTCTTGGAATCGTGAAGCAGCCCGGTGCGTTTCGGGAATTCCTGACGCTGCCCGAGCGTAATCTGCATCGAGTGCCGCGCGAGATTCCGTCGGAAGAAGCCGTTTTCGTCGAACCGCTGGCAGCGGCCTGCGAAATATTGGACCAGGTGCGCATTCCTCGCGGCACGCCGGTGGCGGTACTCGGCGATGGGAAACTCGGCCTGCTGGCCAGCCAGGTTTTGCAAGCGCACGGCGCACAAGTTCACCAATATGGCCGGCATAAAGAGAAACTGCGGATCGCGGAGCAAGCGGGAGTCAGCACTGAAATCGCGAAGAAGCTGCCAGTGGCCAAGTACGAATTCGTGGTTGAGGCGACGGGATCGAGCGAAGGTCTGCGGCAGGCCGTGCAAATGACGCAGCCGCGCGGAACGGTGATCATGAAATCGACAGTTCACGGATTGGTGTCGATCGATTCGGCGCCCGTGATCGTGCATGAAATTACGTTGATCGGCTCGCGCTGCGGCCGCTTCGCGCCCGCGCTACGGCTGCTCGCCAGCCGCAAAGTCCGCGTGGATGCGATGATATCGGAGGTGCTGCCATTGAAGAGTGCATCCGAGGCATTTCGGAAGGCCGCGAAACCAGGAGTTCTGAAGGTATTGCTGCATGATTAGATTTCGAATCGCAATCGGCCTTGTGGCCGCTGTCCTCGCCGCGGTTGCGCAGACGCCGGAGTACGGCTATCAAGTGATCCACGCCTACCCGCACGACCCCAATGCCTTTACGCAAGGCTTGGAATATCGCGCCGGATATTTGTACGAAGGTACCGGGCTCAGGGGCCGCTCGTCGTTGCGAAAGGTACAGCTTGAAACGGGGAAGGTGTTACAGGAAATCGATATCGATCCTGAGTATTTCGGCGAAGGCATCACGGTCCTGAACCAGCAGATTATCGAACTCACCTGGCAGTCTGAGACCGGCTTCGTTTACGACCAATCGACATTCCGCCGGCTGCGAACGTTTAACTATCCCGGCGAAGGCTGGGGACTGACCAACGATGGGCAAAATATCTACATGAGCGATGGCACGGCGCAGATCCGCATTTGGGATCCGGTAACGCTGCAGGAAAAACGGCGGATCACGGTACGAGATCGCGGCCAGCCGGTGTTAAAGCTGAACGAGTTAGAAATGGTGCGCGGCGAGTTGTATGCGAATGTCTGGCAAACCGACCGCATCGCCCGCATTTCGCCGCTGGACGGCCGCGTGCTGGGGTGGATCGATCTCACCGGAATTTTAAGCCCCGCCGATCGCACCGAACAGGTGGATGTTTTAAACGGAATCGCCTACGATGTCTTGGGCAACCGGCTATTCGTGACCGGGAAGCTGTGGCCCAAACTGTTCGAGATTAAGGTGGCGCCGCTTCATCGCAAGAGCCGGTGAAAGCGGTCCTTCAACATAGCGTACCAGGAGCGCTTCTGGTCGGACTGCTGCGGCACGGGAGCGGCCGACGCGATTTTCATCGCATCCGCCTTCGTTCCTTGATCGTAAACCTCCCGGTTGACCATGTGAATTCGATAGCTGTCGAAGGTATAAGTTTTGCGGTACAGATGTCCGTCGACGCCTTCGACGACCACGGAAAAACTAGGCATGGAGCCGGCGTTTGTTACCTGAACCGGATAGTGTCCAACCACGTTCCGCTCGATATAAGCCGTCTCATAGCGATGATGCCGCAAGCTCCATACGAAGACGCGAAAGCTGTCGAACTCGTACGGTTGCCCGCCTTTGATGATCGTCGTCCAGAGCCAGTTGTTTTTTACCGAGTCGCCGTCGTGCACTTGGCCGAGTGGGAAATACGAAGTGATGCGATGGCCTTCGGCATACTGCGCCACCTCGTCGGGAATCGCCATGCTAAGCGGACGCGTGAGCACCCATCCGACTTTTCCGTCCGGAGTGCGCACGAGATTCCAGTCATCCATGGGAACCTGGGGCACCTCGACCGGCGGGGGCGGCGGACCCTCGGGCTCGGATTTCGGAACAGACAGCGCTAACCAATTGTCAGGAAGCTTGGGCGCGGGCGGCCGAGGCGGCGGCTTGATCCTGGCCGGGGTAGCGTTCGGCTTGGGCTTTTTGCGAATCGGCGCCGGCTTGACCGGAACTGTTATCGATACTTCGTCTTTCTGCACTCGCGGCGTGAGCTTGTGTCCGATCACGTCGACCTTCCCGTTCTCCGGAATCTGTCCGAAGCTGGGAGAAGTTCGGCTGGGCTCGGTGTGCAGGTTCAGCCCTTCGAAAACAGTGGCCTGTCCTTGCGACTGAGCGCGTGAAGCACCTTGCGCCATGTCGCGAAGCCCGGCCATCTGTTCGGGAGTGAGAAGCTGGCGCATGTCGGTCCAGCCTTCGACGCCCTGCGCGGTACGAACCTTCACCAGCCGGCGCCTGTACTCGACGATCGAGAGTTTGTCGCCGTGCTTGACCGTGGCGGAAACGGCGGACTTCAGCGCTAATTCCTGGCGTAGGTTGAGCGTGCTGGGACCGGCGTAAGCATCGCCCAGCGAAGCAGCGGGGCGCGGCTTATCGGAACAGGAAACAAGGAGGCCTAACAGGCAACAACAAAGTAGAGCGCGAGTCAAGGTCACGAGCGCTATTTCTATTGTTAGTGTATCAGTAATGCCTGACGAAGCAGCTCTTCATCCTGATATGGGCGCGCGCCCGGAGATCGAATTTTATTGCCCGCGCTGTCACCTGGCAGTAACCGAACCGCTCGTGTGCGGCGATTGCTCGGCCATCATTTGCCGGACCTGTGGCGCGCCATTGGAAAAAATCGATGAGTTGGGGATCGGTTAAGGAACCCAAGTCCGCAGGAACTTCACCGGATTCGTGGGTTCGATCTCGAACGGCTGGCCGCCGGGCGGGACCAGCCAGGCTTCTCCTTCGCGAAACTGCTGGCCGGCGATGGTCCCCATGCCGCTAACGAAAATCACGAGGTGAAAGCGTTTCGGCTCCGGCTTGTACAGCAATTTCGAGGTGGTGCGCGCCAGCTCGGTGTGGAAATATTCGCAGTCGATAGGGAGCATCACGAAATGGGGTGAGGTGGCTTCCGTGGATGCAACCTGAATGGCTTGGTTCAAATGAAGTTCGCGCGGGCGGCCATAGTCGTAGAGCCGATAGGTGATGTCGGAATGCTGCTGGACTTCGCACAAAGCGAGTCCGCCGCCGATGGCGTGTACAGTGCCGGCGGGCAGGAAGAATGCATCGCCCGCTTGAACTTCCAGCCAATTCAGGAGCCCAACGATTTCGCCGCTGAGGGCTACTTCGCGCAAGCGCTCGCGGCTGATGGATTCGCGAAAGCCAATGGCAATGCGCGCACCAGGGTCCGCTCGCATCACGTACCACATCTCGGTTTTGCCGCGCGAATTTTCATGCGCCCGAGCGAAGGCGTCGTCGGGATGCACCTGCACCGACAAACGCTCGGAGGTGAAGACGAACTTCACCAGTAACGGAAGATCGGCTTCGAACCACACTTCGCCGATCTTTTTGCTGGCGCTCGGATACCAGGGCAAGAGGTCCGGCGTGCCCCATACCTTTTCGAGGAATCGGGTTGGCAGCCGGACCGGTTTATTGTCGGGCACGAATGAATTGGTCGATGCGATCGAGGCCGCGCTCCAGTTCCTTCATCGAGGTGGCGTAGGAGATGCGGACGTGTTCGTTGGTTCCGAACGCCTCGCCCGGCACGACAGCTACGTGGGCCTCCGACAGGAGTTTCTCCGAGAACTGCAGCGCCGAAGTAATGCCATTGCGGAAGCCGACAGAGATATTCGGATAGGCGTAAAACGCCCCGCGCGGCTCGGCGAGCTTCACTCCGGGAATCGCGCGCAGGCGCCTGACCACAAAGTCGCGCCGCTTGCGATACTCGGCGAGCATGATCGGGACAGAGTCCTGCGGTCCGCGCAACGCTTCGATCGCCGCTTTTTGCGAGATGGACGTGGGGTTGGAAGTGGTATGGCTTTGCAGCTTCATCATGGCGTCGATCAGCGGCTTGGGCGCCAACGCGAAGCCGACGCGCCAGCCGGTCATGGAGTAAGTTTTCGAAAGCGACCCGGCAATTACCACGTGGTCTTTCGCGCCGGGCATGGCTGCGATGGAGAACGGCTCGCTGTCGTACAGAAAGCGGCAATAGCATTCGTCGGTCATCAACTGGACGCCGCGCTTCACCGCCAGATGATAGATTTTTTCAAAATCTTCGCGGCTCAATACGCCGCCACTCGGATTGCAAGGCGAGTTGATGATGATCAGCTTGGTCTTGGTGGTGATCTTCGGAGCGATGTCGTCGGCGGTGAAAGTGAAACCGCTGGCTTCGTCGGTGTCGACAAAGACGCACTTGCCGCCCGCATAGTTCACGACATCCTTGTAGGTAACCCAATAGGGAACGGGGATGACGACCTCATCGCCGTCCTCAATGAGCGCCTGCATCAAGTTGAAAATCGCATGTTTGCCGCCGACGGTGACCAAGCACTCGGCAGGCGTGTAGGCGGTGCCATAGTCGTCGTGATGGCGCGCGCAAATGGCCTGCTTCAGTTCCAGGGTCCCGCCGGTGGGCGTGTACTTGGTGAAGTTGGCATCGATCGCGGCGATGGCCGCCTTCTTGATATTGTCGGGGGTCGGAAAATCGGGCTCTCCGGCGCCGAAGTCGACCAGGTCGACGCCTTCGCGGCGAAGCTTATCAGCATCCGCGGCAACTTTCATGGTGGATGATTCGCTGATGAGCGAGATGCGATGGGCCAGGTCCAGTGTTACTGTCATGAGAGAGTTAGGCTTCTCCAGTTTCTTTGGGTCCAGTTTCTTCGAGGAGTCTTCTCTTTAGTCTACCCTCGATGGAAGGCGGCACGAGGCCGCCGATGTTTCCTCCCAGCCGGATCACTTCCTTCACCAGGCGCGAGCTGATGAACGAGTGAGCCTCGCCGGCCATTAAGAAGACGGTTTCGATTTCGGGGCGCAGCCTGCGATTCATCAACGCCATTTGCAGTTCGTACTCGTAGTCCGAGACCGCGCGGATGCCGCGCAGGATCACGCTGGCGCCGCACTCGGCGGCGTAATCCACCAGCAGTCCACCGAAGGAGGCGACGCCGACGTTGGGAAGGTCGGCGGCCACCTCGCGCAACATTTCGATTCGCTCCTCAAGACTAAACAGCGGCTGCTTTTCATCGTTGCGGAGAATGGCGACGATGAGACGGTCAAACAAGGCGGAACCGCGATGGATCAAATCCAGGTGGCCGTTGGTGATGGGATCGAACGAGCCGGGATAGAGGGCCACAACCGTGGCAGGTTTGGGTCTCAAGGTGGCAGTTTATCAGATTGAAGAAGCGTTCCTGTCGTGGAAGGTTTGGCGCTTTTGTGCTACTGTCGTCAAAGGTTTCTTACAATAGCCAGTTCTGGGAGGTTCCGGAATGCCTCATTGGCGACTGCTTGTATTGCTCGCGCTAGTTTCGACCGGTGCACTCGCGCAATGGTTGAACTATCCCACGCCCGGGACGCCCCGCACGCGCGATGGCAGGCCGAACTTGGCCGCGCCCGCGCCGCGCGCGGCAAACGGAAAGCCGGACCTCTCCGGTGTCTGGCATGTGGATCCCACTCCTATGGCAGAGCAGAAGCGCCTGTACGGACCCGGCCTTGACCAGACGTCTCTGCCCGGCATGGAGCCGGACTCGATTTCCAAATATGCCTTGAATATTCTGATAGATTTCAAGCCTGAGGATTCACCGATGCGGCCGGAAGCGGCGACCATCCTCCGCAATCGCTCGCAGCTCGATCGCCCTTCGCTCCATTGCCTGCCGTGGAGCATCCCGACTTCCACCCTGTTCTCCCCTGTGCACAAGATCGTCCAGACCCCCGGATTGATCGTGATGATGCTTGAAGTCGATAGCGGCGCAACTCGCCAGATCTATACCGATGGCCGCAAACTCCCTGTCGATCCGGAACCGGCATGGTACGGCTACTCTGTCGGGAAGTGGGACGGTGACACGCTGGTCGTGGAAACCGCGGGATTCAACGACAAATCCTGGCTGGACTCCATGGGCCACCCGCACAGCACGGCGATGCGCGTCACGGAACGTTACCGCCGGCGCGATTTCGGCCATATGGACGTCGAAACCACGATTGACGATCCCAAAATGTACACCAGACCGTTCACGATCAAGGTGACACAGCTGCTTCAGCCGGACACGGACATTCTGGAGTACCTCTGCACGGAGAATGAGAGGGACCGTCAACACTCATTCGCGGTTGAATGAACTAAACCTGAAAAACCTTCCCCGCCCCTTGAATCGCTTGCCCGCCGTGCTGCGATGTGTCCGTCAGGTAATCGGCAGGCGACCCGCCTTACGCGACGCAGTGGCGGTTTTGAATCCGCAGTTCCCCTTCCAGGCCCGGCACCAGACATCATATTGACGAGCGTGTCGAGCGAAAACCGGCTGATACGTCCGGGCCCAAAAAAGAGATTACTCCTGAACGACCGGCATTCCGGAATCTATCGGATTGGGGAAGGACAGCAGACCGTTTTTTAGTCTTCGAGCAGAGACCGCACCTGATCGACGAGATCGAGCGCAGCTTATCCGCTTCTGCGGTCGAAAAGTCCGGATGGAGAACCGGGACCGGTATAATTGGCTTGCTGTTGCGAAACCTCTCGACAGCAGCCGCGCCCGCGGGCAAGGTGAGGACCCTCGGTCCGCAAATTACTAAAGGCGGCAGTTTGGAATAAACCAGTATCACGGCTTCTTCCAGCGCGCGCGTCATGAAAACTTCGTACCCTGAGCGTTTCAGGAGCGCGCGGAGACGTACGCCAGAACATCCCGTGAGATGTACCCAAACGATTTTGGTTCTGTTGATTGGCTGTCCCAACGCTCCGCGGCTTGATCTGAGAAAACCCGGAGGCAGCTCACACAGCCTCAGTTCGCCGCCCGCACCTCTCAGCACGTTCAGGACGCGAACGAGAGCCCCGGAGGCCGGGCCCTCGGCTCTCCCCCCACAAGAGGGCTGCCGCCCCCCTTGTGCATCCGCTACGAGCGCATTGACGGATGGATCGAAGGCGCACGACAACCGGAACTTTCTACTTGAGTAGAAACCGGAACTTTCTATTTGGCGTTGACACGTGGAAGAACTATTCGGGGCGCGCGTATGGCGGCGGGAATTTGATGGATAAGCTGCTGACAGGGAACGAGATGGCGCATCAGGCATATTTTTGCGCGAGAGTGACGATGTTTTTTAAAATTGGACAAAACGAACCCAAGCGGAAGGTAAGCTTGGGCGGTAATGGGGCGTCGAGAGGCATCGATTCGAGAATAACTGCGAGTACGGGGCGTGGGGTAGGACGGAAGTGTAGAAGTCGCTGGAATGAATGGTGAGATTAGGTTTGGGAGCGGGTGACTCGGCGGTTCATTGGGCAAATTTGTTCCCTAGTGAACGCAGGAGTTTCGGAAACGGACAGTAACCGGATCTCGCGGGAAACCCAACGGCCTTTGTTTGTACAACCATAGCAGGGGCGATCCAGTTGCCAAGTTGATCTTAAGACTTTGACAGAGAGGTAACGGCATGATCGATAGCATTGTGTCTTTCCTGGGTGAGCTGAAAGTCGGCGCCCGTTCTCTGGCCCGAGCGAAGGGGCTCACGATCACCGTAGTGCTGACCCTGGCCATCGGAATCGGAGCCAATGCCGCGATGTTCAGCCTCGTGCGCGCCGTACTTTTGCGCCCTCTGGTCAATCGCGACGAGGACCGGCTGATCTACATTCGCCAAAGCGCGCCAGGCAGCGGAGACAACAACACCACGTTCTCTATGCCGGAGATCGGGGACTTGCGCTCCCGCGTGAAAACCTTGAGCTCGTTCGGCGATTTCTCCACTGTTGGGTTCACGATGGTCGGGCTGGGAGAACCTCGCTCGGTTCAGGCCGGAGTGGTTGGGGGATCGTATTTCCAGGTGATGGGATTGCGCCCGGTGCTCGGCCGGTTGCTCGATGCGCACGATGATGGTCCGAATGCCGCGGGCGCCGTGGTATTGACGTATCGTTTCTGGTCGACGACGCTGAAGAGCGATCCGACGGTGCTCGGTAAAGCGGTCCGGCTTGATTCGTTCCTGGATGCGCGCCCTGCCACCGTGGTGGGCGTTTTGGAGCCATGCGTTCCCTATCCCCAGGACACGGAAATCATCGCCAACATCGTCACGAGCGCGCATCATCTTTCGGCGACTATGGTAACCGGCCGGCTACACCGGATGACCGAATTATTCGCGAGGCTTGGTCCGGGCGCCGATCTGGAATCGGCGCGCACCGAGTTGCGTGCTGTATACGGGGCCATGAAGAAGGAGCATCCTGACGCCTATCCAGCCAAAGCCGACTTCCGAATCAGCGCCGTGAGGCTGCGCGACCAACTCACATCGGGAGCGCGGACCATACTGCTGGTGCTGATGGCGGCATCGATACTGGTTTTTGTCATCGCCTGTTCCAACGTCGCGAACCTGATTCTGGCGCGCACCGTGCGCCGCGAAAGCGAACTCGGCATCCGCGCGGCTCTAGGGGCCAGCACCGGTGCTTTGCGCCGCACTCTGTTGGCCGAGAGCCTGCTGCTGTGCGTCGCCGGCGCCGGCATCGGCGTGTTGATCGCCAGTCCGCTGGTGACCGTGCTCGCGCGTTACGCTTCCCGCCTTTCCGTGCGTGCGCTAGACCTCCAAGTCGATGCAAGCATGCTGTGGGTGGGAGCGGGACTTGCCGTGGCTGCCGCAGCGCTGTTGGCATTCGTTCCGCGCCTGCCATCCTCGGGAGGCGCCCAGGGATTCGGCCTGGCCAGCGGGGGCGCTCGCATCACCGGCATCGCGAATCGGAAATTGAGGGTCTTCGCCGTGGTTCAGATCGCCGCCTCGTTCGTGCTCGTGGCGGCGGCCGGCGCATTCGTGAAGACACTCCTTTCGCTCGAGGCCGCGCAGGCCCCCTTCGATACACACGATGTGCTCGCAGTGGACGTGCCCGTGATGCACAACGGAAAAACTCCCCAGCAAGTCGTGGATTATTATCGTGAAGCGACGCGGCGAATCCGTGAACTGCCCGGCGTTCAGAACGTTGCTGTGGGCTCGATTGTTCCGTGGCGCGATGGCGGAATCTCCGGCATCGAATTCTCGGCTGACGGACACGTTCCGGCGCCGGCCGAGGAACATCCCCAGGCGGCGTTTCGGATCATCTCACCCGGATTTTTTGCAACGCTGGGCCTGCCGATCCTGGAGGGACGCGATTTCACCGATGCCGACCGAGCCGGCAGCGAGCGCGTGGCGATAGTAAGCCAGAGCGTGGCGCGACGGATTTTCACCAAAGGCGATGCACTCAACCATCACGTGATGTGGACCGACCCGCGCCTGAAGTTTGCGCCCGGGGTGAGCACCGAGCCGCTACGCATTGTCGGTGTGGTAGCAGACCTGGATGACGCGAACGTTGTACCCCTGCCGACCATGACCGTGTACCGTCCTTTCGATCAGGAGGCGATCTTGGGAGGAGGGCGGCTGTTCGTTCACGTGCGCTCACGTCCTTATGCCCTGGTAACGCCGATCACGCGTATCATGCATAAGATGTCCGCGGACCAGCCCGTGGAACGCGCGGCGACCCTGGATGACGTCCGCGCGGAAGTGCTGTCGTCGGATCGGCTCAATGTTGTCGTGTTCGGCATTTTCGGCGCGGTGGCGCTGCTGATTGCGGTGGTCGGCGTTTCGGGCGTGCTCGCATTCTCGGTCAGCGGACGCACACGAGAGTTTGGCATCCGGCTGGCGGTCGGCTCACAGCCGCAGCATCTGTTGATACGAGTGATGGCCGAAGGCGCGGCCATGGCCATAGCCGGACTTGCTGTCGGGTTCGCCTGCGGGTTTGGACTGGCGCAACTGGCAGGTACTTATCTGGGAGATCTCAAAATGCCGGATGTGCTTCCGGTGGCAGGATCGGCTTTCGTGTTGCTGCTTGCTGCCGTGATTGCGTCGGTCATACCCGCGGCGCGGGCAGCCCAAGTCGACGTGATACAGGCTCTGCGAACGGAGTGAGGCCGGGGAGGGGCGTCCGTTAGTCCCCCCTTGGTCCCCCCGCGATCGAGACACGCAGTGAGATAGAATCAGCTTACTCCTATGTCTCCGGCTCGCGAAACTCGCCTGGCTCCCGATAAAATCCTGACGCACATCGGTGCGCTTTTCGTCTTTCTAGCCGGGGCAGCCGCATTGGCTCAAAACGCTCCGGACCATCCCTCGGTGACGGTCCAAGGACAAACGTTCACGCCGCGCTCCATCCTGGCCCGCAACATGGGCACGCCGGAAGACCAGACCACCGCATTCCCGCCTCACAAAATCGTCGGCAACATCTACTATGTCGGCACCAAAACCATCTCCTCGTTTCTCATTGTGACGCCGCAGGGCAACATCCTCCTCGACAGCACCTACGAGCGGAACGTTCGCACCATCCAAAAATCGATTGAACAACTCGGCTTCAAATTCTCCGACACGAAAATCCTCCTCGGCAACCACGCCCACGGCGATCACATGGAAGGCGACGCACTGGTGAAGGAACTCACCGGCGCGCGGGTGGTTGCAATGGCCGAAGACGTCCCCGCTCTCAAGGCCATGAAACCCGGGGGCAAGGAGCACCCTATAGACCGCACCATCCACGACGGCGACACGGTTACGCTGGGCGACGCAACACTCACCGCGCATCTCACCGCCGGCCACACGCGCGGCGCAACCACCTGGACTATGCCCGTAACGGAAGGGGGCAAGACTTACAACGTGGTGTTTTACTCCAGCCTACGGTCGCCCGCCGAGTTGACGCCCCCGGTGATCGAGGAGTTCAACCACTCCTTCGCAGTGGTCCGCACGCTGCCGTGTGACGTTCCGCTCGGCGACCATCCTTCCGAATACGGCATGGCGGAGAAGTACGCCAAACTCAAACCCAGTGCGCCGAATCCATTCATCGATCCTTCCGGTTGCCACCTGGAATCCGACCTGCAGGAAGCCATGTTCAAGGCGATTCTGGCCGAGCAACAAAAGGCCGAACCGCCGCACTGAAAACTTTCTGCCGGCGTGGGAGGCCTGGGCGAGGGCCATCGCCGCCAAAGACACCAGCTTGAGCGTGACGCCTGGGCGCCGCTACTTCTTCTGCTGCGGGCGAGGCTCGGAAGCGGGGGGAACGATATTCTTCATCCGTAAATAGATGACCATACTGCCGTAAATTTCGTTGTTGTGGGCGTAATTCAGGGTCAACAGCCCCATGCGGAGGTTGCGCGTCTGGCGGCCGCTCTCCTGGGTGATATCGATCATCTCTGCGCCGGAGGCGTCGGTCAGCGCACTGTAGACGCCGTCGCAGTAAGAAAACGCGTCGTTCACCACCTTCAGGATGTCAGCTTTGGACGTCAGCTTGTTGAGGTTACCCGGATTGGGATTCTTTTCACCCTTGGCCTGCGAACACCACAGGTAGTTATAGTCGGCCAGGTGCGTCACCTGCTGGCCGAACGTGCGCACTTCCGTCTGGTCGCCTGGGCGCAACCCATAGTTCTCTTCCGGCATCCTCTCGGCTAATCGCACAATGGTATTGCGATTCCGGGTGTAGGCATCGCGCAGCCACGTTGACATCGGATTGGATTGATCCGGGGCCGCGGATTGCGCAAAACTGGAAGCGGTCAATAGGGGAAGTAGCAGAATGAACTTCTTGAAGTGTGTCACTCTCATAGCTTAACCCCAAGACCGTCCTTGATAGGGTAGTGTCTTCCATGAGAAGGCCGGCCGATGTCAAGTGGAATTTCGTAACGCCTGCTCGTAGTCAGCCGAATGTTCGGTGCCGA
>Ga0209415_10002948_pt1 | contig 31829 bp, 28 predicted proteins | sample PeaSoiSIISIP2007_FD_187696 | JGI IMG/M metagenome (GOLD analysis project Ga0209415, IMG submission 187696) | Peat soil microbial communities from Weissenstadt, Germany - SII-SIP-2007 (SPAdes) (version 2) | ecosystem: Environmental > Terrestrial > Soil > Wetlands > Peat | place: Germany... | reverse complement strand
TCGGTCAACGGTGCCCAGGGGCCTGGTTCCAGCGGCGATGTCGACGCAGGGGCGACGTCATCGCGCCCTCAGCTTAGGGGAGGCCATCACGTGCCCACCACCGAGGGCGGGGGGTATGCGGATCCGTTCCAGCGAGAGGAAGAACGCCGATTGCCGGCGGTGACCGCCCCTGCCTCGCCACGCCTCACCGGTCCGGCTCCGGCCTCGCTACGACTCCTCTGTGGCCGATGACGTCGGTCGGGCCCGCTGGCCCGCGCCCGACGTGCGGTCGGGCCCGCTCAGTGGGTCGCAGATGCCGCCGCGGCGTGGGGAGATTCGTCGCCCCCGAGCAGGGCCCGTCGTCGGTCCAGCATGTCGGCCATGAAGGCGCGACCGTGTCCCAGATACCGAAGGATGTCGGACTGGGCCTGTGGCCGGGGGAGCATCCACGAGTGTCCCCCCGGCACCCAGACCACCTCCTGGTGGGCGAGGTCCGAGAATTCCTGGGCCGTGGCCGCGTTCACGATCCGGTCGAAGCAACCCCAGACAGGCAGGATGGGGACGCCTTCCTCGACCACCCGGCGCACCTCGTTGCGGAGGTCGATGGTCATGATCATGGAGCCGACCGGTAGCGACCGTCCCATGGTGCGCAGGTTCCGGCTGGCGTCGGGCCACAGCCCCCGCAGCGTCGACGGCAGTCGTCGGCCGATCAGAAGGCCGGGGGTGTCGAGGACGACGGCCATCATGAGATCGACGACGCCAGCCACATCGGGCACGACGGGGGAGAGCAGCGTGGCCAGGATGCCGCGGCGATTCTTCCACTCGGGAGTGGCCGCCCCGTCGCGATAGATGATCCCGAGGGTGCGCCCGGGATGGAGATCGGCGAATTGCATCGCCACCGCTCCGCCCATGGAGTGACCGAGAAGGACGACCTGCTCGACTCCGAGATGGTCGAGGAGCCGGACGATCTCGTTGGTCAGTCCCCGGATGGAGACCCGTTCCCACGGCAGGGGATCGCTCCCGGCGAACCCGGGCAGGTTGGGATTGATGACGCGCCACCCGAGTGTCTGGGCCATGTGGATGCTCTCGCGCCAATACATGCCACCGCCGGCGAAGTAGCCGTGGAGGTTGACCGCCCACACCGGTGGGCTGCCCGGGCCTTCAGGCCCGAAGGCGTCGTCGTTGTCGGACACCGAGTACCGGACCCGTCGATCGTCGAGGATCACCTTGCCCGGGATCATGTCGACAGCCCGCTCGGTGCGGTCGGACCCGCGCCCGCACCACGACGCGCGACTGCGGCGAGGGTCGGGGGTCCGGTCCACCCGGTCCCGGCCCGCCCGAGAGGTGAGTACAGGGACACGCATGGCGACCGGCCCTGAGGCTAGTGCAGCCCCACAACGGACCTCGTGGATGTTGTCCTCACGCACCCGTCGTCACCGCCGTGGCCTGGGCCAGGGCGCTCTCTGCCTCGGTGACGAACCGGCGGACGAGGTCTGCCGCCGGAACGAGCTCGTGGATGGCGCCCACTCCCTGTCCAGCCGGGTAGCACTCGCGGGAGGGATCGACCTCGACAGTGGTTTCGTCGCCTCCGAGGTGGAACGCCTTCTCGGACATGGATCGCCCGAGCTGGGCCGGGAACCGCTCGAGCTCCTCGGCGTGATCGTCGTAGTAGGCCGTATACGAATTGCGGACAACGCGCATGGTCTTTCCCGAATAGGCCCGGCTGATGGTGGTGCCGTCCTCGGCGGTGGCCAGGAGGGCGTCCTTGTATCCGAGCACCGCTCGGGCCTCGGGCGTGGCGATGAAGCGTGTGCCCACCCAGACTCCGTCGGCCCCCAGAGTGAGCGCCGCTGCCAGACCCCTTCCGTCGGCGATGCCACCGGCGGCCACCACCGGTACCCGATCGCCGACGGCGTCCACGATCTGAGGAACGAGCGGCATGGTGGCGATCAGCCCGGTGTGGCCGCCGGCCTCGGTGCCCTGGGCCACGACGATGTCGCATCCGGCGTCGACGGCGCGCCGGGCATGGTCGACACGGCCACACATGTTGATCACGAGCAGACCGTGTCGGTGGCACAGTTCGACCACCTCGGTGGGAACACCGAGGCCCGCCACGAACACCGATGCGCCACCCTCGATGATCTCTTCCACCTGGCCGGCCATGTCCCCGGGCATGGCCGTGAGCAGGTCGACCCCGAACGGCTTGGCCGTCGACTCGCGTACCTTGTGCATCTCCTCGACCATGCCGGCCCTGGACATGGTGGATGCGCCGAGGCACCCGAAGCCTCCGGCCTCGGACACGGCCGCGACGAGGCGGTGGTACGAGACACCCCCCATGCCGGCCAGCATGACGGGGTGCTCGATGTCGAGCATCTGGGTGAGTCGCGTGCGCATTCCTCGCCTCCCTGGAGAATGACAGTCTTAGCGGGAGGAGCCCGCCGGCGCCACCGACCGGTCGGGCCACATAGCCTCGGCACCATGGCCGATCCCTTTCTCTCGTACCGGAGGACCCTCGCCCGGATACGGCTGGTCGTCCGGACCGTGACGGAACTGGGACTCCCCACCGTGGGCCTGGTGGCATCCAACTCGGTGCGTCGCCAGATGGCGGCCTGGCGTGGCGCCCTTTCCCGGCGACCGCCGGTCGTCGGCCGGATGCCCGGTCGGGTGTGCGACGTCATGCCCGACGCCACCGGCGCCCGGCTCGTGTTCGAGGAGGCCGAACTCGACGTCCGCTTCCTGGCCACCGATGTCGTGCGCCTGACGTGGGGCCCCGGTACGGCGCCCGTCCCCTACGCCGTGGGCGACCTGTCCTGGCCGGCGCCGGAGGTGAGTACCAGTGCCACGGCGGACGGTGGTCTGATCCTGCGTAGTGCGGAGCTGGTGGTCACCGTCGACGGGGAAGGCTCGGTGCGGATGCTGCGACCCGACGGGACGCTCCTGCGGGCGGAAGCACCCCCCGTCCGCCGCGGAGCCACATGGGAGCTGCGTCACGGCATGCGTCCCGGAGAGCGCTTTAGCGGACTCGGTGAACAGTCGTCGGGTGTCGATCTGCGCGGCGGGCGGTTCGTTCTGTGGAACACCGACGCCGGTGGTTCGTGGACCACTGGTCAGGGTCCTCTGTATCTGGGGATCCCCGTGGTCGTCGCTACGCAGGGCGACGGGGCCACTCTCACCTTCTACGAGAACTCCACCCACGCGGTCTTCTCTTTCGATGATCCCGGGATATCCGATGGTTCGCGTCGCAACGCGGGTACCGCTTCGGTCCATTTCGCCGGAGGGGTGTTGCGCCACTACCTCATGGCCGGAGGTGTCGCCCATGTTCTCGACCGCTATACCGAACTCACCGGACGTCCCGCCCTGCCACCACGGTGGGCGCTCGGTTACCACCAGAGCCGTTGGGGATACAAGACCGACGCCGACGTGCGCGAGGTCGTGGCCGGCTACCGGTCGCTCGGGATACCCCTGAGTGCCGTGCACCTCGACATCGACTACATGGACGGATACCGGGTCTTCACCTTCGACCGGACCCGGTTCCCCGACCCGAAGGCCCTGTCGTCGGAGGTGGCCGCCTCAGGAGTGCGTCTCGTGACGATCGTCGATCCCGGCGTGAAGGTGGACCTCGGCTACGACGTGTACCGCCAAGGTGTCGAGGGTGGCCGATTCTGCCTGGATGACCAGGGACGGACCGCCGAGGGGGTGGTATGGCCCGGCCGCGTTGCTTTTCCCGATTTCACCGATGCGGCGACACGCATGTGGTGGGCCGGGCAGTACCGTGTTCTGGCCGATGCCGGGATCGCCGGGATCTGGCACGACATGAACGAACCCGCGTCCATTTCGCTCCTGGGTGACCCCTCCCTTCCGCTGTCGACACGGCATGACTTCGACGGTCGCGGCGGCGACCACGGTGAGGGTCACAACCTCTACGGCCTGCTCATGAACCGGGCTGGTTACGAGGGACTGAGCCGTGCCTGTCCCGGACGACGACCGTTCATCGTGTCGCGCTCGGGATGGGCAGGCATGCAGCGCTGGGCGTGGAACTGGACCGGCGACGTGGCCAGCACATGGGCGTCGATGCGCCAACAGATGGCCACCGTAATCGGCCTGGGGCTCTCGGGCGTGCCCTATTCGGGTCCGGACATCGGCGGCTTCAGCGGCGTTCCTCCTGACGAGCTCTACGTGCGGTGGTTGCAGATGAGCGTGCTCTTGCCTTACTGCCGGACCCATTCAGTACTCGGCGCGCCGCCGCGCGAACCGTGGCGCTTCGACGAGCCGACCCGCAGCATCATCGCGGCGTGGCTCCGTTTCCGGTATCGCCTCCTGCCATATCTGTACACGCTCGCTCACCAAGCCACCGCCAGCGGGGCGCCACTCGTCCGTCCGTTGTGGTGGCCCGATCGGAGCCGTCTCATCGACGAGGCCACGGGACCAGGTGCCACACCGGGACCCGACCGGGACCCCACCATCACCCGAGACGTCGACGATGCCTTTCTTCTCGGCGACTCGCTCCTGGTGGCTCCCATCACCGAGGCAGGAGCGACGTCACGCAACGTGACGTTGCCCTCCGGAATGTGGAGCAGCGTCTGGGCAGGCGACGGTAGTGGCGGGACAGGCGACGATGTCGTTCGTCTCGCAGCACCGGCGGATCGCACTCCCGTCGTGGCGCGCGCCGGCTCGATCGTTCCCCTTGACGACGGCTGGGTGCGACGGGGAGATGGCTGCGCGGTGGATGCCGACTCCGATCTCGATCTCCGTTCCGATGCCGACCTGGCCACCGGGGCCCCGCCGACCACCGTCGATCTCGATCACGCGTCGCGCCGGCTCGCCTTTCACTGCTGGCCCACAGCGCGGGGCGATGCCCACGGCATCTGCATCGACGACGCCGGGGACGGATTCGGTCCGGTGCGCCACGACACGATGCGACTGACGGGAGCGACAACAGGAGGGTCGGCGCTGGTGACGTGGGAGCGCCAGGGGGACTTCCCGCCTCCGGCCGTTGTCCGGGTCGTGTTCCACGGTCTCGCAGCCGAGCAGGCCACCGTCGACGGCCGACCGGTGCCCGTCGCCGGTTCATCGGTCGAGTGCGGTCCGTTCTCCGAGCTCCGCCTGTACGGAGTGCGAGCGGTTCGGGAGTGGCCCCCGTGATACTGCGGAGGGGTGTCAGGCGGGTCCCGCCGGAACGGATCGAAATTCCGGGGTACGTGCTGCGCCGCTTGACTGTGACTGATGCGCCGGCCGTCTCCACCGCTGCCAACGCGAGCCTGGAGCACCTGCGACCCTGGATGCCGTGGGCCACCCCCGATGGTGTCTCGGTCGAGGCCCAACGCCTGCGGATGTCCGGCCCGGCGTGGTCGTGGTCCCCTGACAGCGACTACGGGTACGGGGTGTTCCTGGCCAACGGCGCACTGGTGGGCGCCTTGGGACTCCATCGTCGCGTCGGGCCCGGTGCGCTCGAGATCGGGTACTGGGTCCACGTCGACCACACCCGCCGCGGTATCGCCACCGCCTCGGCGCGCGCCCTCACCGACATCGGGTTCGCCCTGCCCGGGACCAGGCGCATGGAGATCCACTGCGATGCCGCCAACCGCGCCAGCGCTGCGGTGCCTGCCCGGCTCGGCTACCGGATGGTGGGTTCCGAGGAGCACGAGCCCGAGGCGCCGGGAGAGGAGGGCCGTCGCCTTATCTGGGTGATGTACGAGCGGGAGTGGAAGACGTCGGTCCGGTGAGCACGATCCCGTTCACCCGCTCGGAGTCGTCCTGACGCCCTTCGATCCCGCCGCCCATGTCCGGCGGTGACCCGGGACGTTCGACGCCGATATTGGGCAGAACCCGGTCGAGGGAGTCTGGGAACCACCAATTGGCTTTGCCGATGAGGAGCATGACGGCGGGGACCACGGCCATCCGGATGACCACGGCATCGACCAGGATCCCACCGGCGAGACCCAGCCCGAACTCCTTGATAACCCTCTCCCCACCCAGAATGAACGAACCGAAGACCAGGATCATGATCAGGGCGGCGGCCGTGATCGTCTTCCCTGTCGCTGCCAGTCCGTTGCGAACCGCGAGTCGGTTGTCGCCGCTCTTGAGCCACTCTTCGTGGATGCGGGTGACAAGAAAGACCTGATAGTCCATAGACAGGCCGAACAGGATGGCGAACAGCATGACCGGTAGGAATGCCTCGACGGGGCCGGCCCTGTTGACACCGACGACCGACCCGAGCCAACCCCATTGGAAGACGGCGACCACTATCCCGAAGGCGGTTCCGATGGAGAGCACGTTCATGGCCGCCGAGACGAGGGGGATGACGACGCTTCGGAAGACGACCGAGAGCAGCAGGAACGACAGCAGGACGACCAGACCGATGAACAGGGGGAGCTTGGCCGACAGCACGTGGGCGAAGTCGATGAAGATGGCCGTCGTCCCGCCCACGAGGACCGTGAGGCCGGAGCCCGCCACCGCCGCCGGGATGGTCTGTCGTCGCAGGTGGTAGACGAGATTGGTCGTCGCCGCGTCCTGCGGCGCGCTGGTCGGGTAGACGTTGATGAGCGCCACGTCGCTGCCGTCGTGGGTGGGGATGAGCACCGGAGGCGCCACGCTCGCCACTCCCGGTTGAGCGCCGACGTCGGTGATCACCCGGGCCAGTGCACCGCTGTCGGCGCCGCCGTGCACGACGGCCACGAGCTCGAGGGGTCCGTTGAACCCCGGCCCGAAACCCTTGGCCAGCATGTCGTACGCCTGTCGGGTCGTCGACCCGACGGGGTCATTGCCCTGATCCGCCGAGCCGAGACGCAGCGAGAAGAAGGGGAGGGCGATGACCACGATGCACACCAGGGCGATGGCCGCGGGCACGGTCGGCCGGGCCCGGACGATGTCCGCCCACCGGGGCCAGAACCCCTGGGTACCGGCGCCGACGATACGCGGCCCGTTCTCGGCCAGGTTCGCCTTTTGACGTCGAGACAGGACGCGCGGACCGATGAACCCGAGGAGAGCTGGCAAAAGGGTGAGGGCGGCGATCATGGTGAGGGCGACACCCAGAGCGGCGGCGACGGCCAGCCCGTATAGGAACGACACGCCCAGGGCGAACATGCCGAGAAGGGCGATGCAGACGATGATGCCGGCGAACAGCACCGCACGCCCCGACGTGTTGACCGCGTTCACGATCGACGACTCGGGATCGTGGCCGGCGATGAGGCCCTGCCGGTGCCGGGTCACGATGAAAAGCGCGTAGTCGATCCCGACGCCGAGACCGATCAGGAGCACGAGCGTGGTGGAGAACTCGGGCATCTTCAGGACATGGCTGAGCAGTCCGATCAACCCGATCGCGGTGCCCAGTGAGGCGAGGGCGGAGACGAGTGGGAGGGCCATGGCGAAGAGCGAGCCGAAGACGAGCAACAGGACGATGGCGGCGAGCAAGACCCCGATCCCCGTCCCCCCGAACGACGGCCTGACGGCTTCCTCCGCCAATTGGCCCGAGACGGCCACGTGGAGCCCGGGGCCGTCGGCCGAGGTGGCGGTGTTCACGAGGTCTTTGGCGATGGCAGTCGACAGGTTCTGGGCCTGCTTGTCGAAGGTCACCGTGGCGAAAGCCACCTCGTGGTCCCGGCTCACTCGGGCCGTGCCCCGGGATCCGTAGGGCGAGACGACGCTGGTGACATGGGGAACCTCGGCCACCCTGGCCAACATGGCGCCTACGTGAGCCTCGACCGCCGGGTTCGTCACGCTCGAGCCCCCGGAGGCACCGATGACGATCTGATCGACATCGCCGGATACCCGCGGTGAGGCGGCTTGCAGAAGCTCGATGGCGTCAGACGACTCCGTCTTGGGCAACGAAAAACTGTTCGAGTAATCGCTGCCCGCCACCCCGGAGATCAAGCTCACGCCCACGAGCGCGGTTGCCCAGAACAACACGACCAGACGACGGTGGCGGACACACCAGGTGGCGAGAGCGCGCATACGGAGACTCCTCAGAATCGAAGGTGGCGGAATTGTCGGCTGACTACGTCGTGGTGTCAGCAAGGGTGAGGTCGAGGGTCTTCCACGACGCCACGCGTATCACTTGATTGCGCCTGTCGGTGCGGTGGCCAGGGGCAGGATGACATCATTCACGACCTGCTCGGTAAAACGTGTGTCGGCGACCTCACCGACGCTCAAGAGGTGATGAATCACGAGGGCGGGAAGCAGCGACACCAGCAGGTCGAGATTGCGATCCTCAGGTACTTCGCCCCGGGCCACGCCCCGCTCAAACACCTGCTTGAGGATCGCCATCTTGGCATCGATGAACCGCTCGCGAAAGACCTGACGAAGCTCGGCGTCGCGCGCCAGGGCAGTGATGAGCCCGATCATCAGCTGGGCGTCGAATCGGTCGTCGGTGCCCAGGTGGGCAATCTCTTCGAGGTCTCCTCGCAACGTCCCGGTGTCGGGCACCGGAGGAGACCCCCTCAGACAGTTCAAGGCGTCGACGATCAGTTCTGCTTTGCCGGACCACCGCCGGTAGATCGTCGTCTTGCTGGAGTGCGCCCGTGCCGCCACCGAATCGATCGTGAGGCGGTCGTAGCCGATCTCGGCCAACAGTTCGAGTGCCGCGTCGCGCAGGGCGACGTCGCGAGTCGCGTCGAGCGGGCGGCCACCGTGGTGATCGGTGTCCCTGGCCTTGCCCGTCGTCGTTGGGGACATATGGTTCCTCTCGGCATCGCGTTGCCGGTTCTTAAACGGTACGGTATCGTACTATAACTCTCCGGCGAGTTCGCCCAGCTCGACGGCATCTGACCACTCCCACAGCCAGAAGGGGCAGAGACAGCGCGACGTGTCCGCCTCACGCCCACCCCCCGTCAGTGCGCAGCGGGGTCAGGGCTGGCCGACGAGGCCGTGGTATCGGGACCGAGGGCCAGAACGGCTTCGTCCACAGAGGGGAAGAGGTGGTCGCGCCCGATGCGGCCGAGGAGCCCGCTGCGGGCCAGGTTCTTCGGCACCACCGCCCCCGCCCGGGCCACCGCCACCGTGACATGCGCGTGCGCGAGCTCGTCGAGGACCTGCGCCAGGGCCCGAGCGCCGGTGAAGTCGATGTCCCCGATGGCCACGGCATCGAGCACGAAAAGCCGCGGTGGCGGCGCTGCCGCGGCCAGGGCGCCGTGCACCTTCAGCCGGAAGTAGCCGGCGTTGGCGTAGTACAGCGGGGCGTCGAAGAAGAAGACCACCACCCCGGGTACGACAGTGGCGTTGTTCGGACCTTCGACCGATTCCCAACTGGTTGTGCCGGGAATGCGCCCGAGCACAGCGGTCTTCGGTCGTGCGCTCAGCCGGGTGCGGTCGAGAATGGCGAGCCCGACGGCAACAGCAATGCCCTGCTCAACGCCCACAACCGCAACCACCACGAGCGTCACCAGGGCCAGCGCAAATTCCCAAACGTCGAAGCGCAGAATGCGAACCAGGTCCCGGGCGTGGAAGATGCGAGTGGCCACGAAGATGAGGATGGCGGCCAGTGTGGCCAGGGGCACATCGGTGAGAAGCCCGGCAGCGGGAATCAAGGCCACCATGACGACGGCGGCTCCCAGTCCGGCCACCTGGGTCCGGCCGCCGGTGGAGGCCACAGCCGCCGTGCGGGCAGGGCTGGCGTTGACGGCGAACGACCCGACGAGTCCGGAGAGAACGCTGCCGGCGCCGACGCCGATGAAATCGCGACCGACATCGACGTCGTATCCGCCCTGAGCGGCGAAAGCGCTCGTGGTGGCGGCCGACTGGCTCACGACCACCAGGGCCACCACGGCCGCGACGGGTAGGACATGGCCGAGCGAGCTCCACGACAGATGGGTCAGGCCCAGATGGGGTGCGCCATGGGCCACCGTGCCGAGGACGGCGACGCCGTGGTCGTGGAGGCCGGCGGCGGCCACCACGAGGGTGGACCCGACCAGCCCGACGAGCGCACCGGGGATACGGCGATTGACCCGCTCGGCCAGGAGCACCACGGCGAAGACGACCAGCCCGATCCCGAGCGACCAGCCGTTGGTGGAGCCCAGATGCCGGACCACGTCGGTCACCCTGTGGACGGTGGACCCTGTCGTCGAGGGGAGCCCGAAGAGATCGGTCAGCTGATGGACGACGATGATCACGGCCACCCCGGCCAGGAATCCGGAAATGATCGGAGCCGACAGGAATTCGGCGATCCAGCCCAGTCGGAGCAGTCCCACCACGACGACGAGGACCCCCACGATGACCGCCGAGAGGCTGACCAAGGCCGTATAGGTGGGTGAACCGGTCGCAGCCAGATGTGCGATGCCCACGGCAAAAAGCGGGGCGATGGTGGAGTCGGCGCCAACCGACATCTGGGGATTCGAACCGAGCCATGCGAAGAGGGCCGTTCCGGCCACGAAGGCGTAAAGGCCAGCGATGGGCGGCATGCCGGCCAGGCGGGCCGTCGCCAGCTGCTCGGGCACGGCGATGGACAGAAGCGTGACGCCCGCGCCCAGGTCGGCGGTCAGCCATGCCCGCTTGTACCCGTGCATCGAGGAGGCAAACCAGGCCAGGCGTCGCCGCGAGCCCGACGTCGGCGTCGGTTTCGCCGGTGGGGACGTCACCACCGCGGGAATGGGTCAGGGGTCAAGATCGAGCCAGTGTCGCGCGGTGGAGAGGACAGCGACTCGGGGTTCTGACCAGACGAAGCGCTCCACGCGGTCGAGGACCTCGTCGACCCGGCCCGGCGTGGGAGCCACGTACGCGAAACCCAGGGCAGCCCGTTGGCGGAGGTCGTGATGGTCCACTTCGGAGCCCGATACCCCGAAGCGTCGCCTGGAGGTCTCCAGGAGATGGCGAACCACCGAACGCTTCTCCTTGAGCGAGCCGCTGTCGGGAAGCTGCAACTCGATCTCCAACGCGGCGACGTGCACCGTCAGGTCCGGTGTGCCGGGTGCATGAGAGGGACATTAACGACGACGGCGGCGCCGCGGGAATGTGGTCCGGAGGCGGCCGCTGCTACGGTGACGCCCGTGTCAGGGATCGGGGCCCGCCGGGGCCGGATGCGGCGGGACGTGATCCTGGCGGTGGCGCGCGACCATGGAGTTGGAACCGTCCGCCGAGGGTGCCCCTGATGCCGATCTGGTTGAACGACGACGAGCTCAGGTGTCTCGCTGCCGCCTGCGAGCGCCTCATCCCCTCGGACGAGACGGCTGGGGCCGTGGATGCCGGTGTCCCCGATTACATCGACGGGATGCTGGGCGCCTTTCTGGTCGACCCGCCGAGGATCTGGGCCGGGGGTCCCACCTCCGGACGCTTCGGCGGAGCGCGGGGGTTCGCCACCTTCCACCGGCTCGGCCCGCTCGACGAGCTGGCGTGGCGGATGCGGATCGAGGGATCCCTCGGCATCCCCGAACGCGAATTCAACGGTCCTGTGGTGGGGTGGCAAGAGATCTACCGCCAGGGCCTCGCCGCCCTGGGACCGGACTTCTGTGACCTGAAGGGCGAGGAGCAGGACGCGCGACTTCAGGGCGAGGAGGGATTCACCACCCTCCTGTACGAACACTGCTGTGAGGGGATGTACGGGGCACCCGAGTACGGCGGCAACCGCGGCACGGTGGCGTGGACGGCAATCGACTTCCTGGGCGACGTCCAACCCCGAGGGTTCACCGACGCCGAGGTCTCCGGCCCATGACGGTCGACGCCATCATCGTCGGTTCGGGCCCGGGCGGCGCCACCGCGGCCGATATCCTCACCCGCTCCGGATGGACGGTCACGATCATTGAGAAGGGTCGCAATCACCTCATCGACCCGCATGATCCGAGCAAGCTGTCTGAGGACTATTCCAACGACGAGATCAAGTTCCTGCATAGGCACTTCCTCGGCCCCGATCCGCTCATCGAGCCGAGAACGTTTCGGATCAGTGAGGACGACGGCGAGCGATCGTATGTGGGTGCCGTGAATTCCATCCCGTCCACGGTGGGGGGAGGTGGCACCCACGCCGACGGGAAGGTGCCGCGCTTTCGGCCCGAGGACTTCCGGCTCCGCAGCACCTATGGTCCTGTCGAAGACGCCGCGGTGGACGACTGGCCCGTCGACTACGACGAGCTCGAGCCGTACTACGCAGAGGTCGAGCGGCTGGTCGGCGTGGCCGGGACGGCGGGAGCAAACCCTTATGCCGCCTGGCGCTCGGGTCCCTACCCCATGCCCTCGGGGGCGCCGATGTACGGGGCTGTGCTGTCGTCGGCGGCGGCCGAGCGCCAGGGACTGCACCCGTATCCGGCGCCGACGGCGGCGAATTCGATCGTCTACGACGGTCGACCGGCGTGCAACAACTGCGGGCACTGCGCCTACTTCGGGTGCCCGATCCACGCCAAGGGTGACCCGGTGGCCATGTTGCAGCACGCTCTGTCCACGGGTCGGGCAGAGCTTCTGTCCGAGACCTTCGTCTCGCGTCTCCGGACCAACGGGCGTGAGGCCACCGGTGTGGATGTCATAGGACCCGACGGCGCCACCCGGACGCTCGGCGCCCGGTATGTGGTGGTCGCCGGTGGGGCGATCGAGACACCCCGCCTGCTTCTGCTTTCCGGGATTGAGCACCCGCTGATCGGTCGTCATCTCATGATGCATTTCCAGACGATGAACGTGGGGATCCTGCCCGAGCGCCTCCACGCGCACCGCGGTCGGTCTGTCACCCACGTCCACGACGACTGCATGCTTGTCGATGACGACGCCCGCGCCGCTGCACGCGCGGCCGGCCTGCCCTGGATCCGGGGCGGGATGGTGGAGCACGGGGGCGGGGGGCATCCCGTGATGGAGGCCCAGTTCTACCCGTGGGGTCCTTCCCACAAGAAGCTGATGGCAGCGTCGCCTCTGCGCGACAGGCTGTGGGCCTTCATCATGCAGGGCGAGGACCTGCCCCAGCCGACCAATCGCGTCGACCTCGACCCGACGATCCGTGATGTGCGGGGCTTCCCTGTGGCCCGCATCACCTACCGACCCCACCGACACGAGCTCGTCGCCTCCGCCCACCATGGACCGCGCCACATCGACGTGCTCGAAGACATGGGCGCGACCTGGACGGCCACCACGACCTCACCTCTCGTCGAGGGTGCCGTCACCACGTCGCCGTTCGGTGACAACACGAACTACCGGGGCCTGATATCCGCCATTCCTGCCAGCCGTCATGTCATGGGGACGACGCGGATGGGGAGCGATCCCTCCTCGTCGGTGGTCGACCCCTACGGAAGGATGCACGATCTGCCGAACGTGGTGGTGGCCGATTCGTCGGTCTTCGTGACGTCCGCCGGATACGGGCCGACCCTGACATTGGTGGCCCTGGCCGCGCGTGCCGCCGCGTCGCTCGTGCGCTGACGGGGTAAAGCGGCCGAGTTTCTGCACCCCCCGGCGGCGACCGGCGCTCAGGGGTCGAGATGGAGGGCCAGAAAACGCTCTGACGCCTCGAACTCCTCCGGGGGGACGTCGCCGTGTTTGCCGGGATGGGCGTGGAGGCGCTTGTCGCTGCTCCCGATGGCATCGAACAAGGCCAGGACCACCTCGCGGGGGAAGAGCTCGTCGTGCCACTGCATGAGGAAGAGGACCGGGCACCGGATCTTGGGTGCGTCGGCGGCGATCCGGGACTTCGTCGGTCCGGTGAGTCCCATGAGGCCGAGCACGGCCACGGAGATGCGGGGCTCGGCGGCGATCATCGGCAGGCCCAGGATGGTGCCCATGGACAATCCCCAGAAGCCGACCGGACCGACGCCGATGTCCGGCTCCGCCTGGAGGGCGTCGAGGGTGGCCCGCCAGTCACCCACCATGGCGTCGGTCATCGTGGCGTCGGACGACCACACCTGGCCGAATTCGAGGAAGGGGAGGTTGGGAACCGATCCGCTGCCCTTGCGGCGATCGCCGTGGACGGGGCCGTCGATGGCCGCCGCCGCGTACCCGAGGTGACGGACGAGGCGCCGTCCGAGGGCGACGACGTAGGCCTCGCGCTTACTGCCCGAGGCCCCGTGACCGATGAGGACAAGAGGTCGGGATCCATCCGAGTCCGGAGGTGTCCACAACAGGCCCGGGACGTGCCGTCCCTCACGATCGACATCGAAGCGGCGCTCGCGGACGCCCTTGGCGACGACGTCCTCCCCCGGCCAGCGCACAGGTGAAGAGTACCGGCCCTCAGTTGTGAGGCACGCGGGACCAGGGCACGTTCTTGTCGACGCGGGGCTCACCAGGCAGCCCGAGGACCCTCTCGCCGAGGATGTTGCGCATGATCTCCGATGTCCCGCCTTCGATGGAATTGGCCCGAGAGCGCAGAAATGAGTGCCTGATATCGCCGGCGTTGCCGGCGCGCTCGGGTCGTCGCATCTCGTAGTGCGTGGGGTACAGGGTGCCCGTCATCCCGAGCAGGTCGACGCACAGGTCGTAGATGTCCTTGTTGAGCTCGGCACCGATGAGCTTGGCCACCGATCCCTCGGGGCCCGGTGTGCCGGCCCGGCGCAGCTCGCGTGCCCGCATGTTCGTGAGACGCGACACGTCGGCCTCCACCCAGAGTCGCATGAGCCGATCCCGTTCCGCCGCCGTCCCGCCGCCTCGCTGTCGCCAGATATGCAGTGCATCGTGGATCGGTCCGGCATTACGTGGCGCCACCCCGCCTCCGATGGCCACGCGCTCGTTCATGAGAGTCGTCATGGCCACCCGCCACCCGGCGCCCACGGCGTCGAGACGATTGCTGTCAGGGATGCGGACGTCGGTGAAGAACACCTCATTGAACTCGGCTTCACCCGTCATCTGCCTCAGGGGTCGCACCTCGACCCCCAGTGCCTGCATATCGACGACGAAGTAGGTCATGCCCCGGTGCTTCTCCACCTCGGGGTCGGTGCGGGCGAGAAGGAGCCCCCACTTGGCCGTGTGAGCCAGGGTCGTCCACACCTTCTGCCCGTTCACCACCCACTCGTCCCCGTCACGAGTGGCGCGGGTGGCAAGGCCGGCCACATCTGATCCGGCACCGGGTTCGCTGAACAGCTGGCACCAGATCTCCTCGCAGGTGAACAGGGGACGAAGCAGGCGTTTGCGCTGCTCGTCGGTACCGTGGGTCAGGACGGTGGGCGCCGCCATCCCGTAGCCGATGACGTTGCGTTCGACCTCGTTCGGTGCTCCGACCTGGCGGAGCCGGCGCTCCACGATCCCCTGGAGGTCGGGACTCACACCCAGGCCGCCCAGGCCCTCGGGGAACCAGACCCAGGCCAGGCCGGCGTCGTAGCGGGCGCCGGCGAATTCGGCTGCCGGGGTGGACGCCGGATCGTGGGTGGCGAGGAGCTCTTCGAGGCGCGACCGGACGAGCTGTTCGGCGTCAGTGGCGAGAAGGTCGGTGGCGGTCATATGACAACGATACCGAGGTCCTAGCATCATGCCCCTGTCGGGGTATCACGCCCCGGCCGCCGGAGCCGACAGGGAGGGTGGTTGTGGAGCGCGTGCCATTCGAGACGATCGTCTACGAAAAGGACGGGCCCGTCGCCCGCATCGTCCTGAACGTCCCCGAGAAAGCCAATATCCAGACGGCCCAGCAGGTCTGGGACATGGACGAGGCTCTGGCGCTGGCGGACGCCGACGACGAGGTCAAGGTTCTGGTGCTGAAGGCCAACGGCGAGGGATTCTGTGCCGGCCACGCCATCGTGGGACCCGACGAGATGGGCGAGGTTTATCCCACGACGGGGCCGACTCCGGAGCGGACGTGGAAACACCACCACTACGGCCTCTTCCTGTGGCCGCCGCTGCGTTTGTGGGAGTTCCCCAAAGTGACGATCTCCCAGGTCCACGGCTACTGCGTCGGTGGCGGCACCGTCTACGGCCTCTTGACCGACCTCACGATCGCGTCGGACGACGCCTATTTCCAGATGCCGCTGCCTCAAGGCTTCGGGCTGCCCGGTGCGCAGACGATGATCGAACCCTGGGTGCTCATGAACTTCAAACGTGCGGCGGAGTACCTCTTCCTGGCACCCACCATCGATGCCACCCAGGCGCTCGACTGGGGCATGGTCAACCGGGTCGTGGCGCGCGCCGATCTCGAGGCCACCGTTGAGGAGATCGCCAGAACCATCGCCCAGATGCCGCTCACCACCATCTTGGCCACCAAGGCAGGGCTCAAGAGGGCGTGGGAGATGATGGGGATGCGGGTCCACCTGCAGCAATCGACCGATCTGGTGGCGCTGTGCAGCGGTGCGTCCGACGTCAGGGCCCTCATGGCCAGCATGAGCGGTCGCCGGCCGCGGCAGAACGCCGCTCTGCGCGCGGACGAGGTCGTGGGACCCGAGGAAGCCGAAGCGGGGGCCTGAGGGGGGCCCACGGCAGAGCCCGAGTAGCCTTGTTATCCCGTGGCCAGCGACCTCGACGAGAAAGTGGGCACATCGGACCGGGAGGAGAAACCCCGGAGGGGCCGATGGATCCTCGAGTGGGCGGTCGTCCTGGTCGTGGCGATCGGCTTGGCCATCGGCCTGCGAACGTTCGTCATCCAGACCTATTCGATCCCGTCGGGATCGATGATCCCGACATTGATGGTCGGCGACCGGATCCTGGTGGACAAGCTCAGCTACCACCTCCATCCCGTGCACCGGGGGGATGTCGTGGTCTTCGCCACCCCACCCCGGGAATTGGCCGTCTTGGAGGTCAATGATCTGGTGAAACGCGTCATCGGCCTGCCGGGCGAGACCATCTCCTCGGGTCCCCACGGGGAGGTCCTCATCAACGGCAAGGCCATCCACCAGCCGTGGTTGACGGCCGGTGCCCGGGCCAATCCAGGCCCAGTCATCCGCAGACAGAAGATCCCGGCCGGTGAGATCTTCGTCATGGGGGACAACCGGGGCTACTCCGACGACAGTCGGGACTACGGGCCGGTGGATGAATCACTCATCGTCGGTCGCGCCGTCTTCGGCTTCTGGCCGTTGTCGCGCATCCACCTCCTCTGACCGGACGTCTCGTCCACGGTCACGAACGCGGTGCCGCCGCCATGACACCCCATAGAGTCACGCTCCAGGCCATCGACGATCAGGAGGAGGTGTTCGCAGCCGCCTTCCGGGCCGGGGACATATCCGGGGCTCGTCGTCTCTACCACGACGACATCGTCTACCTGAGTCCCACCACACGCTTGTTCGGATGGCCGGGGCGGATCGAGGGTCGCGACCGGGCGCTCGAATTCATCCAGCTGACCATCACCGGCCTGGCGGACATCGACTACGGGGTCGACGAGCGCGCCGTCGTAAGCGACGACAGTGCCTACACGCGGATACGGTTCGATTTCGACGTGGGCGCGCGGCGCTTACGGTCGGTCTACGTCGTCGTCTATCGCTACCGGGACGGCCTCATCTGCCAGCAGGAGCTCTACTACGACCCGAGCGCCCACCTTGACGAGGTGTGAGCCCCGAGGCGCATGGTTCTGTGCACCTCTGTTTCAGGGCGCCGCGGTTTCTGGGCGTCTCGAGAAGCACTTCCAGACGCATTCTAGCCATCGCCATCACCCTCAAAGCCATCTCCACCCCCTGGTCAGGGGCAGAGTGGCTCACTCACGAGGTGTCAGGCATGTGTCCGGAACGTCAGACGTGTCCCGGGAACGATCCGTCAGGGATCTCCCCGGTTCTTACACTCGATGACAGCGCCCTCTGGGAGCACAACCTTTGACTCCGGGTTGATCGACCGTTGATAGCCGACGTGTAGTTTTCCCCTGGATCGTTCCCACCGGTGGCCGGCTGACGACAGAAGCCCTCCAGGTGGGACTGAGGGTCTCGGAGGGTCTGTCTCGTGAAGCGCCTGGTGCTCTGTGCGGCGTCTGCCGTGGTGTCGTGCTCGTCGATGGCGCTGATGGCGGGGACGACGTCGCTCGCCGGCGCTCAGGCCGGGGCGGCCGAGGTGAACGGACCGTTTCTCCCCGTACCAGGACATGCCCGCATCCACGCGACGCACGGTCTGATCGTCTCCCAGTCCACGAACTGGTCCGGCTATGTGCAATCGGCCGCCTCACGCCACAGCTTCACAGAGGTGACCGACACGTTCGCCGTTCCCACCGTGGAGTCGAGCACCGCCGGCACCCAGTACGCCGCGGACTGGGTCGGTATCGGGGGCTTCGACGAGCACATCCGTGACTCGACCCTGGTCCAGACCGGCATTCAGACCGTCGTCACGACGAGCAAGGGCCACCGCCACGTCTCCTACGACGCGTGGACCGAGATCCTGCCGGCGGCGGAGAAGCCGCTGGCCCTCTCGGTATCCGCCGGAGACACCGTGACCGCCACCGTGCAGGAGACGGCCAAGAATATGTGGGTGATGTCTGTCGACGACGTGACCACGGGTCTGAGTGGTTCTCGCACCGTCAGGTACCACTCGAAGGGTCTGAGCGCCGAAGCCATCCACGAGCGCCCGTGCATCGTGGCCCCGTGCAACACCGTGGCCGACCTGGCCGACCTGGCCCAGACCTCGGACGTCACCTTCGACCCCGGTTCTTTCAGCGAGGCGCCACCGGGATCGCCACCGGCCAACCAGCCGCTCCTCACGACCAGCGTGCCGGGCACGACGCTGACGGCCGTGCAGATGCTCGGCAACGATCTGACCACACCCATCGCCACTCCGTCGGGCCCGAACATCGCCGACGACGGGTTCACCGTGGCCGACGGTGCTGCGCAACCACCACCGCCGGCCGTCTGAGGATCAGTCGGCCAGCAGCTCGGGGTGGCGGGCACGGACCATGCGCCTCATCCCGTCCCTCCAAGGCACCGTCGTCGTGCCGACCAACTCGTGCATACGGGTGAGGTCGATGTCCACACTGTCGATGGTGTCGGTGGTCGGCGCGAACGTCACCGGGACCCCGGTCAGGCTCGACAGGTAGTCACACCACTCCTCGATGCTCGCCGCCTCGTCACCTCCCCAGTTCACGACGGTGGCCGGCACTGACGATGCGGCCAGGAGCCCGGGGACCATGCCGATGATGTCGTCCTCGTGCAGAGGGTGGTAGATGCTCGGGGCATCGATGTGGACGGGGACCTCGGAGCCGTTGATCATCATCTCGAGATGGATCGCCGGCCATCCTCCGCGGTCCCCGTAGGGGACCGAGAGCCGGGCGATGGTGGTGGGAAGCGCGAAACGCTGCGCCGCCCACCGGGCGGTCGCCTCGGCTGCGATCTTGCAGATGCTGTAGGTCCTCAGGAAAGGCCAGACCCCGTGGTTGTCGCCCAACGGGTCGGTCTCGGTGAAGACGTGGTGGCCCATCGGCTTGTAGACGGCGGTGGTCGAGCAGTGCAGAAACGACCGCGCCTTCTGGTGGTGCTCCATGAGCCAGGCGAGGCCGCCGCTGTTGGCCTGCAGGTCCACGTCCCAGTCGTTCGTCTTGGTCACGGCGAAGTTGAGGACATAGTCGGCGTCTGCCGGCAGCGCCCCCACGTCACCGGTGGCGAGGTCGATGGCCACGCAGTGCACCCCGGCCGCTTCCAGCCGTTCCCGGGCGGAGTCGTTTCGGAAACGGGCGGCGCCGTAGACGTCGTTCTCTTTGGCCAGCGCACTGGCCACCGGCTCGCCCACCTGGCCGGTGACACCGGTCACCACGATCTTCGCCCCCTGGAGCGGTTGGGCACCCATCGATCGGTTCCTCCACTTGTGTCGTCCCCCGCACCGCAAGGACGGCGCTCACCTGAGCCTAAGGCCTGCGCTCGGAGCCGGTGACAGCCGCAGGGGCACCGGCGAGGGACAATGGCAGGTATGGCGCAATTCCACTGGGACCCGGCCACATATCGCTCCTTGATGCGCGCCGAAGTGCCCGCCTATGACGAGCTTCAAGACGCCGTGGCCGGGGCCACGGCAACGGTGTCGATCCGCCGTGTGCTCGACCTGGGAACGGGGACGGGGGAGACCGCCGGCCGGGTGCTCGCCATGCACGACGACGCGTTCCTGGTAGGGGTGGACGAAAGCGACGAGATGCTGACCATGGCCCGGCAGACGCTCCCGGCGAACCGAGTCGAGTTGCGGGTGAGTAGGCTCCAGGACCCCCTCCCGTCGGGGCCCTTCGACGTCGTGGTATCGGCTCTGGCCGTGCACCACCTCGACGGTTCGGCCAAGGCCGAGTTGTTCGGACGAGTCCACGACGTTCTGTCGGCCGGCGGTCGTTTCGTGCTCGGGGACGTGGTGGTGCCGGACACGCCGACCGAGGCAGTGACACCCGTCGATGCCGAGTACGACCTTCCCGACACGGTCGAGGACCAGCTCCGGTGGCTGGGTGACGCCGGTTTTTCAGCCCGTGTGACCTGGCAGTCCGGCGACCTGGCCGTCATGGTCGGCGACCGGTCGCCCTGACGTCGGCTCGGCTCAGGTCCGCCGCTCCACCAGGAGGTTCTGGAGCGACGTGCCCAGAGGGCCTTGGACGTCCCACAGGACAGATTGGGCGAGTCCCACACCGGCGGTCCCGAGGGTCGTGCGGGCTTCGAGGCCGATCCATTCGTCGACAGCGGGTCTGTCTATGAACACACTCAGGTCGGGGTTGATGAAGAGGTAGTTCTGGAAGTCGAACAACGAGCTGACGCCGTTGCCGAAGTCGCTGGCCGCGGCCACCCGCTCGAGCGACGAGGGTGTTTCTCCGGGGACAACGGGGACGGCCAGGCGGACCCACACGGTGGAGGGGCCACGGCGCCCGAATTCCCCCACCACGAAGCGCAGCTCGGCGCCGTCGGAGTGGAAGGCGCTGTAACCCTGGACCGGTCCGGGGGAGCGGTGTCCATCGTCGGGACCGGGTGGTGCCCCTGCGTCTCGACCCGGAACGGGCCCCTCGGTGGTGACATCGGCGAGCCCGAACGCGGCGTCGGAGCCTTCGGCGAGCCGGCGGATACGCAGGGCGCGACCCCAGGCCAGATCCTGACCGGCGGACGTCACCCGGACGTCCACCAATTGCACCTTGCGACCGGGGCGCGACACGGTCGTTGAAACGCTGAGCGGGACGACGGGAACCGGACGGAGGAGTTCCACCGTCAGCCGGGCGACATGCATCTCCTCGTCGGACGGGCATCTGGTGACGGCCCGTCCGATCAGTGCGGCGACCGGACCGCCGTGGAGCGCGTCGGGTGACCACGGTCCCCGCGAGAAGTCGCGTGGCACCCACAGGTCGCCGTCGGGGTGGAAGAGAGCGTCGTCGTTCTGGGTGGACATGGGCCGGGTAGAGGTGCTCGTGTCAGAGGTGGGCGTAGCCGCCGGTCGGGCGTGTCAGCGCGATACGCGCGTCGTCGCTTCTTTGGCCGGTTCAGCCGCGCTGGGTGCCCACGACGGACACGAACGAGACCATCTCGCCCGGATAGCCCCCCAGATTGTGGGTGAGCGCCAGTGTCTTGTCACTGGTGATCTGGCGTTCGGGCGTCGCCTCCCCGCGCAGCTGGAGCCAGCACTCGAAGAACATGCGCAGACCCGAGGCGCCCACTGGGTGACCGAAGCTCTTGAGACCTCCATCGGGGTTGACCGGAAGTTCACCGTTCAGTGCGAACGTCCCGGCCAGTACTTCCTTCCACGCGGTCCCGCGGTCGGCGAAGCCGAGATCCTCCATGAGGACGAGCTCCGTCGGGGTGAAGCAATCGTGGACCTCGGCGAAGGCGAGCTGCCGGCGGGGATCGGTGATCCCGGCCTGCGCGTAGGCGTCAGCGGCGGCCCACTCGCATTCGGGGAAATGCGTGTAGTCGTAGCCCGGATCGATCAGACCCGATCCGCTTCCGGTCGAGAAGGCGAGGGCCTTGATGTAGAGCGGGGAGTCGGTATAGTTCAGCGCGTCCTCGGCCCGGACGACAATGGCAGCGGCGGCACCGTCGGCGACGCCGGCACAGTCGAAGATCCCGAGGCTTCCGGCCACACGTGGCGACGCGCAGATCGTCTCCTTCGACACCTCTCGTCGGAACTGGGCTCGCGGGTTGCGGGCCCCGTTGTAATGGTTCTTGGCCGAGATGGTGGCGAGGACATCGCTCAACTGGTCGATGTCGACCCCGTACTTCTCGGCGTAGGCCGGGGCCACCATCGAGAACATGGCCGCGGCGGTGAGCGTCCTTCCCGTGCCGTCGTTCGGGGGGTTCACCGCGTTCAGGCCCTGGTAGCCGCTGTCCTTCACCTTCTCGGCGCCTACGGCCATGGCCATGTCATAGGCACCGGACGCCACCGCGTAGGCCGCGGCGCGCAGCGCCTCGGATCCGGTTGTGCAGTAGTTCTCGACCCGGCTGACCGGCTTGCCCTCCAGCTGGAGGGGACGTGCCAGGGTGATGCCGCTCATGCCCGACTGGGCGGTCCCGAGCCAGAAGGCGTCGACGTCATGCTTTGTCACCCCGGCCGAGGCGAACGCCTCGGTCGACGCGTCGACGATGAGGTCGTCGAGTCCCTTGTCCCAGAGCTCGCCGAACGGGGTACACCCCATCCCGACGATCGCCACCCGGTCGCGGATCCCGTGCGAAGACATCGCCCTCCCCCTCAGCTCCTCGCCGTGCCCGCGTCGGCCACCGGTGGAACCTTCCGCAGCGGACGCGCCTTCCAGAAGTAGTCGTGGATGCCGTCGGCGGAGTACAGACGGCGAAAAGTCATCTCCACCCGGTCGCCGATGGACAACGTGTCGGCGTCGACGTCGGTCAGCTCCGCCGGGAAGCGGCCCCCGCCGTCGAAGTCGACAACGGCGAAGACGATGGGCGGGCTCGGCGAGTAGGCGAGGCGGTCCACCGTGAACGTCACGACCGTCCCGGGGCTGTCGGCCATGGGCACGGGCTCCATGTCGTCGACCGCTCCACCCTCCATCGAGACCCGCGCCGGTGGGAGATGAACGGCACCGCTGGCGTGGTCACGCGACCCGACGAAGCCGAACTTCCACCCCTCACTCCGGCCGGCGGCGGACGCCGAGACACGCGCCGGTTCGGGCCGTCTCGGCGGCTCCGGGGTGAGCATCTGCCGCCACGAGAGGAAGCGGCCGTAGTCCACCTCGGCTCCCGCGGCCACCTGTTCGTCCACCGGACGGGACGGTACCCATCGAGCGTGCGCCTCGGTGACGCGGAGCACCAGTGCGTCCGCCCCGTCGGCCAGGTGGACGAGGCCGATCACGTCGCCGGGCCGTGCCCGTTCGAGAACGGAGGAGAGGACCAGACCGGGGTGGGCGGCACCGGTCTGACCGACCGTGCCGGCGAGATCGTCGGCCAGGACGTCTGTGCCGAGCCCGAGCTTGGCTGCGAACGCCTTGGCGGCCCGCCCGTGCATGCCCGTGACGGCCACGGTGGTGACCTCGGCCTGCTCCACACCGGCGGCTTTCAGAGCGCGGGCCCACGCCTCACGACCGAGAGGGACATAGCGGGTCTCGCCGAACCGCTCCTCCCATGTTCTCGAGCGTCTGTCTCCGGGGGCGCGCCAGCGATCGAGGAACTCGTCGGTGGCCGACCCCGCCCCCAGGTACTCGGCCACCACGGGCGCGCCGGGTCCGTCGTCACCCACGACCACGGCAGCGGCCCCGTCACCGCCGAAGCACTCGTCCGTACCGCCGGGGAGGCCGTCGCGTTGGTCGGACAGCACCACGAGGACCGTCCCCGTCCCCGTCATCGCCGTCATGAGCGCACCCATGCCCGATCGCAGAGCGCCCCCGAGATCGAGGGCGCCCACGTCGGAGGGCATCCGCAGCGCGGCGTGCACGGCGGTGGCGTTCGTCTTGTCCAGATAGGCGGGTGTGGCCGTGGCGAACCAGACGGATGAGGGCGCCGCCGCCGGCACCGCCCGCAATGCGGACCGGCCGGCCTCCACCCCCATGGTGGTGGTGTCCTCGTCGTGGGAGGCGACCGCCCGGGTGCCCTTCCCCCCTCCGGCGCCCAGGAAGGCCGCCACGGAGGAGCGGGCCAGGCGCCGGTAGGGCACATATCCGGCGGTGCTGATGATCCCTCGCATATCGGCCGATGGTACTCGGACCTGACGCTCAGTCAGAAGGCCGAGGTGCCCGAGACGGGGCCGCTCACTCGTCGGCCGGCGTCGGTTCGTAGGTGGTGTCGGCCGAGGTCGCGCTCGGTCTCCCCGTGTGGAGCAGCGCCACCTCGTAGCCGTCGACGGCGTCGAGTTCCTGGACCATGTCGACATGAGGCTTCGGGTCAGCGCCCGACCACTTGGCCCGCGCCGCCCGCCGGGCCGACCGGGGATCGGTGGTCACCACGAAGACCACTTCGTGATCCTCACCCAGGCGTCCAGGGGCGGGATCCCCGCCGAGATACACGGCGTAGAGACGGGGGAACTCGTCGTCGACCCGTTCGACATCGACCATCTCGCCTCCTTTCGCCCCCCGACCGTACTGTCGCGTCATGGAGGTCGTCATCCGTTCGGCCCGCCTTCACGAGACCGTCCTCCTCGCCGACGTCGAACGCGACGGCGACCGGCGCTACGCCGGTTACGACGGACTACCTCCCGGGTTCGACGACACCGTGGCGCCGTCGACGCTGGAGGACGCCTGCGGGGACGGCCGCCTCTGGGTGGTTGAAACCGACGATGGCGAGATCGTCGGTTTCGCCCTGGCCGAGTCCGTCGACGGCCACGCCCATCTCTCCCAACTCTCGGTCCGGCTCGCCTTCCAGGGTGCTGGTCTCGGTCGGCGCCTGGTCACCACCGTCTGCACCTGGGCCCGGGACCATGCCATGACGGAGGTGACGCTGTGCACGTTCGCGGATGTCGACTGGAACCGGCCCCTCTACGAGCATCTGGGTTTCGTGGTGCTCCCCGAGGCGCAGTGGACACCCGGGTTGCGTGCCGTCTTCGCCAGCGACGCCGATCTGGGCCTCGACCTCGCCCGCCGGGTCGTCATGCGCCTCGAGGTGCCTGAGGACTGAGGCCGGTCCCTGCGGTCACCCTCCGGGTGACCCCCAGCTACCCTGGCCCCGCGGACCACCGTGGTCTCGCGAACGCCGACGACGGGGGAGGTCCGGTGGCGAGAGAGGCCGTGGGCAGGCACGTGTCCATCGGGCGGATCGCCGGCGCCGTGGTCGTGGGCACGATCGCCGCGGCGGCGACCCTCGTGCCCGTGACGGCCACGACCGGCGCCTCCGTGGCCCTGGCGCCGTTTCGCGGTCACGGGTCGATCGACGAGGCATACGTGGTGGGCGCTCCGCCTCGTGCCCACTTGACGCTGGTCGACCGGGCCGGCACACGGGTGGGGTCGGGGGTGGTCGACAGGCTCGGCAGCCTCATCGTCCGCAATCTCACGCCGGGATCCGGGTTCCGCTTCGAGCGGGGCACGGGGGCGAACATGCGTGCCACGGCGCCGTTCTCGGTCCTGTCGCCCACCCACTCCACGCCGCCTCCGTCGTTCTATGCGTCTCAGCACCTCCACGCCGGTCTCAACTACGTCCGGATGCGCGACGGAATCCTGATCGCCGCCACCGTCCGCCTGCCGCCGGGCAAGACCACGGCTGACGGTCCCTTCCCGACGGTGATCGAGTACTCCGGCTACGGCACGGCCGCGCCCCACAGCCTGGTAGACGCCGAGTTGGGCAAGGCACCGTCGAAGGACCCGCTCCTCCCGGACACCTCGACGGTGGTGGGCGCCCTGATCGCTCCGCTCCTCGGGTACGCGGCGGTCAGTGTCCAGATGCGGGGGACGGGATGCTCCGGCGGGGCCTTCGACCTCCTCGGCTACCCCTCGGACTACGACGGCTATGACATCGTCCAGGCCGTCGGCGCCCAACCGTGGGTCCTCCACCACAAGGTCGGCCTGGTCGGGATCTCCTACTCGGGGCTGTCGCAGTTCCCGGTGGCCGGTACCGACCCACCGGCTCTGGCCGCCATCGCCCCTCTGAGCCCCACCGACGACTTGTTCTCGACCGGGTACCCGGGAGGGATCTACAACAACGGGTTCGCCAAGGGTTGGATCGCCCAACGGATCTCCGACGCCGAGCCGGCGCCGCAGGGCGGCCAGCCGTGGGCCAGGGCCGAGATCGCCGCGGGCGACACGACCTGCCTGGCCAATCAGCGCCTCCACCTCCAAGCCGAGGGTCTCGAGACCCTGGTCGGCCCGGGCCTGGCGCGGGCGCCCTCGCTGTTCGACCGGCGTTCGCCGCAGGACTGGGCCACCCATGTGAAGGTGCCTGTCTTCCTGGTCGGCTCCCTCCAGGACGAAGAGGTCGGGCCCCAGTGGCCGGCGCTCATCAGCGCCTTGAAGGGTGACAAGAACGTCTACGTGACCATGGACAACGGGACCCACACCGACTCGCTCGGGCCCGACACGATCTCGCGGTGGCTGGAATTCCTCGACATCTACGTCGCCGGAGAGGTGCCGACCCCCGCACCGACCTTCTCGTTGCTGGCGCCGGCGCTCTACGCGGTGCTCACCGGAGGCGCCCCGTCAATGCCGGTCCCCGCCGTCCGCTTCACCGGCGAACCGTCGCTGTCCGCCGCCAAGGCCGCCTTCGCGGCCCAGGACCCCCGGGTCCGGGTGCTCTTCGACAACGGGGGCGGGAACCTCGGCCCCGGAGCCCTCCAGCCCACGTACTCGGCCGAGTTCTCGACATGGCCCCCGGCCGGGACCGTCACCCGCTACGACCTCGGGTCCCACGGAACGCTCTCGACCACGCCCCCGGTCGGCGCAACGGCTGCGACCTTCCGTCCCAACCCCTCCGCCCGACCGGCCGACGACCTGGCCTCGTCGGCCAACCCCTGGGCCGCCCGGCCCCCCTACGACTGGACGACGGTCCCGGCCGCCAACGGCATCGCCTTCCAGACGGGGGTCTTCACCAAGGCGACCACGATCGTCGGCCCCGCCAGCCTCGACCTGATGCTCAAGTCGACGGCGCCGGTGACCGACCTGCAGGTGACGGTGACGGAGGTCCGACCGAACGGCGACTGCGGGACCGGCGCCCAGTGCACCGCCGTCCATCCGGAGGAGGAGTACATCACCTCGGGCTTCCTCCGTAGTTCGAATCGGACTCTGACCGCCGCCTCGACAGCCCTCGACCCCGTCCCCACCTACCTGGCCTCGGACAAGAAGAACCTGCCGGCCGGGCGCTTCACCCTGGTCCGGATCCCGGTCGATCCCATCGCCCACACCTTCCGGGCCGGGACGCGCCTGCGCATCGTCGTCTCCGCCCCCGGAGGCGACCGCCCGTCGTGGACCTTCCAGTCCCCGGCGACCCATGGTTCGGTGGTCGACAGCGTGGCTCTCCGTGCCGTGGCCGGATCATCGTTCGTCGTCAACGTGGTCCACGGCGTCACCCCGCCGCCGACCATCCCCGCCTGCGGCGCCCTGCGCGGGGAGCCCTGCCGTGCGTACACGCTCCTCGGCAACCAGTCCTGACCGGTGCCGGCCGCGGCCTCTCCGGCCGCCGTCGGCGCTGGTCGACACCGGTCTCTGCCCGTATGATGGCGCCCTGATCTGACGACCAGTCAGATTCGGTGTCGTCCCCGGGAGGGTCCCTGCCATGGACTTCGAGTTCTCGCCCGAGCAGCTCGCCTTCGTGGAGGAGGTCGAGCGGTTCCTCGACGAACACGACGACCCCGAGGTCTTCGACGTGACCCGGGAGAACATGGCCCAGATCGTGGACACCCCGGCCCGACGGGCCTTCATGGCCCTGCTCGGTGAGCAGGGCTGGTTGGGGATCACCTGGCCCAAGGAGTACGGCGGCCAGGAGGGCGACGGCGTCTACGAACACCTCCTGAACGAGGCCCTGGCCCGACGGGGCGGTCCCCAGATCGGCAAGGGCGTCGGGATCGTGGGCAAGACGATCATCCGTCACGGGAGCGAGAAGCTGAAGCAGGAATTCCTGCCCAAGATCCTGCGCAACGAGGTCGAATTCGCCGTCGGCTACTCCGAGCCCAACGCCGGTTCGGACGCGGCGTCGATGCAATTGAAGGCCACCCGCGACGGCGACGGCTGGCGTCTGAACGGCCAGAAGACATGGACCACGTCCGCCCATTTCGCCGAGTGGTACTGGGTCGGTGCCCGGACGGATCCCGAGGCGCCCAAGCACGCCGGGATCACCCTGTTCCTCGTCCCCCTGGACCAGCCCGGCATCACCGTCAAGGCCATCTGGACGATGGGCGACGAACGGACCAACGAGGTCTACCTGGACGACGTCTGGGTGTCGGACGACTACGTCGTGGGGGACCTGAACCACGGATTCCAGTACATCTCCGAAGCCCTCGATCTCGAGCGCTTCACCATGTTCACCTTCTCGCCCATCGCCCAGCGCCTGGACGTCCTCTGCGACTACGTGGCCCACGCCGAGCGCGACGGCAAACCACTGCGCGACGATCCCGTCGCCCGCCAGCGCATCGCCCAGCTCGCCACCCAGGCCGAGGTGGCCCGGGTTCTCGGCCTCGCTTTCGTCCACAAGTCGGCCAAGGGTGGCGCGGCTCCCACGGCGGAGGCCTCCGCCTACAAGCTCTACGCCACCGAGCTCTCCAAGCGCCTGGCCAGTGCGTCGATGGACATCGCCGGACCCGGTGCGCAATTGCGGGTGAAGACGGCCGACGCGCCCATGGGGGGCCGGGCCGAGTCGACGTACCGCTACACCGTGATCGACACCATCGGCGGCGGCGCGTCGGAGATCCAGAAGAACATCATCGCCCGCCGCAAGCTCGGGCTCCCGAAGAATTTCTGATGGCACCAACCGCTCCGCCACCGACCGCCGGCCCCCTCGCCGGGGTCACGGTGCTCGACCTCTCGACCGTCGGCCCCGCGGCGCGCGCCACCCGGCTGCTGGCCGATTACGGCGCCACCGTGGTCAAGGTGGGGGCCGTCCCCGGTCGCGGCCCGGCTCCGGTGATGCCGCCGTTCTTCGCCTACAGCGCGCAGCGGGGGATGCGTCGCGTGCAACTCGACGTCCGTCATCCCGACGGGCTCGAGGCCTTCCTCGCTCTCGCCGCCGGCGCCGACGTCGTGGTGGAAAGCTTCCGACCAGGCGTGGTCGACCGGCTGGGGATCGGCTACGAGGACGTCCGCGCCGTGAACGCCGGGATCGTCTACTGCTCGACGAGCGGCTACGGCCAGGAAGGTCCCCGGGCCACCTGGGCCGGCCACGATCTCAACTACCTCGCCGTCGCCGGTTTCCTGGCCACATCCGGACCCCGGGCCGACGGGGGCCCGCCGATCCCGGGCGCCACCATCGCCGACGCCGCCGCCGGCGGCATGCACGCGGCACTGGCCATCACAGCCGCGCTCTTTTCCCGTCACCTCACCGGCGAGGGCACCTTCCTCGACGTCTCCGTGGCCGACGGGGCCCTCTGGCTCATGTCCCTGGCTGTCGACGAGCACCTCGCCATCGGTACCGAACCCGGCCCCGGGCACGATGTCTTGACGGGTCGCTACGCCTGTTACGACACCTACCGCGCCGCCGACGGACGGTGGCTGGCGGTGGCGGCCATCGAGGCCAAGTTCTTCGCCAACCTCTGCCGGGCGCTCGGGTGCGAGGAGTGGACCGACCGCCAGTACGACGACGACGCCCAGGACGAGGTGCGGGCCGCTTTCACGGCCGCCTTCGCCCGGTACGACCGCGACACCTGGGTGGCGAAGCTCTCTGCCGACGACACCTGTGTGGCCCCGGTCCAGGCCGTGGCCGAGATCACCCACGACCCCCAGTTCGCCAGCCGGGGAGCGGTGGTGGCGGTGTCGGACATCGACGGTCGCTCCTTCTCCCAGCTCGGCGCCCTCCTCGCCGGGATGCCGCCGGTGTCCGCACCGGTGATCGTCTCTGATCCGACCGAGACGGACACCGACGAGCTCCTCGAGTCGGCCGGGGTCGATCCGGCGCGCATCGCCACGCTGCGCGGCGCGGGGGTGGTGGCATGACCGCCACGGCCGACGCCGTATCCGAGGTCCGCGCCCTCATCGGGGTCGCTCAGTACGAGGAGACCGGGGAGTTCCCGGTCGAGCGGGGCTACATCTGGACGACCTGCGCCTCCGTGGAGAACGGGAACCCCCTCTTCTGGGACGACACCGTGGCGGGGGCGATCACGGGCGGGCTCATCGCGCCACCCACGATGTTGTCGGTCTGGTTCCGGCCCCACCACTGGGCGCCCGGTCGCGACGCCCCCCATCTGCCGCTCCAGATCCACTTCGACCTGAAGGAGCGCCTCGGTCTCCCCGAAGCGGTGATGAGCAACAACACCATCGTCTTCTACGACCCCGTCCGGCCCGGAGACGTCCTCTCCACCCGCCAGATCCTCCGCTCGGTCTCCGACGAGAAGACCACCAAGCTCGGGACCGGGAGGTTCTGGGTCATCGACGTCGAGTACGCGAACCAGTCCGGCGCCCTCGTCGGCGTCGAGTCCTACACGGGTTTCGGCTACCGGCGCGCCCCGTCTCCCGACGCCGGGGTGTCCTCATGAGCCCGGAGGCCACCGTTCCGGTGCTCCTGCTCGGCGAGGTCGCCCTGGGCGACCGGCTCCCCGAGCTCGAGTACGACGTCACCGCCACCACCGTCGTCCTCGGCGCGCTGGCCAGCCGCGACTGGCGGCCCATGCACCACGACAAGGACTTCGCCGTCGAGCGCAACGGCACCCGGGACATCTTCTTGAACACGCCCAATCAGGCGGCCTGGTTCGAGCGTTTCCTGACCGACTGGACGGGTCCCCACGGACGGCTGGGCAAGATGACCTTCCGGATGCTCGGCTCCGTCTTCCCCGGCGACACCATGATCCTCTCCGGCGTGGTGGACGAGGTGACGGTGGACGACAGCGGCTGCGGCTGGGTGGGAGTCGACGTCAGTCTGTCGGTGGACGGCGACGTGAAGACCACCTGCGACGCCCGCGTCGCCGTTCCCGTGGATGCCGACGACAATCCCTGGAGCCGTACCGGCGCGCGGTGGCAGCCGTGACCGAGAGGAGCTGACGGTGCTGGACCTCGACTTCGACGCCGAACAGGAGATGCTCCGCGAGACCGTCCGCGGCGTCTGTGCCACCCACAGCCCCCTGTCGGTGGTCCGCGCCCTCGAGGACGACCCCGTCGGGTATCCGACCGAGCTCTGGAAGCAGCTCGGGAAGCTCGACCTCATCGGGCTCCTCCTGCCCGAGGAGCACGGCGGAGCGGGGATGAGCCTGGTCGAGGGCGTCGTCCTCTACGAGGAGCTCGGTCGTTCCCTCGCCCCCACCCCCCACTTCGTGAGCGCCGTGCTCTGCGGCGGCGCCCTGGCCCGGGCGGGATCGGCCTCCCAACGCGCCGCCTGGATGGGACCCATCGTCACCGGCGACGCCATTCTCACCCCGGCCTGGTTCGAGCCCGAGAACAGCGGCTCGCCGGTCGGGGTCCAGGTCCGGGCCATGGCCGACGGAGACGGCTACCGCATCTCCGGCACGAAACGTCACGTCCCCTTCGCCGCCGCCGCCACCCGTCTGATGGTCCTGGCCCGCACGGGCGACGCGCCGGCCGACGTCGACCTCTTCCTCGTCGACCCCGCGGCGTCCGGTGTCACCCTCACCCAACAGCAGTCCATCGCCTCCGACGCCCAGTACCGCGTCGATCTGGCCGACGTCCGGGTCGGTCCCGAGGACCGTGTCGGGGACGCCGGATCGGGATGGCGGACATGGGACGCCGTCATGCACGACGGCTGCGTCCTCCTCGGGGCCCAGGCGATGGGGGGAGCCCGCCATGCGCTGGACATCACCGTCCAGTACGCGAAGGATCGCCGCCAGTTCGACAAGCCCCTCGGGGCCTTCCAGGCCCTGGCCCACTACCTGGCCGACGCGGCCACCACCGTCGACGGGGGAACCACTCTGGTCCACGAGGCGGCCTGGGCCCGCGCCGTGGGGCGGTCCGTGGACCGACTCGCCCCCATGGCCAAGCTCTTCGCCTGTCAGACCTACCGTGACGTGACGGCCATGGCCCAGCAGATCTTCGGCGGCATCGGCTTCAGCGTCGAGTTCGACATCCAGCTCTACTTCCGCCGGGCCAAGCAGCTCCAGAT
>Ga0209415_10002945_pt1 | contig 31839 bp, 33 predicted proteins | sample PeaSoiSIISIP2007_FD_187696 | JGI IMG/M metagenome (GOLD analysis project Ga0209415, IMG submission 187696) | Peat soil microbial communities from Weissenstadt, Germany - SII-SIP-2007 (SPAdes) (version 2) | ecosystem: Environmental > Terrestrial > Soil > Wetlands > Peat | place: Germany... | reverse complement strand
GGTGGCGCCGGCCTGGATCAGGTTGAAGCGGATGCCGCGGATGCCGAGACCGTTCATCCGCTTGAGCTCCGCGTCGGTGACCGAGGTGTCGACCACGGCGACGCCGCGCGCGCTGGCGCCGATCTGAGCGATGGCGTCGAGCGTGATCCGGTTGTCGGTGCCGTAGGTCGACGGCGTCACCACCACGTTGCGGCTGGTGCCGATCCGCCTCTGCAGCAGCTGGTAGTCGCTGACCAGCGCGTCGGCAGGCTTCAGCGTCGCGGTCGGCGCGGTCGGATACTTGGCCTCGTAGATGTGCATGTGGCAGTCGCAGGAATCCGGCGGGGCCTTCAGCATCGGCGCCTCGCTTCCCGAGGACCACGGAACCTGGTCGGCGCCGGCGGCGGACACCGTCAAGGTGCCGGCGGCGCCGGTAAGCGTCATCAAGCCTGCGGCCTTCATCAGCCCGCGGCGGTCGATCGCGGTGCGGTGCATGGTCTTCCTCCCTTGATTCGGGCGACGGATCGCAGCCGACAGGCCATCCGATCGCTGCGTCGCGACGCCCGGTTCTCCGGTCGTCTTCGAACACACGGGTCACCGCCGATCAGCTTATGCCAGATTTTGCCGGTTGTCGCCTTCGAGCATTTTCCGGAAAGGTGGCTACCGGCTTTCCGTCAGAAAATGCGACAAACATCGAATCCGCAGCACGGTCCCGGCGATTGGCACGTCGACTTGAACGGAAAGTGCTCCGCGAAGGATCAGCCGACCGCGACGCGGCGCGGCGGCGCCCCGTGGGTTCTCGGGATCTTGTCGGCGAAGGCCTGGACGAAGTCGGACGCCCCCTCCTCGCTGTGGGAGGCCACCGTGAGCGCCTCGTCGCGGTAGCTCGCCGACCTCTCGTCGTTCATCACCTGCGTCATGATCGAGCGGTACCGGCGCAGCAGGCGCAGCCAGCGCAGCGCCACGGTCACGAACTCGACGGCGCGCCGCGGGTAGAACAGCAGCGGGCTCTCCAGGCGCAGCCCATGGCGGCGCTGGGTGCGGACCTTGCGGCGGACGAAGCCGAACTGCAGCGGATGGACGCCCTCGATCCAGGTGGCGCCGGAAAACACCGTGAGCGCGTCGACGATCTTCTTCGGATTGAGGCCGCTGGCGACCGCGCGGCGCAGGATCGTCTCGACGTGGGCGTCGGTGTAGTAGCGCGACCAGGCGTCGCGATAGACCTGCATCCAGGCCTCGTTCGACATGATGGGGTGCGCGGTGCACACATGCTCGAGATCGTATTTGTTCATGTCGGGGTCCATCGCGACCCCGCGCAGATACAGGTTCTTGTGGTCCTCCGAGCCCGGCAGCGGCGTGAGGCAGAAGAACTCCAGGATGTCGATCGGCAGCTCCTTCTTGATGATCTCGATGTCGCGCGCGATCGTTTCCGGCGTGTCGGTGGGGAAGCCGAGAATATAGCCGGCCCAGGTCATCACCTTGGCGTTGCGCCAGGCGTGCAGCATCTCCCGGTATTCCCAGATCTTGTTCTGCCGCTTCTTGGTGCCGAGCAGGGATTCGGGATTGATGTTCTCGAGCCCGATGAAGACCGCGTTGCAGCCGGCGCGCGCCGCCTTCTCGATGAAACCGGGCACCCGGTGGCACAGCGTGTCGACCTGGAGGATCAGGCGGATCTTCAGCCCCTCCTCGCGCAGCGCGATGAGGCGGTCGAGGATCGGCTCCCAGTTCTTGTTGCGGGCGAAATTGTCGTCGGTCACGAAGAAGCGGGTGACGCCCTGGGCCGCATTGGCGCGCACGATGTCCTCGACGTCGTCGGGGGTGCGGTAGCGCGACTTGCGGCCCTGGACGTTGATGATGGTGCAGAAGCTGCACTGGAACGGGCAGCCGCGGCCGGCGTCGAAGCTCGCGTAGTGGCCGGCCACCCGGGTGACGATGCGCCGCGGCAGGACCGGAAGGGCGGCCGCCGCCATGTCGGGAAGATCGCCGAGATAGTTGTAGACCGGCTTCGTGGTGCCGGCCTGCAGGTCGCGCAGCAGTGCCGCCATGCGCCCTTCGCCCTCGCCGGCGAACAGCGTGATGCCGAGGTCGAGCGCCGCCTCGAGGTCCGGCGGCATCTCGGGCAGCATCGAGATGCACCCGCTGACATGGAAGCCGCCGATCACCACCGGCAGCCCGGCGGCGCGGAACTGGCGGCCGAGATCGAGCGCCCGGGGAAACTGGTTCGACTGCACCCCGACCAGCGCCACGCAGCCGGCGCCGGCGGCCTCGATCGCGCGGATCGTGCCCTTGACGTCGATGATGGTGTTGCACTCGTCGTAGGCGTCGATCTCGAGGTCGACGTCGGGGCCGAGCACCCGATCCTGCGCGCACCCGGCGAGCAGCCCGTACACGCTGGCGAGGCTGTTCGACGGGATGGTCGAGCGCCACCACTGGATCACGTAGCCGTCCGCGTCGTAATGCGACGGCTTGATCAGCACCACCTTGAAGATGCGCCTGCCGGTGTCAGCCACGACGACGGTCCCCAACGACAACGGTCCCCAACGTCAATCCGGCAGGCCGATCAATCGGCGGCCCGCGCAACGTGGGCGACAGTATCGTTCGACCCCGGTGAAGTCCAGTGAACCGGTTGCACCGGGTTTGCACCGGGCGGCGCCGCGAATTCCGGGTAACGAACGCGCCGCGCCCGGATCCGAGGCGGCCGCGAGCGGCGGCGCTCAGGTGCCCGGCTGCGGCACGATCCGAATATAGGGCCGCGGCGCCTTCCAGCCTTGCGGATAGGTCCTCCTGGCGTCGTCGTCGGACACCGAACCGGCGATGATCACGTCCTCGCCGTGCTTCCAGTTGACCGGCGTCGCGACCTTGTGCTTGGCGGTCAGCTGCAGCGAGTCGAGCACCCGCAGCACCTCGTCGAAGTTGCGGCCGGTGGTCATCGGATAGACCAGAATCAGCTTGATCTTCTTGTCCGGCCCGATGACGAAGACGTTGCGGACCGTCTGGTTGTCCGCCGCGGTGCGCTTGGCGGCGTCGCCGTTGGCGCTCGCGGGCAGCATGCCCCATGCCTTGGAGATCTTCAGGTCGGTGTCCCCGATGATCGGATAGTTCGGCGCAAAGCCCTGCGTCTCCTTGATGTCGTTTGCCCACCTGGCGTGGTTGTCGAGCGCATCGACGCTGAGCCCGATGATCTTGGTGTGGCGCCGGTCGAACTCCGGCTTGATGCGCGCCATGTAGCCGAGCTCGGTCGTGCACACCGGTGTGAAGTCCTTGGGATGCGAGAACAGCACCGCCCACGAATCGCCGACCCAGTCGTGGAATCGAATGCGGCCTTCCGTCGTCTCGGCTTCGAAATCCGGCGCGACGTCACCAATCTGCAGCGTCATCGTGATTCTCCTCGCTGAGGCCGGTCCGGCATCTGTGCGGACGGCCGGAAAACATTGGATTTGCAACATATATCCACGGTCCGCGGAACAGACCAGCCGTTCGCGCAGAAGGCATTATTTTGCCTGGGCGCCCGATGTTTCCTGCAATAATCGAACCATTGCGGCGCGTCGGAATGGAATATTTTTCCTGGAGAATGTTCCGGTCGAGCTCGCTCGCGACCGTAGGGTGGGCAAAGCGAGACGTGCCCCCACCTTCAGACGCCGCCGGCGGGCACGGCGCGAAAAGCGCTTTTGCCCACATTATCAAATGCCGGCCGTCGAGATTGCCGTCTTTTTGATCAGCAAGCCACGCGCGACACGGTGCCGCGGATGTCGCGCCATCCGCGACACTGCTCATCCTGGCCATGCCCGATCAAAGCCATCTTCGGCTGTCAGGAGGCCGCCCCCTGCCGGCGGGGAGTGACATGCAGCAGTCGGCCGCGGGTCCGTAATAACCGGGATGGCGAGCGTTAACAGATTGGTAACCGGGCGTCGCCGAGCATGAACCCGGGAGACAGGGAACAGTTCATGAGCATCGACATCGACCGCGCCATCGGCGCGGCTGCCGAATTCCAGGACATCGTGGCGGCCATCGACCAGGCGCCACATCTGGCGACGAGTCTCGCTGCGCTGGCGCTCGATGAAGTCCGCCGCGGAGTGGTGACCGGAGAGGGCGCCACCACGCGCGGACGCGTGCATTTTTCCCGCACCATCGATGCGACCGACGCCGCCATGTGCGAGATGATCCTGATCGCGGCCGGCGGCGAGGCGGGCAAGCCGGTGACGCGCGAGGAGGCCGAGATCCTGTTCGACATCCACGAAGCGGGGCTCGACCGCGAGGACAACGGCCATTTCGACGATCTGTTCGTCAAGGCGATCGCCCATCACGTGCTGGCGGCGGCCGGTCACGCGGTTCCGCCGCGCGCGACCGCGCTCGCCCGCAAGACCGCGATCGCGGACTGGGCTACGCCGCAGGAATTCGAGGCCATCGATCGCGAAATCGCCGGCTGGCTCGACCAGCACGTCCGCAGCAACCGGCGCGTCGGCGGGCCGCTCGACGCCATCGCGGCCTTTCTGGTCGGCGCCGGCATCAGCGCCATCCCGATGACCACCTCGCTGGCAGCGCTGCTCGATTTCGCCGCCTAGGACGTCTCATCGCCCGGATGACATCCGGGGCGGCGGTGCTGCACCGCATGGCTGCTCCCGCATTGCGCTGCGCTCCATGCGGGCTACTCCCCGTCGCCCGGATATTGCGCGACTGCCCCCCTGAAAGATTTGACTTTTTTGCGCCGGCACCGCAAAGCGTGCAATCGCAGGGGACGAGCGCGGTTGATGTTCAAGCGGATTTTGATCGCCAATCGCGGCGAGATCGCGTGCCGAATCATCAAGACGGCCCGGCGCCTCGGGATCGAGACGGTTGCGATCTATTCGGACGCCGACAAGGACGCGCTGCACGTCGAGATGGCGGACAGCGCCGTGAATATCGGTCCGCCGCAGGCGAGCGAAAGTTATCTGAGGATCGACAAGGTCGTTGCGGCGTGCCGGACGAGCGGCGCCGAGGCGGTACATCCGGGCTACGGGTTTCTGTCCGAGCGCGAGGCCTTCGCCGAGGCGCTGGCGCAGGCCGGCATCACGTTCATCGGGCCCAACCCCGCCGCGATCGCCGCCATGGGCGACAAGATCGAATCGAAGAAGGCGGCGGCGAGCGCCAAGGTCTCGACCGTGCCTGGCTATCTCGGCGTGATCGAGGATCCCGCCCACGCCGTCAGGATCGCCGACGACATCGGCTACCCGGTGATGATCAAGGCCTCGGCCGGCGGCGGCGGCAAGGGCATGCGGATCGCGCGCAGCAGGGACGAGGTGGCCGAGGGTTTCGCCCGCGCCAAGTCGGAGGCCAAGTCCTCGTTCGGCGACGATCGGGTGTTCGTCGAAAAATTCATCGTCGATCCGCGCCACATCGAGATCCAGGTGCTCGGCGACAAGCACGGCCACGTGATCCACCTCGGCGAGCGCGAGTGCTCGATCCAGCGACGCAATCAGAAGGTCATCGAGGAGGCGCCGAGCCCGCTGCTCGACGCGGCGACCCGCGCCAGCATGGGCCGGCAGGCGGTCGCGCTCGCCAAGGCGGTCGGCTACGACTCGGCCGGCACCGTCGAGTTCGTGGTCGGCCAGGACAAGAGCTTCTATTTTCTCGAGATGAACACCCGGCTGCAGGTCGAGCATCCGGTGACCGAGCTCGTCACCGGGATCGACCTGGTGGAGCAGATGATCCGGGTGGCGGCGGGCGAGAAGCTCGGGATCAGGCAGAGCGACGTCAAGCTGTCGGGCTGGGCGGTCGAAAGCCGCATCTATGCGGAGGATCCCTACCGGAACTTCCTCCCCTCGACCGGCCGGCTCATGCGCTATCGCCCGCCCGCCGAGTCGAGCGACGGCGGCATCACGGTGCGCAACGACACCGGAGTCTACGAGGGCGGCGAGATCTCGATCTGGTACGACCCGATGATCGCCAAGCTCGTCACCCATGCGCCGGCCCGCGACAAGGCGATTGCGGCGCAGTCCGATGCGCTCGATGCGTTCGCGATCGACGGCATCCGCCACAACGTTCCGTTCCTCGCCGCCGTGATGCAGCATCCGCGCTTCGCCGCCGGGCATCTCTCCACCGGCTTCATCGCCGAGGAGTTTCCCGACGGCTTTCACGGCGTCGCGCCCGACGACAAGACCGCCCACCGCATCGCCGCGGTGGCGACCGCGATCGACTTCGTGATTGGCGAGCGCAAACGGCAGATCTCGGGCCAGCTGATGAGCCGGCGGGTGACGCGCGAACGTCGCCGTCAGGTGCGGCTCGGCACCGCCGAGTATGGTCTCGAGGTCTCGCGCGACGACGAGCGGATCGGTGTGCGCTTCTTCGATGCCGCCGGCCAGGAGGACCACGTCCACGTGCTGCAGTCGCACTGGAAGCCCGGTGACGCCGTGTGGTCCGGAACGATCGACGGGATGCGCGCCGCCGTGCAGGTGCACATGATCCCCAACGGATTTTCGCTCGCCTATCGCGGCGTGCGGGTCGACGCCTGGGTCTACACCGAGCGCGAGGCGACGGCGGCCCGCCTGATGCCGGTCAAGAGCGCGGGCGACAAGGGCAAGACCCTGCGCTGCCCGATGCCGGGCCTGGTCGTCTCGATCGCGGTCGCCGAGGGCCAGGAGGTCAAGGCCGGCGAGACACTTGCGGTCGTCGAGGCGATGAAGATGGAGAACGTGCTGCGCGCCGAGCTCGACGCGGTGGTGAAGAAGATCCACGCCAAGCCCGGCGACACCCTCGCGGTCGATGCCGTGATCATGGAGTTTGGCTGAGCGGCCGGAAGGCCACGCGTCGTTCCGATGTGATCGCCATGCCGCGCTATTTCGCCTACGGCTCGAACATGAGCGTCGCCTTGATGCGCCGGAAATGCCGCGCTGCCGAGCCGATCGGACCGGCGCGGCTCGACGGTTGGCGGTTCATCGTCATGGGCGACGGCTACGCGTCGATCGTTCCGGCTGCCGGCGGCACCGTCCATGGCGTGCTGTGGCGGATCACGCCGCGCGACCTCGCCGCCCTCAACGCGTACGAGAACATCGACAGCGGCCTCTACGTGCGCCGCCTGCTGCCGATCCGGTGCGGCACGCGCTGCGAGGCGGCGCTGGCCTACGTGTCGCCGAACCGCGCCGAGGGCCGCCCGCGGCCCGGCTACCAGGCCGTCGTGGTCGCCGCCGCGCGGGCGTGGAAGCTCCCCGAATCCTATGTCCGGTCGCTTGCCCGCTGGGCGCCCGCCGGCTTTGCCGGCGTCAGCAGCCTCGGAGCGGCCGCATGAGCGGCGCGACGGCGATCTGCCGGGTCGTCATTCGCGGTCGCGTGCAGGGCGTCGGCTTTCGCGCCTGGACCGAGCACATGGCCCTGCGGCTCGGGCTCGACGGCTGGGTGAGGAACCGCCTCGACGGTTCGGTCGAAGCGGTGTTCGCCGGCCCGCCGGACACGGTCGGCGCCATGGTGGACGCCTGTCGTCGCGGGCCGGGCGGTTCGGGGGTCCACGGCGTGAGCGAGCACGACGCCGGGCCCGACCTGCTGGCGAAGCGTCATTCGGGCGAGCGCTTTTCCGTGCTCCCGACCGAGTGAGCGGCGTCGCGGCGGACGGTCCTGCCGAACAGCGGTTCGAACTCCCGTCGCAGCACCGCATCGACCGCGGGGATCGTCACCGGGAGCCCGAGATCGACCAGGCTGGTGACGCCATGGCGCGGGTCGGCGATGCCGCAGGGAACGATGCCGGAGAAATCCGCGAGCCGCGGATCGACGTTGAGGCTGACGCCGTGCAGGGTGACGAACCGGCGCACGCGGATTCCGATCGCCGCGATCTTGTCCTCATGGTCGGGTCCCTTGTCGGGACGGCGCACCCAGACCCCGATGCGATCCGCGCGGCGCTCGCCGCGCACATTGAAGTGGTCGAGCGTGCGGATCAGCCATTCCTCGAGGCTGGCGACGAAGCGGCGGATGTCGGGGCTGCGCCGCTTGAGATCGAGCATCAGGTAGGCGACCCGCTGCCCGGGGCCATGATAGGTGAACTGGCCGCCGCGGCCGCTCGAAAACACCGGAAACCGGGCGTCGATCAGCTGCTCGGGCCTGGCGCTGGTGCCGGCCGTGTACAGCGCCGGATGCTCGAGCAGCCATGCGAGTTCCGGCGCCTGCCCGGTCGCGATCGCGTCCGTGCGCGCCGTCATCGTGCCGACCGCGTCGTCATAGGCCACCGGATCGTCGGCGACGCGCCATTCGACCGGCGGCGCGTCCTCCGGGGGTGTCGAGCCGAAGGGCAGATCATCGCGGTTGGAGTTGGGCGGCAGGGGTCGCTCGAGCATGCGGCGATCCTGCCATCAGGCCCCGGCCGGCACAAATGGAACACGGAGCCGCCGCCGTCGTTGGAGGATGGAGCGATCGAAGCAGCCGGCGATCTTGGGCTCCTGCCGGCATCTCTCTGCCCAGAACCGCGTCACGCGGCGCAAGATGGGTGCGCCGCCAGCGATCAATGATCCGGTCCCGCCGGCGACCAATAATCGCGTGGCCATATCCGACTACCTGGAAGCCTCCCTGCCGGTCCGGATTGCGCACAACAGGCCAATGAGTTGCGGTCCTGGCCACAAATTTGCTTGTGTTCCCTCCCAGACAGGTATTGCACGGGATGGGCCGTGTGGCTCCGAGGGGGAGGGAGAATGCGACGACTTGCCAAGGTGGCAGCCCTGACAGCTGCCGGACTCATTGCGCTTGCCGCCGGTTCCGCCGCGGCGGCGGTCAGGATCGACGGGGACCCCGGGGGGCGCATCGATCAGTACCTTTCCAGATTCGAGGCCTTGCGCGGCACCGGAGAGCGCGTCGTCGTCGACGGCCCATGCAACTCGGCCTGCACCCTTCTGCTCGGCAAGCTCCCGCGCCGCCAGATCTGCGTAACGGATCGCGCCAGCCTCGGGTTCCATGCGGCCTGGACGCCCGACGAGGCAGGACATCCGGTGTCGAGCGCGGCGTGGACCCGGGTCCTGTGGAGCAACTATCCGCAACATATCCGCCAATGGATCAGCCGCCACGGCGGGCTGACCCCGCGCATGATCTACCTGCGCGGCCAGGAGCTGGACAGCATGTATCCGCGCTGCGGGACCCAGGCCGGATTCTAGTGCGTAATCCGATCGGGTTGACGCACGAGCCTTCACCCGCCATGCCCGGCTTTGCGCAGCCTTGCGCCGGGCATCCGCGTCTTGCAGCCAACAAGCGAGGCGTGCCCAACGCGACGGCCACGCCACAACCCCCGGGGGCGTGCATGGCCGGGACAAGCCCGGCCATGACGGGCTGAATGATTCCACCCGATCGGAATGGCGGCACTCGGCGTTGCCGGACCCTGCCGGCGCCCGACGGGGTGCTGCGGATGACGGAGGCGCGCCATGCACGTCCACGGGTTTCTCCGCGCCGGGGTGGTTACCCTGGGCCTGATGCTGCTATTGGTGTCGCCAGCCATGACCCAGCAGGACAACCTCAAGGACGACACGTTTCTCCTGACGGTCTTCTTCCGCCACGACCAGAGCAAGAACCTCGATCAGATCAATGCGCAGCTGCGGCAGCAGGAGTTCTACAAGAAGTTCCCGCCGCCCGGCATCGAGGTGGTCTCCTGGTACGTGATGATGGGGATCGGCCAGGTGGTCACGCTGCGGGTTCCGGCGAGCCGTCTGCGGGAGGTCAATCGGTCGATCGAGCAGTCCGCCTGGGGCGCCTATCGCACCGAGTTCTTTCCGACCTATGACCTCAAGGCGGTCGCCGAAGAGGAACGGAGACGGAATCAGTAGTCTCGGCACCCGTCGGAGCATCGCGTGAAGCCCACCCGCCGTACCATCATCCGCGCCGCCGGGCTGGCGCTCGCCGCGCCCGCGGTCGGGCGACTGGCGCCCGGCGCCGCGGCGGCGGACGACGAGACGGCTTGGCGGCACGGGCTGTCGCTGTTCGGGGACCTGAGGTATCCGGCGGATTTCCGCCACTTCGACTACGTCAACCCGAACGCCCCCAAGGGCGGGACGCTACGGCAGATCACCATCGGCACCTTCGACAACTTCAACCCGGTGCCGGCCGGCGTGAAGGGCAACCTGGCCGAGGGCACCGGGCTGCTGTTCGACACCCTGATGGGGGGCTCGCTGGACGAGCCGTCGAGCGAATATGGACTGATCGCCGAGGCGGCGCGGTTTCCGCCCGACTTCTCCGCCGCCACCTACCGGCTCCGGCGCGAGGCGCGCTGGCACGACGGCGAGCCGATCACGCCGGAGGACGTGATCTTCTCGTTCGATGCCTTCAAGAACAACAGTCCGCAGTACGCCGCCTACTATCGCCACGTCGTGCGCGGGGAGAAGACCGCAGAGCGCGAGGTCACCTTCAGGTTCGATGCGCCGCGCAACCGCGAGCTGCCGCAGATCGTCGGCCAGCTCACGGTGCTGCCCAGGCACTGGTTCGAGGGGCGCGACGCATCGGGCAAGCCGCGCGACGTCACGGCGACCACGCTCGAGCCGCCGCTCGGATCGGGCCCCTATCGCATCGCCAGGTTCGAGGCCGGCCGCAACATCGTGTACGAGCGGGTGAAGGACTATTGGGCGAGCGATGTCCCGGTCGTCGTGGGGACCCACAATTTCGACCAGCAGACGTTCGTCTATTTCCGCGACATCAACGTCGCCTTCGAGGCCTTCAAGGCCGACCAGGTCGACTGGCGAACGGAGAACAGCGCCAAGCGCTGGGCCACCGGCTACGACTTTCCCGCCGTCCAGGAGAAGCGCGTCGTCGTCGAGGCGTTTCCGCTGCGCAACCTCGGCACCATGCAGGCCTATGCGTTCAACGTTCGCCGGCCCAAGCTCGCAGATCCGCGGCTGCGCCGGGCGTTCAACTTCGCGCTCAATTTCGAGCAGATCAACAAGGAGCTGTTCTACGGCCAGTACCGGCGGGTCACCAGCTACTTCGACGGCACCGAGCTCGCGTCATCGGGGTTGCCCGAGGGCGAGGAGCTCCAGATCCTCGAAGGCCTGCGCGATCGGGTGCCGCCTGAGGTCTTCACCACCCCGTACACCAACCCGGTCGGCGGCGGCGCCGAAGCCGTTCGCGGCAACCTGCTGCAGGCGACGCGCCTGCTCAAGGAGGCCGGATTCGAGGTGCGCAATCAGAAGCTGGTCGATCAGCGGACCGGCGAGCCGCTGCGCGTCGAGTTCCTGGTCGACGACCCGACCTACGAGCCCTTCGTGCTGTTCTACCAGCCGCCGCTCGAGCGTCTCGGCATCGCCGTCACGGTGCGCGCCATCGACGACGTGCAGTATCAGAACCGCCTGCGCCAGTTCGACTTCGACATCATCATCGCGTCGTGGCTGGAATCGCTGTCGCCCGGCAACGAGCAGCGTGACTACTGGGGCTCGGCGGCCGCCGACACGCCGGGCTCGCGCAACCTCATCGGCATCAGGAATCCGGCCGTGGATGCGCTGATCGATCGCATCATCTTCGCCAGCGACCGCGCCGGCCTCGTCGCCGCGACCCGGGCGCTCGATCGCGTCCTGCTGTGGAACCATTACGTCGTTCCCCAGTGGAACATCGACAAGGTGCGCACCGCGAGATGGGACCGCTTCGCGCGTCCCGATCCCATGCCGAAATACGGCGCCGATGCGTTTCCGACGATCTGGTGGTGGGACGCCGCACGTGCCGCCAGGATGCCGCCGCAACCCTGAGGCGCAACGTCGCGTCTCGAGCCGCCACGGCATCGCGCGCGCTCCCGAACGCCGCCGCAGGTGACCGAAAATTAACGGTTCGATCTTAAACGTGGCGTAACCACCCCGGGACCTCGGAGGCGCTCCGAGGGGGATCGAATTTTTTGGGAGATTCCGTGCCGACCCTTGACAAGGTTTCCGTCGATATCGCGGTCGTGCTGGGCTCCACCATCATGCCGGTGCACCAGGTGCTTCGCCTCGGCCGCGGCGCCATCATCGAACTCGATGCGTCGGAGGAAGACGAGGTGCAGATCCTGGCCAATAACCTGCCGGTGGCCCGCGGCGCCGTCGTCATCAACGGCAACCGCATCGCCGTCGAGATCAAGGAAATGCTCCCCCGCGGTCCCGGCAGCCGGTGACCGCCGGGCCTTGTCCCGATACGACCGATTTGTTACATCCAGCGCCGTCGTTTCCGGACCGGCCGATCTCGGCCGGTTCCCCATCTGCGGTCGTGGCGGAATTGGTAGACGCGCTAGCTTGAGGTGCTAGTGGGGCGACCCGTGGAGGTTCGAGTCCTCTCGACCGCACCAATGCTGTGGCAGTCTCAGTCACATCGATATATTATTAGAATGATTGGTGAATTCCGCGGCTGAGGCTATGGATGCACCCATGGTCGATCGGAAGAACGTCGAGCCGGTTTCCAGCCGGCCCCGGATGCCGCCGAGCTACGGCATCGGGACGAGCGGCGGCGCGTTGCTGCCATGGGAGTGGGCGCGTGAGCGCCTCGAGCGGGCGCACAACTATTTTCTGTCGACGGTGAGGCCGGACGGGCGACCGCACGTGGCGCCGGTCTGGGGATGCTGGATGGACGGGTTCTTTTGCTTCAGCACCGACCGTGCGTCGGTGAAGGGACGCAATCTCGCCGGTAACCCGCGCTGCGTCGTGTGCCCGGAGAACGGCGCCGAGGCGATCATGGTCGAGGGCGTCGCCGCGGAGGTGACCGACACCGAGACGCTCGGCCGGTACGTCGCCCTCTTCGATGTGAAGTACCAATGGACGTCGGACCTCACGGCGGGCACGTTCTACGCCGTCCGTCCGCGCGTCGTGCTCGCGTTCGTCGAGGACAGCTTCCCCAGCCGTTCGACGCGCTGGGTCTTCGCCGGCGAGAGTCCCTGACGCCTGCTATCGCGACCGGCCGACGAACCAGGCGACCGCGAACAGCACGACGGCGGCGACCGCCGAGACAATGCCGTGCTTGATGTGGACGCGCGGCGAACCAGCCTCGAATCCGGGCAGGAAAGCCGGTAGCGATCCGGCCGGCACGAGCACATAGACGATGGCGACGACCACGCAAAGCAAACCCAGCACGACTGCGATTGCCTTCATGATGCGTCCTGTCGCGAGATGGTTGATCGATGGCCGGCCCTCGTCAGGGCGCGGACGGCGTCGGCGTTCGGGCCATGAGCTTCGGCGGTGCCGGTGACAGATCGAGCGGAGGCCTGATGGCGGCCGGCTGTGGTGCCGGCTGTGGCGCCGGGGATTGCACGGAGCCCATGCGCAGCTTTCCTGCGGGCCGGTGCGGCTTCGGCTTGGCGTGCGGGACTGGTGCTGGTGCGGCGGGCGGTGCGATCATCTCGGCGAGCACCGGCTGCGGTGCGACGATCCCGTCCACCAATTCGGCGAGCGGGGCCGCCCCGGTGCTGGACAGGGCCGACGGATCGGAGAACGACGCGGTCGGCACCGCCGTCTGCAGGGTCGGCTCGGCCGACGCGGCGAGCACGCTGACGTGCGGGGCCGGCGACCAGGCGGGCAGTCGCGGCGCCGACTGCAGCGCGTTGGCGGTTTCCGCGGCGGGAAGCACCTGCGGTATCGGCACGGCCTTGCGGATCCTGAAGGGATGCGGCCAGCCGAAACTTTCCGCGCTCGGCGCCGGCGGCTCGGCGCCCTCGGCGATGCGCGGCCAGGCTTGGCGCGCCGGCTTGTGCATCACCCAGTTCTGCGGCTCGGTGACGGTCTTCGGCCGGTCGACGCCGGCCGGGACCACGTGGACCACGTGGTAGCCGCGACGCTTGAGCTCACGCAGCAGTTGCGGCAGCATCAGTGCCGTCGCCGGCTGGATGTCGTGCAGCAGCAGCACGCCCTTGCCCTTGTGCTCGAGCCGCTCCAGGGCGCGGGCCATCACCTTGGCGCCGCTGATATGGGTCCAGTCGTCCGCCGGGAAATCCGCGCTCCACGTCATGATGCCGCGCGACGCCAGGTATTCCTCGATATCCCGCGAGCGCCCGAGCCCGGGAAACCGGAAGAACGGCGCGACCGCGCGCTCGTCGCCGAGCGCGGCCGTGATCGACGCGATGCCCTGGTCGATCTCCGCCCGAGCGGCAGCGGCGTTCAGGCGCGTGAAGATCAGCGGATGATTCTGGCTGTGGGTCCCGATGGTATGGCCCGCATTGTAGATGCGACGCACGGCGTCCGGGTAGGCGCGGGCCTGGCGCCCCACCAGGAAGAACGTCGCCTTCACGCATTCGGCGGCGAGCGTCTGCTGCACGCGGGTGCTGTAAGGCGGCAGCGGACCGTCGTCGAAGGTCAGCACCACTTCCTTGTCGTTGAGCGGCAGCGTTTCGCCGTACTGCATGGTGCCGATGCGGCTGTGCTCGGCCGGATCCACCGTGATGACCCGTTCGACGCCGAGCGCGTCCGGATTGCCCGGGCACTCGGACGCGGCGGCCGCCGTCCCGCCAAGGATCGCGGAAACCAGGATGATCGCCAACGCGCTGCGCATCATGACGCCCACTGAAGACCGCTCGACACGCGAGTGCCTGCTCCCTGGTTGTCGCGGAACCCTACCCGGGGTCGCATAAACGGTCGGTTAACCCTGCACATGAACGCCTGCGCGGTTGGGCGGCCCCGGCTCGTTCTCCACGGCATATCCGGGAAACGAAGCGAACGCTCCAACACAATGATGACGAATGCGTCCAATGTCCATTCGGGCCCATCAAAAGACAAAAAGGTGCGGCAAATCCGCCACACTTCGACGCGCGGGTACTACTCTACGATGTCGCGGAAAGGTGGTGAAAATGCGGCCCATCTGCGTCATCTCTCAGTTGTCCCGAACAAAGCCGGGCCTGGCGCGGCGCGGAGCCCGGTCGACTCCGGCCTGGCGGGAACGACGTGGACGATGCCGTAGCCTCCCGCCTTGAGGGCGCGCAGGAAGCCCGGCAGCATGGCGGCCGTTCGTGCCTTGGTGTCGTGGAACAGGACGATACCGCGGCCGGATGCCGCAAGGCGCGCGAGCGTCAGGCGCAGTTCCTCGTCGGGCGTCATCGGGTTCCAATCGCTTGCCCACAGGTCGGCGCCGAACACCACGATCCCGCGCGCGTCCAGCCGGTCGAGCAGACCCGGCGTCGATGCGAAGCCGGGGAAGCGAAAGAACGGCGTTCGCGGCGCTGTGCCCGCCGTGCCGTAGAGCGCCGCGTCGACCGCCGCCATGCCGCGATCGATCTCGGCTTCAGCGGCGCCGGCGGCGAGGTGATCGAGCAGGGGGTGCGCAAAGGTGTGATGCGCAACCGTGTGACCTTCGGACAGCTCGCGTCGTGCCAGCTCGGGGTGCGCCGCGGCATTCTCCCCGAGCAGGAAGAAGGTTGCCTTCACGCATTCGCGGGCCAGCGCATCGAGCACGCGGGGCGTCGTTCCGGGCCAGGGACCGTCGTCAAATGTAAGAACCACTTCCTTGTCGCCGAGCGGCAGGGTCGAGGAAAAATGCTTGAGGCCGACCCGCGGCGTCGTTGCCGCATCCACCTCCAGCACGCGGCTGGTGCCCAGCGCATTGGCCGGGCAATCGGCGGCGGCCGCGGCGTCGCCAGCCAGGGCGAGGATCAGCGCCGCGGCGACGGATCGGATCATCATCTCGTAGCCTCCGGGTCGGACGCCACATAGACCCGTTCGCGCGGGCACCCGCAACCATTCGCTCCGCGGCGAGGTGCCTCAGGTCCCGCCGGGCGCATAGCCGTAGCCCGGGTAGTCATGGCCGTAGCCGTAGTACGGCGCGGCGAGCGCTGCGCCGGCGAGGCCGAGCGCGAGGCCACCGATGGCGGCACCCGGCCCGAAGCCGTGATGCCGATAACGGACTTCGGTGGTCTGCCGCGGAGCCGCGGTCTTCACGGCGGCCGTGTTCGAGAGAACCGGCGCGGCCACCGTCGGCGCGGCGGTCGCGATCGTCAGCGCGCCGGCAAGCCCGCACGCGATCGCAGGCGTGGCGGTTCTGGTCATCATGAGGTGCATTCCTTCTTTCCACTCCCGGCCTGCGCGTTTCACCCGCACGTGTCCGGGCATCCGCCATGACAACGCGCAGTCCGTCGGCGGTTCCGCGGACAGCGCGGCGTCGGCCGCATCGCTGTTCGTTCGGCGGGCGAACATTGCGATTTTTTTCACGTATCTGAAAATTTGTTCATGTGTTTGAAGTTCCGGTCGAGCTGACGCAGACATTCCGCTTCGCTCCCGGTCGCGAGGACAAGGCACACGCGTGTCACCGGCACGGCGCGACCATCTCCCCATTTGGGCCATTTGGGGAGAGGGAGTACGCCGAATTCGCCGCACAGGTGTCAGCCATACAAACCCGGCGTGACGCAGCGGGTGGAGCCGCGATCGCCGATCAACGGCGATCGCTTCGTTCGGGCGGCAACCGTGGTACGGTATGGTTCGACGCCCCACGCCGGCCGGCGTCGAGGCACGCGACACCGGACAGGAGTGACGAATGTTGCAGAACGCCTGGCAGACTCTCGACTTCGGCCTCGGCGGCGACGTCGACCTGTTGCGCGACACGGTCCATCGCTTCGCCCAGGACGAGATCGCACCGCGCGCTGCCGAGATCGACCGCAGCAACACGTTTCCCCGCGACCTGTGGCCGCGGCTCGGCGAACTCGGCCTGCTCGGGATCACCGTCGAAGAGGAATACGGCGGCACCGGTCTCGGCTACCTCGAGCATTGCGTCGCCATGGAGGAGGTGTCGCGCGCCTCCGCCTCGGTCGGTCTGTCCTACGGGGCGCACTCCAACCTCTGCGTCAATCAGATCCGGCGGCGCGGCACCGACGCGCAGAAACGCCGCTACCTCCCCGAGCTGATATCGGGCGAGCACGTCGGCGCGCTGGCGATGTCCGAGCCCGGCGCCGGCTCCGACGTGGTGAGCATGCGCACCCGCGCCGATCGGCGCGGCGACCATTACGTGCTCAACGGCTCGAAGATGTGGATCACCAACGGTCCGGTGGCCGAGACCCTCGTGGTCTATGCCAAGACCGATCCGGATCTCGGGCCGCGCGGGATCACGGCCTTCATCATCGAGCGCGGGTTCGCGGGATTTTCCACCGCGCAGAAGCTCGACAAGCTCGGCATGCGCGGGTCGGACACCTGCGAGCTGGTGTTTGCCGATTGCGAGGTGCCGGAGGAGAATGTGCTCGGCAGGCCCAACGAGGGCGTCAACGTGCTGATGTCGGGCCTCGACTACGAGCGCATCGTGCTATCGGGCGGCTCGCTCGGCATCATGCAGGCGTGCATGGACGCGGTATTGCCCTATGTGCACGAGCGTCGGCAGTTCGGGGCGCCGATCGGCACCTTCCAGATCATGCAGGCCAAGCTCGCCGAGATGTACGTGACGATGAACGCCGCCAAGGCCTACGTCTATGCGGTGGCGCGAGCGGCGGATTCCGGCAAGACCACGCGGGAGGATTCGGCAGGCGCCATCCTGTACGCTTCGGAGCGCGCCACCTGGATGGCGCTCGAGGCGATCCAGTGCCTCGGCGGCAACGGCTACATCAACGACTACGCCACCGGACGCCTGCTGCGCGACGCCAAGCTGTACGAGATCGGCGCCGGCACCAACGAGATCCGTCGCATGCTGATCGGCCGCGAGCTGTTCGAGAAGACCGCGTAGCAGTAGCCCGCCTCAAGCGCGTTTGCGCCCGTCTTCGCGGGCTGTGGAGCGAAGCGCAATGCGGGAGCGGCCCCGCACCGCCGCACCGCCGCTCCCGGATTTCGCTGCGCTCCATCCGGGCTACCGCAGTTCTACTTCTTGTTCTCCTTCTTGTTCTCCTTCTCCTCCTTCTTCTCCTCCTTGTAGCGGGTGCAGCGCGACGCTTCCGCTTGACAGGCAATGCCGACATTGGAGCAGGCGGGCGTTCCGGCGTCGGTGAGCGTGCAGATCCGGCAGATGTTGGTCCACTCGATGCATGCCGGTTCGGGCGGCGCGAAATCGCTCGCGGCCGGCGGCGCCGGCACCGGCTGGGCGGACGCCACCGTGCTCCACAGCTGCACGACAACGGCCATCGCGGTCCTGGCCGAGCGTCCATTGGTCAGGCGTTCGTTCGCCGCGGGTCGCTCGGCTGACATGATATCGGTTCTCGACATGCTGTGCTGCTCAACTATTTCTACAGCATGTCCCGGTTCGACGCGAACCGCCGGTGCGCGAGCCGTGATATGCTCGACCCGCGCGCTCGACCGAGAGGAGCAGCGGAGGACAGCCCGGCATGCAAGTCGTCCAGGCCCACGGAGCCCGAATCCCGATCATCGGCCTCGGCACCTGGGAGTTGCGCGGCCGGGTCTGCGCTCGCATCGTCGAGCAGGCGCTCCGCCTCGGCTACCGTCATCTCGACACCGCCCAGGCCTACGAGAACGAGCGCGATGTGGGCGACGGTCTGCGCGCCTCGGGGCTCAGGCGCGACGACGTGTTCATCACCACGAAGGTGTGGTGGACCCATTTCGCCCCGCGCGATCTCGAGCGCTCCGTGCGGGAAAGCCTGGCGCGGCTGCGGCTCTCCGAGGTCGATCTGCTGCTGCTGCACTGGCCGAATCCCGCGGTGTCGCTCGGCGAGACCATCGGCGCGCTGTGCAAGATGAAGAAGACCGGACTGGCCCGTCAGATCGGCGTGTCGAATTTCACCGTGGCGCTGCTCGATCAGGCGACGCGGCTCAGCTCCGAGCCGCTGGTGACCGACCAGATCGAATGCCACCCCTATGTCGACCAGTCACAGGTGATCGCGGCGTGCCGCCGCCACGGCATGGCGGTGACCGCCTACAGCCCCATCGCCCGCGGCCGGGCCGCCAGCGACGACACCATCAGGCGCATCGCGGCGGCGCATGGCAAGACCGCGGGCCAGGTCACGCTGCGCTGGCTGGTGCAGCGCGACATCATCGTCATACCGCGCACCTCGAAGGTCGAGCGGCTCGCCGAGAACATGTCGATCTTCGATTTTTCGCTCAGCGAGGCCGAGATGGCCGAGGTGACGAGCCTGGCGCAGCCGCGCGGCCGCACCGTCGACCCAGCCTGGGCGCCGCGCTGGGATTGAGCCGGCGGGCGACCGGACGACGGGACAGGCGTTCCGACTTTCGCTATTGTCCGCGCGGTTCGATGCCAGAGAGCCCCCGATGCTGTCGCCCGATCTCCTCGCCGCGCTGCGCTCCGTGTCCACCGCGACGCTGACCACGGTGCTGCTCAAGAAGGGCATCCGCAAGTCGTGGCTGCATGGGCCGAAGCCGCTGCAGGCAGGTCTCGACCGCGTGGTCGGCGAAGCCTTCACGATGCGGTTCGTCCCGGCGCGCGAGGATCTGGCGACGCCGGAAAGCTGGGCGAGCCCGCGCTCGACCCGGGCGGCGATCGAGGACATGCCGGCCGGCGTGATCGCGGTCGCCGATGCCATGGGCGTCACCGGAGCCGGCATTTTCGGCGACATCCTCACGGTGCGGATGCGCAAGCGCGGCGTCACCGCGCTGGTGACCGACGGCGTGGTCCGCGACGCCGCCGGCGTGCTCGCGAGCGACCTGCCGGTGTGGTGCGCGGGCGTCGCGGCGCCGGCGTCCGTCGTCGGCCTCACCTTCGTCGGCTGGCAGGAGCCGATCGGCTGCGGTGGTTGCGCGATATTTCCCGGCGACGTGATCGTCGCCGACGGCGACGGCGCCGTGGTCATCCCGGTGGCGCTGGTCGAGGAGGTGGCGAGGCTGGCGCCGGAGCAGGAGCGCTTCGAGGCCTGGGTCGTCAGCGAGGTCGAGCGGGGCGAAAAGCTGCCCGGTCTCTACCCGCCCAACGAGGCGACCAGGGCGCGCTACGAGGCGAGCAAGAAACCGGGCTGAGGTCGCGCCGGGCGTGTCGGCCGCGGACCGCACGCCGGTCGGGCGGGGTTCAGGCCGCGCGGACGGAGGCGCGGAAGCTCCCGACCTCGCTCTTGAGCTTGTTGCCCTGGCCGGACAGCTCGCGCGCCGCTTCCAGCACCTGCCGGGCGGACGACCCGGTCTCGCGTGCCCCCTTGCTGACATTCTCGATGTTGGCGGCGACCTTCGAAGTGCCCTGGGCGGCATGCTGGACGCTGCGCGTAATCTCTTGTGTCGCCGAACCCTGCTCCTCGACGGCCGCGGGAACGCCGTTGTCGTTGCTGGTCAAATCGCCCCGCCCAATATGCCGCTACCACGGTGAATATTTGGTTGAGGCGGCGCTCCGCCCTTTTGCCAAGCGGACCGCCGGCATTCGCTGTCGCAGTCGCCGCGCTTCGCCGCTATGGTCGTATCATGTTCTTCATCGCCTCGAAGCTTCTCGGCTTCTTCGCTCTGCCGTCCAATCTGCTGATATCGCTGGGCTTTCTGGGTCTGCTGCTGCTGCCAACCGGATGGTCGCGGGGCGGTCGCCGGCTGCTCGCCGCGAGCCTCCTGCTGATCGCCCTGTTCGGCCTGTCGCCGCTCGGCAACGCGCTGATCCTGCCGCTCGAGGACCGTTTTCCCGCCTGGAATCCGGCGCGCGGCGCGCCGGACGGCATCGTGGTGCTCGGCGGCGCGGTGGACGAGCTCGTCTCCAACGCCCGCGGCGACCTCGAGCTCAACGAAGCGGCCGAGCGGATGACCGCGACGGTCGCGCTGGCGCGGCGCTATCCGGCGTCACGCGTGGTGTTTTCCGGCGGCAGCGGACACCTGCTGCAGAACGGCGGGAACGAGGCGGAGGTCGCGGTCCGGCTGTTCGCGAGCCTCGGCATTGCGCCCGAGCGGATCACCGCCGAGGACCGCTCGCGCACCACCGCGGAGAACGCGGCGTTCACCTGGGAGCTGATCCACCCGAAGCCGTCCGAACGCTGGCTGCTGGTGACGTCGGCCCATCACATGCCGCGCGCCATGGGGGTCTTCCGGCAGGTCGGCTTTGCGGTCGAGCCCTATCCGGTCGACTGGCGCACGCGCGGCATCGAGGATCTGGCCCGACCGTTCGTCAGCGTGGCGGACGGGTTGCGGCGAACCGACGTCGCGATGCGTGAATGGATCGGACTGCTGGCCTATCGCTTGAGCCATCGCACGTCGGAGCTGTTTCCCGGGCCGTTGCCGTCCGGCAACTGAGGAGCCAATCGTGGCGCGGCAGGGCGAGACGATAGACGCCCTTGAAATCCGCCGGACCGCCGGATCGTCGCCGCCGAGCGCCCGGGCGGCGTCCGTCGGAGACACGGTCTTGCCCGGCCCGCGCTCTGCCGGCAGCCGAAGGATGACGGTTTCGATCGCCGCAGGGTCGATGGACAGGACGGTTCCCCTCATGCTCGGCGCCGCCCGACTGCCGCAGTGTGCCCGGCGGTCCGGATCGTCACAGGTCGCCGCCCACCGCGTGCCGCGCCCGCGAGGCGAATTGCCGCGTTGCAATCTTTGCGTGCGTTCCGGCAGAGCCAGCCCGCGTGCGACTAAAGCGCATTCGGCTCACATTGAACCACCTGTTCATCGGTCGGAGAAGGAATGCGCTTTTGATTCCTGTGTTGCCGCATTTTCTTTTCGCCGAACCGGCGGCCACTTCGGCGGAAAATGCTTTAGAAGCACCGTCGGCGGCGCGATCGCAAGTCGCGCCGCCATGTTTTCCGGCGTCGGCGACGATCGCTTGACCGCCGCGCCGGCTCTGCCAACATCCGCCCGGGAGACCGATGCGATGACGCAAGACATCACCGTGGGCTATCGGGCGCTGGTCGATGCCGCCGAGCGTGAGATCGAGACGCTGAGCGTGGCGCAGGCGCTCGAACTGCACCGGCACGGCGACGCCGTGTTCGTCGACGTCCGCGACATCCGCGAGCTCGATCGCGAGGGCCGCATTCCCGGCGCGTTCCATTGCCCGCGCGGGATGCTCGAGTTCTGGATCGACCCGCACAGCCCCTATCACAAGGCGATCTTCGCCGAGGACAAGCGCTTCGTTTTCTTCTGCCATGCCGGCTGGCGCTCGGCGCTGGCGACGCAGACCGCGCAGCACATGGGCTTGAAGCCGGTCGCCCACATCGCCGGCGGGTTCGGGGCTTGGAAGAAGGCGGGCGCGCCGGTCGAGCTGCCGAAGGCCGCAAAGGCCTGAGAGGCCGGCATGGGATTGCGGCTGATCATCGGCAACAAGAACTATTCGTCGTGGTCGTTGCGGCCGTGGATCGCCATGAAGGCGGCGGGGATCGATTTCGGCGAGGTGGTGATCGCGATCTACCGCGCCGACAGCAAGGCGCAGCTGCTGGCATATTCACCGGCCGGCAAGGTCCCGATCCTGATCGACGACGACATGTACGTCTGGGAATCCCTCGCCATCCTGGAATATCTGGCGGACAAGTTTCCGGCCGCCGGACTGTGGCCCGCCGACACGCGCAGTCACGCGCGGGCCATCTCGACCGGGATGCACGCCGGGTTCGTCGCACTGCGCCGGGCCTGTCCGATGAACTGCCGGCGGCCCGTCAAGGCGCGCAGTCTGGAGGCGGACGTCATTCAGGACGTCAGGCGGATCGACGCCATGTGGGCTGATTGCCGATCCCGGTTCGGACAGGGCGGACCATTCCTGTTCGGGCGTTTCACCGCGGCGGACGCCATGTATGCGCCGATCGTGTCGCGCCTGGAGACCTATGCGATCGAGGTTAGCCCGGTGTCGCGGGCCTACATGACGGCGGTCTCCGGCCTGCCGGCCATGCAGGAATGGAGGGCGGCAGCGCGCGCCGAGGAATGGGTTCTCACCCAGTTCGAGGTTGCCTGATGCGGCGCGACAAGTCGCCATCTCGCTTCGGTGCCAAAAAAATTCCATGAAATTGCGCCGTTTCGGTCACGATCGCATAAAATAACCCCGTCGTCCTGACCGCGCGCCTCCAACCGGCGCGGCGGGACGGGGGCGGTTCCAGCATTCGCCGTAGGACAATAACTTCCGGGAGATGTCGCCATGCGAGACGCTTTGCTCGCCGCGTTGTCGGCTTTGTTTCTGGCCCTGGCCCCTTCGGCCCAGGCGGCCGACGCGCCCGACGTCAAGGGCCTCTATCTCCTGACCGACTATCCGGCCGTCACCGTGCGCCCCGGCAACACCTCGACGATCAGCCTGCGCCTGCAGAACTATGCGCTGCCGCCCGAACGGTTCAAACTGTCGGTCGAGGGCGTTCCGGACGGCTGGACCGCGACCCTGCTCGGCGGCGGCCAGCCGGTCGCCGCCGCGATGCCGGCGACCAACGCCAACGTCGTGCTGCAGCTCCGCCTCGACGTGCCGGCAAAGGCCGCGATCGGCACCCACACGCTGACGGTTCGTGCCGAGGGCGAGGGCAACACCGTGAGCCTGCCCATCGCCGTGTCGCTGGCAAAGGATCTGCCGGCGAAGCTGACGCTGGAGCCCAAGCTGCCGTCCTTGCGCGGCAGCGCGAAATCGAGTTTCGAGTACCAGGTGTCGATCAAGAACGACAGCGGCAAGACGCTCCTGGTGAGCCTTGCCGCGCAGGCGCCGCCGAACTTCGATACCTCGTTCACCGAGGCCTATGGCAGCCAGGAGCTCAGCTCGATCCCGGTCGAGGCCGGTCAGCCGAAGGACGTCAAGCTGCGGGTGCGGCCGCCGGCCACCGTCAAGGCCGGACAATATACGGTGACGATGCGGGTCGGCGCCGAGGACGCAACCGCGGACACCAAGGTGGTGCTCGACATCACCGGCCAGCCGCAGCTCGGCATCAGCGGCCGCGACGGCGTCCTCAGCGCGTCCGCCACGGCCGGCAAGGAAACGTCGATCCCGGTCGAGGTGACCAATACGGGAACCGCCACCGCCGACGAGGTCGAGCTGTCCGGATCGGGTCCGAACGGCTGGAAGATCGCATTCGAGCCGAAGACCATCAGCGGTCTCGCACCCGGACAGAACAGCGAGGTCCAGGCCCTGGTGACGCCGCCGGAAAAGGCCGTGGCCGGCGACTACGTGACAACGCTGCGGGCGGCCGCCCGCGGCGAGAGTGCGACCGCGAGCTTTCGCGTCGCGGTGTCGACCTCGACGCTGTGGGGCGTGGTGGGGGTCGGCGTGATCGGCATCGCCCTTCTGGTGCTGGTGGGCGCGGTCGCGAGGTTCGGACGCCGATGAACGATCTCTTCATCGAGGCCGAAGGGCTCACCAAGCATTACGACGGGGTGGCGGCCGTCGACCATGTTTCGTTCCAGGTGGCGCGCGGCGAGATCTTCGGCCTGCTCGGTCCGAACGGCGCCGGCAAGACCACGACGATCCTGATGCTGCTCGGCCTGACCGAGATCACCGAGGGCCGGGCGCGGGTGCTCGGCCACGACCCGGTGCGCGAGCCGCTCGCCGTGAAGCGGCGGGTCGGCTACATGCCGGATTCGGTCGGCTTCTACGACTATCTGACGGCGCGCGACAACCTGCGCTATACGGCGCGCCTCAACGGGCTCGGCGAGGCGGAGCGGGAAACGCGGATCACGGACGCGCTCGGGCGGGTCGATCTCGCCGACGTCGCCGACAACCGCGTCGCCACGTTCTCGCGCGGCATGCGCCAGCGTCTCGGCCTCGCCGAGATCCTCATGAAGGAGGCGGCGCTCGCCATTCTCGACGAGCCGACCTCCGGCCTCGACCCGCAGGCGACCCTCGAGCTGCTCGACATCATCCGCGGTCTCAAGCGCGACGGCGTGTCGGTGCTGATCTCGTCGCATCTGCTCGACCGGGTGCAGAGCGTGTGCGACCGGGTCGCGCTGTTCCAGGGTGGCAAGATCGTGCTGATCGGCACCGTTGCCGAACTCGGCCGCGAGGTGCTCGGCGGCGGCTTTGCTGTCGATGTCGAGGCCGCGGGCGACGGATTGGCGGCGCGGCTCGGCGAGATTCCCGGCGTGCGCTCGGTGGAGACGACGGCGGCCGGCCGGTTCCGCCTGGTCGCCGATCGCGACGTGCGTCCGGAAGCGGCGGCCGCGGTGGTCGGGGCAGGCGGGCGACTGACCCTGCTGTCGGTCGAGGAGCCGAGCCTCGAGGCGATCTACACGCGCTATTTCCACGACCATGGAGGCCGCCATGCGGCGTGAAGGATCCCCGTGGCGCGGCGTCGGCGTCGTATTCCTCAAGGAGCTGTCGGATCACCTCACCAGCGCCCGGATGCGGGTGCTCGAATGGCTGATGGTGCTGACCGCGATCGTCGCGGTGTACGGGGCGATCCAGCAGATCCGCGAGGGGACCGCGGAAGATCCGTTCCTGTTCCTGCGGTTGTTCACGCAAGCGCGCGCGCCGCTGCCGTCGTTCGCCTCCCTGCTGTCCCTGCTGGTGCCGCTGATCGCGATCGGGCTCGGCTTCGATCTGGTCAACGGCGAGCACAGCCGGCGCACGCTGAGCCGCATCCTCGCCCAGCCGATCTATCGCGATGCGCTGCTTTTCGGAAAATTCCTCGGCGGCCTGGCGACGATCGCGATCAGCCTGGTGGCGCTGTGGCTCCTGGTGATCGGCCTCGGCATCCTGCTGCTCGGTCTGCCGCCGAGCGCCGAGGAGATGGCGCGCAGCTTCGTCATGCTCGCCGTCACCGTCGTCTATGCGGGCGTGTGGCTCGCGCTCGCCATGGTGTTCTCGATCGTGTTCCGCTCGCCGGCGACGGCGGCGCTGCTGCCGCTGGGGATCTGGCTCTTCCTCACCTTCCTGTGGCCGCGGCTCGCGCCGGTGATCGCCGTATCCTTCACGCCCGGGATCGCGTCGACCGAGGATTTTCTCGGCGCGATCGGCATCCAGCAGGCGTTCGCGCGGCTGTCGCCGAGCGCGCTGTTCGGCGAGGTGGTGGCGGTGGTGCTCGACCCGTCGGTGCGATCGACCCAGCAGCCGCTGCTCGCGGCGCTCGGGCTCGCCCTGGTCGAGCGCGGCGCCATTCCGGGAGCGCCGATCGCCTTCGTCCAGAGCCTGCTCATCGTGTGGGCGCAGATCGTCGGGCTGGTGGCGGCGACCATCCTGTTGTTCGTCGCCGGCTATGTGGTGTTCCAGCGCCAGGAGGTGCGGGCGTAGGAGCTACCGCAGCCCCACGTCCCGCAGCGCCATTTCGATCTCTCCCGCCGCGGCCTCGACGAGAATCGCGCGTGCGAGCTGCCCGGCCGAGCCGTCGGCCCGCGACTCCGACGCCGCCAGGAGCCCGAGGGCCGCGGCGTCGGCGTCGATCCCCCACAGCTTGGCATAGGCGGCGATCGCCGACGACTGGGCGGCGTCACCAATCAGCCCGGCCACCTCCTGCGGGAGCGTGCCGAGATCGCCGCGGCGCAGGGCGTCGAGGTCGCGGCCCCAGTCGATCCGGCCGCGCGCCGCGCCGAGCTCGGCCGTTGCCGGCCGCATCCGGGAGGCCGTGAGGCTGCCGTCGCGGCGGTCGGGCGCGCGGGGGTTCGGCCAGTCGCCGGCGCCCAGCAGCAGGTTGATCAGGCTCGGCAGGTCGACTTTCCGCTTGCTTCCGGGGCTTGCGTAGAATTCCGGCGATCCGCCATCGAACGGGTCGCCGTCAGGGAGCTCCGCCGTGCGCCGCATGGTCGCTCTCCGTCCTTGCCCGTCATCGAGCCCCCGCAAACCGCGCCGAGCATCGCGTGACAGCGACATTGTACGTAAGTAGGAATGCCGATATGGGGGCATCCTCGCGACGCTATCGCGACAAAATCGGTACCAATGTGCGGCGCATCGATGGCGACGTGATCAATCGATGCCGGTCAGGTGGGAGGCGATGCCGAGGGGCCGCCATGGGCCGCGGTCACCGGCTGCCCGGCCGGCTCGCTCGCGGCGTCGGCCAACAGGCCCATCAGCTCGGCCAGCTGGTAGGGGAGCGGCGCGTTCAGGTCGGCCTCGTAGACGTCGCGCAGACGATCGCCCAACCCCTTGAGGATCAACCAGTTGTATGCCGCTCGCCGTCGGGCTGCTCCGTTTCGAATGGCACGCCTCCCTGTCCCGACCGGCGGCTCCGCAGCGGGCGCCCGCGAGACGCCCTGCTCCCCCTGCCTTTGACTCAGCGGAACGCGTCCGTCGACGAATTTGTTCCGGCCGCGAGCCCTCAACCCGGATAAAGAGCCCATGCGCAAAAATACGGCGTCGGGCGGATCGCGACCGGGTGGCTGCGTTTCCTTCCTCGCCGGGGCACGCCATAGTGCCATGGCGAGGATGCATTCGGGGAGGGCAGGGTGGCGCAGATCGCCTCCATGATCGACGCGCGCGGCGACGATTTCCGCGCCAACCGGGCACTCATGCGGGGACTCGCCGACGAGCTCGACCGCCGCCGTGTCGAGGCCGCCATGGGGGGGCCGAAGCGGGCGCGCGAGCGTCATCTCGAGCGCGGAAAGCTGTTGCCGCGGGATCGCGTGATGCACCTGATCGATCCCGGCTCGCCCTTTCTCGAGCTGTCGCCGCTCGCCGCCAACAACATGTACGAGGATGCGATCCACGGGGCCGGCCTGATCACCGGGATCGGTCGCATCGAAGGCCGCGAATGCGTGGTGGTGTGCAACGATTCCACCATCAAGGGCGGCACCTACTACCCGATGACCGTGAAGAAGCACGTGCGCGCCCAGGAGATCGCGCGCGAGAACCGGCTGCCGTGCATCTATCTGGTCGATTCCGGCGGCGCCAACCTGCCGCATTGGACCGAGGTGTTTCCCGATCGCGACCATTTCGGCCGCATCTTCTACAACCAGGCGACCCTGTCATCGCTCGGCATCCCGCAGATCGCCGCGGTGATGGGCTCGTGCACCGCGGGCGGGGCCTATATGCCGGCGATGTCGGACGAAACCATCATCGTGCGCCGGCAGGGCACCATCTTCCTGGCCGGGCCGCCGCTGGTCAAGGCGGCGACCGGGGAGGTCGTCTCGGCGGAGGATCTCGGCGGCGCCGATGTGCATGCCCGCCAGTCGGGCGTCGCCGACCACTATGCGGCCGACGATCATCATGCGCTGGCGATATGCCGCCGCATCGTCGCCAATCTCAACACCGTCAAGCGCGTCGACATTCCGCTCGCCGCGCCGCGTGATCCGAACTACGACCCGTCCGAGCTCGACGGCGTCGTTCCGGTCGACTTCCGCAAGCAATACGACGTCCACGAGGTGATCGCGCGGCTGGTCGACGGATCCGAGTTCGACGAGTTCAAGCGGCTCTACGGCACGACCCTCGTCACCGGCTTCGGCCACATCCACGGCATTCCGGTCGGCATCCTGGCCAACCAGGGCATCCTCTACTCGGAGAGCGCGATGAAGGCCGCGCATTTCATCGAGCTGGCCTGCCAGCGCCGCATCCCGCTGCTGTTCATCCAGAACATCTCGGGGTTCATGGTCGGCCAGCAGTACGAGGCGCGAGGCATCGCCAAGGACGGGGCCAAGATGGTCACCGCGGTCTCCTGCGCGGCGGTGCCGAAGATCACGCTGATCATCGGCGGCTCCTACGGGGCCGGCAACTACGGCATGTGCGGCCGCGCCTTCTCGCCGCGCTTCCTGTTCACCTGGCCCAATGCCCGCATTTCGGTGATGGGCGCCGAGCAGGCCGCGTCGGTGCTCGCCACCGTTCGCCGCGACAACATCGAGGCCGGCGGCAGCAGCTGGAGCCAGGAGGACGAGGAGGCGTTCAAGCAGCCGATCCGCGACAACTACGAGCGCGAGGGCAATCCGTATTTCGCCACCGCCCGGCTGTGGGACGACGGCATCATCGCCCCCGCGGAGACGCGGCGGGTGCTGGGGCTGGCCTTCTCGGCGGCCCTCAACGCACCGATTCCGGAGACGCGGTTCGGCGTGTTTCGGATGTGATCCGGCTGCTCGCGCCGCGCACCATCGCGAGCTCATGATCGCGCAATCACGCAGCCCCGAGGCGCGTCAATCAGGGGCGTCAGCGGAAAACTGTCGCACGCCGCGCGAGCGACGCTATTTGACGTATCGAAATACCAGATCGAAGGCGCGACAAACTGACGGCGGCGTGCTACAGTAATCGGGTCAATAAATGGTCCGGTCGAGGCGAGCCGGGGGCGAAGGCGGGCGCTTTTGTGTGAAAACGTGGGAGAATAGCTTGAAAGGTCACAAATATCTCGTCGGGCAGACGGTTCACTACACGGCCGGTGCTTTCGGCCGCTCGGGCGGGAGCGGCAGCTTCAAGGTCGTGAAACTCTTGCCGTCCGAAGGGGAGGACTATCAATACCGCATCAAGAGCGCCGGCGAACCCTACGAGCGTGTCGCCAAGGAGAGCCAGCTGGATCGCGAGCATACCTGAGCCGCCGGCGTCCGGCGGAACGAGCCCGCGTTCAGGCGACCCGCGCGGCGCTCCAGACCGGTCCGTCGGGTGTCATCATCACGACGCGATTGCGTCCTTCCTTCTTTGCCACGGCGAGACCCTCCTTTGCGCGCGTGAGCAGCCGATCAGCACTCTGACCGGTGATGTGCCCGGCGACGCCGATCGACGCGGTGAGGCGTCTCGTGAGGTCCTCTTGCCTGACCAGCTCGCTGTTCATCAGGACCTGCCTGAAGCGGTCGGCGAGCTTCACGGCGTCCTCGATGCTCGTGCCCGGCAGGATCGCGGCGAACTCGTCTCCGGCCACGCGCACGATGACATCGGTCGGCCGCAGATGGGTGGTGAGCAGCACACCGACCGAGCGCAGCACCCGATCGCCGGTCGCGCGCCCTGACTTCTTGTTCATGCTCGCGAAATAGTCCAGGTTTGCTATGATCAGAGCCAGCGGCTCGCGGTCGCGCTCGGCGCCATCGGCCGCCTTGGCGAGGGCGCGATCGAACCCGGTGCCGGCCAGCAGCCCGGTGGTCGGGTCGGTTCGGGCTTCGGCGCGCACCGTGTCGAGCACCGTGCGCATCGCGCCGATTTCTCGCTTGGCGGCGTCGATCTTGGCTCCGAGGATCGCGTGGCGGGCCTTGCCGTCCTTGGCGCTTTGCATGAGCCGGTCGACGGCCTGGATCGCCCGATGCATGGTCACGGCACCGTCGGCCGATAGATCGCGCGCCTCGGCGGTCAGCGCCTGACGCTGCGCGGCGACCGCCCCGATCGCCTCGTCGATCGACGCCGACAGATCCCGCAGCTCATCGGACAGACGCCCGATGACCGCATCGCTGCCTTGGCTCATCCGCCACGGCGACAGGAATTTCTGGTGAAGCTGGTCGATCTCGTCGGCCGAGATATCGCCGCGCGCCGCGATCAGCTGGTCGGCGGCGGCGGTGAGCGCCGGAATATGTCCGACCCTGTAGTTGTACCAGAACTCGAATTGACGGGGGCTGATCGGCCGCCCGGTCGATCTCACATCGTCCAGAATGTCGTCGGCGAGCGTGGAAGCGCTCGCGGCCTTGTCTCGCTCTGGGGTCGAGGCCATGTCACGCAACCAAATAAGAGGCCGCGGCCGCCGCCGGCGGCCGCGCTCCGCGAAAAACGAATCCTCATGATGCCGGCGCCCGGTCAACAAGTCGTTAAGTGTCGGGCCGCCTGCCGCGACGCACACTGCGGCATCCGGCTATCGCGCTATCTTCGCCTCGGCGTCGCGCCTCCACAGCTCCCAGGCACGCAGGTGAGCCTGCTCGTTGACCGCGGTGGCCCTGGCGGCTTCCTCCGGTTCGAGGAAGTTGATCGGGCCGCCGAGCGCCACGGCCTGCGTCTGCAGGCGTGCATTGACCTCCGTATAGATGGCGCGGAACACGGCGAGCGACAGTTTCGACGCCACCACGACGTCGCCGTGCCCGCGCATCAGGGCGACCGGCCGGTCGCCCAGCGTTTGCGCCAGGGCCTTGCCGAGCCGCGGGTTGCCGACCAGCATGTCGGTCGTGCCGCCGGCCTTGCGGATCTCGAAAATCGGCACGTCCGGCGCGAGGAACGACGACAGGTGATAGATCGGCCTCATCGGCACCTGGGTGACGCTGAAGGGAATGACGCCCGGCGAGTGCGAATGGATGACCGCGTTGACGTCCGGTCGCGCGCGATAGATTTCGCAGTGGATGAACCGCTCGAGGAAGCTCCCGCGGCCCCTGGCGTCGAGCGGATTGCCGTCGAGATCGTACTCCATGATGTCCTCGCCCGCGACCAGCGCCGGGGCGATCGATCGCGACATCAGGAACCTGTTCGGATCGGCCGGATGGCGCACGCTCACATGGCCAAATCCGTCGAGCACGCCCTGGTTGGCGAGGATGTGGTTGGCCAGGACGAGATCGGCGATCAGCGCCGGATCGACCGCGCCGCCGGAAGCTGCGGCTGCCTGGGCCGTCGCGCCCTGCGCGCGCGCGCCGTCGGGCGCTCCCGGCGTGACCAGAAAGATCGACGCCGCAAGCATCAACGCGGACCCGACCGATCGCTTCACCATGCCGCACCGGCCCATGAGCGCATGCCTCCCGACGTCGCGGCTCGCGACTTGCGAGTGCCGATTGTTGCCCTGGAAGCCTGCCATCGAACAAGTCGGAATTCGCAGGGAACCGCGGACGCCGGAGCGTGCGGCGGCGCGTACCGACACCTCAGGCGGCTCGCCGACGTGCTCGACCGCCCGCCGGGAGGCACGCGCCGCCAGCGCATTTCCGCCACGGGCGTCCTGGTATGATCGCGTTGTCGATTCTACAGGGTGGCCATGAGCCGGCCGCCGCGTCATACTTGCCGCATTGATGCCGCGGCGGCGGAAGGGCGGCGAGAACAGGATGTGGACTTTGGGCCCGTTTTCACTTCCGGTGCTCGACCAGGCGGCCGGGACGGTTACGCTGCCGTTCTGGGCGGCCGGCGCCCTGCTGCTCGTGCTGCTCGCGGTGGCGCTGTCGCGGGGCGTCTTCGGCAGGGTGGTCAGCTCGTTCGCGGTCGTCGGCCTGGTCGGCGTCTCGGTGACGGCGGCGGTCATGCTGATCAGTCGGTCCGATCGCTCCGAGGAGCGTCGCGCGCTCGATCGCAGGCTGGCCGAGCTGACCGCCAGGGAGATCGCGCCGGGCTCCGTGCTCGCCTGCCTGGATGCCGGCATCGGGGAGGCGGTCGAAGGACCTTGTGAAAAGGCGGTGTTCG
>Ga0209415_10002944_pt1 | contig 31839 bp, 25 predicted proteins | sample PeaSoiSIISIP2007_FD_187696 | JGI IMG/M metagenome (GOLD analysis project Ga0209415, IMG submission 187696) | Peat soil microbial communities from Weissenstadt, Germany - SII-SIP-2007 (SPAdes) (version 2) | ecosystem: Environmental > Terrestrial > Soil > Wetlands > Peat | place: Germany... | reverse complement strand
AGGCCCGAATGGATTCGAACCATCGACCTCTTCCGTGTCAAGGAAGCGCTCTAGACCAACTGAGCTACGGGCCTACAACCGGTTCTGAGCGCCGCCAACGCCTGGCGCGGAACCTTCTGAGGAACCTTCTAATGACAGGAACGATTTTATCATGCGGTGATGAGTGGAGTTCCGGTTCGCCCTTCGGCCTCAATTTCTAGCGGTCATCTTCTAGGGCTCATCTTCTAGAGCTCATCAAAATATTTGATTGGACCGGCGAGCCCGGCCAACTTTAGCCTATTCGAATGAAACTCGCGGGACTGCTTCTGCTGGTGGCCGGGTGGGTGATCGTGTTGGGCGCGCTTCTGCTGCTGGCCTCGGCGGCGCCGCGAGCGGCATTCGCGCTGGCGGGCATCGGCGTGCAGGTGTTAGGGTTGGTGCTCACCGCCCGGGCGCACCGGATTTTCGAGGGCGAAGATCGCCTCGACACAGATCTCGACACAGAAAGAGGTTGACGGGTTTGCTGGTTCCTTCCCTTGATGCGAGTTCGGCGACGCTGTGCTTCCTCCTTATTCTGCTTGTGCCTCTGGCGGCCGCCGGCCTGGCGCTGGTGAACTCCGGACTTGGGCGCAGCCGCAGCGCGGCGCACGCCATGATGGCCAGCGCGTGCGTGCTGGGAGTCGCTGCGATTGTCTATGTGGTGATTGGGTATGCCTGGCAAGGAGTCGCCGGGGACCCCGCCTACTCTCTGGTGATTCACGGAAAGGCGTGGAACCTGATCGGCGACGAACCTTTCTTTCTACGTGGGGTGCGGCTTGACCTGTCCGCCGGATCGCTGATCGTGCTGTTGCAGATTTTCAGCGTGGGGCTGGCGGCGGTGATTCCTTTGAGTGCGGGCGCCGAGCGCTGGCGACTGGGCGCGGCGTGCGCGTCGTCGGCCCTGCTGGCGGGCTGGACCTATCCGCTGTTTGCGCATTGGGTGTGGGGCGGAGGCTGGCTGGCGCAACTGGACGTGAACTGCGGACTGGGACGAGGCTTCGTGGATGGCGGAGGCGCGAGCACGATCCAGGCGGTTGGCGGCCTGTCGGCGTTATCTATCGCATGGATTTTGGGCCCGCGGCACGGGAAGTTTTCCGCCGAAGGCATCCCGGTGGCAATCCCGGGACACAACGCAGTGCTGGCGCTGGCGGGCTGCCTGATTGCCTGGGTGGGCTGGCTGGCGTTGAATTCGGCGGGCGCGATTCTGCTGGCGGGAGTCGAGCCCTCGAGTGTGGTGCTGATCGCGGTCAACACCACGCTCTGCGCGACCGCCGCCGGGCTGACGGCGGCAGTGATTACGCGAGTGCGCTTCGGAAGGCCGGACGCTTCCCTGACCGCCAACGGCTGGATGGCCGGGTTGGTCGCCAGCAGCGCGGCGGCCGCATTCGTCAAGCCGGCGGCAGCCATTCTTGTGGGCATGGTGGCCGCGATGCTGGCTCTTGCCGCCATTGATCTGCTGGAGGCGCGGCTGGCCATAGACGATCCGGGAGGAGCCGTCTCGGTGCATGCTGTCGCCGGCATCTGGGGACTGCTGGCGGTCGCCCTGCTGTCGAACTCGAACTCGAACTCCATGCCGGACGGCCAGTGGCCGGCCCAGGTGGCGGGAATTGCCACGCTGCTCGGCTTCGTGCTGCCGCTGACTTACGGTCTGAACTGGCTGCTGAACTGGTTCTACCCGCAGCGGGTGGATGAAGACGGCGAGCGGCAGGGAATGGATCTGCACGAACTGGGCGCAGGAGCTTATCCGGAATTTGTCGTGCACAGCGACGAGTTCACCCAGCGCTGAACCGACTATTCGCCCTGCCTCCCGACTGGCTCTAGAGTTCCCCGCTGTTCCTCGACTCTTGCCAGCTCTTCTCCAGGATCGAGCACGCGCTGCATGAGCAAGGCCGCCACCAGCATGAAGCATCCGCCCGCCACGACCGCGGTCAGCCGGTTGTTGTTGAGCAGGTGATTCATCACCCATCCAAAGAATAAAGACGCGATGATTTCCGGCGTCACAATGAAGAAATTAAAGATGCCCATGTAGACGCCCGTCTTTTCTTTGGGCAGGGACCCGGCTAACACCGAGTACGGCATGGAGAGCGTGCTGGCCCAGGCGATGCCGACGCCGACCATCGTCAGCAGCAGAACATACTTGTTGTGAATGAAGGCGACTGAGATCAGCCCAATTCCACCGGCAACCAGGGAAAGACTGTGCGTGTGCTTGCGCCCGATGGCGCGGGCCATTCCGGGCAGAAAGAACGCAAAGGCAAAACAAACTGCCGAGTATACGGCGAAGCAATTGCCTCCCCACTCTATGCCGGCAGTATAGAGGGGCGAAGTCGTATCGGGTGCTCCGAATACGTTGCGCGCGACTGCGACCGGAAAATAGAGCCACATGCAAAACAGTCCCATCCAGGTACAGATCTGTACCGGCGCGAGCTGCCGCATGGTCTTCGGCATCCTGGCGATGGCATCGAAAATCTCCGCGGCATTCGCGGCCACGCCACGTTTTTCGGCCTTCATGCGGCGGAAGGCTTCCAGATCCTCGGGCGGATATTCCTTGGTGCTCAGGATCGTCCAGAGGACGGCACTGAAAAACACAGCCGCTCCCAGATAAAACGAGAGGCGAACGGTCAGCGGAATGGCGTGCCCCGCAGCCCCAGCCCCGACGTGGAACCAGTTGGTAAGCATCCACGGCAGGAAGGAAGCGATGACTGCCCCGCACCCGATAAACAGGCTCTGCATGGCGAAGCCGCGGGTTCGTTGCCGTTCCGGCAGCAGGTCGGCGACGAAGGCGCGAAACGGCTCCATGCTGATGTTAATCGAGGCGTCCAGAATCCAGAGAAGCCCGGCCGCCATCCAGAGCACCGACGAGCGCGGCATCATGATCAGCGCGAAGGAACTGAGAATTGCTCCGGTGAGGAAGTACGGCCGGCGGCGGCCCAGGCGTCCCCAGGTGTGATCGCTGGCGTGGCCGATGATGGGCTGCACAATGAGTCCAGTGAGTGGGGCGGCCAGCCAGAGAATCGGAATCTGGTCGGCGCGGGCACCGAGATATTCATAGATGGCGCTCATATTGGCCATCTGCAGGCCCCAGCCAAACTGGATGCCGAAGAATCCGAAACTCATGTTCCAGATTTGCCAGAACGATTTGTTGGGCTTTTCCATATGCCGTGTGCCGCCCCTCATCGATCGAACAGAGTGACCAACTCCTTGAGCCGTCCTGCAATTTCTGCCGTTGCCGCGCCCGGCTTCATGCGCCACTTCCAGTAACCGCTGGGCTTGCCGGGCAGATTCATGCGCGCCTCGCTGCCCAGGCCCAGCGCATCCTGCATCGGGGCTACGGCGGTATTCGCGACCGACGCCATGATTCCCCGGATCAACACCCAGTGGATCGGCTCGTCCTTGAATCCGAGATACGCTCGGGTGAGCGCGTGCTCTCTGGCGATATCTTCCGGCGTGCGCGTGCTGTCGCCGCCGGCGCTGGCCCACCAGCCGGCCACGGTGTCGTTGTCGTGCGTGCCGGTATAGGCCACCAGATCGCGCGAGTAGTTGTGCAGCTTAAAGGTCGGCGCCTGCGGATCATTGCCAAATGCAAACTGCAGAATGGCCATGCCAGGGAATCCGAATTCGTGGCGGATGGCTTCGACCTCAGGAGTGATCACGCCGAGATTCTCGGCGATGATGGGAAGGTCGCCCAGTTCCTGGCGCAGCACGGAAAACAATCCTGCGCCCGGTCCCTTGATCCATCGGCCGTTGACCGCCGTCGTCTCGCCGCCGGGAATTTCCCAGTACGCCTCGAAACCGCGGAAATGATCAATGCGCACGAAGTCGTAGAGGCGCAACGCCGCCCGCAAGCGTTCGATCCACCACTTGTAGCCCGTCTGCTTCAGCAGGTCCCAGCGATAGATCGGATTGCCCCAGCATTGACCGGTGGCGCTGAAATAATCGGGAGGCACGCCGGAAATCCTGATCGGCTGGCCATGTTCGTTGAGCAGGAAGAACTGGCGGTTTGACCACACGTCGGCGCTGTCGTGCGCGACATAGATCGGGATGTCTCCGATGATGCGAATGCCCCGCGCCAGCCCGTACGCGCGAAGCTCCTGCCACTGCCGGAAAAACTCGTACTGGAGAAACTTATGGGCTCGAACTACGATGGCCTGCATTTCCGACCAGCGCGTCATGGCCCCCGGCTCGCGAGCCGCAATGTCGGCCGGCCATCGCGTCCACGCCACCAGGTCGTGCGCCTCTTTCACCGCCATGAACAACGCGAAATCGTCGAGCCAGGCGGCGTTGGCCTGGCAGAACTCCTCGAACTTACGCCGGTCCTCGCTGGCAGCACCGTTGAAGAAATTCCACGCCGCCTTTTTCAGCAGCGGCATCTTGAAACGAATCACGGCGCCGTAATCAACCGTCTCGGCGGGAAATTTTGGGACACTGCGCAGATCCTCTTTACTCAACAATTCTTGATCGGCAAGCCGATCCAGACTGATCAGCAGCGGATTTCCGGCGCTGGCGGAGAAACACTGAAACGGCGAATCTGCATACCCGGTCGGATTCAGCGGAAGCACCTGCCACAGCTTCTGTCCGGCCGAGTGGAGGAAGTCCACGAAGCGGTAGGCATCGGGACCGAAATCGCCCACCCCGTGCGGGCCCGGCAGCGACGTGGGATGCAGCAAAATCCCACTGGAACGGGGAAAATTCATGCGAGCACCATAAATGCTGGCTGCGAACCGCGCAAGCCGGACTGTTGCGCGGCGAGCCGCTAGCGAACCTTGCGATAGATACGGATTTCCCAGGCGCCGAGGGCAAGCGCAGGCAAGGTAACTTGCTTCCGGGCAGTCTCATCCCGTCCGGGCGTTTCATCCACGTATTCGCCGTTGGGAATCGCCGCCATTCCGGCGTAGGGCTGGTTGGTGAGGTTGATGGCAACGAAGTATTCTTCCCCGCCGCCGCGGCGCATGAAAGTGAGAACCCGGTCCGGGGCGACGTTCTGCACCCATTCGGTTTCGCCCTGCTGCAACGCCGGATGAGAGCGGCGCAGCGCGATCAGCTGCTTGTAAAACGGGAGAAAGGCCGGGCGCCGCTCCGCGATGGACCAGAAGACCGGCAGGTTCTCAAACAGAGCGGGGGCAGTGGACTCGGTTGTGTCGCCGACTTCCATGCCGTTGTACAGCAGCGGCACGCCATCCATGGTAAAGACCAGGGCCGAAGCCGCCAGCGCGCCACGCTCGCCGAATCGAGCAATCGCGCGCTTCTCGTCGTGGTCGTCGGAAAGCCGCATTTCCAGCGCGCCTTTGGGATAGCGCTCATGCTCGCTGGCCCAGTTGGCCATGATCTCGCGCGCGGATGCGCCGTTCTCCATTACGTTGGTCATGGTGGAGTGCAGGGGCCACGCGTAATCCAGATCAAACGCCTTCAGTAGAAGCTCAGGCTTGTTGGCCTCGGCGATCATTACGATCGCCGGCTTGATCTGGTTCAACTCCGCACGGGCATTTTCCCAGAAATCGGTCGGCACATCTCCGGCAACGTCGCAGCGGAATCCATCCAGATCGAACTCTTTGAGCCAATACTTCAGCATGTCGGTCATGTACACGCGGAGCTGCGGATTGCGGTAGTCGAGGCCGGCGACGTCGGTCCAGTCAGGATTCGGAGGGATGATGTGGCCTTGAACATCTTTCTTGTACCAGTCCGGATGCTTCATCAGCACACTGTCCCAGGAGGTGTGGTTGGCAACGATGTCAATGATGACCTTCAGTCCACGCTGGTGCGCTTCGCCGACCAGGCGCTTGAAATCGTCTTTCGTGCCATATGCCGGGTTGATGGCGTAGTAGTCCTCGACCGCGTAGGCGCTGCCCAGGCTGCCCTTCTTCTTCAACTGCCCCGAAGGATGGATCGGCATGATCCAGAGGATGGTGACGCCGAGATCTTTCAAGTAATCGAGCCGCTGCTCGATGCCGCGAAAGTTGCCGGTCGCAGAAAACGTCCGCGTATTGAGCTCATAGATGACGGCAGACTTGATCCAGTCGGCAACCGGATGCGCCGCCGGCTGCTCGGCCAGCGCCGGCAGGAACAGAGCGAGACCAAGGGAAATGACAAGAAAACGGCGAGCGATCCTCATGCACGGCCTTTCGAGACGAGCGAACATTGTAAATGCAGGGAGGAGGCAGCACTGAATTTCGTCAGATTCTTCCCGGCATGGCTGGATCGGCGGGCGCGACTGGCGCTGTTGCGAACCGGCTGAAGCAAGCGCTATTGGGGCTTGAAGACCGCATCCACCGTGGCCGAGATGTCTCCCATAGCGCCGTCAATATCCATGGTGAGCCGCGCCAGATCCATGCTGGCCACGGCGGGATAATGTTGTACCAGGACGGCCCAGGCTTCGTCCCCGGCCAGATCTACCCCCATGGCTTCGTAATATCCGTAGCCCAAGCCGCGCAACCGGCACAACAGATCGCTGAGGTGTACCAGCGACACCAGCGGCGTGGCGATGGGCGCCGATGCGGGGGTATGGTGAAACTCGATGACCGCCGCCAGATCATTGGCTCCCTGCGTCGTGCTCTTGGCGGCGTCGGCCACGCCGGCAATGTTGCGGGTAATCTCACCGGATCCTTTCGCGGCCTCGCCCACGTTTCTCGCCATCTCGTTGGTGGTCGCGTTCTGCTCCTCGACCGCGGTGGCGATGGTGTTCGAAATGTCATTCACCTGCCCGATGACGGTGCTGATCTGGCCGATGGCATTGACTGCGCTCTTGGTGTCGCCCTGGATGGCTTCAATCTTGCGGCTGATGTCTTCGGTAGCTTTCGCCGTCTGCTTGGCCAGTTCCTTGACCTCGTTGGCCACCACGGCAAATCCCTTGCCGGCTTCGCCGGCGCGCGCCGCCTCAATGGTGGCATTCAGCGCCAGCAGGTTGGTCTGTTGCGCAATCGAAGTGATGACCTTGATGACCTGGCCGATCTCGGTTGAGGAACTGCCCAGCTTGGTGACAATCTGGTTGGTCTCTTCCGCCACCTGCACCGCACCCGTCGCGATCCGCGCGGATTCATGGGCATTCTTGGCGATTTCCTTGATGCTGGTGGTCATTTCCTGGGTGCCGGTCGCGACCGTCTGCAGGTTCCGGTTGACCTGTTCCGCCCCCGCCGACACCACGTTGGCCCGGGCCGAAGTCTGCTGCGCGTCGGCGCTCATCCGCTGGCTGGTCGCCGCCAGCTCTTCGGAAGCGCTGGCCAGGCTCTCGGAGATTTTTTCGACTTCCTTCGCGGTCTTGACTCGTCCGGTAACCTCGGTGGCGTACTCGACCACTTTGAACGGCTTGCCGTTCAGATCGAGGATCGGGTTGTAGGAAGCCTGAAGCCAGATCTCCTGCCCGCCTTTACCAATCTGCTTGCTCTCGCCCGTCACATACTCGCCCCTGGTAAGGCTTGCCCAGAACTCGTTGTATTCCGGCCGGCGCCGGTAGTCCTGGTCCACAAAGATGCTGTGATGTTTCCCTCTAATCTCGTCCAGCGTGTAGCCCATGGAGTTCAGGAACTTCTCGTTGGCGTGGACGATCGTGCCGCCCATCTCGAACTCGATCACCGCCTGCGACCGGTTGATGGCAGCGATCTGCCCGGCGTAGTCGTTATCCTGCAGTTTGCGTTCGGTAATATCGGTCATGAACTGCACTACCCGATAAATTTTCCCGTCGATGTCGGGGATCGGATAGTACGTGCAAGCGACCCAGATCTCTTTCTGGTCCTTGCCTAGACGCCTGAATTCCCCCGAGTGCGCGGCGCCAGCCGCAAACCTTGACCAGAGCGCCGCATTCTCGGGCAGATGCCGGTCGGCTTCGCGCACGAAAATGCCGTGGTTCTGGCCGCGGATTTCCTCGATGGTGAAGCCGGTAAGCCGCAGGAAAAGGTCGTTGGCGCGGACCACATTGCCTTCGATGTCGAACTCGACGCAGGGTCGCGACTGGTAGATGGCCTGCATCGCCTGCCCCAGCCGGTATTGCTCGGTGACGATCGCCCAGGCCGCCGCATATCCAACCAGAACACCCTTTTCGTCGTGAACGGCATGCACGGTCTGTTCAATCTTCTCCGGTCCAAGCTGGAAGAAGGCATGGTGCGGCAGATTTTTTTCGTTGGCCAGAACGTGCCGCGCCCGGGCCGGATTCTTGTGGAAGATGTCAATGGACTTGCCGAGGATCTCGTTTACCTTGCAGGGCAGCAGATGTTCAATCTTCGCTAAGGTGTTCCGGGAAGCCTGGTTCATGTATCGGAGCACCAGGTCCTTGTCCGCATAAAGCAAGTTGCACGGCGGCAGAAGTTTAAAGACCTGCTTCAGGTAGTGCGGGTGTTCCGTGAAATCTGGAACTGCCGTTTCCATTACTGCCGTTTCCATTTTTTGTCTTTCTCCTCCCCCGCTTCCTCTGCCCCATCACCGGACGTCCCCGGCCGCCCGGCCCGGCGCGCTAGAACCCGGCTTGGGCATGCATGGCCCGCTCCGGCGATGGCGCGGGGCCGCCGCCCTCGGCCCGCTCCAGGCGGAATTTCCCGACCAGTTCGCGCAGTTGGTTGGACATCTCGGCCAGCGACTGCGCCGCCTTCAGCGCATCGTTGGCCCCGTGGGTGGTGCTGCGGGCGGCATCGGCCACGCCGGCAATATTCTTCGTAATCTCGCCCGACCCTTTCGCTGCCTCGCCCACGTTTCTCGCCATCTCGTTGGTGGTCGCGTTCTGCTCCTCGACCGCGGTGGCGATGGTGTTTGAAATGTCGTTGACCTGCCGGATGACCTGAGAGATCTGGCTGATGGCCGATACCGCGCTCTTGGTATCGCCCTGGATGGCTTCAATCTTGCGGCTGATGTCTTCGGTAGCTTTCGCCGTTTGCTTGGCCAGTTCCTTGACCTCGTTGGCCACCACGGCAAATCCTTTGCCGGCTTCGCCGGCGCGCGCCGCCTCAATGGTGGCATTCAGCGCCAGCAGGTTGGTTTGCTGCGCAATCGAAGTGATGACTTTAATGACCTGGCCGATCTCGGTCGAGGAATCGCCCAGCTTGCTCACAATCTGGTTGGTCTCTTCCGCGACCCGAACCGCTCCGGTGGCGACTTTGGCCGATTCATGCGCGTTCCTGGCAATCTCCTTGATGCTGAGGCCCATCTCTTCGGTCCCGGTGGCCACGGTCTGCAGGTTCTTGTTGACTTGTTCGGCTCCGTCCGAAACCACGTTGGCCTGGGCGGAAGTTTCTTCCGCGTTGGCGCTCATCTGCTGGCTGTTCGAGGACAATTGCTCCGAGGCGCTGGCCAACGACTGTGCGGTCGCGGCAATCCCCGATATGCTCTGACGCAGGTCGGTGAAGAAACGGGCCAGGCCCTCGCCCATCTGCCCGATCTCGTCCCGCCCGCTGACCGCAATGTCCTGGGTCAGGTCGCCGGCCGCGGCTGCCGAGACAACCTTGAGCATGGTGTCCACTTTCTGCTTCAGGTCCTCGGCCGCCCGTTTTTGCGCGGTCATATCGGTGGCGTACTTGACCACCTTGAAGGGACGGTTGTGCAAGTCCAGAATCGGGTTGTAAGCCGCCTGCAGCCACACTTCCCGGCCTCCCTTGGCGAACCGCTTGAACTCTCCTACGACGTATTCCCCGCGAGTGAGCTGGGCCCAGAACTCCCGGTATTCGGCGCTGTTTCGGGCCTCTTCCCCGACGAACATGCTGTGATGCTTTCCGCGGACTTCCTCCAACGAATAGCCCATGGTTTTCAGAAGATTTTCGTTGGCCTTGATGATGGTGCCGTCCATGTTGAACTCGATGACATCCCGCGATTTATTGATAGCGTCCAGTTGCCCGGCAATATCGGCCGTGTGCAGCTTGGTTTCCGTGACATCGCTGCCTACCTTGACGACCTTGTAGGCGGTTCCATCCACATCAAGAATCGGATAGTAAGCGGCCATGAACCAGACTTCTCTGCCTTTTTTGGCGATCAGCTTCGATTCCCGGGTGATGCAATCCGAACTGAGGCTGGCCAGAAAGCTCCGGTATGCTTCCGAGCTCCGTTCCTCCTCATCCACCAGCATGCGGTGGTTCTTGCCCTTGATCTCCTCGAGCCGGTATCCCATCACGTCGAGAAAGGCCTGGTTGGCGCTGAGGATCGTTCCGTCGGGCTCGAATTCGAGCACCAGCCGCGAGCGCAGGATCGCCCGGTTGAACTGCTGCAGCCAGAATTTTTCGGTCACCATCTCCCAAACGGCCATGTATCCGGCAGTCCGGCCTGCTTCATCATGAATGGCATGCGCCGTCAATTCGATCTTTTCAGGCCCGAGCCGGACGACGGCCGAGTGCGGCAGGTTCTTCTCGTCGCTCAAAATACGGCGCACTCGGCCGGGATCCTTGTGAAACATGTCCATGGACTTGCCGATCACGTCTTCCACGGCGCAAGGCAGCAAGTTCTGAATCTTCTTGAGGGTGTTGCGCGAGGACTGGTTCATCTCGCGGATAATCAGGTCCTTGTCGGCATAAACCAGATTGGCAGGGGGCAGTGATTCATAGATCTCCTTCATCGTCTGGGGATGATCAAGGGACAGAACCCCGGGTTCTGGGCCTTTCCTGGTTTTCATGGCAGACACTCCTTCATGAATCAACTTAGATTTCTGTCTTACCTCGAGCTCACTACCACCCGGAAGCGGTCCTAGGCCCGGGCGGCCGACGGACCACTTTCGAGTTCTGCGGCAGCCAGCGCCCGATCGGTGTCGAGTACCAGCAGCAGCTGCTGGGGCAGCTTGTAGACGCCCCGCACCAGCGCCCGAGTCTGCCCCTGCACGGTTTCCGGTGGCCCTTCAAAACTGTCTTCGTCCACTTCGAGGACATCCCCAATCTCATCCACCAGGAAGCTCACCGCCCCATCATCGGTCCGCACGACAACATTCATGGGCAGTTCGGACTCCGGACGCTCTTCCATGCCGAAGCGCCGGCGCAAGTCCACCGCCATGACGATTTGCCCACGCAGATTGATGAGTCCGCGGATGACCGGCGGGGTCAGCGGAACCCGGGTCATCTCCTGGTAGCGGATCACCTCCTGCACCTGCTGCACGGGCACGCCGAAAAACTGATCCTTCAGGAAGAAGGTGCAAAACTGCTGTATGTTGGCCACCGCTGTTCTCTCTCCTTACGCCGACGCCCCGGCCGCGAGCGGGCTGCCCTCGGCGGCTGCGATCAGACCGGGCACATCCAGGATGTCGGTCACCCGTTTCTGGATGACCGCTGAGCCCAGGATGCCGGTGCGCCGGCTTTGCCTTTGCAGGACAAACGACTCCTCGACAATGTCGAGAATGCGGTCCACCACCAACCCCACGCTTCGCCCCTGGTCCGCATAGACCACCACCTGCAGAGCGTCCCCGGCATTGGCCGCTCTCGGGCACTTGCCCTCGACCACTTCGGAAACCTGGACCAGCGGCATGATCTGCCCGCGGTACTGCACCACTTCCAGGCCGCGGGCGCGCTCGATCGAGTTCCGGGGAAATTCCTCAAGCCGCGCCACCAGGGAGAGATCAATGGCCATTCGCCCGTTCTCCCCGTACTGGAACAGCAGCACGGCATGGCGCTGGGTTCCGTCGTCCGCCCCGCCCGGCGGTTTCCCGTCCGGGCCGCCGCCGCCCCAGTCCCGCACCTCGCCCACCACGTTGGCCCGCTGCGCCAGCCCGAGCACGTCGAGAATCAGCGCCACCCGGCCATCGCCCATGATGGTCGCCCCGGCATAGGTGTTGACGCTCTTCAACAGTTTGCCGAGCGGCTTGACCACGATTTCCTCGGTGTCGTTGATCTCGTCCACCACCAGGCCAAACTGCCGGTGGTCGGCCTGCAGCACCACGATGTTGACGGTCTGCAAATCGAGCCGGCGTTCTTCCGCCGCCCCCCCGGCCTGGAGTTCCCGGTTCAGATACACCAGCGGCAGCAGGCGCCCGCGCAGCCGGTAGACCGGCGCGCCGTTGACCTGCTCGATGCCTTGGCGCGCCTGCTCGGCTTCGAGCCGCACCAGTTCGAGCAGGCTGACCTGCGGAATGGCATAGCGCTCGCCGGAGGTGATGATGAGGGCCGGAATGATGGCCAGGGTCAGCGGAATCTTCATGCGCACCGTCGAACCCGCTCCCGGCTTCGACTGCACGTCCACGGTGCCGCCGATCTTTTCGATGTTGGTCTTGACCACATCCATGCCCACGCCGCGGCCCGAAACGTTGGTGACTTTCTCGGCCGTGGAAAATCCCGGCAGCCAGATGAGGTTGGCGATTTCGCGGTCGGTCATGCGCGCCGCCTGATCGGCGCTGACCAAAGCCTTCTGAATAGCCTTGCTGCGGATCTTTTCCGAGTCCAGCCCGGCGCCGTCATCGCTGATCTCGATATTGACCTGGCCGCCTTCGTGAAAGGCCCGCAGCAGCAACCGGCCTTCGGCGGGCTTGCCGGCGGCGCGCCGCGTTTCCGGCGCCTCGATGCCGTGATCCACCGCATTGCGCACCAGATGGGTCAGAGGATCCTTGATGGCCTCGATGATGGTCTTGTCGAGTTCGGTCTCCTTGCCTTCCATCTCGATGCGTACCTGCTTGCCGCAGCCCAGCGCCACGTCGCGCACCGTGCGGGGAAACTTGCTCCAGATGTTGCCGATCGGCTGCATGCGCGTTTTCATCACTCTTTCCTGCAGTTCGGTGGTGAGCGGGCTCAGCCGCTGGCTGGTGCCCTGCAGCGCGCTGTCGTCGATCGAGTTGGTGAACTGCACGATCTGGTTGCGCAACAGCACCAGTTCGCCCACCCGGTTCATGAGCCGGTCGAGCTGGCCCACATCCACCCGGATGGTGCTGTCGGTGGCGCTCGGCCCGCGGGCCTGTTGCGCGTGCAGCGCTTCGAGCACGTCCTGCGGCTTGACTGCTCCCTTTTCGACCAGGATCTCGCCTACATGCCTGGGGTCGCCCGCGGCCTGCTGCTCAACCGCTTCCCAGACTTCGCGGACTTTGGCTTTGCCCGCAATCATCAGCAGGTCGCCCACGTTCGGCACGGGCGCCGGGGAAGGTTCGGCCGCTGCCGTCGGCTGCTCCGGCGCGGATGCAGGGGCAGGTGCTTTCTCCTCGGCCTGCAGCCGCGTCAGCGTGGCCATGAGCTCGCGATCGTCGCGCTCCCCCTCGCTTCCCGTGGCTTCAATGCTGGCCAGCATCTGGCGCACGGCATCCACCATGGACAGCAGTGCGGTGGTGATTTCCGGATTGAGCGCGAGCCGGCCATCGCGCAGGCGCGCCAGCAGGCTCTCTCCCACATGGGTCAGCGCCTCCAGTTGGTTAAAGGCCAGAAATCCTGATGTGCCCTTGATGGTGTGAATGGTCCGAAAAACGCTGGCCAGGGTTTCCTGGCTGCCGGGATTCTGTTCCAGAGTGATCACATCCCGGTCGAGCCGGTCCAGGTTCTCGTAACTCTCGACCAGGAACTCTTTTACGATCTCTGCGTCGCTCATCCGCGAGCCCCTTCGTCACCAGCCGGACGGATCCGGTTCCCGCTCCATGCCGATGCGGGACTTAGCTCCTATCGGCGAGAGTGGGCTCAACTTTAAGGCTCGCGCCCGTCCCGGTTCCCAGTCGCCGGCCCGCACTTAAGAAGGCCTTAACGGGGAGGAGCGCACGCGCCCCGCTCATTGGGCGTATGCACATCCTCAGCCAGCGATGGCCAACCATGAAGCGGCTTTCGGCGGGGATGAATTCTTTGGGGATTGTTCCAAAGTGGATGCGGAATTTGTCTGAGGATGCGGCGCCCCACTTCGAACGCTTTGGGCTAAGGAGGGGGATTCTTCAGAATGCGCTTCCGATCCAGATTGCCGTGATTGACAGTTCGTGCGGTCTCCGATTCAATAGTTATGGTGGTTGCCGCCTCTTGATGTGAGCGATGAGTTTGGGGCAGCCACGACTTCCGTCCATTTCAGGAGCAACGCATGTCCGCACCCAGCCGCCGGCCCGAGATTCGCCGGCGCCGCACCCGCAAAGATAAAATAGTCCAGTTGCGCAAGCGCCTGGCCGCCGCCAAGACCGACGCCGACCGCACCCGCCTCACCGCCAAGCTGCACAAGCTCGCCATCGCGTCACCCGGCCAGCCGCTGCTGAAATAAGCTCTTCCCACGAGCCGAGTCCGACCCTGCAATGGAAGATGCCGGCCAGAAAAGGCCGGCGCGGCATTCAGTCGGCTGCGCTCTGACTGTGCGGGGATTGGCTTCGGAGCAGGGTCTCGCGATAGGCGGCCAGAATCCGCTGCACCGAGGCCTCCCAGGAAAATTTCGCCACCTGCTGGTAGCCGCGTTCTTTCATGCGGTCGCGCAGCGCCTGATCGGTCAGCACGCGGTGCAGCGCGCGCATGATCTCGAAAACATTTTCGGGATTCACCAGCACCGCCGCGTTCCCCACCACCTCCGGCAGCGAGGAAACGTTCGAGGTCACGACCGGAGTCCCGTGCGCCATGGCCTCGAGCGGAGGCAGTCCGAAGCCCTCATACAGCGACGGGAACACGAAGATTTTTGCCGCGTCGTAGAAAATCCGCAACACCTCGATGGGTACGAACCCGAGAAAACGCACGTCGTTTTGCACTCCGCTGCGGACCACGGTGCGGCGCAGGTCGGGATTGCCTGACAGATCGTCTCCGATAATGATCAGCTTCAGATCGGGCAAGAGTGCATCTCTTTCGAGCTCGGTCTTCAGCGCGGAGAAAGCCTCGATGGTTCGGGTCACGTTCTTGTGCGGGCTGACCCGGCCGGTGTACAGCAGGAAAGGATAGGTCACCTGGTAGCGCTGGGCGATCAATTCGCGATCGGCGGTGCTGGCGTGGCCGCGCAGGAAGCGCTCGTCAATCGCGTTGTAGACGACTTCAATCCGCTCCGGGGGCACCCCGAACAGCTTCTCAATTTCGTTTCGGGTGAAGTTGGAGACGGCGAAGATCCGGGCCGCGCCGGTCAGCACCCGCCGCGTCAGCTGGAAATGCAGCGAGCGCCAGAATCCGTTCTGCTCGCGGGCCCGCGACATGTGCTCCAGCATGTCGTGCACCGTCATCAGGTAGGGACAAGGCAGCGCCCGCGGAATCGAGAAGAGATTGGGGATATGGACCAGATCGCAGTTCAGGCGTTTCAGGGCGGTGCGGAACTCGCGGTATCCCTGCACCGAGCGCTCGGGCGCGAGCAGCGGAACGGTGTGAAAGTTGGCCGGCAGCGCGCCGATTTCCTGCACCTTGGCCGGATTCCCGATCAGCAGGTATTTATTCTCGCGATCAAGCCGGCCCAGCGTACGCACCACGTTGCGGATGTAGGTGCCGACGCCAAACTCCGTCATCCGCCGGATGTCAATGGCGATCTTCAATGAAGGCATTTAACCACAGCGGACGCAGAGTAAACAGGGGAATTACGCCCGCACTTCTGCCTGCGCCTTCGCCCGGCGCTCCGCGTACAGCGGGAACATCTCGCACAGCCCGAGCACCTGCTTGCGGACCTTTGCCAGCACCGCCGCATCCGTGCGATGTAGCAGCACTTCGGAGATCCAGCGCCCGATCTGGCGCATCTCGGCTTCCTTCATGCCGCGCGTGGTCAGGGCCGGCGTTCCGATGCGGATGCCGCTCGGCTTCATGGGCGGATTGGTGTCGAACGGAATCGCATTCTTGTTGACGGTGATGCCGGCCTGATCGAGTGCCTTTTCCGCCTCGCTGCCCAGCATGCCCTTCGAGAAGACATCCACCAGCATGAGGTGCGTGTCGGTGCCGCCGGAGATGATGCGGAAGCCTTCGTCTGCCAGCGTCTGCGCCAACACCTTCGCGTTGGCGACAACCTGCCGCGCGTAGTCGCGGAACTCCGGCTGCATGGCTTCCTGGAAGCAAACTGCTTTCGCCGCCATGATGTGCACCAGCGGCCCGCCCTGCATGCCGGGGAAAACTGTCTTGTCAATGGCCTGCGCGAATTCGGCCTTCGAAAGAATCAGTCCTGAACGCGGCCCGCGCAGCGTCTTGTGCGTGGTCGAAGTAACAATCTGCGCGTGCGGGACCGGCGAAGGATGCACGCCGCCCGCGACCAGCCCGGCGAAATGCGCCATATCCACCAGGTAGAGTGCGCCAACCTTGTCGGCAATCTGGCGCATCCGGGCAAAATCAATGATGCGCGGGTACGCGCTGCCCCCGCCAATAATCAGCTTCGGGCGTTCCTTCTCGGCCAGCTTTTCGAGCTCATCGTAATCAATGGTCTCAGTTTCCTTGGTGACGCCATAGGGAACGATCTTGTACGTCTTGCCGGAAAAATTCAGATGATGGCCGTGGGTCAGGTGCCCGCCATGCGCCAGGTTCAGGCCGAGGATGGTGTCGCCCGGCTGCAGTACGGCCGCATAAGCCTCCATGTTGGCCTGTGATCCGGCATGGGGCTGCACGTTGGCGTGCTCGGCGCCAAACAACTGCTTGGCCCGGTCGCGCGCCAGGTTCTCAACCACATCGGCGAACTCGCAGCCGCCGTAATAGCGCTTGCCGGGATATCCCTCGGCATACTTATTGGTGAAGACCGAACCCGCGGCTTCAAGAACGGCTTCGCTGACGAAATTCTCGGAAGCGATCAGTTCCAGACCTTCGTGCTGGCGCCGGGTCTCGTTGTCAATGGCGGCGGCAATCTGCGGATCGGATTCGTAGAGCGGGCGGTACATCCCAGAGGAGTTTTTCATGTCGTTTTCCTGATCTCGTACACGTCGGGCCGGTGTAGTTCCATATATCGCTCGGGCGCTTTTACCGGCGTGAATCCAAATTGCGTATACAGCCCGTGCGCGTCGCGGGTCAGCAGAATCCAGCGCCGCAAACCCTGCAGCGCGGGATGCTGCATCACGCATTCCATCAGCCACTTGCTCAACCCGCGCCCACGGTACGCTTCCAGCACGAACACATCGCCAAGATAGGCGACGGTCGCGAAATCGCTCACCACCCGGGCAAAGCCCACCTGGGTGCCGCCACCATCATAAACTCCAAAGCACAGGGAATGCTCAATGGACCGCGCCACAACTTCCCGCGGGATGCCTTTCGCCCAGTAGCAATTGGTCAGAAACGCGTGAATCATATTCAGATCGAGCCGCGCCGGATCGGTGCTGATCACATACTCACCACGGCGGGACTCGACAATCTCGGCGTTTTGCGCTGACGGCATGCTTTCTATTCTAAGCGGATCACCACGAAGGACACGAAGTTCCACAAAGAACGGCACCTAAAGGTTTCCTTCGTGAACCTTCGTGTCCTTCGTGGTAATCGCTTTATCAAAACGCGGTCCGCAGAAACGACGCCAGATGCCAGCCGTCCATGTATTTGTAGGGCGTCTCGCCGGTGGTGTAGTGGCCGCAGGGGAGCACGGCGACTTTGTGGTCCAGTCCATGCCGCTCAAACTGCTCGACCACCTGCCGTGAGAATTCCGGCAGGAAGGTCAAGTCGTATTTCGCATAAACGATCAGTGACTTCTTCGGCCACCGCGAATACTGGTCGAAAAACGACATGGGACTGATCGCCAGCCATGCCCGCCGCAGTTCCTCGAGATCAATCTTCTCCTCGATTCCCTGCCGGATGTGGCGCGTGGATTGCCCGTGCCAGACAACGTCAGCGAAATAAGTCGAAGCGTGGTTGAACGCCGCCACGCGAATGCGCCGGTCATGCGCGGCCGCAATAAACGCGTAACACGACCCAAGGCTCGTGCCCACGATGCCGAGCCGCGTGTAGCCCTGCTGTTCCAGCCAGTCGAGGCAACAGCGAATGTCAATCACGCCCTGCCGTGTGGCGTCGAGCGTACGCCCGATGTTGGCCGACACCGCATAGTCGGCGCGCCCGATCTCGGCCGGCATGCGAATGTCGTGATACGGCATGCTCAGCCGCAGCACGGCGATGCCGAGCAGGTTCAGCACGCGGCACAGGGCGACATACGAGATTGCGTCGGAATTCCAGTGCGGCAGCAGCACGATGGCGCGCCGTCCCTGCACCGGAAACCAGCGCGCGTTGGCCAGATTGTTTTCGGGATACGGCGTTCGTACCGGTGAAGTGAAGCGCAGAAACTCGGCGAAAGTTCCTTTCACTTTGGCTTCAAGCCTGGGATCAGGCACGGCCCGCGTCGAGTGCACCCGCACTTCGCGGCGCTCCAGCCGGTAATCGGTTGGACGCGCATACGAATAAAAGTCGTCGCTGGCCGCCACGATGCGGCGGTTGTAGTCCAGAAAAAACTTCTCCGGATTTTCGTGCGCCTGCCCGGGACGGTAGCCATTACGGCAAGGCCAGTCCCGAGCCCATTCCGCCCCCCAATCCAGCGGACGCACCACCCGGTTGTCGTCCACCGAGGTGAGCCGGTGCTCCCAGTCATACATCCACTGCGCGTAACGGGTAGGCATGGTCAATCGTCTAGTCTAGCAAGCCGGAAGCCTGCCAGTTCACGCACCCGCATTCAATGGTCGCATTTGGCGGTTCGCGGTTGGCATTTGGCCGCTGAGTGGCAACCAGGTCCCGACACTTTTCAGTCTGGAACTTCCACAGGATTCTTGTCTCGGTTGTGACATCCGTCACCGAAACATGCTCGGGTCTCGGAGGAGTATGCAGGATACGAAGCCGTCTTCTTGCGAGGAAGAATTTTGCCATGTAGCTACATTTGGAGTTACAATGAAATTTGAGTGGGACGAAGCCAAGAATCGTGCGAATATCCGAAAACAGGGACTCGACTTTCGCGATGCCGAAGAGATTTTCCTCGGTACGCTTCTGGCAGAACCGGACACGCGGCGCGATTATGGGGAAAAACGCTGGAGAGGACTTGGACTTATTGGCGGGCGTACCGTGCAGGTGGTGTTTTCTGAGCCTGAGCCGGAGACCATTCGTATCATCTCGTTGAGAAAGGCGACGACGCGTGAACGCGAAGAATTCGAAAAAACGGTCCAGAACAGATTGGAAGAGAGTTGATGGCTTAAGAGACTCCGAGATTGATTTTTCTGACGCGCCCGAACTCGGCCCTGATTTCTTTGCAACTGCGATCCTCTGGCCGGGCCCGAAACGACAAATCACATTGCGGCTCGATCCCGACGTGCTGGCATTCTTCCGCAAACACGGCCGAGGCTACCAAACCACCATCAACGCCGTGCTGCGCAAATATATGGAAGCGCAAGAGCGCCGGGCCTGAAGGTTTCTAGCTGACGTACCGCCTCGGCACGCGCTTCGAAATATTGCACAGGATTTCATACGGAGAGCTGTTGGCGAGCCGGGCGTGATCGAGTGCGTCCACGCTTATTCCGTCGAGGGTGCCGAGCAGGATGACTTCATCCCCCACCGCAATGCCCGGAATTCCCGTCACGTCCGCCAGGGTCAGATCCATCGAGATGCTGCCCACAATCGGGGCGTAGTGTTCGCGCACGATCACACGGCCACGATTCGAGAGCTGGCGGTTGAATCCGTCGGCATAGCCGACCGGCAGCACCGCAACATGAGCCGGAGCCTTGGTCACGTACGTGCCGCCATAGCCTAGCGGCTGGTTGGCTGCGAAATCGCGCAGCGACAGAATGCGAGTCTTCCAGGTGAGTACCGGCTTGACCGGCAAGCGCAGCGTGCCGCCACTCACTTCGCGCCCGGCGCGCTGAAACGGCAGGTAGTATCCGTAAAGCGCGACTCCGGGACGCACCATGCTCTTGTTGCCCTCGTTGGCCCGGTTTTCGTTGGCCCGGTTTTCGTTAGCCCAGGTCTCGCGCCGCGAAATCACCGCGCCGGTATTCGCCAGGTGCACGAAGGCCGGCACGAATCCGGCGGCGTGCACCATGCCGCGCGCGGTTTCAAAGCTGCGTTCTTGCTCGGCGACCGACGGAGCGTCCATGATTTCGGACGACGCCAGGTGGGTCGAAAGCCCTTCCAGCGCCAGATGCTGCGCCGCCTTCAGAGCCGCTAAGACTTCGCCAAGCTGATCCACGGCGACGCCCAGGCGTCCCATGCCCGTGTCCACCTTCAAGTGCACCGGATGCCGCACCACGCCCAGCGCCGCGGCCGCCGCCTCGAGCGCCTCGATCTGCCAGCGCTCCCACACTGTCGGAGTAAGCTTGAGACGCACAATCTCCGCCTCTTCTCCCCGCCAGAAACCCGTCATCAGCAGAATGTTCGCCCGAATGCCGGCGTCGCGAAGCGGGATAGCCTCGTCGAGCGAGGTCACGCCCAGCCAGCGCGCGCCTTCCGCTTCCAGCGCGCGCGAGCATTCGACCGCGCCGTGACCGTAGGCATCGGCCTTCACGACCGCGCACACCGTCACATTCGCTCCAACATGTTTCTGCACGGTCCGGAAATTCTGCCGCAGCGTGGCCAGCGAAACCTCAGCCCAGGTCGGGCGCGTCGCCGTACGGCTCAGGATTTCTGCGGTGGTAGCCACTCTCCGGATTATAGCGGGAGCGGGCGGTGGTCTTGAGGTTACGCCGGGGCTACTCCCAGTCAGTCATCAGTCGTCAGGCATCAGTCGTTCGTCGTCGATCCCGCGAAGCCAGCGCCGTGAGCAGGTCCATCACTGACGACTGATGACTGATGACTGTTTAATTCCCCGCCAGCGTGAAGTTCACCGTAATCCGCGTTTCCACCTCGACCGGCTCCCCATTCAGGACGTATGGCTTGTAGCGCCACTGGCTGACCGCCTCGATGGCCGCTCCTGCCAGCAACGGATGGCCCGATATCAGCTCCAGGTTTTCAATTCTGCCGTCCTTGCTGATGATCGCCGCCAGCACCACCGCGCCCTGCACATGAGTGATCTTCGCCGGATACGGATACGTAGGCAGCACGCGGTGAATCAGGCTGCCTTCCAGAATGGTGGATGAGCGGAACTGGCGTACAGCAGGCGTGGGTGCGGGCGGCAGAACGACGGGGTAGTTCCCGGAAAATACTGCCAGGGGAGGGCCGGTCCCAACATTGTCTCCGCTATCCAGACCGCTGATCTCGCTGGGCGGCGCCGTCGAAGCATCGTCGGGACCAGTCACGATATGCGGCGGTATGTGGCCCGGAGCTACGAACCGCGCGACCGTGGTGCTGCCCGGTGCCGCCGGGTGCGCCGGCTGCGCGCTGTGCGCTGGTTCAGCCGAGTGATGCCCCAGAACGACGGGCGTCGAAACCGTTCGGGACGCCGGCAGCCCCACGGTCTTCCACAACGGCAGTAACAGCAGCAGGACCAGCGCCACTGCCTCCATCCCGAACGAAGTCAGAGTCGTCCAGCCACGGCGGGTGCGTTGGGCCCAGGAAGTTTCAAGCAAACTGTCGCCAAACATCTTCCTGGCAGACATCGCTTCGGCAGATCTGGTTCCGGCAGACTCTCTCTCGGCAGACTTTCTCTCGGCACACATGACGCCCTCCAGCAAATCTGTTTGCTGGTATGGACACCAGAGAAGATCGCGCGAGCCGTGCCGGCGCGAAATAAAAAGGCCGCATTTTCACGCGGCCTTCTGGAACTTTCCGGACACAAGAGGTGTCCGCCGGCTCACGCCGGTTGGCTACTTGGGCGGCTCAGCCGGCTTCGAAGCCGGAGGTTTAGCCGTCCCCGTTCCCACTCCCGTCGCTGGTTTCGGAGCGGCCGGCTTCGCGGCCGCGCCCGTAGTCGCCGGGGCAGGCACGCCCGACTGCACGTTATAGGAATCAACCACCGCCTTGGTGATGTCAGACTTTTCGCCCCACCACAGGACCGGACTCTGCGGCCACGGCTTGGAGGTATCCACGATTACCGCGAAGCCGTTGTCCTGCGAATATTTCACGATCATGGGCGCCATTTTCTGCAGGATGCGGGTGGCAATCTCCTGTTGCTGGTTGCCGCCTTCCTCCTGGAAATCCTGCAATGCGCGATCGAATGATTTCTGCTTGGTTTCAATCTGCTTCTTCAGATTGCCGAGCGCATCCTCGTTCAGTTTGTCCTGCTGGGTGCTCAACTGTTTCTTCAGTGCATCAAGCTCATCATTTTGGTTCTTGAGTTCGGCCTGCTTGGGCTCAAACTTCTTTTGCAGCGCCTGCATGTCGCGCTGGCCTTCGTTGCTGCCGAAAATCGCATCGTTGATGTTGATGGTGCCAACTTTGGTGCCGCCGGCAGGCGCGGCCGACGACGAAGGCGCCGAGCTGGCGGGAGCGGCGGTTGAGCCCAACGGTGTGGCGCCAGTGGTTTGGGCCACCGCGGAGATCGCCAGGACTACCGCAACGGCCAGGAAAACTCGCAGGAACTTGCTTGTCATTGGTTCGCTTGTACTCCTTGAAAGATGATCGTCAGAGCATGGCTCCGGGAATGAACTTCGCTCGTACTTTCAGATTGCGTCTCTTGTAACGCCGGGCCGCACTGCCTGAGGTCTCCGCCGAGGTAACGGCCGCCGTCGGAAAGGGCGCACTAGATTGCCAGCGTTCACACGCCAAGCTTGCGGGCGCGTCGTCCACCCCTTCACAGCTTCCTAGTTGGCGTGGATCAGTCATAGTATAGAGGCCTCTGGTAGAGGCGTCAAACCATACCGCTGCCTGTCTTCAGGACGCCTGCTCAGAACGTCGTGGCCACGGTGAAGCGGAATGTCTTCCGCGGTTCCCGCAGCAGAAAGTTCGGAGAGTACGCCTGCACCGCCTGCGCATAGGTGTAATCGCCATCCGCTCCCAACGGGAACATGCTCCGCGTAACCGGAATCGGCGGCTTGGCCGGATTGTCCAGCCGCACCGGATTATAGGCCCAGTAAATTCGGAACGGCGCGTTCACCACCGGCAGGAACATCTGCAACTCCAGGCCCGTGGACATGCGGGGGCGCCAGTTGGTCGAACCCAGCACCTGCAGATACTGCGAGGGCAGCGGATTCAGCCGGGTGCCCTGCTGGCAGCCGTTGGGCTGGGTTGGATCCAGCGCCGGGCATCCGTAGAACGTGCTGACCACGCCGCTGTACTGCTGCTGGGCGATCTGCAACTGCGAGCGCCGCACGATGGGGTCAATCCCGGTGTCGAGAAAAGGAGCGATCGCCACCGGTCCGGCAATGGTGATGCGGTATTCCAGGTTGGTAATCACACTGAGATCGCCGCCGGGGAACACGATCTGGTCCACCGGGATAGGCACGGTCACGCAATTCGACAGCGGCGAAGGCAACGCCGTGTTGCACGGCCTGGAGCTGTTGACCGGGATCGGAACATTGTCGTGGTTTCTCAGAATAATGGACCCCGCGCTGGGCAAGAATGCGATCGGCGATACCGACCGGATATCGAACCCGCGAATGTCATACTCGCCGCCCATGAAGAAGCGCTGGAAAGGAGGCGCGACCAGCCCGCCAAAACCGCTGATGTACGACCCCTGCACGTTGAAGCCGATCGCATTCCGACGGTTCTGCACCGGAACGAACCGCTTGTACTGAATAATCGGCCGGATAGACCGCACCGTGCCGCCGATGCCGGCGAACTCGGCCCCCAGCGTCAGTTGGTGGCCTCGGTGCGGGGAGATTCCGCTGTCCAGCGTATTGAACGAGAAGTTCGGGAAAATCTTGCTGGTCACAATCCCGTTCACCGCGTTCGGCCCCGAAATCCCGCGGAAAGCGATGAATTCGAACAGATTCTTGGACGCCGAGCTTAACGGCAGCAGGGTCGAGCGGTCCAGCGAGTAGGTGAGCCCCAACCGCTTGAACGAGCGGCGCAAAGGATAGCTCAACGAAGACGAGAAGCCTACGCTCGATTGCGAGTAGTTCTGCAGGTTCTGCAGCACGGCGTTGGGCAGGTTGTTCGGGCTCTGTCCGCTGAAAATCGAAAGCTGGCGGGCCTGGTTGTAGTTGATCTTGTTGCCGAAGATGTTGAAACCGAACTGCAGAGGCCGGTCGAACATGTAGGGCTGGGTGTAGCCGAAGAGCACGCTGCGCGCCAGGTTGCCCAGGCTGATCTGGACCTGCAAGGTCTCGCCACGCCCCAGGAAGTTATTGGTCGAGTAGTTCAGCCCGATGAAGGCGCCTTCCAGCCCGCTGACTCCGCCGTTCAACCCAATGCTGTTCTTGCCCTTTTCATGGACTTTGAGCGTCAGGTCCACGAAGCCGTTCTTCTCGTCCAGTTTCTTGTCGGTGACGTTGGGATCCTCCGGCTTCAGTTGGTCGAAGTAGGAGAGCTGATTCAAACGCAGCAGGCTGAGTTCCCACAGCCGTGAGTTGTAGACGCCGCCTTCCTCCAGCGCCAGTTCCCGCCGGATGACCTTGTCGCGGGTGGTGGTGTTGCCCTGGAACTCGATGCGGCGCACATAGAACTGCTTGCCTTCCTCCACGTCAATCTCGACGTTGACCAGTTTCTTGTCTTCGTCAAAGGTCGTGTTCGGGATTGGCGTGAAGTTGATGTATCCGTATTCGCCGTAAGCCTTGCGCAGGGCTTCGAGGCCTTTGGCGATTTTTTCGCGGCTGAAAATGTCTCCGTCTCTCAGCGGAATCAACCCGCGCAACCCAGCCGAGTTGGTCAGGGACTTGTTGCCCTTGAAGGTGATCTTGCCCAGCCGGTACTTGTCGCCTTCGTCAATCGGCATGGTGATGTCCACCGCCTTGCCCGGCCCCGCCTGAATCAGGGGAATGTGCGCGCCTTTATGCCCGGTGTCGTGAATTTCGGCCTTGGGATCGCTCACCACCACCTTGAAATATCCGCGATTCTGGTACTCGTTCCGCACCCGCTCGGTGTCTTCTTCCAGCTTGGTCGCGTCGTAGGTCTTGGCAAAGATGTTTTCGAGAAAGATGGAGTGGGGTACGCCGACCGGTTTCAGGTTCTTCATCGCCGCGCGCAGAATGCGCGTCTTGATGTTCTTGTTGCCGATGAACCGAATCTTGCCCACTTTCACCTTCGGCCCTTCCTTGATCACGAAGGTGACGCTCACCGCCGCCGGCGGAATCTGCCGCACTTCCGTCCGGACGTTGGCGAACTGCCGGCCATGCTCCGACAGCAGTTCCTTGAGCGTGACTTCCGCCTTCTTGACCCGGGTGGGATCGTACTGGCTCTCCACCGTCAGCCCGACCTTGGCCTGCTTGAACCGGTCCAGGATGTCGCTGGTAGAAACCGCGCTCTGGCCGACGTAGTTGATTTCCCGGATGGTCGCCTTTTCCTTGACCTGCACGATGATCCGCCAGCCTTTGGGAGTTTGCTCCCGGCTGAAACGGAGATCCTCGAAGTACCCCATGTTCCAGACGGAGTTGAAGTCGCGTTCCAGCGAAGCCGCGTCATAGATGTCCCCGGCCTTGGTAAAGATGTGGGCGCGGATGTTGTCGGCCGGAATGCGCCGGTTACCCGTAACGTTAATCTCGGAAACCACGTCGCTCTGGGCCCAGCTCAGGCTGGCTGCCGCCAGCAGCAGCAGCGCGAGCATCCCCACCAAGCTGCAGGCCCTCCGGCCTGCGCTTGGCCAAGCCCGTTGAAATAAAGGAGATGGCCCCGGCTTGGCGTCCGCGGCGGACGCCCCTTGGGGCACAACTAGACTCTCTGGATGAAAGCGAAAAGGAATCGCTCGACCTCAGCCTCTGGGATGCGAGAAAACTGTCATTATACGGTAGACTGGCGGACCCCGTCCAAGCCGCAACCCCCGAAGAGTCCGGAGTTGCTGTCTGCCTAACGGTGGCCAGGGTGGACGCCGTGCTCCTGTTCCCGAGTAACCGGAGTCTTACTGGCCCCTGACCGCTGGCCCCTGACCACTGATTTTCGGTTTGGACAACTCTACCTCAACCAAGACGGAATAAAACGTGGCCGAGTTGCCCATGTCGGTAAGTTTTTCTGAAGTCAGCGCATTGATGCTCTGGAACCCCGGCACGGCCTTCGCCCAATTGAGCCGGGCCGAGACCACGCCTGGTTGCACTTTGCCGTCCACTCGCGCCCGCAGCAGAATCTCCCCCCGCCGGTTGAAAACGCGGACTTGATCCCCTTCGGCGACGCCGCGCGCCCGGGCATCCTCCGCGCAAATCTCGAGCAGGCCGGTTTCCTCCATTTCCTGTACGACAGGCAAGTTGGAAAAAGTCGAATTCAGGAAATTGTCTGCTTTGCGCGCCAGCAATTCCAAAGGAAAGGCGCCTCGTTGCGCGCCGTGCCGCGACTCCGAAGGAGGCGTGAACGACGCCACCGGATCCAGTCCCAGCGCCTTGAGTGCCTCGTTGTAAAGTTCCGCCTTCCCCGAAGCCGTGCGGAAGTTGCCCTCGGCAAAAGGAAGAAACGGCTCTGCTTGTGTGGGGACGGGCGCATTCGCCCGTCCCGCGGAGCGAAGCTCCGCGCCAGCCTGGTCCCTGACCCCTGCCCCCCGGCCCCCGAAGTTCATCCGCACCTGCCCCTGCTCCAGCCTCCGCCGCTCCATCCCTTCCATCCAGGGATCCTTCGAATCCAAAGCCAGATCAATCATTTCGTCCACCGACTCGCGGAAGCAGTTCTCTTCATATCCCATGCGCTCGGCCAGAGCGCGAAAGACTTCGACATTCGCGCGGCACTCGCCCAGCGGCGCAATCGCCTGATTCGATACCTGCAGGTAGTAGTGGCCGTATGCCTTCTGCAGATCCTTGTGCTCGAAAAACGTGGTCGCCGGCAGGACGATGTCGGCATAGTCGGTGGTGTCGGTGAAAAACTGCTCGTGCACCACGGTGAAAAGGTCCGGCCGCAGCAGGCCGCGAACCACTTCGTTATGCTCGGGGCAAACCGCCGCCGGATTGGAGTTGTAAACGAACAGCGCCTTCACCGGCGGATCATTCAGCGTGTTCAGCGCCCAGCCCAGCTTGACCATGTTGACGGTGCGCGCCTCGCGTCCCAGCGCGGTCTTCATCAGGTCCGGACGTTGCATCGCTGCGGTATTCAGATCGGCCGCCCCGCTCAGCGACATCTGCAGCCCGCCTCCGACTTCCTTCCAAGATCCGGTTATGCAGGGCAGCATGCAGATCGCCCGCGTCGCCATGCCTCCGCGTTCCGAGCGCTGCACGCCGTAATTCAGCCGGATCACCGACGGCCGGGTGGTCGCATACTGCCGCGCCAGGTTGCGAATGTCTTCCGTCGCAATGCCCGTCCACTGAGTCACGCGCTCCGGCGGATACTCTTTCACCTTCTCGCAAAGCTGCTCAAAACCCAGCGTGTACTTTTCGACATAGTCGGCGTCGTGCAGCCCCTCGCCGATGATGACGTGCATCATCCCGAGCGCCAGCGCCGCATCCGTCCCCGGATTGATGGGCAAATACCAGTCGGCACACTCGGCCGTACGCGTGCGGTAGGGATCGATCACCACCAGCTTCGCACCCTTGCGCCGCGCCTCGGTGATGAACGGCCACAAATGCACGTTGTTGCCGTGAATGTTGGCCGCCCAGGCGATGATGTATTTCGAGTGCCGGAACTGCTCCGGCTCGGTGCCCAGCTTCACGCCGAAAACCGACTTCAGGCCTGCTTCTCCCGCGGCCGAGCAAATCGCCCGCTCCAGTTGCGAAGCTCCCAGCCGGTGAAAAAATCGTCGATCCATGGCAGCGCCGTTCAGCGCTCCCAGAGTCCCGCCATAGGAATAAGGCAGAATGGCCTCGCTGCCGAACTCAGCCGTAATCGTCCGGAAGCGGGCAACAATCTCCTCCAACGCTTCGTCCCACGAAATTCGCTGCCAGACTTGATCCTCGAATGTGGGGACAGCCGCCCCCGGCTGTCCAGGAGCGAAGCTCCGCGGTTGTGTGGCGCGGGCGCCCCCGCCCGCGTCCGCGGCGCCAGCCGCGGGGCCTTTAGGCCCAACTCTCCGCATCGGATACAACACCCGCTCCGGCGAATACACCCGGTCCACATACTTCGCCACCTTGGCGCACAAAAACCCGCGCGTCACCGGATGTTCCGGATCCCCCTGAATCTTCGTCGCCCGCCCGTCCTCGACCGTGATCAGCACGCCGCAGGCATCCGGACAATCGTGCGGGCACGCGGCATGGACTACTTGCTTCATAGACTGATTATAGGGGAGCATCCTGTGAAGTGTGGGGACAGCCGCCATCGGCTGTCCGGTCGAGCGAAGCTCGACCATTTTCTCGAATGCGCCAGAACAGGCAGAGCAGCGGGCCTGCGGCCCGGGACAGCCGGGGGCGGCTGTCCCTACATGAAGCTTACCGACTAGAAAAAACGGACGGCCCGAAGGCCGTCCGTTGCTGTTACCGCTGGCTCGCGATCAGTGGCCGGTCGGTTGCGGAGGTTCCGCCACCAACCCGGCGTAGAACTCAATGTTCCCGCTCACCGGATCCTTCAGCAGCAGCCCGCGCGTCACCAGAGGAATATTGGTGGTCGTGGTCTGCAGCTGGCTGAGCCCGGTCAGGTTGTAGAAGTAGGTGAAGTTGAACGTGTTCACCGTGACCGGCCCACCGACTGAGTAGCCCACCAGCCCGTTGTTCGAGAGCTGGAAGAAACCGGCGTTGCCGTTGTTCACGGTCACGCTGCCCGGCACGAACAGGCCGTACATGCCCTGGCGCCGCAGCGAGATCATGGTCGGCGTGAACGTCGGGTTGACGAAGCTGCCGCCGATGAACACCCGCTGCCCCACTTCGATCGAAGTGTCGTTGAACAGCGCGTTGGCGATCGGCCCATCCAGGAAGCAGATATCCCACATGCTCACCTGGCTGATGTCAATGGTCTGGATGGTGTCCACGTCCGCGACCATATCCGCACCCGTCTCGCCAACCCACATGGTCACCTCCTGCGCCTGGCCCGACGAATTGTTCACCACCTGCAGCACGCGTCCCGACACGAACGACTGCGCCGTGGTGATGACTTCCACGCCCGCGGCCATCAGGCTGCCGTCGGCCTGGAACTGGCCCTGCACCGCGACAAATGCCGGCGCCGCCAGATTATTGATGCTCCAGCCGCTGTTGAACTGGGTGTTGTTGCTGACATCAACCGTCAGCTGACGTCCGTACGTAGCGCAGCGCTTCAGCGCTGCGATTCAGTTCGCGTTCAGGATCGGGGCTTTAGCCCCTGAGGGCGCAAGGGCCTACTTGATCTCCAGCACTTCCTTCTCTTTCGCCTTGCTCATCTCTTCCATCTTCTTGATTTCGTCATCGGTGAGCTTCTGGATTTCTTCCAGCGACCGCTTTTCATCGTCCTCGGTAATCTTCTTGTCCTTGAGCGCTTTCTTGATCGCATCATTGCCGTCACGCCGGATGTTGCGCACCGCGGTGCGATGCTCCTCCAGCGCCTTGTGCAGATGCTTCACCATATCCTGACGGCGTTCCTGGGTCAGCGGCGGCACGGGCACGCGAATCATCTTGCCGTCATTCATCGGATTCAAGCCCAGATCCCCGGAGCGGATCGCCTTCTCGATCGCGCCCAAAGACGACGAGTCGAAGGGCTGCACCGTGATCAGCTGTGCTTCGGGCGCGTGCACCTGGGCAATCTGATTCAGCGGCATCTGCGAGCCGTAGTAGTCCACGCTCACCCCGTCGAGCATGTGCACCGAAGCGCGCCCGGTTCGGGTGGCCGCCATCGCCTTGCGGAAGTCTTCGACCGCTTTGTCCATGCGCGTCTTCAACTGGGTGTAGGTCTCTTTCAGTCCGGCAATGGAAGCCATGATCGCCATAAGGTCCGCTCCGTCTCAGGTCCCGGCATCAAAACGTCGAATTATAAACCCTAAAAACCAACGCGCCACGGATTCCACGGATCAACACGGATCAAGCTCGCTGAAGATCCGTGTGAATCCGTGAAAATCCGTGGCGACTTTACGCGCTCACCACCGACCCGATCTTCTCGCCCAGCACCACGCGCCGGATGTTGCCATGCTGGTTCAGGTTGAATATTACGATGGGCAGGTTGTTGTCTTTGCACAGGCTGATGGCGGTCGAGTCCATGACCTTGAGCCCCAGCTTCAGCACGTCCATGTAGGTAATCTGGTTGAACTTCCGCGCGCCGTCCACTTTCATTGGATCGGCGTCGTAGATGCCGTCCACCTTGGTGGCTTTGAGAATGGCGTCGGCTTTGATTTCCATGGCGCGCAGCGACGCCGCCGTGTCGGTCGAAAAATAAGGATTGCCTGTGCCGCCGGCAAAAATCACGACGCGGCCTTTCTCCAGATGCCGGATGGCGCGCCGCCGGATGAACGGCTCCGCCACCTGATTCATCTCAATCGCCGACTGCACCCGGGTGTAGACGCCCTGCTTTTCGAGAGCATCCTGCAGCGCCAGCGCGTTGATGACGGTGGCCAGCATACCCATATGATCGGCCGAGACGCGGTCCATATCCTTGGCCTGCTGGGCCACGCCGCGGAAGAAATTCCCTCCGCCCACCACAATGGCGATCTGCACGCCCAGTTTCTGCACGTCGGCGATTTCGGCCGCAACCTCGTGGATGCGCGCTGTCTCCACGCCAAAGCCCTGGTTGGCGGCCAGCGCCTCGCCCGACAGCTTGAGAAGAATCCGCTTGTAGGCAGGGGAGTCCATGTTCAGTCAGTCTTCAGTCTATAGGGACGCAACCAGCATCTTACCTTGTCATCCTGAGCGCAGCCCTTGTCATCCTGAGCGCAGCGAAGGACCGGTGCTATTTCCTAGCCCCCGGCTCAATGCATAGATCCTTCGCTTCGCTCCGGAATGACAAAAAAAAGGCGCCCCGCAGGGCGCCCGGATTATTCGCCTTTCGGCTCTGTAGGCTTCGTGACGGCAACCGTCTCGCCCGCGTCGCCTACTTTGAAGCGCGCAAAGCGCCGCACCGCGATGTTCTCGCCCAGCTTGCCGATCTTGGCCGCAATCAGCTGTGCGATGGAGATGGTCTGGTCCTTGATGAAAGGCTGTTCCAGCAGGCAGACCTCTTCGTAGAACTTTTCCATCTTGCCGTTCACCATCTTCTCGGCGATGTTAGCGGGCTTGCCGCTGGCAATCGCCTGCGCCAGGAAAATTTCCTTCTCGCGGGCGAAGTCCGCCGCCGTGACGTCTTCCTTGCGTACGTACTTCGGATCGCTGGCCGCGATGTGCATGGCGATGTCGTGCACCAGTTCCTTGAAGTCGTCGGTGCGCGCCACGAAATCGCTTTCGCAATTCACTTCGACCAGCACACCGATCTTGCCGCCGGCGTGAATGTACTGCGCCACCGAGCCTTCGCTGGTCACGCGCGCCGCCTTCTTGGCCGCCACCGAGACGCCCTTCTTGCGCAGAACGATAACCGCCTGCTCCATGTCGCCCTTGGCTTCGGTCAGGGCCTGCTTGCAATCCATCATCGGAGCCCCGGTCTTGTCCCGGAGTTCTTTCACCTGTGCTGCGGAAATATTCGCCATAGTAGTGCTCATAGAACCTCAGGTTCGACGTTGCTTCTTATAAACGATGACCCGCGCCGGAGATTTCTAAAACGACCCGCGCGGGTCTGCTTTCAAATGCCCGGTATGTTTCCGCTCAAACCACCGCCAACGTGGTTTCACTGAGAACTGACAACTGAGAACTTGTTTTCAAACCGTCTGGCTCTCCACCGGCGGCAGGTCGGCGTCCTCGTTGGCCACCGGCTTCTTGTGCGTCCCCGGACCCAGCACTTCTTCCATGCTGATGTCTTCGGCAGCGTCCACCGCGCCCGGCGGTTCGGCCGCATACTCAACCGTGGCCGCCTCGGCAGCCTGGGCCGCGTCGGCCGCAGCCTGCATGTCGGCCACCTGCTTGTCGGTCATCAGCTGCGCGCCCTCGGCAATGGATTCTGAAACCTTCGAGGTAAACAGGCGGATGGCCCGCAGCGCGTCGTCGTTGCCCGGAATCACGTAATCCACTTCGCTCGGATCGCAGTTCGTATCCACCACCGCGACCACCGGAATGCCCAGCTTGCGCGCCTCGCGCACTGCGATCTGCTCTTTATTCGAGTCAATCACAAAAATCGCGTCGGGCAGGCGGCTCATATTCTTGATGCCGGCCAGGTTGGCCTGCAGATGCTTGCGCTCGCG
>Ga0209415_10002943_pt1 | contig 31840 bp, 30 predicted proteins | sample PeaSoiSIISIP2007_FD_187696 | JGI IMG/M metagenome (GOLD analysis project Ga0209415, IMG submission 187696) | Peat soil microbial communities from Weissenstadt, Germany - SII-SIP-2007 (SPAdes) (version 2) | ecosystem: Environmental > Terrestrial > Soil > Wetlands > Peat | place: Germany... | reverse complement strand
ACCACCAGCACCTCCATCAACCTGCCCTTCATCACCGCCGACGCCACCGGGCCCAAGCACCTGGAACTGACGCTCACCCGCGCCAAGTTCGAGAGCCTGACCCACGATCTGGTGGAGCGCTCCGTCCGCCCCGTCACCCAGGCCCTCAAGGACGCCGGCCTGACCATCTCCCAGATCGACGAGGTCATCCTCGTGGGCGGTTCCACCCGCATTCCCGCGGTCCAGGCCAAGGTCAAGGAACTGTTCGGTGGCAAGGAGCCCCACAAGGGCGTGAACCCCGACGAGGTCGTGGCCGTTGGCGCCGCGGTGCAGGCCGGCGTGCTGGCGGGCGACGAAGCCGTCAAGGACGTTCTGCTTCTGGACGTCACCCCCCTCTCCCTGGGCATCGAGACCCTGGGCGGCGTCATGACCAAGCTCATCGAGCGCAACACCACCGTGCCCACGCGCAAGAGCCAGATCTTCTCCACGGCCGCCGACAGCCAGCCGGCGGTGACCATCCACGTGCTCCAGGGCGAGCGCGAACTGGCCGCCCACAACCGGACCCTGGGCAAGTTCGACCTGGCCGACATCCCACCCGCCCCCCGGGGGGTGCCGCAGATCGAGGTGACCTTCGACATCGACGCCAACGGCATCGTCCACGTGAGCGCCAAGGACAAGGCCACCGGCAAGGAGCAGAAGATCAAGATCGAGGCCGGCACCGGGCTCACCGAGGCCGACATCCAGAAGATGGTCAAGGACGCCGAGGCCAACGCGGCGAGCGACAAGGCGGAGCGCGAGAAGATCGACACCCACAACGAAGCCGAGAACCTGGTGTACTCCACGGAGAAGTTCCTGAAGGAGTCGGGCGAGAAGATCGGCGACGACAAGGGCGCCATCGAGTCGGCGCTGGAGGAGCTGAAGAAGGTCCAGAAGGACGACGACCTGTCCAAGGTCAAGAAGGCCGTCGAGGCCGTCCACGAGGCCACCCACAAGGCGACGGAGGCCCTCTACAAGGCCGCCATGGCCGAGGGGGAAGGCGCGCCGCAACAGAACGGCGCGGGCGGAGACGGGCCCCGGACCGAGACGAAGGGACAGGACCAGGGTCCGGTGGAAGCAGACTACGAAGTGGTGGACGACGACAAGAAATGATGTGACCTTGCATCCCACCCGGATGTAGGGGCGATCCACCAATCGCCCCTACGGCGGGTGCAACCCGGGTGGACGGGACCTAGCATTCGAATCCGAACCGGCAACCAGAGGGACCGATGGCCAAGCGCGACTACTACGAGGTCCTGGGCGTGCCCAAGGACGCATCCGAAGACCAGATCAAGAGCGCCTACAAGAAGCTCGCCTTGAAGTACCACCCGGACAAGAACCCGGGCGACAAGGGCGCCGAGGAGAAGTTCAAGGAGGCGGCCGAGGCCTACGACGTGCTGCGCGACGCCGAGAAGCGCCAGCAGTACGACCGTCTGGGCCACGCGGCCTTCGAGGGACCGCAGGGAGGGGGAGGCTACCAGGGGGGATTCGGCAGTCCCGACGACATCTTCTCGCGCTTCTCCGACATCTTCGGGGACAACATGTTCGGCGGGATGTTCGGCGGAGGCGGGCGGCGCGGGGCCTCCAACCGCGGACAGGACCTGCAGGTGCGCGTGCGCCTCACCCTGGAGGAGATCGCCGAAGGCGTGTCCAAGAAGATCAAGATCCGCCGGATGGAGCCCTGCCACGTGTGCGACGGCGTGGGCGGCAAGGGGCGCAAGACCTGCTCCACCTGCGGCGGCGTGGGCCAGGTCAAGCAGGTCAGCCAATCCCTGTTCGGACAGATGATCAACGTGGTCACCTGCCCCAAGTGCGAGGGGACCGGGTCCACCTTCGAGGAGGCCTGCAAGACCTGCGGCGGTTCCGGCCTGGAACGCCAGGAAGTGACCATTTCCGTCCAGATCCCCGCCGGGGTGGCGGAAGGAAACTACCTGACCCTGCGCGGCGAGGGGAACAAGGGACCGCGCAAGGGCCCCGCCGGGGACATCGTGGTGCTGATCGAGGAGATCGAGCACGACATGTACCACCGCGATGGACAGAATCTGTATGCCGAGGCCAGGGTGCCCTTCACCACGGCTTCCTTGGGCGGATCCATCCGCATCCCCACCTTGGACGGCGAAATCGACCTCAAGGTCCACGCCGGGACCCAGGCGGAGAAGGTCTTCGTCCTGCGCGGCAAGGGAATGCCCGGCTTGCACGGCCGCGGGAAGGGCGACCTCTTCGTGCGCATCCACGTGCGCGTCCCGGACAAGGTGTCGGGGCGCCAGAAGGAACTTCTGGAGGAACTCAGGTCCCTGGAGACCGGCACTCCCGCGGAGAAGACCTTCTTCGACAAGGTCAAGGAAATCTTCGCCTGAGCCGCCCATGCTGAAGGTCCTCCTCCTCGATCGCGATGCGGATTTCCGCCGCCGGATGGCCGAAGGCTGGGACCTGACGGACTCGGAATTCCACGAGGCCGCGCCGGACCACCAGCCGTTCGCCCTCCTGGAGGAGGTGCGGGCGGACCTGGTGTTCCTGGACGCCGGGGCGCTGTGGCAGGAAGGGGTGGACATCCTCTCCTGGATCCGCTCGCGCAGACCATCCACCCAGGTGATGGTCCTGTGCGACGATTCCTGTCGCGGAGAAGGCCGCCTGGCCCTGTCGCGCGGCGCCTCCCAGGTCCTGGTCAAGCCGCTGGACGCCTCGGACCTCGTGGACGTGGCGCGCCGGGCCGGCACCGCGGTGGCCGCCTCCCGCACCAACAAGGGTTTGGAGACCCAGGTGCTGGAGGACATGCTCGGCGACACCACCGCCATGCGGAAGATCCTGCGCATCGCGCGCAAGGTGGCTCCCACCAGCTCGACCGTGCTCATCACCGGGGAGTCGGGAACCGGCAAGGAATTCTTCGCCAACATCGTGCACCGGCTGGGGAGCCGTCCCGACGGGCCCTTCGTGGCGGTGAACTGCGGGGCGATCCCGGAGAACCTGGTGGAATCGGAGCTGTTCGGAGCCCGCAAGGGAAGCTACACGGGATCCGTAGCCGACCGCAAGGGGCTGTTCGAGGAGGCCGAGTTCGGGACCCTCTTCCTGGACGAGGTGGGCGAGCTCCCCCTTTCCGCCCAGGTCAAGCTCCTGCGGTTCCTGCAGACCCACGAGGTGCGCCGGGTGGGCGACACGGAGAGCCGGATCGTGGACGTGCGCGTGCTGGCGGCCACCAACCGCGACCTGCAGGGCGAGGTGGCCGCCGGACGCTTCCGCGAGGACCTGTGGTTCCGGCTGAACGTCTTCCATCTCCATCTCCCTCCGCTGCGCGAACGCCAAGCCGCCATCCCGGGCCTCTGCCGGTTCTTCGTGCACCGCTACAACCAGATCCACGGCCGCAACGTCCTGGGCTTCGAGCGCGACGTGGAGGAGGCCATCCTGGCCTATCCCTGGCCCGGCAACATCCGCGAGCTGGAAAACGCCGTGGAACACGCCTTGATCCTCGCTGACGGCGACCGGATCCGATTGTCCGACCTGCCGGAATCCGTCCTGAAGAATCCCCGCCCCCTGCTCCAACTGCCGACGGGAAAGGACATCTCCGACCCCCGCGACGCGCTCAAGGGCCTGGCGGAAGTGGAGCGCGAACACATCCTGCGGGTGCTGGACGCCGTGGAAGGGAACCAGACCGAGGCGGCGCACGTCCTGGGCATCGGGCGCAGCACGCTGTGGCGGAAGCTGCGCGAATACGGAGTGGCGGCCGCGGGCGAGGACTGAAAAGTCGGATTTGGCGCCGGAAAGCATTCTTTCCTGCCATGAAGGACATGTCCCGCGGGACCCTCGCCGCATTCGCACTCCCGTTGCTCCTCGTGCCGCCGGCCTCCGCGGTGGTGGAGGTGGACCTGTCCGCTCCCCCCGGCGCGGCGTTCGATCCCTCCGGATTGGGCACGGCGGCACCGGTGTGGAGCAGCCCCAGCCGCTACGAAACCTGGGCCGAGGGCTTCCGACGCGGCGGCGAACGTCTGTTCCGCTTCCCCAACGGATCCCTGTCCAACGCCTACCACTGGAACGGGAAAGGGGTATTCGACTCCACCGGCATCTGGCATCCCTCCGACTCCGCGGTGGGTCCCGGGTTCGCCGTCCACTGCCTCTGGCGCGGAACCACCAAGGACAACTACGGAGACCGGTTCCCCTCCCACCTCACCGATGGCGACACCAACTCCCTCTGGTGGGGAACGACCTTCCAGGACACCATCCTCCCCTGGGCCGTCCTGGACCTGGGTGCTTCCCGCGAGTTCGACTCGATGGAGGTGCTTTGGGGGGCTTTGCGCCCCGATTCGGTCCAGGTGGAGGTCTGGACGGGTCCGGAATTCCCGCCGGCCCAGCAGGCGGACCCCAGGTTCTGGCGCCCCACAGGCGGTGCACGCGTCCGATCGGCGCACACTTCCGCTGCCTGGAAGCCCGCGGAGGGCCGCTTCGTGGCGGTCCGGCCGGTCGGCGCGCCGCACGGCGTGCAGGTTCGGGAGGTGCGACTGTTCCAGAAGGGCGTCCAGGTGACCGTGAACGTCGCGGATCCGCTCCGGCAGACCAAGGTCGCGGCCCTCTCCACCCATCCCGGATCCGTTCCCGGGAATCCAGCATGGGTGCCGGAATGGACCTTCGACCGCTTCGTGGAGTGGCTGGCGAAGGTGCCCGGAAGCCAGGCCATGGTCTGCGTGAACTTCGGAACGGGAACCCCGGAGGAGGCCGCGGCGTGGGTGCGCCACGCCAACGTGGTCGAGAAGTACGGAATCCGTCGTTGGCACGTGGGGAACGAGATGGACGGAATCTGGGAGGAAGGGGGGCCCGTGGACCCGGCCCAGTACGCGGTGCGCTTCGCGGCCTTCTCCCGGGCGATGAAGGCGGTGGATCCCTCCATCGAGGTCTACGGGCCGGTGACCAGTTCCATGGAATTCGAGCGACGTCGCAGCGGCCGGAACGACGGCCTCTCCTGGATGGAATCGTTCCTCTGGCGCATCGGTCGGATGGAAAGGGAATCGAAGACCCGGCTCCTGGACGGGGTGGATTTCCACGCCTACCCCTACTGGTTCGAGGAGGGACCCTCGTCGCGGGATTCGCTCCTGGCCGCGGTGGGGAGGTTCGGCCCGTCCCTGGATCTCCTGGAGAGCCAGATGGACAGGTTCCTGGACGATCCCGGGTCGCGCGAAATCTCGCTGTCCGAATTCAACTCCACGGTGAAGATCACAGCCCTGACCCTGGAGGAGACAGACGGCCTGGCCGTGGCCACGATGCTCCAGGATCTCTGGTCCCGGCATCCGGCGAACGCCTTGTCGGTCCTGTGGGAGCCCATGGGCGGCGAACCCATGAATCCAGACGGCGGTCCCGTGGAAAGCTACGGGTCGCTCCGGCTGTTCACCCCAGCACGCCGGGGTCTGGTTTCGGATCTGGTGGACCCGCCCACGGGAGCCTGGTGGGGACAATTCCTGGTGCGCACGTGGATGGGCGGGAAGGGAAGTCGAGTGGTTCCGGTCCGGACCTCCGGAGGGGAGCCGCACGTCACCGCCGCGACCGACGGGACGACATGGTCGGTGCTGGCGATCAACCCCACCGCCCGACCGGAAACCCTTTCCGTCCACTTCCCGGCCAAGGTCCCGACCTCGGGGGAAATCCTGTCCTGGGGTCCGGCCAACTACCACTGGTCGGATCCGACGTCGCAGGCGCGCGCCATCCCGAACCTGGGTCCCACCTCGCGGGCGCTCGCGCCTTCCGAGAGCACCTTCGTGGTGGCGCCCCGCTCCCTGGCCATCGTGCGCCGCGGCCATCCCCATCCGTCCGCGCCGCATGTCCTGCACGCGGCCTGGACGCCGGGGCGGCTGCAGCCTTCGGATACCCTGGTGCTTTTCGCGAGCGCCGAGGCCGACGGCCACCGCTTCACCGGAGCCTCCTGGAACCTGGGCGAGGCGGGCGGGAGGCATCTGCCTTCCTTCGACGGGGCCTGGGACGGATCCTTCGAAGCCGTGGAATGCCGCATCCCCGCCTCCATTCTGCCTCGCGGGATCGGGCAGGTCCTCCGGCTGGTGTTCACGGTGGACGACGGCGACAGCCTGGTGGTTCCGGTGGCAATCGACAACGAGGATGTCCCGCGACCCGTGGCTCTGCTGGACGACTTTTCCGGCCCGGTCGCGAAGAACGGCCAGGGCTGGTGGACCTACGGCCACTCGGACAACGGCACCCGCATGGACCTCACCCGCGAGAGGGATGGTTCGGGGTCCCATCTCGTCGGAACCTTCCGGATCATCCAGCCTCCGCTGCTCTCCTACCCGAACTTCGCGTTGGCGGGACTGAACCTGTCCGCCCGGGATTTCCCCGCCTGGAAAAGCTTCAGGGGCCTGGTCTTCGACCTGCGCACGCGACACGACGGACCCGATCCGAACTTCCTGCTGCAGGCGCTCACCACCGTGGTGAAGGATTACGACGACTACCAGGTCCGACTGGAGGACACCCGCGGTTCCTGGGAGCGCATGTGGGTGCGTTGGGACGAACTCCGACAAGCGGGGTGGGGGAAGGATCTCGGCCCGTTCGATCCGGGGACGATCCGGGCGCTGCAGTTTCGGGCCGAAGGCCAGGGGAGCGGGGCCGTCGAGATCGAGAACCTCGCGTTCTGGGGAACCGAAGGGGATTCCATTCCGCTGCCGCAGCCGCCGAGACCCACCAGGGAGCCTCCCGGTCGCCGATGATCGGAGATTGGATCTTTCACCCATGAAGCCGTCTTCTCCGTTTCTCGCTTGCATGGCTTTGGCGGCGGGGCTGCTGGCCGGTTGCGATTCCACCCTTTCGGGCCCGAACGGCACCGGCGCCGAAGGTGCGAACTCGGGTTCGGTGGTGGGGGTCTGGGTGTCGACGCCCTACGTGCTCGCGTTGAACGCGAACGGAACCGACACCGAGCTCTATTCGGTGGCGCAGACCGGTTCGTCCCTCCTCGAGTACCGGTTCACCGGAACCTGGTCGGTGTCCGGAGACAGCCTGTCCCTCCACCTGCCCCGGACGGATTCGAGCCTCGACGGCACCCACTGGTACCCGGTGCCGAACGCCCCGGATCCGGGGGGAGTGCTTCCATTCTCCCTCCAAGCGAACACGCTGGTGCTCGGAACGGGATCGGACGCCACCACCTACTCCCGATCGAGCGCGGGGAGCGCGGGCACCACACCGGCCCTTTCGGTGTGGGCACCCGACTTCGACGTTCCCGCGGGAACCTACACCTCTTCGCTTTCGGTCTCCATCACCAGCGCCACGCTGGGCGCCCAGATCTACTACACCACCGACGGGAGCGTACCCACGACGTCATCCTGGCGCTACATCGGGCCCGTCCTGGTGCCGTCCACCACGACCTTGAGCGCCGTCGCCGTCTCCCAGGGCGTGACGAGTTCGGTCTCCACGGTCCGGTACACCATCCAGGACGGAGGGTCCGCGACCACCGGGGCCCTGGTGGGGACCTGGCAAAGGATCGTTTCGGACACCTACCCGGACTACTCCTACCAGGACACCGTCACGCTGGTGCTGTCTTCGGGCGGAAGCGCCTATCGGTCGGAGAATTCCAGCGAGACGGACCCCGCGACCGGGGAGATCACCAGCAGCAGCCAGAATTCGTCCGGGACCTGGAGATCCACCGCGACCCAGCTCACGACCATCCTGGACGGCGCGACCAGCATCGACAGCTACGTCCTGGCCGGCAACTCGCTGACGATCGTCGACGCCCAATCTTCCCAGGTCTACCAGCGACAGTAGATCCGTGCATTCCCCTAGGAAGGGGAAGAGGCCTGGAACAGCTGTTGGAGGATCCCGTCCGCGAGACCCGCCTTGGGAACGGAGATGGAGCGGATGCCCGCCCATTTCAGGACCTGGTGGTAGACGCGACCCGCGGGCACGATGACATCGGCCCGGTCGGGCTTCAGTCGGAACTTGCGCATGCGCTCCTCCATGCTCAGAAGCTCGAGACCGTCGAGGATCTCGTGCAGCCGGTGCCTGGTCAGGGGCTCGAAGGTGTCGCCCAGGGCGAGTTGGTGGAGCTTTTCGATGTTGCCGCCCGTCCCCACCGCGGACACGGGCCGGACACCGCGCGAAAGGTGGTCGATCCACTTGCGCATGCGTTCCCACTCCGCTTCGTCCGTGCGCCCCGTCAGGATGCGGACGCCCCCGATGCGGAAGGACTCCGCGTCCAGGGCCGCGCCGTCCCGGAACCACGTGAGCTCCGTGCTGCCACCGCCCACGTCGATGTACAGGAGGTCCGTGTCCTGGTCCGTCGCGGAGTCCGAGCGCAAGGAGAGGATGAGTTCGGCTTCGGCGGCGCCGGAAACGATCTCCAACGGGATTCCGCATTCCTCGGAGACCCGGGTGGCCACCTCCTTCCCGTTGCGCGCCTCGCGCATGGCCGAGGTCGCGCAGGCGCGCACCGACTCGGGGCGGAAGAATCCGATCAGATGGGAGAAGGCGTGGAAGACCTCCACGAGATCGTCGGCGGTGCGGTTCAGCACTCCACCCGTGGAAAACACGTCCTGACCCAGACGGAGCGGAACGCGGAAGGAGGCCTCCCGCACCAGGAAGGGCGGATCGCCCTGGACGCCCGCCACCGCCATCCGCACGGCGTTGGAACCCACGTCGCAGGCGACGAAGCGCCGAGGCTTCATTTGGCCGGGACCTGGGCGAGCCAGGCGGGGATGGCCTTGTGCGAATCGAAGACCGGCCCGGGAACCCGGATGTTCGCGTCCGTGGGATTCCAGATGCGGGCGTTGGCGGTGTCGCGCCATTGCATCTCGAATTCCTCCAGGAGCCGGGTCCGGTGGATCTTGTCGCGGATGGGGCAGGAGACCTCCACGCGTCCGTCCATGTTCCGGGTCATCCAGTCGCCGGAGGTGATCCAGACCTTGGGTTTCCCGTCCCCGGAGAAGGCCAGCATCCGAGAGTGTTCCAGGTACCTCCCCACCAACCCGCGCGCTTCGAGGTTCGGAGGCATTCCCTCCCCGCCGGGCATCAGGCAGTTCATGCCCCGCACCAGCAGCTGGACTTGCACGCCCTCGCGGGCGGCGTCCACCAGCGCGCAGATCAGGTCTTCGTCCGCCAGGTTGTTCAGGCGCAGGCGGATCCAGGCTTCGCGTCCCGCCTTGGCCGACGCGCGTTCGGTGCGGATGAGCTCCAGGAAGGCCTTCCGCGTCCCGAAGGGGGAGACGATCAGGTGCTTGAACCGGGGCACCTTGTAGTTGTTCCGGAAGAATTCGAAGACCTCCAGGATCTCCCCCGCGATGCCCGGGTCCGCGGTGAGGAGCATGTGGTCCGTGTAGACCCGCGCGGTCTCCTCGTTGAAGTTCCCCGTGCCGATCGCCGCGTAGTGGCGCACCTTGCGTCCCTCCCTGCGGGTCACCAGGCAGATCTTGGCGTGGACCTTCAGGCCGCGGACGCCCGGGATCACCTCCACCCCCTCCTCCCTCAGGTGGTCGGCCCAGGCGATGTTGTTCTCCTCGTCGAAGCGCGCCAGGACCTCCATCAGGACCGTGACCTTCTTGCCGTTGCGCGCGGCGTTCACCAGGGCGTTGAGCACGCTGGATTCGCTGGAGACCCGGTAGACCGTCAGGCGGATGTGGGTGACGTCGGGATCGATGGCGGATTCGCGCAGGAAGTCCAGGAAGATCCCGAAATCGTGCCACGGGAAGTGCAGGAGGCGGTCGCCGCCTCCGACCGACTGCAGGATGCGCCGGGCCCCGGAGAGCTGGGGGTGGACGACGTGCACCAGGGACGGCGACGACAGTTCCCGCCTTCCCAGTCGAGGGAAGCCCATGAAGTCCTTGAAGTTGTGCTCGCGCATGCCGGGGATCCTGGCGTCGGCGCGCTCCAGCCCGATCTTGCGCAGGATGTCGCGCAGGATGGGCGCCGGCATCTCGCGGTCGTGGACCACGCGCACCGGAGCGCCGGTGGCGCGCTTGCGCAGGCCCAGGTGCACCCGGCGCAGGTACCCGTCGGCGAGCTGGTCGTCCAGGTCCAGCTCGGCGTCGCGGTTGACCTTGAACGCCCAGGCCCGGATGGCGCGCGGATGGAACATCCAGAACACCTCGTGCAGCCCCCAGCGGACCACGTCCTCCAGCAGGATCACGCAGGCGCAGCCCTTCTCGGCGGGAAGTTCCAGGAACCGGGGAAGGTTTTCGGGAACTTCCACCAGGGCCAAGCGGGGCGTTCCCAGCCTTGCCCCTTCCATCTGGATGGCGAGATGCACCACGTGGTCGTGGAGCAGCGGGAGATCGGCGCCGCGCGCGACCAGGATGGGCACCAGCCGCGGTCGCACCACCTCCTGGAACCAGGCGCGGACGGTTTCCTCCTGCGCGGGGGAAAGCGAAGTCTCCTTGACCAGCCGGATGCGCTGGGTCTCCAGTTCCGCGGAGAGCTCCTCGTAGGCGGTCTCGAACCGGTTCGCCAGCGACCTCACCCGTTCGGCGATGGTCTGCAACAGTTTCCGGACGGCGATCCCCGTGACCTTGTGGGCGGGCCCCTCCTCTGTTTCCAGGCGGCGCAGATCCGCCACCCGGACCCGGTAGAATTCGTCCAGATTGTTGGAATAGATGCCGAGGAAACGCAACCGGTCCAGCAACGGATGGCGGCGGTCATCCGCCTCGGCTAGCACCCTCTCGTTGAACAACAACCATGAAAGCTCCTTGGGAATCAAGGCGCCTTCCGGGAGCGGATTCTGCTTCTTCATCGTTCCCCAAATTAGCCGATCGGGGATTTCGGAGTTGTTTCAGCGGGACGACCCGTACATGGCGGGCACCCGGCCCGTGGTGGAGACCAGTCCCGCCTTCAGCGCGTAGGCCAGCACCATGTCTCGGTCCCACCGTTCCAAGTACTGGGGCGAGGCGCTCGCGAGCGAGAATCCCGTCTTCGCGAAGAGGTCGTCGCGCAGGCACTGGGGGATGGCGATGGTGTAGTAGTCGCCCCCCTGCAGCGGTTTGCCTCCCACGCTGATCTGGCTGCCGGGTCCGCCGAAGGCCGAACTGTCCACCGTGCAGGTGGCTCCGGACAGGAAGAGGAATCCCGACGCGTGCTGGAACTGGTGCAGGATCAACCGCTTCAGGTCGGATCCCGGCAACGTGAACTGGGAGACCTGCGAGAAGAGGCCCGTGACCTTCCAGAGGTCGCCCTCCGTCACCTTGCCCTTCTTGAGCCCGGCATGGATGCCGCTGGCCGGCCACAGGCCGATGTCGGATCCCGACTCGTCGCGGATGGCGTCGGCCAGGAAGTTTCCGAGGTAGCCTTCCTTGTGGGTCGCCGGCCAGGGTTCCCGGAGAGTCCCCACCACGGAATCCCTCGTGGACTTCAGGAGCGCGTCCAGGCTGTCGAAGACGGGCTTCCAGGCGGCGGGAATCGGGACGGGCCGACGCGGACCGGGGGCCGTGACCTCCACCGACAGCCCGCTGTCGGACATCTCCACGTCCAGGCTGCGCACCCGATCGGAATCGCTGGCCAACCGCGCGATCCAGGTCCGACCCACCCGGTACAGCGTGTCTTCCGCCGCGTACCCCGACCCCACCACGAGATCCAGGCCGGGAACGGCGCTCGCAAGCTGCTCGTCGGCATCGGGTCCGGCGTCGGAAAGGGCCACCACCACGTCGGCGCCCTTCGCGCGCAGGTCGTTCAGGGCGGTTTCCACCCGGTTGGCCGGATCCTCGGAACGGAGATTCTCGATCTGGCTCGGCCGGTCCGAGGAGGCGAGATCGGAATCCAACACCCCGATCACCCCGACCTTGAACCCGGAGAAATCCCACAGGGAGAAGTCCTTCTTCCCGTACGGGGTGTCCGCGAGGTCGTCGCGGAGGTTGGCCGTGAGGACCGGCACGTGCAGCCTGTCCAGCAAGGTGTCCAGCCTCTCCCGCGTCCAGGCGAAGTCGCCCGTGCCCAGGATCATGGCGTCGGGCTTCACCAGGTTCAGGACCCGGACTTCGGCACCGCCGCGGGTCAGGAAGGAGAGGTCCGACCCGAAGAACGCGTCTCCCGCGTCCAGCGCGAGCATGGGCTGTTTCAGGGAGTCCGCCTCCCGGCGCAGGGAGTCCACCCAGGCGAACAGGTGGGGCGAGGGATTCCCGTCGAGATCGCTCCACACCAGGAGGCGGACGTTCTTTCCGGCGGGACCGGACATGGATGCGAACAGGAGGCAGGCGAAGATCGAGAACATTGGGAACTCCTCCAGAGGGGGGGTCAGGGGTCAGAGTCCTTGTCCAAACTAGCATCCGGAGGGCTCGGGGTGGTATGCTGGGAGCCAGACGGAGGCCTTCCTTGGGTTTGAAAATGTTCCTCTCCCATCTCATCGAGCCGGACTCGCGCCACCCGCAGGAGACTCCATCCCAGGCCGTCCCGACGGCGACGGGGGATGTCGACGTCTACGCCTCGTTGGCCAACGTGCTGCGCGTGCTGGCCGACTCCACTCCCATGGAGGACGACCGCGGGGGGGTGCGGGAGCGGATGGGTCGGCTGGCCAAGGAGACCGAACAAGGCGATTCCCGGGCCATCACGGAAGCCCCGGAACGCGTGATGGACCAGAGACAGGTGGAACGCCGCTGGATCGAGGAGAGCGTGCGGGATCTGGCCGACGGGGTGGTGGGGGTGTTGTTGCGCCTGGGCCGCTCCGCGGGGGACGACCGTTCCACCGGCCGCATCGTGACGGAACGGCTCGAAGGATTGAAGGAAGTGGCCCGAGGCGAAAGCATCGAGGAGATCCGCCGCGGCGTCCTGTCCACCGTCCAGGTCCTGTCGGAGACCTTGCAGCGCCGCCAGGAACGGCAGGACAAGGAACTGCTCGTGGTCTCGGGACAACTCCAGAAGCTCAAGGGGGAACTCAACAAGGTCCGTCGCGAGGCGACCCTGGACGGGCTGACGCGCCTGGCCAACCGCGCGAGCCTGGACGAGCACATGGGTTCGATCCTGGCCGTGCATCGCATCTCCGGTCGTCCAACCTGCCTGCTGATGGTGGATGTGGACCACTTCAAGGACCTGAACGACCGTTTGGGACACCCCGCCGGAGACGCCGCCTTGCGCGGGTTGTCCAACGCGCTCTCGCGGGCCTTTCCCCGCAAGTCGGATTTCGTGGCGCGCTACGGGGGCGAGGAGTTCGCGGTGATCCTTTCCGAGGACGGCGAGGACGTGGGTAAGAGGTTGGCCGAGCGACTTCTGGGCCTGGTGCGCGAGATGCGGATCCCTTGGGAAGGCGAGGAGATCGGCATCTCCATCTCCATCGGCGTCGCCTCGCCCGGAGAGGGAGACGAGGTGGAAGACTGGGTTGGCCGCGCCGATCGGAGACTCTACCAGGCCAAGCAGGAGGGCCGGGACAGGGCGGTTTGATCGGCTACCTTTCCCCAACGAACATGGAAGCGATCGACACCATCCGCTGGGAAGGCTGCCTGCTGGGCCTTGCCTGCGGCAACAGCCTGGGACTCCCCTACGAGAACCTCTGGCCCGCGGAGGCCATCGTGGAACGGACGCAGGGCCGTGTGCGGGGCTGGGATCCGGTGGAGAAGGACGCTCCCTGGGACGACGACACCGCCCAAGCCGTGTTGATCGCCCGGATGCTCGCCGAGGGACCGCTGACGGTGGAAGGCGTGGGGAGGAGACTTCTGCGCTGGCGAGGAGAAAACGGCCGCGGGATCAAGACCCTGGTTTCCCGGGTCCTGGACGAAGTGGAGGGAGACGTTCCCGTGGAGGAAGCCAGCCAGGAAGCCTTCGAACGGCTGGGACGCAACTGGAGCGCGACCAACACGGCCCTGGTTCGGAGCATCCCCGTGGCACTCCGGCATCACGACGACCCCGCCAAGCTGGTGGAACAGACCGGGGTCGCCGTCCGGGCCACCCATTGGAATCCCTTGTGCGTCTGGTCGGCCACCGCGTTCAACCTCGGTTTGGCCACCATGCTGCGCGACGAACCGCTCCATCCGCAAACCCTGGCGGAGACCGTCCGCTCCCACGGCGCGCCCGACGCCGTCTGCGACGCCGTGAACGCCGCGCGGGCACCGCTCTCCGTCTTCCTGTTGGACGGCAAGGCCAAGGCCTACACCTTGAAGACCATGCAGGTGGGCCTGTGGGCGCTGCTCCAACCCCAACCCAAGGTGGAGGATCTCCTGGAGTCGTTGATCCTGGAGGGCGGAGACACCGGCACCAACGCCGCCGTGGCGGGGGCCGCCCTGGGCGCGAGGGTGGGTGCCGAAGGCCTGGGTTCCCGGTGGATCGCCGCCCTGCACGATCCGGAGGCGATCGCGGAATCGGCCCGACGGCTGGCCAAGGAGAGCGCATGAAGTACAGGAAGCTGGGACGGACGGCCGTCGAAGTGAGCGAAATCAGCCTGGGCACCATGACCTGGGGCCAGCAGAACACCGAGGCCGAAGCCCATTCCCAGCTGGATTTCGCGCTGGAGCGCGGCATCAACCTGGTGGACACCGCCGAGATGTACCCGGTGCCGCCCAGGCCGGAGACGCAGGGCCGCACCGAGGCCTACATCGGGACCTGGCTCGCCAAGGGCGGCAAGCGCGACAGGATCGTTCTGGCCACCAAGGCGGCCGGACCCGCGAGCGACCCCAAGCGTCCCAGCCACCTGCGCGGTGGCAAGGTCCACTTCGACCGGCCCAACCTGGTCCAGGCCCTGGAAGACAGCCTGAAGCGACTGCGCACCGACCATGTGGACCTCTACCAGCTCCACTGGCCCGATCGACCGGTCAACTGCTTCGGACTCACCAGCTACCCCTGGAAGGACGACGATTCGGGAACTCCCATCGAGGAGACGCTTTCCGTCCTGGGCGACCTGGTGAAGGAAGGGAAGGTCAGGTTCATCGGGGTCTCCAACGAGACGCCCTGGGGCGTGGCCCGGTTCCTGAGGCTTTCCGAGGAGCGCGGACTCCCGCGCATCGAGAGCATCCAGAATCCGTACAGCCTCCTGAACCGCACCTTCGAGATCGGGCTCTCCGAGTTCTCCCACCGCGACCAGGTGGGTTTGCTGGCGTATTCGCCGCTCGCCTTCGGCGTGCTCACCGGCAAGTACCTCGCTGGCGCCCGGCCCACCGGGGCGCGGCTCACCGAGTTCGCCCGGTTCACCCGCTACTCCAGCCCCGCGGTGGACGAGGCCGCCCTGGAGTACGTGAAGCTTTCCCGCTCCCACGGACTGGACCCGGCCCAGGTGGCCATCCGGTTCACGCTGGACCAGAAGTTCCTGACCAGTTGCATCGTCGGGGCCACCAGCCTGGAGCAGTTGCGGGCGGACATCGACGCCGCCGACCTCGAGCTTCCGCCCGAAGTGGTGCAGGGGATCGCCCGGATCCATTCCGAACGTCCGAACCCGGTGCAGTAGGAACTCCCCGGATTTTTGGATCTTTGCGGACGACCACCGCCGCATGTCCCATCCAGGAGATCCTTTCGTGTCCCACCCGATCCCGACAGAAACCGTTGCCCCCGTCCTGACCCCCGACCAGTTGGTCGCCGTCCAGCACAGGCGCTACGCGACCAAGAAGTACGACCCCTCCCGCACCATCCCCCCGGACATGTGGGCCGCCTTGGAGGAGACGTTGGTCTATTCGCCCTCCTCCACCGGAATCCAGCCCTGGCGCTTCCTGGTGGTGGACAAGGAAAGTCGGCACAAGGTGCTGGCGGCTTGCGGGTACAACGGCCAGATCGTGTCGGACGCCTCGCACCTGGTGGTGTTCGCGGCGCGACGCGAGCTGGGGACGGAGGACATGGAGCGGCACGTCGCGAATTCCATCTCCGTGCGCAACTTGGAAGGCAACGCCGCCGAGAAGCTGCGCGAGCGCCAACTGGGCTTCATGTCCCACCTGCCGCCCGACTTCGACGCCTTCCGGTACTCCGCCTTCCAGGTCTACATCGCCCTGGGGAACCTCCTGACCTCGGCGGCGCTCCTGGGCCTGGACTCCACGCCCATCGGAGGATTCGACGCGACGGCCCTCGACCGGATCCTGGAGTTGGACGGTTCGCCCTACCGCAGCGTCGTGCTGGCCACGGTGGGCTACCACGCCCAGGACGATTTCAACGCCAAGCTCCCCAAGGTGCGCTTCCCCTTGGACCAGGTGGTCCTGCACGTCTGAGTCCGCGATCCCGGAAGGAGACCGATCCATGGTTCCGAAGCACCTGTTCGCCACCGCCGTCCAACCGGAGATCGCCGAGACGGCGGTGTTCACGCCGCCGGATGGCCTGGACGAACGCTGGATCCAGGTCCCGGTCGAGGAGGGGAAGTCCCTTCCCGTCTACGCCGTTTCGCCGAAGGCGGCCGGTGGCCCCCTTCCCACGGTCCTCGTGGTCCAGGAGATCTTCGGGGTGCACGAGTACATCAAGGATGTGGCCCGTCGTCTGGCCCACCTGGGATATCTCGCGCTGGCCCCGGAGCTCTACTTCCGGTTCGGGGATCCCTCCAAGGCCCCGGACTTCGAGGCCTTGCGGACGAATTTCATCGGCAGGATTCCCGACTCCGTGGTGCTGTCCGACCTGGACGCCGCCGCCGATCGGGCCGCCTCGCACGGCGGGGACCCGTCGCGGCTCGGCATCGTCGGATTCTGCTGGGGCGGCCGCATCGCATGGCTCTACGCTGCCCACCAGCCCGCGCTCGTGGCCGCGGTCGCCTGGTACGGGCGCCTGACAGGATTTGCAACTCCCACCAATCCCCGCCATCCGTTGGACGTGTCCGATGCCCTCCTCGCCCCCGTCCTGGGACTCTACGGCGGTGCGGATGCGGCCATCCCGCTGCCCGATGTGGACAAGCTCCGTACAGCGCTGGAGGCGGCGGATTCGCCGTCCAAGGTGGTCGTGTATCCGGAGGCGGGCCACGCTTTCCACGCCGACTACCGGCAGAGCTACCGTCCCGCCGACGCCGCCGACGGCTGGGCCCGGATGCTGGCCTGGTTCTCCGAGCACGGGGTCTGAGCGCAGCTCGCCGACGGATCAGAGTCGGGAGGGGAGCGTTCGCAGCCGATCGGCGGCCTCGCGCAGGGTGGATTCGCGGCGCGAAAAATGGAAGCGCACCAGGTGGCGCACCGGACGTTCGAAGAAGGAACTGCCCGGAACGGCTCCCACGCCCACCGTTTCCGAAAGGAAGGCGCAGAAGGAAACGTCGTCCATGCCGGTGGGGGAGATGTCCGCCAGGAGGAAGTAGGCGCCCTGGGGCTTCAGGGTCCGAAGTCCGGCGTCCGCGAGGGCCTGGAGAAGGATCTCCCGCCGGGCGGCGTATTCGCAGGCCAGGGACAGGTAGTAGGATGCGGGTTGCTCCAGACCGGCCACCGCGGCGATCTGCAGCGGATGGGCGGCGCCCACGGTCAGGAAGTCGTGGACCTTGCGGACGGCGTCGGTCCAGCGCGGAGCGGCCCAGACGTAGCCCAGTCGCCACCCGGTGATGGAGTAGGTCTTGGAGAGGCTGGAGCAGGTCAGCACGCGATCCCGGAGTCCCGGAAGGGACGCCATGGAGGTATGACGGAATCCGTCGTAGACGATGTGCTGGTAGACCTCGTCGGTCACGGCCAGCGCGTCGTATTCCTCCAGGAGCGAGCCGATGGAGACCAGTTCCTCCCGCGAGAAGACCTTGCCGCAGGGATTGGAGGGATTGCACAGCACCAGCGCGCGGCAACCCTTGTCCCGGAAGGCCGACCGGAGATCCTCCAGGTCGAAGGACCAGTCCGGTGCCGCGAGGGGGACATGGACGGCCTCGGCCCCGGCCAGGATGCCGTCGGCCGCGTAGTTCTCGTAGTAGGGACTGAACACCGCCACGCGGTCGCCGGGGTTCAGCACGGCCATGAGGCACGCCACCATCGCTTCCGTGCTCCCGCAGGTCACGGTGAGCTCGCGGTCCGGATCCACGGGGAATCCCGTTTCCCGGGCGATCTTTTCCGCCAGGGCTTGGCGAAATTCCGGGGCACCCCAGGTGTTGGCGTACTGGTGGTGGCCTCCGTGGGAAAGGACTCCGGCCAGGGCCGACCGGATGAATTCGGGCGGATCGAAATCCGGGAACCCTTGGGCCAGGTTGATGGCCCCGTTCTTCTGGGCGATGCGGGTCTGTTCGCGGATGACCGACTGGGTGAACCGGTCGGTGCGGCGGGCCGGCATCACGGGCGATCCCTCCGGAGGTTCACAGGACGCGGAAGACGGCGAGGCCGTCGTGGCCCTTGGAACCCACGGTCTGGATCGCGGTGGCGTCCACCCGCTTCTCCGCGGCGAGCTTGGAGAGGAACTTCCGGATTCCCAGGACGCGGGGGTCGGTGGAGAGGGGATCCAGGATCCCCCCGCTGCGCACCACGTTGTCGGCCACGATCAGCGTGCCCGGTCGCGACAGCTTCAGGGCTCCGGTCAGGTACCCCGCGTAGTTCTCCTTGTCGGCGTCGATGAACACGAAGTCGAAGGGTGCCGATCCCTCCCGGACCAATGTGGCCAGGGTTTCCAGGGCGGGCCCCACGCGGATGTCCACCAGGTTTCCCACGCCCGAGCGCTCCAGGTTCTCCCGGGCCTTGCGCGCGTGCAGGGGCTCGAATTCCAGCGTGACCAGCCGACCACCCTTGGGCAGGGCCCGCGCGAGCCAGGTGGTGGAATAGCCACCCAGCGTCCCGATCTCCAGGATCCGCTTGGCCCCTGCGGTGGCCGCCAGAAGGTTCAGGAGCTTTCCTTGCAGCGCGGAAACCTGGATGGAGGGCAGGCCTGCCGCCTGGCTCTCGCGCAGGTTGCTCTCCAAGGACGGGTCCTTGGAGACGAAGAGGGATTCGAGATGTTGGTCGACCTTGGACCAGAGTTCTTCGGACATGTTCGCTCCTCCGGGATTCCGTGGTGGGACTTGCGGCAACTGGCCCGATCCGAGGCGGACGACTCGCCGCCCCGATCCCGTTCCTCCACGGAGGGAAAGGTAGGGATGTGGAATTTCGGGGCCCACCTCCGATCCCCGCCGAGCTGCGCGGGGAAGATTATACTTGCAATATTTTGCAATAACACATATATTGGACCCGTGAAGTGTTCCACCACATCGCTCACATCGCTCAAGAACCGTCCTGGGCTGGACAAGGGATGGTTCATCGAACGGGCCCGCGTGCTGGCCGCCCTGTCGAACCCGGCACGCCTGCGGATGGTGGTTTCGCTGGCCGACGGCGAGAAATGCGTCTGCGAATTGGCGGCGGAAGTGGGGTTGGACATGTCCACGACTTCCCGCCACCTGGTGCAGTTGCGCCAAGCGGGGATCGTTTCCGACGACCGACGCGGCAACATGGTGTTCTACTCGCTGCGGGCCACCTGCCTGCCTTCGTTCCTCGACTGCCTGGACGGACTTTCCGCACGGGAGTAGCGGTTTTTTTTCAGCTCATACTTGCATGATCTTGCAAGTACACAAATTCACCAAGAAGTCGTGCCTCCATGAACAAGAAAATCGCGAATCTCGCCCTGGTTCTCGGGCTCGCGGCCTGGTGGGGGCTCTACCGGTCGCTGGCGTTCCTGTCGGGGGCCGCAGTCTCCATGATCGGGATGGATCGCGCCTCCCACCTGGGGGCGTCGCTGGAATTCCTGCTGTTCGAGGTCCCCAAGGTTTTGATGCTCCTGGTGCTGGTCGTGTACGGGGTGGGCGTCCTACGCAGCTTCTTCACCCCCGAAAAGACGCGACGGATCCTGTCGCGCTTTCCCGAGGGCGTCGGCAACGTCCTGGCGGCGCTGCTGGGCATCGCCACCCCGTTCTGCTCGTGTTCGGCGGTTCCGCTGTTCATCGGGTTCCTGACGGCGGGGGTTCCGCTGGGCGTGACCTTCTCGTTCTTGATCTCGGCCCCCATGGTGAACGAGGTCGCCCTGGCGCTGCTGTTCGGGCTCTTCGGGTGGAAGGTCGCCGCGCTGTACCTGGTCACCGGCCTGACGGTGGCGATGCTGGGCGGCTGGGTCATCGGGAAGTTGCGCCTGGAAAACCACGTGGAAGACTGGGTGATGGACGTGCGCGGCTCCACCGACGTTCCCGACGTCGACATCGCCTGGGTGGATCGCTTGGGCGCGGGCCTCGGGGCGGTGCGGGAGATCGTGGGCAAGGTCTGGCCCTGGGTGGTGGCAGGCGTGGGGCTGGGCGCCTTCATCCACGGCTTCGCACCCACCGGGATGCTCGCCTCCTTCATGGGCAAGGGGGCCTGGTGGACGGTCCCCCTGGCGGTGCTTTTCGGGGTTCCCATGTACGCCAACGCCGCCGGGATCATCCCCGTCGTTTCCGCACTCCTGGAGAAGGGCGCCGCGCTGGGCACCGCGCTCGCCTTCATGATGTCGGTCACGGCGCTTTCCGCGCCCGAAGCCATCCTGCTGCGCAAGGTGCTCAAGCCCCGGCTGCTCGCGACCTTCTTCGGGATCGTCGCGGTCGGGATCCTGCTGGTGGGTTGGCTGTTCAACCTGCTGCTGGGATAGCTCGGTCCCTCCCATCTTCCACTCGTCCCCCCCCAACCAAAGGAAACCCAATGCTCCTCGAAGTCCTCGGAACCGGCTGCACCCGGTGCAAGCAGCTCCACGAAGCCGTCCTCAAGGCCGTGACGGAATCCGGTGTGCAAGCCGACGTCGTCAAGGTCGAAGACATCCGGACGATCATGGAACGCGGCGTGATGTCCACGCCGGCGCTGGTCAGGGACGGGAAGGTCCTTTTCGCCGGCAAGGTTCCCTCGTCCAAGGAGATCGCCTCGTGGCTCGTCGGATGACGATTCCGGCTCCGGAGCTTGACTTCCCGTGGGTCGAGCCGTATATTTCGATATATGGCGAAATATGAAAATGAACAGGCGGTGCTTGGGACGGCTCCCGAGGTCCTGGCCGAGATCGCCTCGGCCCTCTCCGAACCGCACCGGCTGAAGCTTCTGGGGATGCTCCAGGCGGGCGAACTGTGCCTCTGCGACCTCACCTCCGGTCTGGATCTCGCCCCTTCCACGGTGTCCAACCACATGGCCATCCTCAGGCGGGCCGGTCTCGTGGAGACGCGCAAGGACGGGCGCTGGATGCATTTCCGGCTCTCCGCCGCCGATCCGGACAGTCCCCAGGCCCAGGCCCTCTCCTGGGCCATCTCCCATCTCCCCGAATCCTTCAAGACCGTCGCCCAATGCACTCCCGAAGGAGGATGCTGCCCATGAACAAGACCAAACTGCTGTACCTCTGCACCGGCAATTCCTGTCGCAGCCAGATGGCCGAGGCCTGGACCCGCCGGCTGAAAGGCGACCTGTACGAGGTCTATTCCGCGGGCATCGAGGCGCACGGCCTCAATCCTTCCATGGTGAAGGTCATGGCGGAGGTGGGGATCGACGTGACCGGTCAGACCTCGGACCTCGTGACCTCCTTCTTCGACACGGGGATCGAGATCGTGGTCAGCGTCTGCGCCCACGCAGAGGCCAACTGCCCCATTTTCCCCGGCAAGGTCCGCCGCATCCACCAGGGCTTCGACGACCCGCCGGCTCTCGCCCGCGAACTGGCCGCGAAGGTCGCCTCCGCGGAAGAACAGCTCGCCCCCTACCGAAGGGTGCGCGACGAGATCAAGACCTGGGTGGAAACCCTTCCCCAAGCGCTGGAGGTGAACGCATGAACGCATCCGAAGAAACCATCCACGAAAAGGTCCGCGAAGGCTACGCCGCCATCGCCCAGGCGGAGACGTCCGGTTGCGGAGGCGGATCGTGCTGCGGATCCTCCCCCGAGGTGGCCCGCGAACTCGCCGTGAAGCTGGGGTACGACCCGAAGATCCTGGAGACCCTGCCGGAAGGAACGAACCTGGGGCTCTCCTGCGGGAATCCCCAGGCCATCGCCTCCCTGCAACCGGGCGAGGTGGTCTTGGACCTGGGCAGTGGCGCCGGCTTCGACGTGTTCCTGGCGGCCCAGGCCGTGGGGCCCACCGGGAGGGCCGTCGGCGTGGACATGACGGCGCAGATGCTCTCCAAGGCCCGCCGCAACGCGGTGGCGTTCGCCGCGCGGACCGGCCTGTCCAACGTGGATTTCCGCCTGGGCGAGATCGAACATCTTCCCGTGGAGGACGGTTCGGTGGACGTGGTGATCTCCAACTGCGTCCTGAACCTGTCGCCCGACAAGCCGCAGGTCTGGAGGGAGATCGCGCGGGTGCTGAAGCCGAGCGGTCGCGTGGCCATTTCCGACATCGCGCTGAAGCAGCCGTTGCCCACCGGGGTCTTCGAGCTGGCCGAAGCGCTGGTCGGTTGCGTCGCGGGGGCCGTCCTGGTGGACGAGATCCACGCCGATGCCACCGCCGCCGGATTGGTGGAGGTCGTGATCGAGTTGAAGCACGAGTACATCGCGGTCATGGAAAACCTCCAGGATCCCCTCTACCAACAGATCTTGGAACTGCTTCCCGCCGGGCACAAGCTCTCAGATCACATCGTGTCGGCGGGGATCTCCGCTCGCCGCGGCGGCCGAGGCCGGCCCGCCGGATTCGACGCGCCGAAGTCGATCCAGGACCTGTCCATCCGCGTCGCTTCGCCCAGTTGCGGCCCCTCGGGCTGCTGCTGATGCCGGTCTCGCGCCTCTCCTTCCTGGACCGCTGGCTCACGCTCTGGATCGCGCTGGCCATGGGGGCGGGGCTCCTGCTGGGGCGGTTCGCCCCCGGCGTGGCGCACGCCCTGGCGGGGATGTCCGTCGGGTCCACCTCCATTCCCATCGCCATCGGCCTGATCCTCATGATGATCCCGCCCTTCACGAGGGTGAAGCCTTCCGAGCTGCCCAAGGTCTTCGCGGACCCCAAGGCGCTGACCCTTTCCATCGTTCTCAACTGGGTGGTGGGTCCGGTCCTGATGCTTTGTCTCGCCTGGCTCTTCCTGCGCGACCGGCCGGATCTGTTCGCGGGCCTGGTGCTGGTGGGCTTGGCGCGGTGCATCGCGATGGTGGTGGTCTGGAACCAGCTCGCGGGGGGCTCACCGGAGGCCGCGGCCGGACTGGTGGCCTTCAACAGCCTGTTCCAGGTCTTCACCTACGGCGGCTACGCCTGGTTCTTCCTTTCGGTGCTGGCCCCGCGCATGGGTCTTCCCGCCCAGACGATCTCCGTCTCCATGGGGCAGGTGGCCTCGTCCGTGGCCCTCTACCTGGGTCTCCCCTTCGCCATCGGGATCGCCTTGAGACGGATCCTGTCAGGTTCCCTCGGGGAAGCGGGAACCGCCCGGTTCAACGCGAGGTTCGGGCCGGTCACACTGGTGGCGCTCCTGTTCACCATCGTGGTCCTCTTCGCCCTGCAGGGGGGGCGGATCCTCTCCGGCCCCTTCGAGGTGGTCCGCGTCGCGGTGCCGTTGACCATCTACTTCGCGGCCATGTTCGCCCTGTCCTGGTGGGCTTCGCGACGCGTCGGAATGGACGACGCGCGCACCGTGACGCAGGCCTTCACGGGTGCGTCCAACAACTTCGAGCTGGCCATCGCCGTGGCCATCGGATCGTTCGGGCTGACGTCGGGAGCGGCCTTCGCGGCCACCATCGGCCCCCTGGTGGAGGTGCCCGCCATGGTGGCGCTGGTGCAGGTGTCGCTGCGGGCGCGGCGGACAGGATCATGGGCTGCGGGCTGAGCGGAGCGATGCGGTGCGATGCCCTGCCGAAGGGAGTCTGCCGAACCGTCGAAGGCGGCGAGAGGCCGTTCAAAGCAAAAAGCGATCCGCCAAGAGTTGTTCCACCACGGTGATCCGCTCGGCATTGCCGGTGATGGGGGCGGGGTGCCTGGGCAAGGGCAATTCCGGGTCCAACAGCAAATGGACCAGCAAATGCATGGACGTCGAAGGATCCTCCCCACGCGGATCGAATTGGGCGGCAAGCCTGTAGGCGCGGCGCAGGGCCTCGGGAAGGTGTTCCCGGGTCTGGGCGAAGAGGCTCTCCATGCCCTTGTCGTAGTCCGGGAGAAACCTTTGCAAACATTCCAGGGCATGATGGCGATGCACCGGTGTCTGGTGATCCTGGAAATGCAGAAGCAGCCACAACTCGAAGCAGGAATTGGAGGGGACCGCCAGAAATCGAACTGGCTGCCTGTCGTCGTTCCTGGTCTTCTGTGCATCCAGCCGTTGGGCCAGATCCAACGCTTCGTGGTAGGTCCGATGTTCGTCGCGATCGAAGACGGCCACGACCAGCTCGGCGGACTTCGGTTGGAGCCGTCCCTTTCCGTGCAGGAAGATGTCCCAGGCGGCTTCCACGATCTGTCGGGGCTCTGTGACGCCTTCATGGGTCACGAAGAGGTTCGCCGCATGGATCCGAAATGCGGCTTGGATCTCGCGCAGGTAGTTCGGCTCGGTCTTCTTGCCTTCGCAGACCACCAGGATCCGGCGGCCCGGTTGCCGTTTGCCCTGTTTGCGTTCCAGCTTGGCGCGCTGCCGCGAGGCCGGATGGTCGTCTCGCGGCGTCACGGCTCGGCGGCGGTGAGGATGGGGATGGCTCCGAACCGGCCTTGGAGGTAGGCTTTCTCCAGCGACAGATCCTTGCGGACCTTGAACTCGGTGAGAGGCACGAGCTTGGTCGCCTCGTTGGCGTCCTTCTCCACCATCCAGATCTGGTCGCGCCGAAACATCGACTGGTCCAGGAGAAGGGTGTTGTGGGTCGAAAACACCAACTGCGCGCCCTTCTTGTTCACGGCGGGATCGTGGAACAGCTCCAGAAGCCTCTGGACCAGGAGCGGGTGCATGCTGTTCTCCATCTCGTCGATGACCAGCACCATCCCGAGGTCCAGGATCTGCAGGACAGGTCCGGCAAGGGAAAAGAGCTTCTGGGTCCCCAGGGATTCGGTTTCCAAGTCGAAAAACTGCTCCCGGCCGCCCACGCGGTGCTGGAAGTACAGGCGATTGTTGTCCGCCTGCTTGATGTCGTGGACCTGGATGTCGCTCTTGCGAAGAAACGACAAAATCTGTTCGCGGGCGACGGGGTCGACCAGTCGCGCTGCTGTCCAAGTCGATCCAATCGGACCGACGCCGAAGTTGATCAGGGACAGCATTTTGTTCGCGATCCAGTCGTACACGGGGCGGAGCATCTCGCTATTGAACTGGATCGCGGTGGAGAGAAAAAGTGCGTTGGATCGGGTGGACTCCTGCCAGATCTTCTTGGCGCCTTGGAGCTTGTCGCTGAACTGGTATTCGTCCTTGTCGGTCGCCGGGTTGTACTTGCGCTCGAACCAGGCCTGTCCCTTCTGGGTCTTGTAGGCCAGAAGCCACTCCTCGTGGATGCGCTGGCTGTCCAGACGGAACCCGTATTGGTAGCGGACTCCATCGATCAGGAGGGTGACCTCCAATTCACCGAGGGTCTCGTTCGGGTTGTCCTGAAACGCGAAGGGCACCAGCAAGGTGCTGTCTTCCGGAGACCGGGAGAAGCTCGTCCGAACCAGCCATTGGAAATAGCTCAGGGCATTCAGGAGGGTCGTCTTTCCCGACCCGTTGGCCCCGTACAAGCCCACCGAAGGCAACAAGCGCGGCACCGCCGACACGTTGGTGGAGATGGTGTTGGAGCCCAGGAGGGTCTTGTCCTTCGAGGCCACCAGACTGAGGGTCTGCCGTTGGTGGATGGATCGGAAGTTTTGGACGGAGAACTCGACGAGCATGGGGAAAATATACGGTTATTTTTACAAAAAACGAGATATATCCACGAAAATGTGAATAATATTGATTCGATTCCGCCGCTTCGTCGACCTGTTCCATACAGCGCTTCCCCCAAAACACCCGGAGCTGCAGTTCGTCCGAGTTGAGCTGGCATGTGCGCTAATGTCCTCGATTTGGTGTACATTGTACTCATGGAAAGGGTGTTCCTCTGGAGCCCGGAGAAGAACGAGATCCTGATGCGGGAGCGTGGGATCGGGTTCGAGGAGATCGTCGAGCTGATCGCCGACGGCCACTTGCTGCGGATCTTGGAGCACCCCAACCGAGAGAGGTATCCGAACCAGAAGATGCTCGAGGTCGATGTCCAAGGGTATGTCTACCTGATCCCGTTCGTGGAGAGCGAGCAGGGACTGTTCCTCAAGACCATCTTTCCCAGCCGCAAGGCCACCCGAACACGGAGGCGAGAACCATGAAGAAGGCCATCCCACTGGACCACGAAGAGCGGGATCTGCTGGCCAGCTACGAGGCGGGCGAGTGGCAGCCTGCGGAATCCGCGGACACCCTGGTCGCGGTCGCGCGGGCCACGCTGGCCAAGTCGCGCCGCATCAACCTCCGGCTCTCGGAGATGGACCTGATCAGTCTCCAGCGCCGAGCCGCCCGGGAAGGCATTCCCGCGCAAACCTTGATGGGAAGCATCCTGCACAAATACGCCACGGGAATCCTGCGCGAGGCGTCGTAGAGGCCCCGGCCCGCTCCCTTCGGCTCCCCTCAGGGAGCGGCGGGCAACCATGCGCCGCAGGCTGAGCGGAGCAGAAGCCAACGGAAGAACAGCGTCCTGCAACTCCCCCCGAAATGGCCGGCGCGTCAGCGACTGGAAAGGAGAAGCTCGAACGCCCGCATCGCGGGGCTCGTGGTGCGCCCGACCGACCGCACCACTCCCAGTTCCCGCGAGAGATGGAGTCCCTCCACGCGCACGACCCCGAGGTCGCCCGCCGCGATCTCGCGCGCCACGGAAAGCTTGGAAAGGACGGCGAGTCCCGCGCCCGCGCCCACGAGGCCCTTGATGGCTTCGGTGCTCTCCAGTTCCAGCCGGGGCGTCCAGGTCGCGCCGTGCCGCCGCAGTTCGCGGTCCAGGATTTCCCGGGTCCCCGAACCCGGTTCCCGCGCGACCAGGGGTTCGGACAGGATCCGCGCCAGCCGGACCGGACGGCGGTGCCTGGACAGTGGATGTCCGGCCGCGGCGACCACGACCAGTTCGTCGGACCCGAAGGCGGAGACCGCGATGCCCTCCTCCTCCACCGGACCCTCCACCAACGCCGCTTCCGCTTCGCCCAGGCGCACCATCTCCACGCAGTGGCGGGTGTTCGCCACCTGGGCGGAAACCTCGACTTCGGGGTGCGCCTGCATGAACCGGGCGAGGAGGTCCGGCAGGAGGTAGGATCCGATGGTCCGGCTGGAAGCCAGGGAGAGCCTGCCCCGGCGCAGTCCGGACAATTCCTGCAATTCGCGCGAGGCCAGGTCGCGGCGCGCGAAGATCTCGCGGGCGTGCCCGTCCAGGATCTCCCCTGCCTGGGTGAGGCGGATCCCGCGCGGCAGACGGTCCAGAAGGCGCGTGCCCAACGACTCCTCGAAGATCTTCAATTGCTTGGTGACGGAGGGTTGGCTGGTGCACAGGGCCTCGGCGGCCCGGGAGAGGCTGCCGTGGACGGCGATGGCGTGGAAGATCTCCAGGTGGTGCAGGTTCATCTATGAGGAAAATCTATACCAGACATGAAAATGATGTCTTTGAGTTATTGAAACGCGGACCGTAGCTTCGTACCACCATGAACAACCGAAACATCCTCTACGCCTTGCCGGCGTTGCTCCTGGCCGCCCTCTGCCTCTCGCCCCGGATGGTGCCCGCCGTCGCGCTCGGCTTGGGGATCCTGCTGGGACTCCTGCCCTGGAAACGCCTTTGGAAAGGGCCCGCCGGTGCCGATCGGCTGCTGCTCCAGGGTTCCGTGGTGGTCATGGGCTTCGGGATGGACGTGCACGCGATCCTGCGCGCCGGAGTCCACGGGATGGGACTCTCCGCGGTGCTGTTGTCGGCGACCTTCCTCGTCGGGTGGGGGTTCGCCCGATGGATGGGCGTGGAGCGCCAAGCCTCGGTGCTGGTGTCGGCGGGCACGGCCATCTGCGGTGGATCGGCCATCGCGGCGGTGGCCGCTTCGACCCGGGCCGAACGGGAATCCGTGGGGCTCGCCATGGGGGTGGTCTTCCTGCTGAACGCCGTGGCGCTGGTGCTCTTCCCCGCCATCGGGCATCTGTTGGGGATGGGCCCGGGCGCCTTCGGAACCTGGGCCGGGCTCGCCATCCACGACGTGTCGTCGGTGGTGGGTGCGGCCGCCACCTTCGATCCCCGGTCGTTGCCGGTGGCCGTGGCGGTGAAGCTCGGGAGGACGCTTTGGATCCTTCCCGTCACCCTGATCGCGGCCTGGTCGGTCCCCAAGGGCAAACACCCGGGAACGGCCAAGATCGCCTTTCCGCTCTTCCTGCTCGGGTTCCTCGCGGCGGCGGCCGCCACGACGCTGGTTCCGGGCATCCGACCCATCGTCCCCGGCATGCGGATCGTCGCCCACGCCGGATTCGACCTGGCCCTGTTCCTGATCGGGACCCGGTTCGACCTGAACAGGATCCGCCACCACGGAGGCAAGCTGCTCGTCCAGGGCTTCGCGCAGTGGATCGTGGTGGCCGTTTCTTCCCTGGCCTGGATCCGCTTCGGCGGAGGCTGAATCCGGGAACCCGGGGGGGAGAGTGGAAGATCAGCCCGGAATGGTCCGGTCCATTTCCCTGTGCTGCGCCATCCAGCGACGCCCCGCGACGTCCGATCCTTCCGCGAGCTCCTTGCGCGACATCTCCAGTTTCCACTGGGCCAGTCGGCGTTCCCGGAGACGTTCGAAGACCTGGACGGCGCGGCGCTTTTCCACCAGGTCCAACCGGGCCTTTTCCACCTCTTCCTGGGCCGTCTTGCAGGCCTCTTGGGCGTGGAGGATCTTGCCTTGCTGGCCTCGGGTCCATTCGATGAACAGGCTCTGGCCCTGGGCCCAGATCTCCCCGCGGCGCGGCGCGGACTGGGCTGCCGTCTCCGTGGACAGTTCCTGGCGCAAGGCGGAAAGTTCGGACCTGCGCGACTCCAGGCGTCCCATCGCTTCTCCCATGGCGCGCTTGGCCGACTCCTCGTGGTGTCGCGCCAATCGCAGCGGCGATTCCAGGCGGAACACGAATTTCATTTGCGGGAACCTGCCGGAACGCGGGTGGCCTGGCCCAGCTTGAGCAGGTCGGCGCAGGCCAGCGGAAAGGACGAGATCTCGTCGCGGTCCTGGCGAAGGTACGCCTGCCACCGGTCGCGCAGCTTGATGGCCAGGTCCAGGCGCGCGTCCGATCCCTTCTGGTAGGCGCCCAAGGTCACCAGGTCCTCGTTCTCCCGGTAGACGGACATGAGGGAGAGGAGCTCGCGGGAGGCTTTGCGATGGTCGTCCGCCACCACGTCCGTCATGCAGCGGCTGATGGAACGCAAGACGTCGATGGCCGGGAAGTGGTTCTTGTTGGCGAGGTCGCGGGAGAGCACGACGTGCCCGTCCAGGATGGAACGGATCGCGTCCGCGACCGGCTCCTCCAGGTCGTCGCCGTCCACCAGCACGGTGTACAGACCGGTGATGGAACCCTTCTCCGCGGTTCCGGCGCGCTCGAAGATCTTGGGCAAAAGCGCGAAGACGGATGGCGTGTACCCCTTGGTGGCGGGCGGTTCGCCCACGGCCAGGCCGATCTCGCGCTGCGCCATGGCCAGGCGGGTGGCCGAATCCATCATCAGGAGCACGTCCCTGCCCTGCTCGCGGAACCACTCGGCGATGGCCGTGGCCGTGAAGGCGGCCTTCACCCGGACCACCGCGGGCTGGTCCGAAGTGGCGCACACCACGACGGAGCGCTTCATCCCCTCCTCGCCCAGGTCGCGTTCCAGGAATTCCCGCACCTCGCGTCCGCGTTCCCCGATCAGGCAGATGACGTTGATCTCCGCCTCGCAGCGGCGCGCCAGCATGCCCAGGAGCACGGACTTTCCCACCCCGGAGCCCGCGAAGATGCCCATGCGCTGTCCCCGGGCCAGGGTCAGGAAACCGTCCAGGGCGCGCACTCCGGTGCCCATGGGCTTGTCGATGCGATGCCGCGTCAGGGGATGCGGAGCCTGCCCGGTGACCGGACGCCGCACGCCCGCGACGGGGCCCTTGCCGTCCAGGGGGTTTCCCAGGCCGTCCAGGATGCGTCCCACGAGTTCCGGTCCGACGGGAACCGTCAGCGGCTTCCCCGTGGCCACGACCTCGAGCCCGGGACGGATTCCGTCCATCCCGCCCAGGGGCATCAGGAGCGTGGTCCCTTCGCGGAACCCCACGACTTCCGCCATGCCCAGCAGGACGTCGCCCACGGCCAGGGCGCAGAGTTCCCCGACTCCGGCGGCGGGCCCCGAAGATTCCACCAGGAGACCCACCACGCGGGTGATGCGCCCGCGGACCTCCACCGGATCGCTCTCCTCCACCGCCCGCGCCCAGAGGGCGGTTCGGTCAGGCGGGAAGGACACCACGGGCCCGCTCCTCCTCGATGGCGCCAGCGAGGGCCTTCTCCACGTTCTCGGTCAGGCGGGGAATGCGCGCGTCGATGGTTCCCGTGTCCGTCTCCAGGACGATCCCGCCGCGCCCCACGGATTCGTCGGGTTCCAGGACCACGCGCCGTCCTCCGTGCGATCCCCAGAGCTCCTTCTCCCGTTCCAGGACGGTGACGTCCGCGGGGTGGCAGCGGACCACGACCCTGGCCTCGGAACCCAGCTTGCGCAAGGCCATCCGCGAGACGTGGACCGCGGCTTCGCCGGGCACCTCGCAGGCCTGGCCCACGATCCGCCGCGCGATGGCCAGGGAGAGTTCCAGGATGCGGGATTCCCAATCCAGGAAGACCTGGTCCAGGGCGCGTTCCACCGCGTCCAGGCGCGAACGCGTGGAACTTTCGATCTCCTGGAGCCGGTGCTCGGCCTTGGCCTCGGCGATGGCCTTCCCGGAAGCTTCCCCGGCGGCGTTTCCGTCCTTCAGGCCGCGCTGGTAGGCCTCTTCCCGGCCCGCCGCCAGGGCGGATTCCGCGGATGCCCGCTCGCGGACCAGTTCCTGGCGCAAGGCGTCCAGCTTGGATTCCATCTCGGCGAGCTTGCGCTGCCTGGGGTCCCCGCCGCGCGAGGCGGGAAGTTCCACGAGCTCTCCGCCGCCGGCGAGGTCCGCGAAATAGAGGGCCTTGGCGCTGGAGGTTCCCGCGCGTAGGATCCCCGAGAGGGGGGAAGGTCGTTCGTGGAGTTCCACGCCCTACACCACGATCTCGTCGCCGCCGCCGCGACCGGAGATGACGACTTCGCCCGCATCCTCCAGCCGCCGGACCGAATCCACGATCTTCTGCTGGGCCTCCTCGACATCCCGAAGCTTCACCGGTCCCATGTATTGGATCTCCTCGGCGATCATTTCGGCGGCGCGCTTGGACATGTTGTTCAGGAACTTGTCGCGGGTCTCCTGGCCGGCGCTCTTCAGGGCCAGCGAGAGCACCTTGGAATCGACCTCCTTGAGCACGCGCTGCATGGAGCGGTCGTCCAGCATGAGGATGTCGTCGAAGACGAACATGAGGTTCTTGATCTCGGTGGCCAGTTCCGGGTTCTCGCGTTCCAGGTGGCCCATCACGTTCTTTTCCGTGGACCGGTCGGCCATGTTCAGGAGTTCCGCGAGGCTCTTCACGCCTCCCACCTCGGAGGTGTCTCCACCCACCAGGTCCTTCATCTCGGAGGCCAGCACCTGTTCGATGTTCTCCAGGACGTCCGGCGTGATGCTCTCCATGGTGGCGATGCGCTGCGAGACGTCGAACTGCAGGTCCTGCGGAAGGGCTCCCAGGAGGCGCGCCGCCATGGCCTTGTCCATGTGGGCCAGGATCAGCGCGATGGTCTGGGGGTGCTCCTTCTGGATGAAGTTCACGAGCTGGTTCGCGTCGATGTCGGAGAGCATCCGGAAGCCGGTGGTGCGGATGGCCTTGGTGATCTTGGCCAGGATCTCCTGCGCGCGGGCCGATCCGTAGGTGGTCTCCAGGAGTTCCTTGGCGAAGTCGATGCCCCCCTGGGACACGTACTGCTGGGCGAGCCCCATGGTGTGGAATTCCTGCAGCACCGCCTCGCGCATCTCCGCGGTGACTCCGTCCAGCCGCGCGATCTCCTTGGTGAGGTTTTCCACCTCGCCTTCGGTGAGGCCCTTCAGCAGTTCCGCCGAGGC
>Ga0209415_10002942_pt1 | contig 31847 bp, 30 predicted proteins | sample PeaSoiSIISIP2007_FD_187696 | JGI IMG/M metagenome (GOLD analysis project Ga0209415, IMG submission 187696) | Peat soil microbial communities from Weissenstadt, Germany - SII-SIP-2007 (SPAdes) (version 2) | ecosystem: Environmental > Terrestrial > Soil > Wetlands > Peat | place: Germany... | reverse complement strand
GCGCTCCCCGAGCAGCTCCTCCGGATCGTACGTCGGGTCCTGCGGACGGCATACTTTTGCCTGACCGAGCTTGCGCCAGTTCAGATGGGCGACGATCTCACGTCCGAGACGGATGGCGTCGATCTCGTCTTCGGCAAGATAGTCGGAGACCCCGGAGACGCGACTGTGCATCTCGGCGCCGCCGAGCGATTCCTCGTCGGCGTCTTCGTTAGTGGCCATCTTCACTAGCGGCGGGCCGCCGAGGAATACTTTCGCGCCGCCCTTCACCATCACGACGTAATCCGACATCCCCGGCACGTAAGCGCCGCCCGCCGTTGAGCTGCCGAACACCAAGCAGATGGTCGGAATGCGCTCCGCCGAGCGCCGCGTCAGCTCGCGGAAGGTGCGACCGCCGCGCACGAATATTTTCGCCTGCTCGGGCAAGTCAGCGCCGGCCGACTCCGTCAGGTTGATGACCGGCAGCCGATTGGCGGCGGCGATGTCCATACCGCGAAAACCCTTGTCGACGGTGATCGGATTGCTGGCGCCGCCCTTCACCGTCGGATCGTTGGCGGTGATAAAACACTCGACGCCGCTGACCACGCCGATGCCGTTGACGATGCTCCCGCCGAGGGCGTACTCGGTGCCCCAGCCGGCGAGCGGCGACAGCTCGAGGAACGGCGCATCGCGGTCGAGCAGCAGCTCGATGCGCTCGCGCACCATGAGCTTACCGCGCCCGCGGTGGCGGTTGACGTACTTCTCGCCGCCGCCCGCGCTTGCCAGCGCCAGTTGCTCGTTAAAATATTTCACCTGTTCGAGCATCGCCGCGTAGTTGACGCGGTAGGCTTCCGAGCGCGGATCGACGCGTGTGGCAAGGACGGTCATGGGAGCGAGGAGAATCTCAAACGGGAAATGTCAAACTGGAAATTGAAAACCGGCGAACGAAGAGCCCTGGCGGGATGGAGTGCCCATTAACCGGTTTGCCGTTTTCCATTTGCCATTTCCGGTTTGACATTTTCTTTATCTTCAAATCCCCAGCATCTTCGCGACCACCTGCTTCATCACTTCATCGGCGCCGCCGCCGATTGCGGCTAGGCGCGAGTCGACGAAGGCACGGCCGGCGGCGTTTTCGTACATGTAGCCGGCGCCGCCGAAGAGCTGCACACAGGTCGTCGCCACGTACTGGTTCATCGCCGTGCAGAATACCTTGGCCATGGAGATATCCAGCGTTGCGTCTTCGTTGCGCACCATTTTGCGGATGCAACGGTGGGAGAGCTCCTGCGCGGCGGTGATCTGGATCATCATGTCGACGAACTTGTGCTGGTTCACTTGCATCTTCGACAGCGGTTTGCCGAAGGCGATGCGCTGCTGGCAGTGCTCCAGGGTGTGTTGCCAGAGGTGACGGGCGCCGACGGGAGCGGTCACCACCACCACCATGCGCTCGTCCTGAAACTGCATCATCTGCTGCTGGAAGCCGCGGTTGGCGTCGCCGATGGTATTCGATACCGGCACGCGCACGTCTTCGAAGAAGAGCAGGCCGGTGTCAGATCCTTTGTTGCCAATCTTGTCGAGGAGCTGGTAGCTGAACCCGGCGGAGTCGGTGGGCACGATGATTTGCGTATAGCCGCCGTAACCGGCGTCGGGGTCGGTCACGGCGAGCAGGCACAGCCAGTCGGCGGTGGCAGCGTTGGTGATGTACATCTTGGAGCCGTTGATCACCCAGAAGTCCCCGTCGCGTACCGCGCGGGTCTTGATGCCGGCGACGTCCGAGCCGGCGCCGGGTTCGGTCACGGCGATGGCGGCGACGTGCTCGCCCTTGATAGCCGGCACCAAGTACTTCTGCTTCAGCTCCTCGCTGCCGAAGCGGTGCAGTGCCGGCGTGGCCATGTCGGTTTGCACGCTGATGCCCATGCAGACGCCGGCGTTGTCGCACAGCGTCAGCTCCTCGAGGAAGATCGCCTGGTACGAGTAGTCGAGCCCCTGGCCACCGTACTTCGGGTCGTAACGGATACCGAGCAGGCCGAGCTCGCCCATCTTGGGATACAGCGACCTATCGAAGCGACCCTTATGGTCGAACTCGCGCGCTCGCGGCGCCAGCTCGGTCTGCACGAATCTGCGCACCGTCTCACGAAAGGCTTGGTGCTCGCGGCTGCCGTAGATGTCTTCACCGGTGGTGGACATGTACCTCCTCCGCCTCAGGGGCTGCGCTCTTTGTAGCGTATGGCGCGAGCGGGTCAAAGAGAGACCGTATCTCGTATCTCGTCTGAAGGGGGAAACGCTTCGCGCGATACGAGATTCGAGATGCGAGATACGCCGGAGGCTGAGCCGTCAGCTGCGTGGAGTCCCGGCAATCACCATCGGCAGCGGCAGGAGGTCGCGGCGGATCGCGTCGAGCACGAACCCTAGGGCTTCGAGCGACACCGCGCCGAGCAGCGTCGCGTCGCCCGGCTCGCCGAAAATCACGGGCGCCGCACCGCGCTGGCCCGCGTAGAAGAACAGCGCGTCGCCCCGGTCGCGGTCGATCGTCGAGCCGTCGGCGAGCCGAAATCGTTGCCGGGTATGCGGCTGTATTCCCAGGCGTTCAAGCACGGGTCGCGGGACGAAGGAGTACACCGCACCCGAATCGACTAGGAAATCGACCGGCTCACGCCGATCGGGTGCCGCCGGGTTCGCCACTTCGAGCGTCAAAACCGTGAGGCCCATGTGCCGTAGGATAGGCGAGGTGTTGAGCAAGGTCAAAGCAGCGGCGATCGTCCCTCTGGGTTGGTGCGGACCTTCACGAGACACGAGATTCGAGATACGAGATACGCGAGAGAGGGGAATCGATGGTCCACCTGATCTTCTGTCTGCGCCGCCTGCCACACCTGTCGCGGGCGGAGTTTCAGCGCTACTGGCGTGAGACGCACGCGCCGCTCGTCAAGCAACACGCCGGTGCGCTTGGCATCAAGCGCTACGTGCAGGCGCACACGATCGATCCGGCGATGTCACAGGCGATCGCCGCGGTGCGCGGTGCGCCCGAGCCCTTCGACGGGGTTGCCGAGCTGTGGTTCGATTGGAACGATGTCGTCTCGCGCATGACGACGGCGGCTGCCGCCCAGGCTGGGCGGTTGCTCTTGGAGGACGAGCGCCGTTTCATCGATCTGCCGAATTCGCCGATCTTCTTCGCCGACGATCACGTGGTGATTGACGGTTGAGTGTGGCTGTCCTTTTGGCGACTGGGTTCGGAGCTGCGTGCTCCCGTAGGTTGCAATTCGCGGGGTGGTAGCGTGTAATCAAGCACCGTGTTGGGAGGTTCGATGTTAAGGGCAGAGGACGTGGAGAGGATCATTCGGTCAAAGCAGGTCTCCGCGAGCTGGCCGACGAGCGGGCAAGCCGAGGAGAGGGCACCTGGCCGGCCTCTGCGTTCGCATCGACATTGAAACCGGCCCCGATGATGAACAGCGGTGCGCTCACGCCTTGCGGCTCCCCCTACTGTAAGTGCTGCTGTTCGCAAATGCTATGACGTATCCGGCAGGGTCTCCTCTCCCGGATGGGAGAGGATCAAGGTGAGGGGGATTGGATGACGCCGAAGGCCACCGTATTTCCGCCTGGCGTGCAATCGGCGCGGCGCAAGAACCAGACGCGGGCTTCGCCGATCACTTTCATCCCCCTCATCCTGACCTTCTCCCATCCGGGAGAAGGGACCCTCGTAGGATACGTCAACGCAATTCTGAACGGCAGCACTAGAGCTACGCGTCCGCGAAATCGACTTTGTCGTATGCCTCGGCAAGGTCGAGGGTACACTGAATCGCTGGCAGATGGAGGGATTGCTGCAAGGTGGACGCTTCTGACAAGAGCCACTGCTGCTGCGGTTGGCGGACGTAGTGTTCGACAAGGATCTTGTCCTGCGCGATCAGCAGGTATTCGGCCAGTGACGGCAGTTTGCGGTAGTGAGCGCATTTCTCCCCGCGGTCATACGACTCTGTCGACTTGGAGAGCACCTCGACGATCAGCGTCGGGTTGAGCAGCGTATCGCGCTGCTCATCGTCGAAGTCAGCGCGCCCACACACGACGGTGACGTCCGGATATGCGTAGAGGCCCGTCTCCTTGATCCGGACACGCATGTCACTTGGGTACAGGCGACAAGGCCGGCCTTTGAGTTGCCGGTGCAGCTCCGCAACGACATTGGCTACGATCAAATTGTGGCGTTCGCTGGCGCCGCCCATCGCAAACACCTCTCCGCCGAGGTACTCGCTCTTGCGTGGGGCTGCGCGGTCGGCGGCCAAGTATTCGGCGGGCGTGACGCGCGGCTTGGACTGCAGGACCATGCACGCACTCATATCACAGCCGGAGCATGCCGCGTAGCGGGACGTGCTGCGCAATAGGTGCACGTCCTGGATCGGAAGTACCATGCGCGGCGGCGCGCAATGCGCCGGACCCGTTCGACGGCGTCGCCGAGCTGTGGTTCGACTCAGTTACGGAAGATCTCGAAACAGCGGGTCTGGCCGTCGGTGCGGCGGCGTAGACGGACGGTGATGACGCCGTCGCTGTCGCAGGAATAGGTCTCGCGCACACTCTGCTCGGTCAGATCTTCACGGCGATGGATCTCCGCCAGCGCCAAGCGGTGTTCCACGGGGATGCTCGGATCGTAGGGGAACAGGACGTCGGACCAAGCCCGTACGCCGGCTGCTGGGCGTCCCGCGGCGTCGACGCCGGCGCATTCGAAGTAGCGCAGGTGGCCGATGTTGTGCCGCGGTGAATACTCGACGTGGCGCTCGATCGGCGGCCCGCCGCGCGGCGGCAGGCGCGTACCGGCCGCGAAGATGGGCGCGAAGTACTCGCGCGTCCCGTGATCGGCGAGCCGCAGAACGCCGAAGTGGCGCGACAGGATGTCGTGCAGCGTGACGCGCTCGGCGCTGTGAATGGCCGCGCCCATCGCGGTGGCGGTGAACGGCTTGTCGGTCATCACCAGCTGCACCTTGGGGAAGCGCGCGGCAATCAGCTTGGCGACCAGCGGCAACTTCGAGGAGCCACCCACCAGATACACGGCGTCGAGCGTCTCCGGCGCCACACCAACGGCGGTGGCCGCGGCACCGTTGACCAGCGACCACACCATGTCGACCGCGGGCGCAATCACCGGGGTGAGCTGCTTGAAGTAGCTCGACACGGAAATCGTGCACGGCTCGCCGGTCAGACCGATATCCGGCGGCACCAACGTCAGGCTGCGGACCGTGCCGGACGCGATGCTCTCCTTCTGCTGACAGGCGTGCCGCCGCAGCCACGCACGCTGCAGCGGCGTCAGCGCGTCGAAGTCGACCTTCAGCTTGTGCGCAAACATGCGGGCGAGGACATCGTCGAGGTCATCGCCGCCCAGCTCTTCGATGCCGGCGGCATCGAGCACGGTGAACTCCGCGCCGTTGATCTTCACGAGCGAGGCGTCGAAGGTGCCGCCACCGAGGTCGAAGATCGCGACCGATGCGGACACCTTCCGCGCCGCCGTGCGGTTGCCGTGTACCATGCGGTCGGCAAACTCGATCGCCGCGGCGGTGGGCTCGTTGAGGGTATCAATCACGTCGAAGCCGGCCTCCTTGAAGCAGGTGCGCGTTACGTAGCGCTGCGCGCCGTTGGCGTTGGCCGGCCACGTGATCACCGCCTGCAGCAGCTCGTCGAGCGCGAAGAGCCCCGAGCTCAGCACCGCCTGACGCAACGCCGCCGCGAAGCCGCGCAACATCTCCGCCGTGTCGAATCCGTTGGAATGTACGTCGAAACCGATGCGGCTGCCGCCGATGTAGTCGCGCAGGAGGCGCTTGATTGAATGGATCACCGTGTAGCGTTCGGTGGCGCCGGGCCGTGTCAGGCACCGCTCGGCGTCTGCACCGTAGAGAAAGCGCCCGGTCGTGTGCTCGTACGCGAGGACGGATGGGAACACGTCGCGCACCACCCGCCCGATGGCGGTCTCGGTTGCATGTGGAATCACCGAGTACCGGCCGCGGTCGGCGCACACGACCACCGTGTTTGTCGTGCCGAAATCGATCCCCAGCCGCGCCATGCTCACGCGCTCCGATTCACCGTCACGGACGCCTTGCACAGCACCAGGCCGCGGGCGCTGCGGTAGCCGGGCTGCACGGTTTCGAGGATCACGCCATCCGGCGCCGCGGCGTCGTGCCGCTCGTTCACGACCACGTGAATCAGGGGATCGACGATATCCATCGGTTCGGCGTCGAAGCGCACGGCGCCCAGGTTGTCCAAGAGGGTATCGAGGCGTTTGACGATCCTACCCAGCGCTCCGTCGGTTGCGGCAGCGGCTTCGCGCCGGACATCAACGAGATCCTTGACGACCGACTCCATACGCCGCTCGATCAGCTCGCTCAGCAGGCGGCGCAGCGAATCGACCGACTCCTCGACGGCGGCGTCGCCGTCGTGCGGCGGCGCGACGAGCTGGTGCACCAACGCCTTCATGCCGCGCAGCTCGCCGAGAATGGCGGCGACCGTCGCTGCTTCACTCTTCGGGGCACGCGCGGCCGGTTGGCGCGCTACGACTTTTGGCGGCCGCGCAACCCTACGCGTGCGTTGCGGTGCCGGCGTCTCGGCCGTGTCGGTTTTCGGCGTCTTCCCACTCTCAGCCGCCTCGCCGGCGACATCGCTGGCGGAAGAGCGCCGTCGCAGACTCGTTGGTGTCTCTCCAGCTTCTTTCTTGGCCACGCGCAATCTCCTTCGTTCGTTGCAACTACCGCTTCCCAACGGGTGAACTGTTACCTTGAGTTCGAACGCGATGGTAGGCCCTACAATTTCCCCAAGACAGAGCGCGTCCGATCGAGACCGACGAAGAGCCTACCAGGGCCGTGTCTCTCCGATATTGAGTATCCACACCTGCTCCGGCGCGAGACCTCGCCTTGCTGCCGCCGCACGGAAACGGCGCGGCGGCTCGTCGAGCGGCTCGTCGGTGAGATCGAAGGTGCCGAAGTGCATGCCGATGACGCGCGCGGCGCGCAGATCGATGGCCGCCTGCACGGCCTCCTCCGGATTGATGTGGACGAAGTGCATGATCGACGGTGGGTCGTACGCGCCGATCGGAATCGCGGCCAGGTCGATCGGCCCGAGACGCCTGCCGATTTCGGCGAAGCCGGCGAAGTAGCCGGTGTCGCCGGCGTGATAAAAGCGGCGCGTCGGTCCTTCGACCACCCAGCCCGCCCACAGCCGGTGGTTGTCATCCGCGACCGAGCGGCCGCAGAAATGCTGCGCCGGCACGCAGTGCACGCGCACGCCCTTGATCGGTGTGTCTTGCCACCAATCGAGCTCGACGGCCTCGCCGCCGACGTCGCGGACCAATGCGCCCATCTCCAGCGGCACGATGAATCGCGCCCCGGTCCGTGCCAGGGCGGCGATGGACGACAGGTCAGTGTGATCGTAGTGGTCGTGCGAGAGCAGGACGAAGTCGATGGGTGGCAGCTCGGCCAATGGCACGCCCGGCGGCACCAGACGCTTGGGTCCGGCAAATGACACGGGACTAGCGCGCTCCGAAAAAATCGGATCGGTCAGGAAGGTGACGCCGTCCATGCGCACCAAAATGGTGGAATGACCGATCCACGTGATGCTCGGGTTGTGCATGATGGCGTCGCGATCAAACGGGACCAGACGGGCGCCGCCGCTGCGCGGGACGATCGACGTCCAAGCCTTGCGCAGGAAGAACGGCAGCATGGCGGAAAGGCCGGGCAGGTCACGCGGACCCGCCTGGTTGATGAATCGTCCATTCTCACGCGTTGCGCCGGCTATTGTCATCTCTGGTGCCGCTAAGCATAGCACGATTACACAAGTCGCCAGCGTTGCGCGCATGCCGCCGGCCACGCGGCTAGCCGCAGGCGGCCAGCACCGCATCGGAAATGGTGGTGAAACGGTGAAAGTTCGTGACGCGGCCTTGCACCCCGTTGGTCAGCATCGCGAAGGCGAGTTGGCGCGTCGGATCCGCCCAGCCGAGGGTGCTGCCGTGGCCGGCATGCCCGAAGGCGGTGTCGCTGCTCGTTGCACCGAACGCTGAATGCCGTCCGCCGAGATGGAAGCCATAGGCCCAGCGCATCGGCAGCTGTAGCGTGAGGTCGGTCTCCCCTTCGGAAGAGGGCCGCGTAGCGCGGTCGATGGTTTCCGGTTGAAAGATCCGTCGGCCATCCACCGTACCGCCCGCCGCCAGCAACGCGTAGAAACGTGCCAGATCACGCGCCGTGGTCACACCGCCGCCGGCGGGAATCTCCGCGCCCCGGACTTCAGGACGATTGAAGTCCGCGACAAAAGCGCTCTCACCCGAATGGTCGGTGATCGACGCGACCTGACGGATCAGCGCCGGCGGCAGGCCGAGATACGTGTGCTGCAAGCCGAGCGGCTCGGCGATCTCTTCGCGGATGAAGCGGCCGATCGTGCGCCCGTCGACACGCCGCACGACTTCGCCCAGGACCCAGCCGAAGTTGAGGGGATGGTAACCGACGGCTTCGCCCGGTTGCCAGCGCATCCGTACTTCTTCCATCGCCCGAACGACATTCGACCAGTCGCCCCACGTGTCCCAGGTGAGCCAATTTGGACCGATCGGGAATCCGCCACGATGCGAGAGGACGTGAGCGATGGTGACGCGCTCCTTGCCGTCCCCGGCGAACGCCGGCCAGCACTTCGAGACGGGGTCGCTAAGGCTCAGCCGGCCGCGTTCCGCCAGCAGATGAACCGACATTGCCGTCCACGGCTTGGTGGCCGAGAAGATGAGGAACAGGGTCTCGGGCGTGACGCGCATCTGCGGATCACGTTGCGCCACGCCACCGGCGAGATCGAGGACGACACGGCCATGGTGCATCACCACCAGCTGCGCGCCGTCATGCAGGCCGGCAGCGATCTGTTCGCCGAACAACCGTTGCACGCCGGAAAAGGCGCCAGCATCCATCGACTCGTACTCCGACTCAGGACTCAGGACTCACTCATCCCCAGCCGCTCGAGCGCCGTGCGCTTCGCCCAACGGTAGTCCGCCTTGCCGGATGGGCTGCGCACCATCTCATCGACGAAGATGATGGCACGCGGCAGCTTGTAGCGCGCGAGGTGTTGCGCGCAGAACTCGATGAGCTCCTTTTCAGGTGGAATGTCGCCGCGGCGCGCCTGCACGACGGCGGTGACCTGTTGGCCGAAGCGCTCGTGGGGCGTGCCGACGACCACGGCGTCGTAGACCGCCGGGTGATGCTTGAGCGCCTGCTCCACTTCTTCGGGGTAGATTTTTTCGCCGCCCGAGTTGATGCTCACCGAGCCGCGGCCCAAGACGATGATCGTACCGTCGGCCGCGATCTTGGCGTGATCGCCGGGAACGGCGTAGCGCACGCCGCCGATGACCGGAAAGGTCCGCGCGGTCTTTTCGGCGTCTTTGAAGTAACCCAGCGGCACATGGCCACGTCGCGCCAACCAGCCGCTCTCCGCGCTGCCGGGCTCCAGCGGCCCGCTCAGATCCTCTTTCAGCACCGAGGTCTCCTCGTTCATGCGGAACGTGCCGGTGGTGGCCTTGGTGCCGGCCATGGTGATGTGCGTGCCGTGCCCGCCGGTCTCCGAAGCGCCGAAGCCGTCGATGATCATCAGGTGCGGGATCTTCCGCAGGAACGCGTCCTTCAAGGCGGGCGTCAGGATGGCGCCGCCGGACAGCAGCACGTTGAAGTGAGACAAGTCGTACGACTTGTTGTCCAGCTGATCCAGCAGCGGTCGCCCGAAGGCGTCGCCGACGATGACCAGGAACATCACCTGCTCACGCTCGATGGTCGACCAGATGTCGTCCGGATCGAGACGCGCCGGGTGATTCTGCACGATCACGGTGCCGCCTTGATGCATGCAGGTGAACGCCATCCAGTGTGCGGCGCCGTGCATGAAGGGCGGGGCGGGCAGGGCGCGCATCACGCCGCTCTGCGCCGCTGTCACGATGCTCTCCAGCGACTCATGCTTCGGGGCTCCCGGCGGATGGCCGCCCATGGCGCCGAAGAAGATGTCCTCCTGCCGCCACAGCACGCCCTTCGGAAAGCCGGTCGTGCCGCCGGTGTAGAGGATGTAGAGATCGTCCGGTGACCACGGCCGCTGCGGGCGCTCGTCCGACGACTGCGCGAGGGCCTCTTCATAGCCGACCGCGCCGGGCAGCAACGCGTGTCCGGATTCATCGGCGACCTGCACGAGCAGCCGGACGTGTGGCAGCTCGCCGCGGATCTTGGCGATCATCGGCGCGAAGGCGGCGTGATAGACGAGGACGTGGCAGTCGGCGTCGTTGAGCAGATAGATCAGCTCGTTTTCGACGTAGCGGTAGTTGACGTTCAGCGGCGCGACGCGCGCCTTGAACGCGCCGACCATGCCTTCGAGGTACTCGTTGCAGTTGTGCAGGTACAGCCCGAGGTGATCTTGGCCGGATTCGAAATTTTGCAGCGTGGCGCGCTCTTGATGGCAGCCCAGCCCATGCCGGATGAGGAAGTTGGCCAAGCGTCGCGTGCGCAGATTGAAGTCGCGCCAGGTGAGGCGACGATCATGAAACACCACGCACTCTTGATCGGGGATCGCCGCGGCAATGGCTTCGTTGATTTCGGCGAGGTTGAAGCTCATGCGGTACCGTGCTCCTTCGTCGTGTGCTGCTCACACCCTGGCCCGTCCGGTTTCCGAAGGCAACCGTTGTCGGTCGAGCTGGCCGTGTATGCAAGACGCCGCCGCGGACGCGACGGCGGCTATCGCTTCACGATGAGAAAGGCGCTGCGCAGCCGCTCCACTTGATCCTGCAGTGACGGCAGCCGCCTGGCATCGTTGAGCACCTGAAAGATCTCCACCTCGCTGGCTTCACCGCGGCGCTCGCCGATTTCGCGCACGGCGTCGAGTATTTCGTGAATCAGCCGCGGGATCTCGCGCTGCGGAATGACCAGATCACCGCGGCCGAGTGTGCCACTCCAGTTGGAGGCATACGGCCGCAGTACATTGAGAATCTTTTCGGTCGTGCTGCGATCCACCGACATACTGAGGGCTCCTTCCCGCGGGACTTCCAGCGGCTAACGCAGCATAACATACGCGACGAAGTGAGGAAATGTCGCAACGTTGCGCGCCGGGAGGGGTTGCGTGGGACGCGCGCGACTTATAGAAACAGAAGATTCCAGGTCGCACCCGAACGGGGCAACCGAGTACGAATTGGGGGAATCATGGCGCTTGATGGCAAGAATATCGCGGCGCTCGCCGCGGAGTATGCACATCGGGACCCGCGCGACATCGTCGCACTGGCCATTCGTGAGTACGGACCGGATATTGCGATCTCGTTCAGCGGTGCCGAGGACGTCGTCCTCGTCGACATGGCCGCAAAGGCGGGCGGCAAGTTCAGCGTGTTCTCGCTCGATACCGGCCGGCTGCATCCCGAGACCTATCAGTTTCTCGACAAGGTGCGTGAACGTTATCGCATCCCGGTCGAGACGTTCTTCCCGCAGCCCGAAGCGGTGCAGAAGCTGGTGCACGAGAAGGGACTCTTCTCCTTCTACAAGGACGGTCACAAGGAATGCTGCGGCGTGCGCAAGGTCGAGCCGCTGGTGCGGGCACTGAAGCCGCTGCGGGCGTGGGTGACCGGCCAACGGAAAGACCAAAGCCCGGGGACCCGCGCTGAGATCCCCGTCATTCAGCTCGATCCGACGTTCGGATCAGCCGAGCGCCCGTTGGTCAAGTTCAACCCGATCGCCAACTGGACGTCGAAGCAGGTGTGGGCCTACATTCGCGAGCACGACGTGCCGTACAACCCTCTGCACGATCGCGGTTTCGTGTCCATCGGTTGCGAGCCGTGCACCCGCCCGACCAATCCCGGCGAGCACGAACGTGCCGGCCGCTGGTGGTGGGAAGAGGAAACGATGAAGGAGTGCGGCCTGCACGCCGGCAATGTGAAGTAGGGGCCGATCGCTGATGGCCGATAGCCTAGGCGATCACTGAACGCGCCTGCGGTCTTTCATCCGACCATATGCGATCAGCCATCGGCCACAAGCCGACTCAGATTCCCCCGATATCGTCGGGATCGACGTCGCGCGCCTGATCGAGGGTGGTGACGGTCTGGCCGAAGCGCTCACGCACCAGTTGCAGCACGCTGGTGTAGACCTTCTCGCCCGTGTCGTCGCGCACGACGAAGAACGGGGCGCGCTCGACGCCGAGCCGCTTGCCGAGCAGCATGCCGGGACTGTTCGGGTCGTCCTCGTAGGCCCACACCACCTCGTCGACGCGATTCCACAGGCCGCGTGACTGCAGGTGCTCGGTGATCTCGGCGCACTTGCGGCAGTCGGAGCCGTCCTTCAGCTTTTTCTTGACCATCGTGACGTGCATGCCGCTAGTGTAACCATCCGTTCCGGCTTCGGGCAAGCCACGGCCGTCGGCGGTCGCGCTGCGGCGTCACTTCTTCCCGTCCTTCAACTTCACCAAGCCGCCGAGAACCCCGACGTAGGCGGAGCTGTCGGAGCCGAGCGTGACCGGGGCGTAGTTGTTGTTGAAGTAGGTGCCGGTTCCGGCGAGCTGCTTCCACCGGGTGACGCCGGTCTGGAAGTCGATGGCCGTGAAGTACCACGGATCCGCGGGCGTGCCGCCGGTCTCGGGATCCTTGGTGTACGTGTAGATGAGCCCGGTTGACAACGACAGCTTCGGGACTACGGACGGAGCGCGCTCGTCGCTTTGCCACGCCACGCTGCAGCCGCTGCCGTCGGCGTTGATGTCGACCCGCCAGATGCCGGGGGCGGTGGTGGCGCCGTTGGCGACGACTGTCGGTCCTGTGTAGCCGTAGTTGTTCTCGACGATCAACGCGTTGCCGGCGCCGATAAGCGAGTTCTCGGTGCAGCCGGCCCCGGCGCTGAACACCGGCTGCTCACACACAATGCGAGAGCCGGGGACATTGGCGCTGCGCTGGTAGACCACGACGTTCATTGGATCGGCGTTGTCGGTGATGGCGACGTAGTTGCTGCCGAGCAACGTCGGCGTCGTGCCCGAGCCGGCGTCGACTTGCCCAGGTTTGCGGATGCCGGAGTTCTGGTACACGACGCGCCACGTGACGCTCGGTGCCCCATTGGCATCGGCGTCGAAGCGATACTGCGCGACGTTCGAGACGATGAACACGCCGCCGGTGTTGTCGACGGCGAACGAGTTCTCGATCTCCTCGCCGAGCGGCAGCGTCTGCACCGTGCCGCTCGCCGGATCGAGCGTGCCGACGATGCCGTTGAACGTCACGAACCAGATGCGTCCCGACCAGTCCGGTAAGAGCGACGTGGCTTTGTCGTCGTCCGGAATGACGGGTGTCAGGTCCCAGTCCTGCACCTTGGTGAAAGCCGGCGCCGACTTGGGACCGGTGACGGCGACGATCGAGATGTGGTGGTCGGCCGTGAACAGCACGGCGCGGTTGTGATTGTCGAGGTAGAAGTAGCCGCCGCCGGTGAAATCCTGGAACGGATTGCTGGACATCGGCCGCGGCGGCAGGGGCAGCGAGGCCAGCTTGTCGAGCGTCTTGGGGTCGAGCAGTTCGAGAAACGGCTGGCTGGTGGTGATGCAGGTGGTGATGATGCGTCCCTTGTTGTCGAAGGTAAGCGAGCCGCAGACGCCGCCGCCCGTGATGTACATGGATAGCACCTGCATCGACGTGCCGCTTGGACCCTTCGTCGTGTAGGTGTCCGTCATGAACGCATCGCCGTGGATGTTACTCCGGCCATTCGGCGCCATGAACGGATGCCGCGGCACCTTGGATGCCGAGACGTGCTTGCCTTTGCCCGGCGTTCCCGTGAACGTCGGGGCCGGTGATCCCTGCGGAATCGGCGTTGGTAGAATCGCATCGGCCCACGCTGCGCCGGCGACGGTAGCCATGCACAGCAGCGTCACTGTAAGAAGCGTCGATGTACTGAGCGAATTTCTCATGATGTGGTCCTTTCTCGGGCGGCTTATTTCAGCTTTGCGCAGATGGTGCCGAGGCTGGTTCCCGCCTTGCTGATGCTTCCCTTTGGCGCGGGCGCTGCGACGTCGAAGCGACATGTGAGATCAATCCTCCTGTGGAGCCACGGACACATTAGTCCGAAAACCGTTCGCAACGCACGCCAATTCGATTTTGGACCCTCGACCGCGATCTTGGGCTGCGTACGCCACGCTCTCAGCGCATCGCCAGGCGTTCGGCTTCGTTCACCATCGTGCTGAACGGCGCCAGGCCCAGCTCCCAAAATCCTGGGTCCGTGACGTCGATGCCGATTCGCCGCAAGAGGTTCTCCGGCGTGTCGGAGCCGCCCGCGGCGAGCAGGTCGAGATACTGCGGGACGAACGCCGCTCCCGCGCGGCGGTACATCTCGTACAACGCCAGCACCAGCAACTCCCCGAACCCGTACGCGTAGCAATAGAAGGGCGTGTGCACGAAGTGCGGGATGTACGCCCACCACCAGCGGTAACCGTCGGTGAGGGTCACCGCATCCCCGTACAACGCCGCGTTGGCCTCGCGCCAGAGCGTGCAGATGTCCTCGCGCGACAGCTCCCCGCGGGTGCGGCGCGCGTGGTGCAGCTGCTGCTCGAAGCGGGTGAGCGTGATCTGGCGGAACACGGTGGCGATGGTGTCTTCGATCTTGTTGCACAGCAGGCGCAGCCGCGCGGCGGGATCGTCGACGCTGCCCAGGAGATACTCGAAGACCAGCATCTCGCCGAAGACACTTGCCGTCTCCGCCATGGTCAGCGGCGTGTCCGCTTGCAGATAGCCTTGCGGGCGCGACAGGTATTGATGCACCCCGTGTCCGAGCTCGTGCGCCACGGTCGTGACGTCGTTGAGCTGGCCCGTGTAGTTGACCAGAACGTAGGGATGCGCACTGGGGACGGTCGAGGAGCTGAAGGCGCCGCCGCGCTTGCCGGTCCGCACTTGCGCATCGATCCAGCGGCGGTCAAAGAACTCTGCGGCGATCTCGCGCATCCGCGGCGCAAACGCTCCATACGCCGCCAGCACGATCTCACGGCAACGCTCCCACGAGATGACCGGCATCTCCGCATCGAGCGGCGCGTAGCGATCGTAATCGGCGAGCGGCGCGATACCCAGCAGCCGGCCCTTGAGCCGATAGTAACGCTGCACCAGGTCGTGCCGCGCCTCGCAGGCGTGGATCAACGCCTGCACCGTCGCCGCGCCGATCTCGTTGGCGAGATGGCGCGCATCCATCGGATCACGATATGAGCGCAGCCGGTCATCGACGGCGTGGTCGTGCACCAACGTGTTGAAGACGAACCCGAGCAGCAGCTCGTTCGCCTGCAGGCCGCGGGTCAGTGCGTCGGCGGCCGTGCGCCGGACCGCGCGCCGCCGATCGTATAACAGGGCCAAGACGCCGCTCTCGTTGAGCCGCTGCGGCGTGCCGGCGACGTCGACCTCAAAGACCAGCGACGACGTCACTTCGTCGAAGAGCCGCGCGAAGGCGCGTCCTCCGGTGTTGGCCTTTTCTTCGATGATCTTCTCTTCCGGTTCGGACAGCACGTGCGGCCGGTAGCGCCGCAGGCGGCGCAGGAAGTGACGGTACGTGTGGCACTGCGGGTCGTCGACGATGCGCTGCGCCGTGTCGTCGTCCAGCGCCAGCCACTCCAGCTCGAAGAAGAGCATTTCCTGGCGCACCAAAGAGGCCCGCTCCTGCGTGCGCGCGACCAAGGCGCCGTGCGCCGGCGGTGTCACGTCGGCGGCATGCACGAGGTCGGCGTAGGCACAGGCCCGTCCGACGCGCTCGAGAATCGACTCCATCGTGGCGACCGCATCGGCAACCAGCGTCGGTGACGGCTGGGCAGCGGTGTGGACCTTCCCGCGGTACGTCCGTCCGAAGCGTTGCGCGGCCGTCAGCGCCGCATCGAGATCCTGATCGATGCGCGGGTCATCGGGCCCGGCGTACAGATCGGTCAAATCCCAGGTGATGCCTGTGGCGGATTCTTGGTCCATCGAGCGTCCTCGCGGTGTGCAATGGCGACAGCACCTCCCGCTCTGTTGAATTCAAACCAGATCGCGTCGCGGCCGGCCGGCGCCTACTAGCGTATGCCGATCTCGATGTCGGAGCGATACGTGTCCCAGCCGCCGCAGGCGGTGCAGTAGCCCGTCCACTCAGGTGCGGCGCGCTGGCACACGGTGCAGTGATACATGCGCCGTTTGCCCGCGCCGCGCCGGTAGGCGTCGAGGGCTTGCTCCAAGTGACCCCGCCGGCGATGCACTTCGGCCCGCAGGCCCTGCAACAGGGGCGGCGCATTCTGGGCGTCCTCGATGGCGTCCAGCTCGCGTGCGGCGTCGTCGACGTTGCCGTCGGCAAGGTACAGCTCGGCGGCGAGGAGATGCACGTTGTCCATCTGCACCTGGTCGCCGCGCAGCTTGCGCAGCACGGTCGCGAGCCGTTCGCGATGGCGCGCCTCGGTGGCGATACCGGCCAGGCGCTCGACGAGCACCGTACGCGGCGTGCCGCGCAAGGCGCGTTCCCACACGACGGACGCTTCGTCTCCACGCCCGTCCGCCGACAACGCGTCCCCCAGGCTGACCAACATCGGCAGCGAGCCGCCGCGGCTGTCGGCGAGGGCTTCGAACGCCTGCGCACGCGCCGCGGCCTCGTGGAGGACGGTGCCCGCCTGATAGCGCAGCGCCGTCAGGTGCTCGCGCTCGCGGGCGGCGCATTCGGGATCACGCAGTTCCGCGAGCAGCGCTTCCTGCACCGCCGCGGCATCCGACCAGCGTTTCGCCTCCACGTAGCCGTCGCGCAGCCCACGCAGCGCCCGTGGGGCGCGCGGCTGCAGGGCGCGCAGGCGCTCGAAGACGTCGATACACGCGGCATGCTCGCCGGCGGCGCGGTGCGCTTCCGCCAAGGCGAAGAGCACGTCGGGGTTGGTGTGATGCTGCTGCGCCGCCTCGGCGAGGAGCGTGCGGGCACGTTCGAGCTCTCCGGTGTCCTGGTACGAGGCGGCCAGCGCCAAGACGGCATGTGCGCCCTCCGGGCGGCGCTGCCAGGCCTTGTGGAGCAGCGCGCGGCCCTGTTGGATCTCACCGTGCCACACCAACGCTTCGCCGCGCTCCTCCCACTCCTCGATGCGCTCGACGCGCCGCTGCTCGCGTCCCTGCCACCACGTCAGAAAAGCGCGGCGTCCGGCTTGGATCATGACGACGGACAACACGAGCAGCACGCCGATGATGCAGGCGAAAATCATCAGCGCCGCGAGCGGCGCCTGCACGCTGCGCGTCGGCGCGACGCGGAACTCCACGCCCGTCGGGTTGAGCCAGGAAACGTAGGCAACCGCGCAGACGATGACGACGCCCACTAAGATTGCAAGGGCCCGCTTCATTCGACCGACTCGCCGGTTGCTGGTTAGCGCGCTTCGCTGGCCAAGCGCAAGTCACGCACCTGGCTGCTGTAGGGTTCCGGCAAGCGGACGCGCGGCGCCCGCGCCCACAGGCGCTCGAGGTCGTAGAACGTCCGCAGCGGTTCGAAGAAGACGTGGATCACGACGTCGCCGTAGTCGACCACCACCCAATGCCCGCGCGTGTGGCCTTCGATGGACAACGGCCGAATCCCATGGCGCTCGAGGTTCTCCTCGATGCTCTGGGTGATGGCTTGGACTTGCGTATCCGAGCGTCCCGTACAGACCAGAAAATAGTCTGCCAGTGAGGTCAGCTGGCCGACCTCCATGAGCACCAGGTCGTATGCCTTCTTTTCGAGGGCAAAACGGACGCACAGCAGCGCCTTCTCGCGTGCCTCAACGTACGTCAAGGCGACACAACCCTGCGCGCATAGAGCTGATGCTGCGCGATGTAGCGTTCAACCGATGGTGGGACCAAATACCGAATGGACAAGCCGGAACTGAGCCGTTGCCGGATCGAAGAAGCGGAAATATCGAGGTCACTGATGCGCTGCAGCGTAATCTGATTCCCCGTGCTGTGCTCCAATATCGTCTGGCGAGCACGATAGCAGAACTCGTTGCGTACGGCAACGGGGAGCGCGGTGCGTAACGCTGGTATCGCGAACCCCGGACGCGAGGTCACCACAAAATTACAAAGGGCAAAGATGCCGGCGTAGTCTTTCCAGGTCCCGATCTCACGGAAGGCATCCATACCGATGATCAGCGCGAACCGCGCCGACGGCGTCCGGGCACGCAACAGGCGCAAGGTGTCGACCGTGTACGAGCGGCCGCCGCGCTCGATCTCGATCGTCGAAACGTGGAAGCACGGGTTGCCGGCGATCGCCAACTTGACCATGGCCAAACGGTGCTGCGCGCTGGCTAGGCCGCCGCCGTGCTTGTGCGGCGGCGTGGCGCTCGGGATGAACAGAATCCGGTCGAACCCCTGCGCTTCGCGGACCTCTTCGGCGCTGCGCAGGTGGGCCAGGTGGATGGGGTTGAAGGTGCCCCCGAAGATGCCGATCCTCATCTGCCGGTTCGGAAGGTGTATGTCTGCTTCATTCGCGGATCTGGCCGCTGCCCTGCACGACGTACTTGTAGGTGGTGAGCTCGCGCAAGCCCATGGGCCCGCGGGCGTGCAGCCGGTTCGTCGAGATGCCGACCTCGGCGCCGAAGCCGAACTCGTAGCCGTCCGTAAAACGCGTCGAGGCATTGACGTAGACGGCGGCGGAATCGACTTCGGCCAAGAAGCGCCGCGCGTGCGCGTAGTGCTCGGTGACGATGGCGTCGGAATGGCCGGTGCCGTGGGTGTTGATGAATGCGATCGCCGCGTCGAGGGAGTCGATCACCTTCACGGCGAGGATGAGATCGAGGTACTCGGTGCGCCAGTCCTGCTCGGTGGCCGGCTGCACGTCGCCGACGATCCGACGCGCGCGCTCGCAGCCGCGGATCTCGACGCCGGCGGCGCGCAACTTGCCGATCATCGCGGGCAGAAACTGCGGCGCCACGGCGGCGTGCACGAGCATGTTTTCCATGGCGTTGCACACCGCGGGGCGCTGTACCTTGGCGTTGAAACAGATGCGCTCGGCCATCTGCAGGTCGGCGTGCTCGTCGACATAGGTGTGGCACACCCCGGCATAGTGTTGGATTACCGGGATGCTCGACGACTCGGTGATGGCGCGGATGAGGCTTTCACCGCCGCGCGGTACGATGACGTCGATGTACTGACTCTGCCGGAGGAGCACCTGCACGGCCTCGCGCTCCGTCGTCGGGATGAGCTGGACGGCCGCTGCCGGGAGGCCGGCGTCAGCGGCGGCTGCACTGAGCACGGCTGCGATTGCCGTGTTGGTGGCCAGTGCTTCCGAGCCGCCTTTGAGGACGACGGCGTTGCCGGCTTTCAGGCACAACGCCGCCGCGTCGGCGGTGACGTTCGGGCGTGACTCGTAGATGATGCCGACCACGCCGAGCGGAATGCGCACCTGTCCAATCTCGAGACCGTTGGGTCGGCGCCACTGCGCGATCGTCTCGCCGACCGGATCGGGGAGCTGCCCGACGTCTTCGAGGCCCTTCGCCATGGCTTCGACGCGTGCTTCGGTCAAGGTAAGCCGATCGATCAACGCGCTGGAGAGCCCGGCGTCGCGGCCGCGCCGAACGTCCTCGCCGTTCGCTTCGAGCAGGCGCGGACAAGCGGTACGCAGGCGTGCCGCCGCATCGCGCAGGCAGCGGTTCTTGGTCTTCGTCGAGGCCATGGCGGTGGCCCGCGCCGCTTGGCGCGCCGCTTGACACAGGCCAACGACGGTCTCGCGCACGTTCATACGGCGACGATACAGGAACGATCACGCGAGGCAAGGGACGCGCTTGATTCAACAAGGCGCTCGCCGTAAGCAGGTCATACATCAAGTCACGAAGGAGATGACCGCATGATCAAGCTCTACGAGCATCCGCTGTCGCCGTATGCGCAGAAGGTGAAGATCGCGCTCTACGAAAAGGGCATTCCGTTCGAAACCGCGATTCCCAACTTCCTCGGCGGCGACGACGCGGACTTCGCCAAGACCAATCCGCGGCTCGAGGTGCCGAGCCTCATCGACGGCGACACGACCGTGTTCGATTCCACGATCATCCTCGAATACCTCGAAGACAAATGGCCGCAGCCGGTGCTGCTGCCGGCGACGCCGGCGGAGCGGGCGCGCGTGCGCATGCTCGAAGAGTTGTGCGACACGTACTATGAAGCCATCAACTGGGGCATTGCCGAGATTCGCGTCTTCGGCCGCGCCACCGGCAGCCTCGCCGAACACATGCTGGGGCGTGCCGGCGAGCAAATCGGCAAGATGCACCGCCGTCTGGAGCGCGAGCTCGGCGGCCGCGAGCTCTTCAACGGCTCACGCTTTGGCTGGGGCGATCTGTCGGTCTATCCGTACGTCGCCGGCTCGGCCGCCAACGGATTTCCGCCCGCCGGCGGCTCGCAGTTGGCGAAATGGTTGGAACGCACGAGTCAGCGCGCGAGCACGCAGCAATGCGCCGCGGCGGCGCTCGAAGCCATGGCGGATTTTCAAAACCTCGGCCCGATCGTCGAGCAGGGGCTGTTCGTGCGCGAATATCGCGACCATCGCCTCGAATGGATGATGCGCAGCGGCGGCCAGCAAATCGTCCTCGACGGCATGCAGAAGGGGAACATTCGTTTCTCGGTGGAATTCTCGTAGCGAGCCCGCATGGTGACCTTGGTCAGGAAAATTTCTGCTCTGGATCAAAAGAGATCTTGACAACGGACCGACCGATCGGTAATCGTAGACCGAACGGTCGGTCGTATGGTGCAAGCACAAACCGCGGAAATCGGTTCCCGGGACAAGATTCTCGACGCTGCCGAGGATTTGTTTGCCCGACGCGGCTTCGCCGGCATCGGCATGCGCGAGGTCGCTGAGGCCTCGGGGCTCGGCAAGTCGTCGCTGTTCCACCACTTCAAGAGCAAGGCCGAATTGTACGCCGCGGTGGTTGGAAGAATTCTCGATCACCTGGAAGGACGGCTGATCGCCGGCCTGGCGGCGGGTGGCGATCCGCTCACGCGTTTCGATCGCTTGCTCGACACGTTGCTCGATACGCTCGCCGAGCATCCCACCTACGCGCGCCTGCTGTTGCGCTCGCTCTTCGAAGACGACGAGCTGACGGGCACCGGTGAAGAGGAACAACACGCCGACCGCACTACGAAACGGATCTTCGCCGCGATCGGCAACCTGCTGCGCGAGGGCATGGAGGCCGGCGTGTTTCGCCTGGCCAGCATCCCGCATACGCTCCAGAGCCTCGTCGGCCTCACCGTCTATCACTTCGCCTCGGGCGAGCTCGGCGAAGAGGTCGTCGGCCAGTCGCTGTTCAGCCCGGCCGAGGTCCGCAAACGCAAACAAGAAGTCAAAGCGCTGCTGCACAACGGCATCACCACCGGCGCGCGCCAGGTCAAGTAAGGAACGGAGGAGCAGGGACCATGACGAACAGGATTCTCTCTGAGCACCGCCGCAGCTTCGGCGATTTTGCCGCCGTCGACTTCGTCGACGAGCAGGAAGTGTCGACGATCCGCGGCAAGATCGACGTCGACGTGCCGCTCGACCTGCACTGGACCTGGGAATATGCCAGCGAAGTCGAGGAGCTGCGCAACCTGTACGAGCGCGGCAAGAAGGGCCAGTGGAATGCCGAGACCGACATCGACTGGTCACAGCCGTTCCCGCGCGACGAGTGGTTCATGCCGCGCGAGGGCGCGCTCCTGCTGCCGTCGATCCTGACCGCAATGGGTGCCGACGAGGACACCTGCCGGCGCGCCGCCTTCGATGAGTTTGCGCACCTGCTGTCGCAACTCCTGCACGGCGAGCAGGCGGCCATGCAGCTCTGCGGGCAGCTGACCAACGCGTGCCCGACGATGGACGCCAAGTTCTACGCCGGCTCGCAGGTGATCGACGAGGTGCGCCACGTCGAGGTGCTGTCGAAGTTCCTGCAGCGCAAGATGGGCACGTTGTACCCGATCGATCCCACGCTGAAGATCCTGCTCGACATGCTGCTCGAAGCGCCGACGTGGAAGATGAAGACCCTCGGCATGCAGACGCTCTTCGAGGGCATGGCCGTCGGCATCTTCGACACGATCGCCAAAGCCACGACCAACCCGCTGCTCAAGGACCTGATCCGCCGCGTGCAGATCGACGAGTCGCGCCACGCCGCCTTCGGCATTCTGTCGATGCGCCAAGTCGTCAAAGATTCCTCACCGGAAGAGCTGCAAGAGATGGAGGACTTCGCCTTCGGCATTCTCGAGGCCCTCAATGCCAATCAACAGCTCGACATGCTGCGCCTACTCGGGCCGAAGTACGGGCTCGATCCGGAAAACGTGGTGCAGAGCGCCTTGGCGATGCCCGAGTGGCCGGCGCTCAACAGCGAAATCTTCATGCACACGGTCATGCCGAACCTGAAGCGGCTGAACCTGATCACCGAGCGCACCGAGCCGGAGTATCGCCGCATCGGCATGATCTACGGCGACCGCTTCGACGCCGGCCACGAGCTGTCGATCACCAACTGAGAGACTACGACGGTCCTTGGACCGTACCTGCGAGCCGTTTCGAACCGTGGCGGCACTTCCTCGTAGTCTCTAAGCCGCAGCGGGATCCGCGTCCTACGGATCCCGCTGCTCCCCCCAATATCTCGCCGGGCTGACTGTCGCGCGGCCTCTCCGCTGCGGCTGGCGTTGATTCACGCGGCGCAGTATAGAAGGTGGTCATGCGCGCGTTCGCTGTCGGCGGCAGTCGCATCGAGCTGGTGCAAGGGGACATCACCAAGCAGGCCACCGATGCCGTCGTCAATGCTGCGAACACCACCCTGCTGGCCGGCGGTGGCGTCGACGGCGCCATCCATCGCGCCGGCGGCCCGGCCATTCTCGCCGAGTGCACGCGGCTCGGCGGCTGTGCCACCGGTGACGCCAAGATCACCAGCGGCGGCAAGCTACAGGCGAAGTACGTCATTCACACCGTCGGTCCGGTGTACCGCGACGGCAAGCACGGCGAGGCCGACCTGCTGGCAAGTGCCTATCGACGCAGCCTCGAGGTTGCCGCCGCGCACGGCGTGACCACCATCGCCTTTCCATCCATCAGCACCGGCGCCTATCGCTTCCCGATCGCACAGGCCGCGCGCATTGCGTTGCAAACCGCGGTGGCCGGTCTGCGCGCGCACTTGCCCATCACGCTCGTGCGCTTCGTCCTCTTCAGCGCCGCCGATTTGGCGACCTACGAAGCGGCACTGGCCGAGGTCGCGGCCGCGCCGCCGGCGGCCTAGTGACGCCGAGCGCCGATGCAGGAAGTGTCCCGCGAGCAGCTCGAGCTGCTCTACGACGTGAGCCGCTCGCTGCACAGCCTCATCGAGCTGGACACGCTCGTGCCGTTCGTGGTGGACAAGACCAAGGAGCTGCTCGACGCCGAGGGGTGCTCGGTCATCCTGTTGGACGAGACCGGCCGCGAGCTGTACTTCCCCTACATCAGCCCGGAGAGCTCGGCAGTTGCCGTGCGCTTGCGCCAGCTGCGGATGCCGGCGGACAAGGGCGTTGCGGGTACCGCGGTGCAGACCGGGCAGTCGCTCCTCGTGCCCGACGTGCGCAAAGAGCCACGCTTTTACTCCGAAGTCGACCAGCAAACCGGCGGCGACACGCGCTCGATCGTGTGCGCGCCGCTGCGCACGCAGCACGGCATCATCGGCGCCATCGAGTGCATCAACAAGCGTCATGACGAGTTCAGTCACGCCGACTTGACGTTTCTCGAGGCCATGGCGGGCAGCATCGCGGTGGCGATCGAGAACGCGCGGTTGTACCAGACGCTGAAGATCTCGGAGGCGCGACTGCGCGACGAGGTCGCACTGCTGGCGCGCGAACGCCAGGTGCGGCACCGCTTCTCCGAGATCATCGGCAGCGATGCGGCGATGGAGAAGGTGTTTCGCTTGATCGAGTCGGCCCTCAGCTCGCCGATCACCGTCTTGCTGCAGGGGGAAACCGGCTCCGGCAAGGAGGTCATCGCGCGCGCCATCCACTTTCACGGCCCGCGGCGCGACAAGCCGTTTGTGGCGGTGAACTGCGGCGCCTTTACCGAAAGCTTGCTCGAAAGCGAGCTGTTCGGCTATTGCAAGGGCGCCTTCACCGGCGCCAACACCGACAAGCGCGGCCTGTTCGCCGCCGCGGACGGCGGCACGATCTTCCTCGACGAAATCGGCGATACGCCGCCGGCGATGCAGGTGAAGCTGCTGCGCGTCCTGGAGCGCGGCGAGTTTACCCCCGTGGGCGACACCGAGACCCGCACGGTGGATACGCGAGTGATCTCGGCAACCAACAAGGATCTGCTCGGCGAGGTGCGCGCCGGCCGCTTTCGTGAGGACCTGTACTATCGGCTCAGCGCCTTTCCGATCCGCGTACCGTCGTTGCGCGAGCGCCGCGACGACATTCCGTTGCTGGTGGCCCACTTTCTCAAACTGCTCAGTCAGAAGTGGGGCAGGCGCGAGATGAGCGTGACGCGTGACGCGCTCGATTGCCTCATGCGCTACCCGTGGGCGGGCAATGTACGGGAACTGGAGCACGAGCTCGAACGCGCCGTGACCCTGGCGGGCGATGCAGCGACCCTCAGGCCGGAGCATTTTTCGGATCGCATCATCGGCGCGGCGACCGGCATGGGCCGCGTGCGCCACACGGGCTCCCTCAAGCAAGCGCGCGACGCCTTCGAGAAGGAGTACATCGCGCACGTGTTGCGGACGCAGAACGGCAACGTCTCGCATGCGGCGCGCGCGCTCGGTATCAGCCGCGTCATGCTGCAGCGCAAAATGAAGGATCTGGGACTGCGCGTCAGCACGCCTGCCTGAGCTGCTACGTTTACTTTGCAGCTAACTGCATGCAGCAGCTGCCTCGATCGTCAGACCACGGTCGATCTCGGCGGGGCCGCCAACCAAAGTATGCAACGCCGCATCCGCGTTGCTGCGGGCCCCCAGACCAAAGCCATTCGTGAGCTTGGTTTGCGTTTTCGGCACCACACTTGCTCAGCACTCTCTGCAGGAGGTGATGAGCATGGTACTCGATATGACAGGCCAGTTGGCTCCGGTGATGTGGGGTTTCGTGGTGTTGATGGTCGCATCCGCGGTGTCCGTGCTCTTGGCTCACAACCAATAGGGCCTCGTGAGAGAAAGGGGGAATTTCAAATGTTTGCGCTCCCACAAGTGATTTCAGTCCCGTTGCTGAGTTCCGTCGCCGGCATCCAGATGGATTGGCCGTGGCTCGGTGCCTTCCTCGCCTGGGTTGCGGTTGCGGCCCTGGTAGGAACTTCGCTCGGGTTCCTGCGCGAACACACGCGCAGCATCCCGGCGGTTCATCGCCCGAAACTCGTCGGTCCCCAGGCACTGCCGCTCAACGAGCGACACTTTGACGTGCACACTCACCGGGAAGCGGCCTGACTATACGGCCGCTCCCTTCTGCATAGTCCGGGCGGCACCGTGCTGCTCGGACGTTTGCACCTACATCCCGCAATGTCCGTCGGTTGACTCTCGCCGGCGGTCGCATATCCTGCTCGCGACCAAGGAGGTGGCATGAAGATCTACGATTTCGTCGGTGCACCGAATCCCAAAAAGCTGCGCGTTTTTCTGGCTGAGAAAGGCATTACGGTACCCATGGAGCAGGTGAACATCGTCACCGCGGAGAACCGCACGCCGGAGTTCCTCAAGAAAAACCCACTCGGCGGGCTGCCCGTGCTCGAGCTCGACGACGGCTCCTATCTCACCGAGTCGCTGGCGATCATCGAGTACTTGGAAGAGCTGCACCCGAATCCGCCGATGATCGGTACGACACCCCTGGAGCGCGCGCGGGTGCGGGCGCTGGAGCGCATTGTGGAACTGGGCGTCCTCAACCGCGTCGCCACCTACTTTCAGAACACGCATCCGTTCATGGCCGGGCGCATCAAGCAGTCGGCCGATACCGCGGAGACGGCGCGCGAACAACTCACGGCCACCCTCAAGGTTCTCGATGCGAAGATCGGCACGCGGCCATTCGTCGCGGGCGAGCGCCCAACCATTGCCGATTGCACCCTGTTCGCGGCGCTGGACTTTGCCGACTTCGCGCAGGCGCCTATCGATCCGTCGTGCACCAACGTGGCACGTTGGCGCGCCGCCTTTAGCCAACGCCCGAGCGCGCAGGCATAGAAGACGAGCTTCCCTCACGACGTGAACCGCCGGGACGCGTCACTTGTCCGCCCGCGTCAGCGCAGACCCTGCCAGAGCTGACGCGTCGCGCCGTACGGATCGATGCGCACGCCGATGCGGTCACCGAGCTCCATCACGGCCCGCCGCTCGGGGCGGTAGGCGGGCCACTCGCCCACCGCGTCGCAGCTCGGATCGCCGCGGCGGATGAAGGCGATCCACGCCGCATGCATGGCGTCGGCCAGCGCTTGCGGCGTCGGGCATAAACCCAGGAAGACGTCGACGCCGGCGCGATGCAGGTTGTTGAACACGAACGGAATCTCGAGCGCGTGCGTCGACTTCAAGCGGCCACCGAAAGCGCGGGACTCCCACGTGAACAGATACTGATACGCCGTGCCGCCGCTCTCGGCCTGCGCCTCGGCCAGACGCACCGCCGGAATGCGGAAGATGCGATCCGTCATGATTGCGACCAGGAGCTCATCCGGCGAGGCGGCCGGCCACTCGGTGCGATACACAGCGAGCGCCGCGTCGGCATCGGGAAAAATCCGGGCGGCGATGCGGCGCAGACGATTCTCGTCGACCCCACCCAGACCGAAAAGCGTCATCTCGTCGCGATTCGTCCCGACCAGAATGCGGACGTCTGACGACAGTCCGGCGCGCACGGCGTCGATCGGCGGCTGCGGCAGGACATGCCCGTCCACGACGGGTTGGAAGGGCATACCGGCCAGACCGGTTGCGTTCCACGCGCGGAAGTCGCCGCGGCCTGATTGGCGTTCGAGCTCGACCTGCGCGCCGAGTATGCGCTCGACCGGCGCTGCGATGAGCCCGTTGATCGAGCCGGCGCCGACCGCCTCGGCGAAGCGCCGCGCCAGCTCGGCGCCCTCGTGCCGACTGAGTGTGTTGTGCGCGGCACCGCTTTGCGGGATCGCGCCGCGGAAAAGCCCGGCGGCCGAGGGGCAGCCGAGCAGCGTTCCAACGCTCATCCCGCCGGCTGATTCGCCCGCGACGGTTACCCGCTGCGGATCGCCGCCGAACGCGGCGATGTTGTCGCGCACCCATTCGAGCGCCGCGATCTGATCGCGGATCCCGTTGAGCCCGGAGCCGGCGTAGTCGGCGCCGCCGATTTCCTCGAGGTGCGCGAAGCCGAGCGCGCCGAGACGGTAGTTGAGGCTGACGGTGACGATGTCGCCAAGCTGCGCGAACGACGCCCCGTTGTACCAGGGGATCGCGCCTTGGCCGGTGCGGAAACCGCCGCCATGGATCCAAACGAAGACCGGGCGGCAAGCATCGTCGAGCGCCGGCGTGCACACGTTGAGCGTCAGGCAGTCCTCATCCCAATGCACGTCGCGATTCGCCGTGAGACCTTCTTCACGCGGCTGCGGTGCCGCCGGACCGAACCGGCGCGCATCGCGCATGCCGGTCCAGCCGTCGTGCGGTTGCGGCGCGCGAAAACGCCGCGGCCCCGTCGGCGGCGCGGCGTACGGGATGCCCGCGAACAACACGACGCCGTCCTTCTCGCGGCCCTGCACCGTGCCCTGCTTCGTCTCAGCGATTGTGTTGGCCATATCCTCCACCTTCGTGGTTGCGGCGCGCTCTCCCTGAAGGCTGCGCTATTCTCGGCATCTCGCCTCAATGAAGTCAACGGACGGCATACGGACCCTGGGCGATTGACTTCCGGCATCCGGCGCCATAGGCGATGCCAGAAGCTGCAGACGGCGATAGCTGGTGGTGGCCCCCTCGGAACGCTTCATTGAGAAACCGGAGACGATCATGGAGACGTACAACAAGCTGTTCATCGGTGGTGAATGGGTCGCGCCGGCGACGAGCGCAACCATCGACGTGATTTCGCCGCATAGCGAGGAGCTGGTCGGACGTGTTCCCGATGGCAGCCCGGCTGACGTCGACCGTGCGGTTGCGGCGGCGCGCGCAGCGTTTGACGGCGGGCCGTGGCCGCAGCTGCGCCCCGGCGAGCGCGCCGACGTGATGGCGGCATTGAACGGCGCGCTGCAGCAGCGCGCCGAGGACCTTGCCGTGACGATCACGACCGAAATGGGATCGCCGATCTCGTTCTCGCGCCTGGGGCAAACGATTGCGGCCAACATGGTGCTCGACTACTACACGCGTCTGGCGCGGGAGTTCCCGTTCGAGGAAGTGCGCCCGGGGATGCTCGGCCCGACGCTGGTGCGCCGCGAGGCGGTCGGCGTGGTCGGCGCCATCGTGCCATGGAACGTGCCGCTCTTCGTCACCATGCTGAAGCTCGGCCCGGCGCTGGCGGCCGGCGCGACGGTCGTCCTCAAACCGGCTCCGGAAACCCCGCTCGATGCCATGATGCTTGCCGAAGCGATTCAAGAAGCGGGAATGCCGCCCGGGGTGGTCAACATTGTGCCCGCGGGACGCGAGGTCGGCGAGCACCTCGTGACCCATCCAGACGTGGAGAAGATCAGCTTCACCGGCAGCACCGCCGCCGGCCGGCGGATCGCGGCGCTCTGCGGCGAACGGCTGCGGCGGGTCACGCTCGAGCTCGGCGGCAAGTCAGCGGCCATTGTGCTCGACGACGCCGACCTGGATCAGGCGATCCCCGCCCTGCTGCCGGCCTCCATGATGAACAACGGACAGGCCTGCGCCGCGCAAACGCGCATCCTCGCGCCGCGCCGCCGATACGACGCCGTGGTCGATGCGTTGGCGGCGGCGGTACGCGACGTGAAGGTGGGCGACCCGATGGAGCCGGAGACGTTCATCGGCCCGCTGGTGGCGGCGCGGCAGCGCGACCGCGTCGAAGGCTACATTCGCAGCGGACGCGAGCAAGGGGCGCGCGTCGTCACCGGCGGCGGCCGGCCCGCGTGGGCGCAGCGCGGCTGGTATGTGGAGCCCACCGTGTTCAGCGACGTCGACAACACCATGCGCATCGCGCGTGAGGAAATCTTCGGCCCGGTGGTCGTGGTCATCCCGTACGAGCAGGAGGACGACGCGGTGCGCATCGCTAACGACTCCGACTACGGTCTGTCGGGCAGCGTGTGGACGGCCGACGTCGACCGCGGCTTGGCCGTCGCCCGTCGCGTGCGCACGGGGACCTACACAGTCAACGGCTTTTACATGGAGTTCAGCGCACCGTTCGGCGGCTTCAAGTGCTCCGGCCTCGGCCGCGAGCTCGGCCCCGAAGGCCTGAGCGCCTACCTCGAACCGAAGTCGATCAACCTGCCGATGGGCTACGAGCCGCAGCTGCAGTCGTGATCCGCGGGTCAATCTCCCGATGGTATAGCTCAGCTCGTTCCCGCCACCAGGCGGAGCTTGTTCCTGGCCGCCTTGCCGACCTTGGTGCGGCCGTGTTTGGCGGCGAGGTGTTCGAGCAGCTCGCGCGCGACGCTCTTTTCCTCGACGCCGCCTTCGGCGAAGTTGAAGGCGATGTGGAACAGTTCGTCGGGCGTGAGCACGCGCTCCTTGCGTAGGCGTTCGCCGACCGCAAAGGGCGACGCGGCGAGAATGCGCAGCAGCTCCAACGCCGGATCGTGGCGGCGCACGGCGGGCGCCAAGGCGTGGCGGTGCGACTTCAGCTCGGCGACGGCCAGCGCGAACTTGGCTTCGGCGTCGAAGGCCGGCGAGTCCTTCAGCAACCCGAGCCACTTGGCGCTGGTCGCGAAGTCCTTGCCCTTGCGCAGCCGCTCGGCGCGTGCCCGCACGCGCTCGGCCAGCGCCGCGGCGTCCAGTGCGTTGAGGAAATGGAAGTACGCCGTATACAGCCGGTCGTCGCGTGTTTCGAGCCCGTCCTCGAGCTTCTTCCACAGTCCGTCGAGCGCGTCACGCTTCCAGCCGCGCTCGTGCACGAGCAGGATGTCGGCCAGTGTCCACGCCTTGCGCTCGTCGTCGCAGGCGAGCAGCTCCTTCATCAGCGCCGCGCGCGCGGCGGGCAGCTTCTTGAGCGACGCGGTGGCCTGATCGCGGCGCGCGTAGCTGTCGTCGGTGAGATAGCCGATCAGCGTCTTGACGACGCCTCCGGATTCGAAGCCGCCGAGCTTTTGTACGGCGAAACGTTTGACCAGCGGCTGCGGGCTTTCCGCCAGCCGGTTGAGCTGCGCGAGATAGGCGCGATCGAGCGTCTGATCTTCGAGGAGACGGATCGCCGGGCGCAGGATGCCGGCCTCGTCGTCCGTATCGAGCAGCGGCAGCAGCGCGTCGATTTCCGCGGCGCTCAGCTTCTCGCCGCGCAGGCACGACGCCAGCGCGCCCAGCGCATGCGTGCGGACAACCTCCGGCTCCTGCGGGTCGAGCATGGCGAACAGACGTTTGCGCGCCTTGGCGTCGCCGAGGGCGCCGAAAAGCTTGGCGGCCGCGACCAGCGCGGCGCGGCGCCCCTTTGCCCGAGCGGCAAGCTCATCAGTGCGCGCGAAGAGGTCGCTGCGCACGCGGGTCTCCGACGACGGAACGGTGGCGATGAGCGCATCGCAGGCGGAACGGTTGGTGTCGAAGTCATCGCCGGCCATCAGATCGAAGAGCACGTCGAGCGCGGCGCTGGAACGTACACGGGCGCAGAGGTCGATGATGGCGTTCAGGCGGCGGCGCGGCGCGTCCTTGACCAGCTTCTTGGCCGCGGCCACCGCCGGTGGGCCGTACGCGGTGAGGATCGCAACCACGCGCTGGCGCAGCGCGTCCTCCAGCGAGTCGAGCAGCGGCACGAGATGGTCGAGGCCGTCGCGCGGCCGGACCTGCTCGAAGTAGCCGACGGCGAAGTCGCGCACCACGGCGTTCTTGGCGTCCAGCGCCGCCCCGACGGCGCTGACGGCGCGGTCGTCGTCCGCCTTCAGATGCGTCAGCACCACGAGCGCGGCGCAACGCGCCTCCACGTCCGGTCCGGTGATCAGGCCGACGACCGCTTTCAGCGTCGCATCCACGCGACTTGCCTATCAGAGAACGGAGCGGAGATTCAACGCAAAGGCGCCAAGGCGCCAAGACGCGAAGGAGAAGCTTCAACGCAGAGACGCGGAGCCGCAGAGAGACGACGGATCGGAGTTTATGAATGATGCGGACAGTGAGGAAAGAATTCAACGCAAAGGCGCCAAGGCGCAAAGACGCCAGGGCGGAGAGAATTGAGTTGCGATCTTGTCAGAGCCGGTTGACTACCCGATGGATGCCATCCTTGACCAGGCGTTCGCCGAAGTTAATCACGAAACCCAGCTTGAGCCCGGTCAAGCGGAGGTAGGTCAGGGTCTGAGTCTCGAAAATCTCGTTGTGCTGCGCGGTCGCTTTGCACTCGATGATCACCGATCCGCCGACCACGAGATCAATCCTCAGTGGACTCGCCAGTGTCTGCCCCTTGTAAGGAATGGGCAGACTGACCTGACGCTGAACGTCCAGTCCGCGCTGTTGCAGCTCCCAAACCAAAGCCTCCTCGTAGACGCTCTCGAGAAGACCTGGACCGCCGAGTGTTCGATGCACCTCGACAGCACAGTCGACGATCATCCGGCCGATCTCGTTCTCCGTGAGGTCCACAGTCTTGCTTTGCGTCTCCGCGTCTTGGCGACTTTGCGTTAGATTCCGCTTCTGTCTTCACTCCGCGATGCCCACGCGCGGCGTGCGCGAGCGCTGGCGGAAGAATTCGATGATGCCCGGCAGGATCGAGATGAAGATGATCGCCAGGATGACCAGCGTGAAGTTGTGTTTCACCGCGGGGATGTTGCCGAACTTGTAGCCGCCGAAGATGAACAGCGAGATCCAGGCGACGCCGCCGATGACGTTGTAGCTGAGGAAGCGCCCATAGGTCATGCTGCCGACGCCGGCGACGAACGGCGCGAAGGTGCGGATGATCGGCATGAAGCGCGCGATGATGATCGTCTTGCCGCCGTGGCGTTCGTAGA
>Ga0209415_10002941_pt1 | contig 31847 bp, 35 predicted proteins | sample PeaSoiSIISIP2007_FD_187696 | JGI IMG/M metagenome (GOLD analysis project Ga0209415, IMG submission 187696) | Peat soil microbial communities from Weissenstadt, Germany - SII-SIP-2007 (SPAdes) (version 2) | ecosystem: Environmental > Terrestrial > Soil > Wetlands > Peat | place: Germany... | reverse complement strand
CGGCTTCTTCCACGAAGGACAAAACGCAATCGCGGTGCCAGCGGGAGTGGAAAAATTCAGGAGTTGGTGCTGCGGGAAGGAAAAATCGAGCGGATAGACTACGAGGGTGTCTTCACTTCTTCCAGTTCAAACCTGCGGGCGGAGAGCCCGACGCCAATCGAGTTTCGATCCGCGAATTTATCGGCGACCTGGAAGGTTCGGCCTTCAATCGTCGCGATCGTCACACCCAGGGCGGCCTCAAGGGTTTTCTGGATCGCCTGGCGATCGATTTTAGGCACCTGGATTTTACGGTTGGATTTTTTCTTCGCCCCTGGGATGATTTCGTCGAGGAGATAGTCTTGTAGTTTATAGCAGGCCTTCCCTAGTGCGAGGTAGACCAGGGCTTCGCCGGTGATCCGGGCGCGGTCCGCGTTGGAGTTTTTCTTCGCCACAAAAATTTAGCCACCACCAAGCACTCATCTAGGCAGGATGGTGGCCGTGACTTCGTTTACAACGACAAACCGTTCAGCGCGATCGACGCGATCGCCAGCATTCGGGCTTCGCGGATTTTCCGGATCGCGTCGGAGCGGTCTGCACTCGGCGGGCAGTTCTGTAAAATGACTTCCGCGAAATTCTTGGCCGCCTGGTTGATGCCTACTAACTTCGGGATGGTGACTTCGTTCGGCGGGTGGTAGCTGAAAAGTTCGGCGAGAATTTCCGCGCTCGACATCGGCCGGATCGCTTCGTTGCAACGGTCATCGCGATCGAGGCCGCCGCGTCTCTGCTCCCATTGTCCGGGCGGGGCCTGTGTTTTTTCCAAATCGGCAGGGATGTCGGTTCTCATGCGCACCATTCTCCGCGTCGCCTGTGTTTACTGCCTAGATACCGGAAGTAACCCCACTCAGCCGCTAGCGGCTAGAATCCACTGCGAGGTGTCCCGATGGAAATCCAGCCCTGCATCCGCTGCGGACGCGGCCTGAAAGCCCCGCAAGGCATCAACACCACGGGCGATCGCGCGTTCTCTTTTTTCGTCTCCGCGCTCAGCGTCGGCATTCGGCCACGCATCAAGTCACGCGCCCAGCGCCTAGTGTTCTGCATTCCCTGCGGCGTCTCGGCGGCGCTCGGCCCAGCTCCCGAGGGCGCCTTCAACCGCAGCGTCTACGAGGTGCTGCGCGACATGGTGGGCAGGGAACCGGAGTTGATGAACGTCGCCTGGGAGCAGATGGTCAAGCCCAACGCGCGGCTCAAACGCATGCCGGGATCGCAGCCCGACAAGGCTTTTGCGATGGCGCTGCCCGAGCCGAGCCAGCAACTCGCGGCGGGCGACTAAGCCTGCTTGACCGCGCCTTCGTCGAGTGAGTTCAGACAATCGGCGACGCCCGAGGTGATCTTCGAGCAGCCCTGCGCGAACAGGGTTGGATTCCCGATCTTTTTCCCGTCGAGCAGTTGCGAAGTCTGGATGATCTGCTGCACCAGCGGCGAGGCCCCGGCCAGTTTCGATGCGCCCGAACCCGGTGTCTGAATCAGCGCCTCGGCCTGCACCACCACCTGCCCGATCTGCGTGAGATCGTTTACGGCCGTCGAGACTCCTTGCTCAACTTTCGGAGCAGCCGAACCGAGAAGCGGCGCGACCAGCGGCGCGACTCCGGCGATTTCAGCCGCGATCTTGATGCCTGTGGCGAGGAATTTCCCGAGCTTCTGCAAAAACGTCATTGTGTTTTTCTCCTGTGAATGGTTGGTTGTAATGGTTGGTTACTGCTGAGACCAGGCGAGCGCGCGCACTTCCGCCGGCGGTTCGTGCACGCCGATCAACCCTTGACCGCACTGCACGGAAGACCCCGAGCCAAAGGGCGCGACGGAAGTGATCGAGTCGGCGTCGACTTCGATCTCCTGGGTGGGGTTCAGGTGATCGTGCAGGGTGATGAGGCGCGCCATGTTAGGCGGCCTTCGGAGCGGCTGGCGGACCGGGCGGCGGAGCTTGGCCGCCAATACCTTGCTGCGCGCCCAGCACGTTCGCCGGAACGTAGAGCGCGATGACGGCCAACACGCCCGCGTGGACCGCGGAAAACAGATACCCCTTCCAGCAATCGACGCTCATGCAAGCGTTGGGGTTCTGCAGAACATGGCGGATCACTCCGGTGAAGGCCCCGCCAAAAAGCATGATCACCGCCTGCACGGGGTGGGGAAGGGAAGTCCACCAGCTGCGGATCGAAACAAAAATCTTCATGGGTTTTGCTCCTTGAGAAATTCGTTGTAGATCGAGAGCACCTTCGTGGCGCGGTTAGGGTCCGTCGCCCAGGTCTTCGACACTTCAGTGACGTAGGTCTGCGCGTCCGGCGCTTCGAGCGCGGCCTTGTAGTGCGGGTAGGCGTTCGACAATCTTTCGAGCGTCGCCAGGCGATCCGCGAAACACCCGCGCCAGTCGGGATATTTGACCCAGCTGGCTCCGACGACTGTCCACTCGCCTTGCTCGAATTCGTGGGTCGGCAGCGTCATGGTGCCGTAGATCGGATGGCAGTGTTGCTTCATGCCGAAAAGATTGTTCCCCTCGCGCGCGAGCTCGCTGTTTCCCCAGTTCGATTCGAGCGCGGCTTCACAGGCGGTCATCTGCGCGAACGGGTGATTGGCTTTCACCGCGGCCGCGGTGGCCTGGTCGAGAAAGAGGCGCTGCAGGTCGTTCATGGCTAGTTTGCGTCCCCAAAGATCCAGTACGAAAAAGTGATCGTGCAGGAATTCTTGACGTGCGCCGTGAACCCGGCATTCGACGCATCGACGGTGTACCAGAAAGTGCCGCAGGCCGTCGTGTCGCCTTTCGGCGTCAGTTGCACGGTGGGTTCAGCGTTGTAGTCATAGACGAACGGGACATCCTGCGATGTGGCGGAGCTGATGGTCACTCTTCCGTTTACGTCTCCGTTCGCAGCCGTGAACCCCAGATGCGAGACTCCAGGGAAATCGAGGAAAAAGCTCGCCTGCGTGGTGGTGAAGTTGAACTGGTTCCCACTGCGGCAGATTTCCGTGGTGCCATCGCTACCCACCCCGACACATCCCGCCGTGGCGCTTTCCGCTGACCACAAATCGCCATCGTTGGTAGCAGCGGGAAAGCCAAGGGCTGCACTGGCAAAAGCTCCGACCTTGCCATTGATCGGCCAGTTTGCGCCGCTGGCGCCAGCCCCACGATAGACCAAAGTGATTCGCGGAGTCCCGCCTACGATCACATAAGGAGTCGCTAGGCCGAGGTTGGTCATCATCACAAGAGTGCCGCTGGATTGCCCGAGTTTCGCTACGTAATTGAAAGGCCCAGTGACATCGAGATCGTAGAACGAGGTGCCGTCTGCATCGACTTGGGCGGAAGCATTGAGGGTATTCAGCTCCAGCAGGTAACTGGTGAATGCCGAACTCATCTGGATCGCTTGCGTGTAGTAGAACGAGTTCGAGTCGGTGCCGCCGCCGCCGCCTCCGCCTTCGGCGCTGTAAACGTAGAGAACGTTGCCGACGCAGGTCAGCCGGAAGAAGCTATTGCCGACCGCAGAATTGGTGCCGCTGAAAGCGTTGCCCAAAGCCTGCACACAGCCTGCATACTGGCCACTCGACATGTTCGGATTAATGGTGCAGTCCTCGCAGGTGTTGAACGCTGCGTTACCCGGCGGCCCAGCACCGAATCCGGCAAACTGCCAGCAAGGTGTAGTCGTGTTCCCGCAGTTCAGAAGAGTGACCTGCTTCCAGCGGTTAAACTGCGCGCCTTTGAAGACCACTCCCGTCCCCGAGTTGGCGAAATCGAGCGTGATATTTTCTACCCGAGTGTTGCTGCCCGTAACCGTCCAGCCGGAGGTGCAGTTGGTGAATGTGACCTGCGTGTTGACCCCAGTAACTCCATCGAATCCGAGCCCCGCGACGGTAGCGTTTGCCCCCGCGGACCAGTTGATGAGTGAGACATTCGGCGGCGGCGGTGGGGGGCAGGAATAGCTGCCTGGCAGTAAATAGATCACGCCGCCGGTCGATGGCACCGCCGAATAGCTGATCGTCGATCCCGGAGCGAGCAGGATATAAGGCGGGCTGACCGTCACCGTGAACGGGCCGTAGTTCTGCCCGTTTGCGGTCAGGGTGTACGAGTAAGTTCCCGCCGTGGTGTAGACGCCCAGGTTGCCGAAGTTGTCGCTGGTCCCCACGCAGGTGTTCGAGCCCTGCAGCACGATCTGCGCGTTCGTGGGGCAAGGAGTCGCCGACGAAAGCGAGGGATACGTGTTCGCGTAGTTGGTGCAGGGCACCGCGTTCGCCGGGTAGGTGCACCAGGCGAGACTCACGCCCGAAAGTGCGACCAGGTAAGAGCCGGCGCCGGTAGTGACGACGCCGGCGGATCCGGGCGTTCCCAGATCCCAGCGAACGTTCTGAGCATGGGCGAGCGAGGCACACAAAAGTGCGAGAAGGAAGAAAAGTTTTTTCATGGAATTGATTCGGGGAAAAATCGCTCAGTCTGCGGCGATGCCCTTACTGGCCCTGGCGCGTGCAACGCTCTTTTTCAGGATGGGGGTTAGGTCTTCGTTCGGCCGCGCGATCCTAACATCGGCATTCTCCAAATCTCCTGCAGCGATCACGGGGCGCACTGGAATCCGCTGGCCGTTGACGATCTTCGCGACCAGAGGACTCCCGCCTTTTTTGAACTCCGCCCAGGCTTTGCCTTTCGAGGTTGCATTTTGCATGATCCCCGCCTGGTCCGCGTCCACGTCGCCGTACACGTAGGTCACCGGCGGATTGCTCTTGGTGGTGACGTGCAGTTCGCGGGCCTCGGGATCGTAGCGGTGCTCGCGGATCACACTCGATTCCGCTTTACTCTGCGAAACCGGCTCGGCGCGAGGGATTTGGTTACGCAAGGACACATTCCCTTTCAGCGGGGAAGCGTTGAGCGAGTTGTCGAGGACCTCGCCGACGTGTTTGGGGGTAGTCTCAATGCGTGACGGTGCCTCAACTTCTCCGCTGAGCTGCAAACCGCTGCGCGGGGGAATGGGCTCGGGCTTCGGGCCCCCGTAGAATGCGCGCGGGCGGGGCATCTCCGGAGCGATCTCGCCAGGGCCGCGCACGTTCATCGGCCGGGCGATCGGCCGCTCCGTGGCCACTGGGACGCGCCCGAGGCTCTCAGGCGTGGCTACCGGCGGTCGGACGGGAAGCTCGCCCAAGCCGGCCGACTGCGCGCCCCTCGGAACGCCCCAGAGCGATCGCGGCCCGGTGGGCGCCGGCGGCCTGGCAATTCTTGCGGCCGGGGCTTCGCCTTCCATCTCGGGGGCGCCGGCTCCGGCGAGGGCGAAATCGCGGAGTGCATCTTCGGCGATCCCCTCGCCCTCCCCCGGTTGTCTCTGCCCGGTGAAGGTGTGGTACATCAGCTTGCCGACTCGGACGGGGTAGGTATTTCCGAACGCCTTTTTTTCGGCGTTAACGACGTTGCCCGCGGTGTTTTCCGCGGTGTCGATCGCGCGCGAGCCGAGCTCCTGCCAGTTGTCGATCGGATGGCGCAGGAGAGAGAGCGTCGAAGGCGGCGGCGCGTTGGTCTTGGTCGCGATCGCCGCGTAAGGATCCTCCTGCATCGTCGGCTGCTGCGCGATCGCGGCGTATGGATCTTGCCCAGCCATCTACTCGATCACCTTGTGCCCGTGCGCGATGATGTCCGCGCGGATCTCGTCGTCGCTTTTGCCCTTGTTGATTGGCAACTGGCGCGCGGCCGTGAGGCTCACGGATTTCCCGCTGCTTTCTGGTGTGCCACCGCTCTCTGTTCCTGCGATTCCGGCGGCCGCTTTCTTGTACTTCCCGTATTGCTCCGGGTAGCGGTCCTTGATCCCTTCGAGGAAGCCCTGGAGATTTCCGAGCGCGCGCTTCGCCATGTCGCTGTCGGCGGTCGAGGGACCGGGCAACTGGTTGAACATGGCCTGGATCACCGCCTGCTGGCCGCGTCCCATGCGGTCGTGCTGCATCGCCATCTGCAGCGCGATCAGCTTGTCTTTCATGGAGTAGTAATCGACGATGTAGTTCTTCACGTCGCGGCGGAGATTTTGCGGGACTGCGTTGTTTTCGAGAAACTGGTCGATGATGTGCCCGGAACCGCTGGGCAGGCTCAGACTTCCGCCGGTGCCTGCGATCAGGAAGCCGATCGACCGGGCCTGGCCCTCGTCGAGGGCTGTGGTCAAGGTCGCGCGGGCTTTGGGATCATCGAAGATCGCCATATTGTTTTTCGAGAGCTGGTTCAGTGAGGTCTGCACCAGGTTGGTGTTCTCGGCGCTCTCGATGTAGCTCTTCACGTCGGTGACCGGAATGACGCCCTCAGCATCGCCGGGAACTTTGTCGCCGCTGGCCAGCTGCACTTTTCCGTCGGCGTCGGTGTAGGAATAAAACTTATCGGCGCGCCTCTGCTGAGCGGCTTGCTGCGAGATCGTGATGTGTTCCTGGCCGGCGGCGCCCGAAACGAGATCCTTGACCGTTTGCAGTTTCTCTTTTGCCTGCGTCTCGTTGTCGGTCGGAAGGACTTTGTATTCCTGGGGGATCTTCTCTTTTTTCGTTTTCGGGTTGACGTTGAGCTCGTTGAGAATGCGCGAATTCCAGCTGGTCGCGCCGGCATCGCCCACCTGCGGCACTTTTGGTTTCGAGGCCTCCGCGATCGCCTTCATTTCCGGGGTTAACTTCGGGCTATTCAGGTCGAGCAATCCTTCGCCGGTCTGGAAGCCTATGAGCGCGCCGCTTTTGTCAAACAATGGCTCGGGCTTCTCCCGCTGAAATCCAGGAACGTCAGTCAGCGTGGGTTCGCCGGTCGTAGGATCGTTTTCGAGCGTGTAGCCTTTCGCGAGTAGCGCCCGCGTCAGTGCATCGTTGCGATCGGCGGCTTTTGCCTGGGCCGTATCCTTCGCGGCGGCAGCTTCTTTTTCCTGCGCCGCCACATCCGTCCCAAGTTTGCCCTCTTCCCGCCCGATCAGTCCTTCGTGGTGCAGTTCTGTTCCCGGAATTCTCGCCATGATGCGCGGGGCCACGATGTCGCCGACGGTCTCAAGCCCGCGCAGGATTCCACCGGCAACGGGATGTGGCTTGGCAATGCCGATCCCGCCCGGAGGCGAGCCGTGTTGAAGCTGGGAAATTCCTGAGCCGGTCGATCGCAGGCGGCCAATTTCTTTTTCGTCGGCCGCGGTGTTTTCCGCGAGCGGGGATGGTGTGGCCGCCGCCGCAGTCGCCGACGGCGCGGCCATCGGACGCGGCGCCATGCGCGAAGCCATGCCGCGATTTTCCAGGTCTTCGGTCGAACCTGTCGGCGGTGGAAGGCCGCGCGGGCTGGGCGTCGCGGTTGCGCCCGGAGCTGCAATACGCGGCGGAGGCGCAGGCGAAACCGGAGGCGCGGCCGGAATTCCGCCGCGGCGCAACAGTTCTTCGTCGTCGGATTCGATCGGCGTGATGTCTTGGTCGGTGTCCGCCATTTTAGCTGCCTATGCCGGGCCTATGCCCGCTGCCGTCATTCCGAGTTGTGTCCAGCCCTGCAAGCCTTTCGTAATGCCCTGGCTGCCCTGGTTCTCAGCATTGAGCGCGGTGTTCGACGAGTTCAAATAATTGATCGCGTCTTCCTCGCTGACGCCGTAGAGGGATTGCAGCGCCTTCAATGCCTGCGCTCTCTGCTCTTGCTGGAGGTTCGCCTGCATTCCCTGAATCCCGACAGCATTTTGCGAGAGCTGCCGTGCATTCGCGCGTGATGCCGAAGCGATCGCGCCCTGGTAGCCGCCGGCGTTTCTCGTCCGCGCCGCTTGCAGGTTGGCCTGGCCGGTGGTGGCTCCCGTGGATCCGCCGAGTGATTGCTGGCTGGCGGTGTTCATGTACGCCAGTTGCTGTTTGGTGTAGCCCTGAGGATTGGTGGCGTCCTGGATGAGCTGCGGCGAGAGCGTCCCGTAGATCTGGTTAGCCTGTCCTGAAAGCGCGTCGGAGCTGGTTTGCCCGCGCCCGGAATTATTCAACAGCTGCTGGTTTGCGCCTTTGCCCATACGCTAGACTCCGCTCTGCCGGAACTGCGCGACTGGATCCCGCATCATGCCCACGATGAATTTCTGCAGCCGCAGTTTTACGTCGGTCGCGCCCGGCAGCGGTTGCACTGCGACCCGAAACGCGATGCGGCTGCCGCGCAGGCCGACGGTGGTCCATTCGAGATCTGAGGCCAGGAAAGTGCCGGCGGTGGTGTCGGCCACCAGGAGCCGCGGCGACAGGTTGGGGAAAAAATTAAATTGCGAGTTGACGATCGGCGTGATGTAGACCAGGCCCACGCCGGAAACGAAGGCGTGGACGTGTTTCACCAGCTTGTTGTCGCTGCCGATGTCGAGTGCCTGCTCCTGCTCGTGATCGGTGAAAAAGTAAGTGGTGTAATAGGGCGAGATCTGGCCATAGTCATCGTCGGTCAGCTTGGTCGGATCGAGCGAGTAAATATTCCCGTGAGCGGATCCTCCGGGGAACGCCCCGCCGGCGAGGAATAGCGCGCGCTGGTTTCCGGGGCGGACCAGGACCTCCAGGTCGTTGGCTGCGATGTTCCACACCGACCACTTGCGGGTCAGGTCCGACGATCGCATTTTGCCGGCGAGCGTGATGTGCATCGGGGCGGCGCTGGCGATCTGCTCCGCGGTGTCCATCTCGTGATAGTCGAGCACGAAAATCACGTTGGGCGTGGTGGCGCCGTTCAGCGGGACCGCGAAGTAGGCGCGGCGGTTCCCGGGATCGTTTTTCGCGACGATGGTTTGCTCGGCAGCCCAGTTGATGTCTTCCCAGCATTTGCGGGGATCCTGGGCCTGAGTGGTGTCAGGGTTACGTGAGATTTCCTGCGACACTTTCCAGAAACGCGAACCGGCGAACAGGTACGCGCCATTTTTCGAGGCGACGACGGCGAAGTCTTCCGCCGCATCGCCGGTGCCAAACTTCCCCGGATCGCCGGCCTTGAGCGAGAGCGCGCCGGCCGAGCGCGTGACTTGAGCAACATTCCACTCGTCCGGTTCGGCAGTCGTGTCGGTAAAAATGTGCACCCCTTCCGCAGTCTCCAGGAGCGAGTCCTGGCGCAGCAGCGCAAAGCAACGAATCGGCGACTCGTCATCTTCGGGGCCGAGCTCGCCGGTGGTTTCGGCGAAGGCTTCCGGATTGAGCACGTAAGACCAGCGCGAGAGGTTGTCGCGATAGGGATTGTCGGTGAAAATGAATTCGATTTCCGAGATCGAGCACTGATCGGTGTTGCCCAGGCCGATTTCGTAAACGTTCAGCAGCAGATCCGGGGGAATGACGGCCGGCGTCACCTGGCTAAGCTGAACCAGCGCCGTCATGCTGCCGCCGGCCCCGAACCCAGCGATTGAAAACTGCGCGATCGCTGAAAATCCGGTCGAAGCGCTGGTCAGGGTGAAGAAGACATGACCGGCTTGCGCGCCGCTGCCTTGCTTAGCCCAGATGCGCACGGCGTACTGAGTATTCGGCGAGATGATCGCGTCGCCGAAAACATCCTGGAAGGCGCTTTGCGAGAGCAGGCCTTTTTTGTTGCCGCTGCCGTCGCCGGTGAACTGCCACACCCACCCTGACGCCCAGGATCCTCCCTGCTCCAGCAGGCCGCCCGCGCCTGCCCCGGAATTCGTCCACCCGAGCGGCAAGCGTGTCCCCGAGAGGAAGCCCCCGCAGAAGCCCATGTTCACGAAGTTTTCGACTTTGTTGTAGTCGCCCCAGACCGCGAGACGCGACGCAAAAGAGAAGCACCCGAGCACGGGACCGAGTACCACCTGGTCGAAAAGATCGTTGCCCACCTGGTCGATGGGGATGCCGGCTAAAATCGTGTTGTCGGCAAAGTCGAGAATGGTGTCGGTCGAGCTGTTGTCGAGGATGATGAGCGCCGTTCCGGTGACTTGCCCGGCGACTTGGGGAGTGGCAACCAGAGTAAAGAAATTGTCGCCGCCGGCGCCGGTGATCCCGAACACACGCGCGACGACGTTGTTTGGGCCGAGGCCGATCTCCGTCAGCTGCAGCTGCTGGCCGCCGTTGGCCACAAACTGAATCGGCGGCGAAGGCGCCGAGAGAGAGCCCTGGCGCGTGAGCCACATCATGCACAGCTGGTGCTCGCCGGGTGAAACCTGGCCGATGATGGTCGCTGTGCCCGAACCCGAAGAGTTGTCATTCGGCCCCAGTTGCGCGTAGGTGAAAGTCGTGGCCGACGGGGTTGACTGGATGAAAGCAGTGGTCGACCAAACATCCTGCACGTTGGCGCCGCCGCCGGGTGCGCCCGACGATTCGACCGTGCCGCCCTGCAGGTAAGTGAACTGCGTCGGACTAACGACCGTGGCCACCGCGAAAGTGCCGTTGAAACTGGCGTCCGGGGCGGTCACTCCGGTGATGGCGATGGTGGCGCCGACCGGCAGCCCGTGCGCCGATGCGGTAGTGACGGTGACCACTCCATTCCCGTCGCGCGCGATCGCCGAGATGCCTCCGCCGATCGCGTTGTTGGCGATGCCCGAGATCTGCACCTGCCAGCCCGGAATGAAACCGTGCGCGGCGCTGGTGGTCGCGGTGACCACGTTCGCCACTCGCAGGAGCGCATTGGCGCTCACCGTGACCGTGCCCCCGCCGCCGTTGGCGACCGAGCCCGTCGGATAGAAAATCCCGTTAACGGTGAAAGTCGTCGCGCTGGGAGTGCTCGCCACTTGCCAGCTTTGGTTGACTGCTGGGGTCGAGGTCGAGCCGGCGATGGTGACGTAGTTGCCTTCGGCGAGGTTGTGATTCGTGGTCGTGGTGACGGTGAAATAAGCGTAGTAAGAGAACGTGCCGTACTTGCCGTTGGGCCCGATGGGGATCGTGGTCAGCCCGCCGAAGACGATGCCGCCCGGCGAAACCGCGATGTTGACATGTACGGCCGAGCCCGCGAGGGTGGCGCTGGCCGGCTGAAAGTTGGCCACCTGCGGCGAGGCGCCTGGTCCGTCCATGGTGAGCCGGTCGAGGTTGGTGCCGTCGTACTGCAGCGGCACACCCTGGCCGTGCAGGAGATCGGAGAACGCGATGTATTCACGCCCGAAGGCGCTCACCGATTGCGCGTAGAGGCCCGCAGGCACGGAGCCGATCTGTGCCGGATTCAGCGGGCTGTTGCCCACATCTTCGGCCCACAGCTTGCCGTCCGAAGTGAGCGCCAGGGTCAGCGGATCATCGTTCGGCTGGATGAAAGTTTTTTCGTAGAGCACGCTGGTGCCGGCAGGGAGGGCGCCGCCCGCGTAGAGTCGCGCGAGTCCTGGCCGCGAGATCCAATCTCCAGGAAGATAGATTCCGTCCTCGGTGTCGAAGCTCAGGCCTTCGGGCACGTCCGACGGCGACATATCCGTTTTACGGCCGCCGAACAGAGCCAGAGTTACGTCTTTGACTTGCTGGTCCTGAATCTGCGGAAGCTGTGCGGTGAGTCCCATCGTGGTTTCAGATCGCTACGACCGTTGGCGCGGGCGTCCCGCCGAAATAGATCCACGGCGAAAGCTCCGACGCGGAGAACATGGTTGCGGCGCGGAAGTAGAGCCTTTGCCCCTTGAGGTACTGCTGCCAGGTGAGCGAGATTCCATTGTCGATGCGGGTGACGGTGCCGGCCGCGAAATTCGGCGTGGTCGCGTACTCGATCACGTAGCGCGCGCCGGCGGGCGCGCTGTTGTGCGTCAGGGTGACGCTGGCGAACCCGTTCTGCCCGACGACGCCGATCGCCGTCACCGGATGCGGCGCCGCCGGCGGCCCTTCCTGGCCGAAGTTGCCCTGCGCGCGCGTGGCCTGGACCTGGGAGGCGAGATCGTCGAGCGCCTGCGCCACCAGGCGGTCTTTTTGCTGGAGCTCCGCCTGGTTGCGATAGTTCGCGCCTGGCTGCGAGATCGCCATCAGCGGTTACGGTTGGACGAAGATGCCTTCGCCCTGGATGCTGTCATTCAGGACGCCCGCGGGGTAGTTGCCGGCGGAGAGCTCAGTCAGCGCGGTCTGCGCGGCGGCGCCGGTGAACACCTGCATGGCGCCATTCTGCAGCGTGGTTCCAGGCGCGTAGCTGTATACGTAGAGGTTTCCGCTGTTGGCCGCGCCCTTCGGCCGAATTGACTGGATTTCGACCTTCACCGGCAATTCAAAGGTCGGCAGCACCTGGCCGGGCATTCCGCCAAGCAGGGCATTCAATCCGGTGAGATCGAGCGTGTCGCCGCCGGCCACGTAGGGGTTCGCGTTGCCGGGGGTGTTGACGTTGGTCGCGGTGATGATGAACAGAACGTGAAACATTTTCCCCGTCTTCCAGTTGAGCGGCTGCAGCATGGAAGACGAAGTCTGCACGGCAATGGTGAGCATCGAAGGTTTCTCCTTGTGAAATTTGTCAGTAGGGCATGTGACCGCGCCGGCGCCGGCCGCGGGTTCCCCAGGCGATCCGCGACACGCTGGCGCGCTGCTTGAGTTTGGTGGCTTCGCTGGTGATCTTGGCGATCGCCATGTCGCCGGCGTCGTTGAATCCCTGCGCCAGTGCCTGGCCGCCGCGCGGGGTGACGAAGATCGCCGCGGAATAGTTGGCGACGGATTCACCGCAGCCCAGGATCGGGACCGGGGTTTGCGCGAACGTCGCGCCCGGCGCGATGTCGGCGAGGTAAGCCGCGTAGCGCAGTTTCATGTCCATCGCGACGATCGCGCCGCGGAGATAGATCGCGTCCTCGCGCCAGTCCCAGTATCGGTTCCAGCTGCCCTTCGCCTTCGAGCGCAGCCCGTTGGGTGCGGGGTGCATCGGCCGCAGGACGTTGAGGTTCGGATTGGTCGGCGTGGCGCCCGAGACACTCTGCCGCTCGTCGAGATGCAGCGGGATGATGAGATCCTGGGGCAGCACGGGGCAGCCGGCGAGCGACCCCGGCGTCCAAAAGGTGACGCCGTCGTAAAATCCCTGCCAGTTGATATATTGCTCGACCGCGGGATCGAGGTTCGCAATCACCGGGAGGCCAGTGACGATCGCGGTGTTTTCCAGGCGCGGGTGCCCCTTGATCGCCATCTGCTTTTGCACTTTGCGCCAGCCGAGATTGATGGTGGGCAGGACGTAGGCCTGTGAGTCGGAGAAGATGTCGCCGGTCGGAATCACCAGCGAGTAGGCCTTGCCGTTTCCGACGGCCGCCTGGTTGACCAGCGTCGCCGTCGTCGGCGACGTCACCATCGCGATCACGTTGGGCACGCCGTTGATGAGGATCGGGGCATTGTTCATCAGGGCGCTAAACTGGTTCCCCGATACCCAGGTGATCGAAAAGCCGCCGCCGCCCACGTTGACCACGCCAGCGTTGTTCGGCTGGATCCCCGCGATGAAGTCGCCGAGCAGGGTGCGAACCATCTGCGTGATGGTCGAGAGCGCGTCGTAAGGCGCTTGGGGCGCGAGAGCCATTTAGCTACTCGCCCATCTCCATCGTCGGCCGCGTGTTTTCTCCAGGGCCGGCTTTCTTCTTTCCCTTGCCCTTCGCCGGCGCCGCGGCGTTCTCAGTTGCGGCCGCGCCCAGGATCTCGGCGTTTTCGCGTGCGCGCTGCTGTGCCCGCGCCTTGACTGACTGCTCGTCGATCGCCAGGTGGCAATGTTTGCAAACGTTGGCGCCTTCGCGAATGTCTTCGCCGCACTCCGGGCACTGCGACATGGTGTGTTCCAGGTTGCCCCAGAGCGGCTTGAGGCCCAACTGCTGGGTTGCCCAGTTGTAGAGCTTGCGATCCTCCATCCGGACTTTGTCGCCGGCCTGCACCTTCTCGGCGCCGGTCTGATAGACCAGCTGCGCCATCTGGTGAAGTTTGTCGCTCGCGGCCTCGATCTCTTCGTCGGTCGGCTCTTCGGTGGCCGAGGAGAACACGCCGAACCATTCGCCGTTGGTGGTGAAAAGGTCGAGCTCGCGCGTGGTTGAGTTCCGGCCGATGATGTCGTCGACCACTCCATTCACCTGGCGGCGCTCGGTGCCTTGCTTCTGGATCCCGGTGACGGCCGGATCGATGACGATGCCGAGATTGTTGCCGCCGTCGGCCAGGTCAATCTCGCTCAGGTTGAGCATAGGCACGGCAATCGGCTCGGAATGCCGCGCGCCCTTGGGGCACGGGGGAATCGTCCACTCTCGGCCGGCGCCGACGCCCTTCCAGACCCGCGGCCCGACGTTGAAAATGTAGACGTTCGGAATTTCGACCAGGGACAGCGCAGCTTCTTGCGCGAAGATCTGGCGATTGCGTTTCTGCAGCGCCTGCACTCCGCCTTGCACGGGAACCAGCATGGTAAATTCTCCTTGGGTTAGTGAATCAGGGTTTTCCCCTGTTTGCGCGCGCGCGCGCGGCGTTGCTTCTCGATCGGCGCCGGCAGCGGGTCGAGGCCCAGGTGCACGCCGGCTTTGTCCGCGAGCTTCTCGATCGCGCGGAGATCGCCGAGGTTGTCGTCGTAAACCTTGTCGAATTGATCGTGGAAAGCCTTCTCTTCGCGCTCGATCATTTCCTGGTCGTAATTCCGCAGCTGCCAGGCCTGCACCGCTTTGCCGCGCTCGATGCAGTGCAGCAGTAGCCGCAGATTGTCGGATCCGAAATCGTCGAGCGAAAGGTAGATGGTCGTTTCGAGTGCCGGCTGCTCCATCATGTCGAGCATCTGCAGCTGGAAGGTGTGGGTGTGGCAATACTCGCCGTCGGCGGGCTTTGGCCCGAAGGCCTGTTCGTTCCAGTGGCCGTAGATCTCCCAGGGCAGCAGCACTTCGAGGATCCAGCGCTCGCCCAGGCGCGGGTATTTGTGCACTTCCATCTCAACGAACTGCCCGGTTTCCGGGTTTAAGATGTTCATCTTTCGGGTGCGATCGGGATTCCAGATCACGCGATATTTCGGCAGGCCGCTCTCGGTGACACCGAAATCGGCGCACACTCGCTCCACCCACTCGGGCACGGGATGCGGCTCGGGCCGCTCGATCGAAGCGTTGGCCAGGTCGCTCATTTTCCGGTGCCGGTGATCTCGGGATCCGCGGTCGCGTGCACGCGCTCGTACTCCTCGCGCGTCATAATCACCTGCATAATTTCTTCTTCGCGCAGGCACAGCAGCGGCTCCGCGTTTTTGTTGGCGACGCCGAAGAGCGGTAGATCGCTGCCGGCGTATTTGCCGAACATCACCACCGCGCCAACGCGAACCCGCAAGGGAATGAGAGTTCCGACCAGGTTATAGCGGCCCTGTCCGACGCCGACGACGACCCCGAAGGAAGCCGGATTCTTGCCCGTGTCCGGGAGAATGATTCCGTTGGCGCTGAGTTCGGCCTGGGCGATCCGCTTCACATTCACGCGATCGCCGAGCGGGACCGCGACCGCGTCGTCCTTGAGCGCGTTCTGCTGGACGTCGAGAACGGCTTCGGCTTTCGCCGCGGCGCTCTTGATGTCGAGGCCGGTCGAGCCTTCGCTGTTGCGCAGCGCGAATTCGGCGCGGTTGTCGTGGATGACGAGTTCAGCAGCCTTGGTAGCCACAGTTGTGCCCCTCCGGGTAAACGGTGATGACATCTTTTGCGGTCAACGGGCCGCACTTCCGACACCAGGGATCCGCTTCCGAGATCCTGCTGTGCGCTCGGCCAGCGGTCATGCAGTGCCCGCAGAAGTGTTGGCGGGGACACTCGCAGCTGACGCCGAATCGGGTTGAGGTTTCGGTTGGCACGGTGGTAAAGCGTAGCCGCGCGAGGCATCGTTCAAAAAGTTGATGGCGAGCGTGAGCCGGTTTTCTGCGACCGATCGGTTAAAGGCGGACTGCAGGCGCACAAACTTCGCGTGCGTCTCGCCTGCAATCCGCCTTTTGTTCCGATGGTTGCTCACTGCGGTTTAGGTGCCGGACGGCAAAGCGCAGCCGTCATAGTAGAGCCCGAACTTCGGCTGCTCCATGCAGACCTGGAAGCCGCCCCAGATGTACTCGATGATGGAGAAGTCGAGACCGCCATCATCGCCGTAAGTCTGGAATTCGGTCTGTCCGTTGCGGGTCAGCGGACCGACGGGCTGCAGTTCGCCGCGGAACCAGCGATCAATCGCCAGGGCGTCGATCACGCCAGGGGTGGCCAGCTTCGACACGAGTTTCTTGTAGCCGGACATGGTGGCCGCGGCCATTTTCTTCATCATGTCGATGTTGCGATCACCCTTGGCTTCGTTCCAGATGATCGTGGGGTTAGCCAGGTAGGCGTAGTTCGAGAGCGATTGCTGCTGGTCGTAGCCCATGTGCATGAGCAGGTCCAGCGCTTCGCCCTCGTCCTCCGGCAGCACGCGCCGCAGATAGACCAGGCCAAGATCGACCGCCGACGGGGAAATGGCGAAATTGTTCATCGCCAGGTGCGGGGTCTTCAGTTGGCCGGGAAAGCTGCCGCGCGGCAGGTTGTTCCAGCTGCCGGTGTTCGAGTCCAAGTGATTGGAACGCAGCGAGCCCAGCGACGAGTTGACAATGCCGGGCGAGCCGTCCACCGCGAGCACGTTGCCGACGGCGATGTTCGGCGGCAGGGCGCCTGTGACGTAGAGCGTCTTGGCGTTGACGTCGATATTGAGCGTCGTGATCGGGCCGAGCGAGGCCTGGCCCACCGCGGGCAGCACCTGGTAGACCTTGTTGCCCTGGAATTTGTTGGCGTTGTTCACTCCGATCGCGTTGCCCGTGATCGACGTGATGGTGTCGAGGATGCCGGCAGCGTTGAGATCGGAATTCAGCAGCGACTCGCAGAGGTTGCGGAACTGCGAGATCTGCTTTTCCAGGTTGCGCTTTTTGTAGTCAGCGACGGACTTCTTGGAGTTGTCCGTGGCCGCCATCGCGAGGTCGGTCATTTCGGTGCAAGCCAGGAAAAATGCGGCCTGCACTTGGGCGCGCGCCTGGGTGATGGCGGCGCCGCGGCCGGCGCTTCCGCCGTCCGGATCGACCTGGCGGGTGAGAGTGCCAGGCACGAGATCGAGCGTCCACCAGAGAACGCGCGAGCTCATGGTTTCTGTGGGGCGGTTGTCGATCTTGTCGAACAGCATCGAGTCGCGCTGCATTCCGTCCGTGACTTTGCGGATGAAGGCTTCGAGCTGCGAGGCGACGGTTTGCGCGTTGTTGCCGGCCGCAAAGCAGGCGATCCCGTTCAGGAAGATCTGGATCCAGAAGAGGAGCAGGAACTGAAAAATAGAAAACATCGAGGCTCACCTTTCGTAAGTGGGCTTCGCGGGTCGCCCCTTTTCGCGCGCGGGCGCCGGCTCGGGACTGGTGCCGTGTGTGGTGACCGTTGAGCAGTGCGCCGATCGGAGCCCAGCGCGAGCTCGCCGGAATCCATCCGGCAGGTCCACCTGTCGCGTCCCGTTTTTTGGGCTGAGTCCGGCTCTCAGTGACGCGAGAGGCAGCAAAATGTTTTCAGTAGCGGACGATGACTTTCGAGCCGTCGTTCAAGATATATTTCCCGTCGAGCTGCAGCCGGGTCGAGGTCTTCGCCCAATCAATCTCGTCTTTCGCCGGCCTGGCCGAAACGCTTTTCCAGCCATGGTTCTGCGCGGCGTTTCCGCGGTCCTGGCCACCGTCGCCGCCGGCGCTAGTTTTTCCGGGTTTCTTTTTGCCGCGGAACAGTCCACGTTCGCCGATCGCGGCGCGCACGGCGTCGGGTATCAGCGAGTCGTGTTTGCGGTTGATGGCGGCTAGCGCGCGTTTCAGGTCATTGGTGCGCACGTGGGCCGCGTACTTGTCGCAGAATCGGGTGTCTTTGATGGCCGCCTCCATGATCCGCTTGTGGACGTCATTCAGCAGATCCCGCCACTCGCCGGGGAATTCTTTCGCGAGTTTGTCGAGGTTCAGATCCAGCTTCTTGGCTTCGGCCTGTAGAGTTTTAACGACGCCCTTTCTCAAGTAGGGGTTGGCGTCCCGGTTCACGTCGGCGTAGCGCGTGTTCATCTCGCGCTCTTCGATCTTTTTTTCGCGATCGGTGAGCGCCTTGTTTTTCTCGTCGGGCTTTTCCTTCGGGGCCTTGTCGGCCGTCTCGTAACGCGAGTTGTAGTAGTCGGAAAGCGCTTTGGCCAGCTTGGCCGCTTCCGGGTTGTTCTGCAGGCCGGCCAGAAATTCGTGGATGCGATGGATGGGGCAGGCTTTCAGATCATCGACGATGATCTTCGCCATCAGGTGATCGTATTGCTCGGGGTGGTTATCCCCAACGTAGTCGAGCGCGTGACGGAAGGCGGCGAGCGAGGCGTCGGCGTTCTCTTTGAAACTGGTTTCGATCCAGCGCGCCGGGTTTTTCTCGAAGTCTTCGGCGTCGGCGTGGTAGGTGTCAAGTTCGTCGTGCATCTGCTCGATCCCCTCGAAGCCGCCGAGCTCTTCCACTTTCTGCGACAGCTGGAGCGCCTCATTGACTCCGCGAGGGAAGGACTTCATCAAGCGCTGGTTGGCAAAGTAGAGTTGCTTGGCTTCTTTGCCGAGCCCGGCTTCATTCGCCGCGTCGAAAAGTTTTTTCCATTTGCCGGGCACCTGGCGGCCGCCGCCAATATCGACTAGGGCTTCGGGATCAATCGTGGTGTCGTCCGCTGCGTCATCATCGCCCGCAGCTGCGTCGCTGTCCGCGACATCGTCTGCGCCGGCATCATCCGCGCCTGCGCCATCACTGGCGTCACCATCATCGCCGCCATCGCCGGCATCGCCGCCGTCGCCACCGCCCCCATCCACTCCGGCCAGGGCATCGACGCCGGCGGCGAAGAGTCCGAAAATCGGAAACAACCAGAAATTAAGCAGATACCGTAGCATTGGATCCTCCTAAAGGTGCCGCGAGCGCCGCGGCTGGTGCTGCTGCTGCTGCTGCTGGGGCTTTCTTCACCGGAGGCACTACGCCTGCGCCTGCGGCTGGCAGTGCAGGGGCGCCGGGGGCTCCGGGCAAAGCGGGAACTGGCGGCGGGGGAATGATCCCGAGCAGGTCCGGGGGGATTTGAATGCCTGAGGTCTGCGCCCGTTTCAGGTGTGCCGTCATGTGCAGCACCAGGTCCTCGACAACTTCGGGCGCCTCGGTCAGCAGATCCCAAACTTCCTGGCTTTCTAAAATTCGGCGGCAGGTCCGGGCGTGTTCGATGTCGTCATCGCCGACGCGGATCGGTACACTCGACTTCGGTTCCGGCGGTTCCTCGGGGACGGGCGGCGCCGGCGTTCCAGGATTCACCGCCTCGATCGCCTGCTGCGCCGCTTGCTGTTTTGCGGCCGTCTTCGCCTGGGCGCCTTCGACGTCGGGAATAGGGCCGTCTTCCTTTTTCATCAGTTCCCACTCGTTCAGTTGGCGATCGCGCGCCTGCTCGCCGGGCATGACCAGCTTGAGGCCGATCGCTTCTTTCAGGCCGACGCGGTTGTCAGGCTCGGCGAGGATCTGCGCGGAAATGCCGGCGGGGTTCGACTCGGCCGACTGGAAGATGCCGAACCAGCGATTCTGCTGGTCGGTGTGGGACTCGGGGAAATTCTGGTCGGTGATCGCGGTCGAGAGATAGCCGCCACTGCCGAGCACCCCCACATCGACCGAGACTGTCTTCGATCTTCCACCTTTTTCGGGGAGCGAAACTTGGATCTGTTTCTGTTCGCGTTTGGCTGCCAGGCGTGCCGCCTGCCAGCGAATGCCGGCGGCGAATTGCAGGTAGGGCACCCAAACGATCGCCATCACCCCGAGCGACATATCCTTCGCCTGCTGGTAGGCCTTCGCGGTCTTCTGGTCTTCCATGTTGCCGCCAAACATCGCCGGCTGGATGTTGGCCAGCTGCTGCGGGAGCGTCGCCTGCAGGTTCGCGATCCACTGCGGAAAGCTTGCGGGGACGTCGACGGTCTGCTCCTGGAAAATGTTCTCGGCAAGAGGCAGGCCATTGTCGATCTGCAGCGCCGCCCACTCCCCGAACCGCGAAAACTGCTCGGTGAGCGCGGCCAGGCTGGTCTGCTGCGTGTTGACCAGGGTGTGTGGGATGCACTTGTGGATCATTTCGCTGTACATGCCCATCGCGTCGTTGAATTCCATCTGGATCGGAATGAGCGCGTCGGACTTCGAGCCACGAGTGTTGCCGGTGCCGGGATTGGTGTGCATCACTTTGACCTGGGCGTCCGTCGCGATTGGCTTGGCGCCGGCGAACACGGTGCCGATATATTTCACCTGGCAGCCTTTCTCGAAAATGCCTTTGATCTTGCGCTTGTCTCCGCTCTCGGTCTTGTCTTCGCCGCCGATCCAGAAGGCTTGCTTGTCGGGGGAAAGGTGGCGGAAGGCCTGCGGCCGCAGCCACCAACGTGCCTCGGTGACCAGGTAGGCGAGCGTGTCCGAGGAAACTTGCGCGATACCCTCAGCCACCGCGATCCGCGACATGCGCGCGATCTCGTTGTTCGGGATCTGGCCCTTGGCGGAGTTCTCGATCTTCGACGCGAGCTTGGGGTTCTCGTGCTTGGCGGTGACGATGTCGAGCTCGCGCTCGACTTTCAGGTAAGGCCACTTGCGGAACGGCTCGACGATGGGGCACTTGGTTTCGAGCACGCCGTAGTAGTGCGTGATCTCGGAGCCGAGCGGCTCGCCGTCTTCGTCGACGCCGCATTTTTCCTCGTCGGTTTCGTAGTCGGTGACGGCGACGATGCGGCCGTCGGTCCACATCAGGGTCCCGACTTCCGACTGCGCGACTTTCGGCGGGTTGAATTTCTGGTACACATCGAGGTATTTGCCGGCTTCGCGCGCGGCCTTCACCGAGTCGCCGTTTTGCGGCTTGTCGGGTTCCATGCGCGAGGGCGCCGCGGTTTGCGAGAAGACGGCATTGAAGACGTCGTGGTAGGCGCGGTAGAGGTTGAACTCTTCCTCGAAAAACTCTTCGTAATTTTCATCCTCATCGCCGAGCGTCACGCCCGACGGGCCGACCTGGAAGGTGCCGGCGTCCGAGTTCCATTCCGGATGCTGCTGCCCGATCAGAAAATAGCGCCGCAGGGTGGTGCGAATGATCTCGATCATGCGCGCCCACTCGTCGCGCTGATCCATCGCGCCACACACGTCCCGCAGTTCTCCCAGGCGGGCTTCGGAGAGGTTCGAGAAGTCGTCGGCGTAAGGCTTGCCGTCGGTGGTCTCGTAGCTCTGTTCTTCTTCTTCCGCGGCGTCGCCGGCCGGCGACGCCTGGTCGAGTTCTTCGGTGATGTCCATTTAGCGGTGCAAATCTCCGCCCTTCATAAACCGCAATCCCAGCAGGCCACGGGCGCGAATATGAGGGTTCGAGGAGTGGGATTCGACTTCGGCTTCTTGCCGCTTCGATCGCTTGTTCCGCTTTGCCGCTCGCGTTTCCGCGCCCGGATGCCGGATGGCTTTCCTGATGAAGTTGGCCATAGCTACTCGCTCGGTTGAGAACTATCTGGCGCAGGTGACCCGGTTGGCTTCAGTTCAGAGAGAGAAGGTGAAGAAGCGCGGTCCTGCGCCAGAGCTTGTTGTTGTCCCTGCTTTCGCGCCCAGGCGCGGAGATCGGCCAGCTGCTGCCGATGTTCCGGTTTGAGCACGGAGCGGGACAAGGGAAATCAGTCGTGCTTCGGCCGCTTACGCTTGCGCTCGGGGAGGCCGCTTTCCGGCGTATCGGCGAATTCGTGCAGCTGCCGGTGGGTCATGCCGAGCAACGATCGGTTTCGCTTGTAGAGCTTCTCCGGATCGTGCTCGGCGATCGCCGTGGCGCGCCGCATCTTGATCGACAGCGCGGGCACGTCAGTTGAGGACACGCATCGTCAGGTTAACCAGCTTGGGGACAGCAGTGGAAGAGGTGGTTTGCACCATGACGATGTGAATCCGGGACGGACCGGCCAGATTCAACGAACCCACAGCAGAAGTGGGGGCAGAGCCGGTCGAAGCGCTGGCCGCTGGTCCCACGTTAGGAGCGACGAATGGAGTGGCGCAGGTATTGAGGGCGCACTCTGCGAGGTAGCCGTGAGCGGTTTGCAGTGAGCCGCCCGTAGCCCCAGCCGCCGCCACTGTGGTTGTGATGTCCTGGCAGAAATCGAACGAGGCGACGGTGCCAGTCGTCAGAGTGCCCAAGGCCATCGGGCCGCCGAGCTTTACGGGTAAGCCCGTGGTCACGTCCGAGCCTTGCGCATCCCACTCGAATTCAATCTGCACAATCGTGCTTGCGCCCTGGGTCGAGGAATACGCATAGCCACAGATCTCAACTGAGCGCCCCACGTAGTTCATAAAGCCCGCGGGCAGATCGAGGGTTCCGAGGATTTGCGGGACCGTCGAGGCTGCCGCAGTGGTGATGTTGAAAGGAGCGTAGGTGCGATTCACTCCAGGGGTTCCCGGCGAGGCGCCCGGCTGGTACTGGTAGACCGTGCGCGAAGCCGTGTTCCCTTCGAGGTAAGAGTTCGGGGCGGAACCATCCTGGCCGCCGGCAAACACCGGCAGCGGAGAGGTGACCACCGGATAAGCGGCCACAGTTGCGCCCGACCCGGTCTCGCCGTAGGTGGCGTTGCTGATGGCGCAGGCGAAAATTCCCGCCGGCAAGAGGATCGGACTTAAGGTGCAGACCCCGTTTCCTACTGGAAGGTTGCCGGTTACGCTGGGCTGGGTCCACAGTTTCACCTGGTACTCGTTCTGGGTTGCGCCAGACTCCAGTCCGATGTAGGGAATCCATCCGACGGCGCCGGTCGCTGGCGGAGGCGCAGTGAACACGATGGCTTTCGCCGAGGTGTCAGCGAACGAATAGTCCGAAGAGCACGGGCCTTCGTGGCCCATGATGTCCACCAGCGAATAGCAGAGGTGGATGGTGCCCCCGGTGTAGGAAGCAGATCCTGCAACCGTGGTGCTGGAGAACGCCGTGCCCGAAGCCAGCGCGGAGGGAGCCGAGAAGGCAGTGCCAAACGCCGGAGTGGGGTTCCAGTAGAGCGGCGGGCCTTGCTGGTCATCCTCGAAGGTGACGTTGGGGTAGGGCAGAATCGCCTGCAGCGCCGCTGTCTGGTTGGCGTAGCAGTTGGTGCAGGAAGTATTCAGCTGAGCTTTCCAGCCGGGAGCGAGCACCACTACGCCGCCGCCCCAGTTGACCGCATCGTTGGCGGCTTCGGCAGCTCCGGCTGTGCCGGAACTCACTGAGGCGCCAATCCCGTGCGTGAAGCTGAAGCTGGCGGTGACGCTGCAGGTCACCAGGATCGCGTCCTGGTTCATGCCCTGCGATTTGTAGCAGCCGGAAACTGCGGTCGGCGTCACCAGCTCCGGCGTGGTGTCATTGATGACGATGGGCACGCCAACCGCGAACGGAACGATGGAACGGCCGTCCTTCAGGACGATGTAGCCACCGCGCAGGGTGATCGTCGAAGAGCCGGTCGAAGCGTTGCCGCCATAGACCTGCGAATCGAGAGGGTTGCCGTAGTTGCTGTACTCGTTGGCCACAAACTTTCCGGCGACAAACGAGATCGCGGACGGGCCGGTCGAAGTGGCGATGGGAATCGATTGCGCCTTGGCTTGCGGCACCAGGAGAGGCAGCGGTAAAAGGCCACCATTGTGCCCTCCGATGAACAGATCCAGTGCGATGTACAACCAGAGAATCAAACGTAGCTTTTTCATGGTGCTGGTTTTCTCCTAGTGGGAAGTCGATCGAAATGGTGAAACGTCGGAAACTGTTGGTTACTCGCAGCTGCCGGCGCGGCCGTAGCTGCCGGCGATGTCATCGGCGTCCATATCGCCGCCGCCTTCGTTGCCGCTGCCGTCGTCGGCGGATTCCTCGCGGTCCTCGCCGTGGCCGAACTTCTCGTCCATGTGATCGCGGCCGTCTTCGTAGGTGGCGTAATCGCCGTGTTCCTTGCGGCCGTCGGGATGAGTGTGCACGGAGTGGTAGCCGCCGCCCTCGTCCTCGTGGAGCTCGTGGTGATGCAGGCCGTCGCCTTTCGACTTGCTGTCCTTGCCGGCCTTGTCATCACCGCTGTCCACGGCGCGATCGGCGCCGTGGAAAAACGGTTTACGTTCGCTTGTCAGCATGGTTGTGTGCTGCCTCGTTTCTTCGGAGTGTTGAGCGGGGACGCGCTGCTACTGCTTCGGGGCTTCGCTGCCTGAGGCGCTTTGGCCTTCCGTAGCAGTTGCGCCAGGGAATGCCGCCGGCTTCGTCATAGCGGCCGCGATCGTATCCGACTGCAGCTTCGCGATGATCTTGCCCTGCTTGTCGATCTGGTTGTTGGCGTCGGCCAGCTTGAACTCGGCGAGTTCCGCGCGGGCGCGCTGCCGGTTCGACTGATCGCTCTGCTTGAGCGCCTCAGCCGTGGCTTCGCCCAGGTTGCGGCGCAGGCGATCCACCAGCTCGTCATTATCACCGACGAATTCTGACCATTCGCCGTGGCCGCGTTGGGCGGCGACGTCGGCCGGCGACTGGATCGCTTTCTTCTTTTTGAATTCGTCCGAGAAAAGGTGCGAGACGTGGACCACGTCGTGCTCGGTGAAAACCTGCGGGATGCGGCCGACAGGATAGACGAAGTTTCCGTCCTTGTCCTTGTCGAGTCCGCTTTCGCGGGCCGGGTCAATGACGGCCAGGGTGAGCAGCGGCTCGCCGTGTGATCCCAGGTGGGACACTTCGCCGAAGCGATGTGCCAGGACCAGAGCGGGAAGCACGCGGCCGAAGGCTTTGAACAGCACCACATCGGGAATGACGACGGGCGCCGGCTTAGTCTGCGTTGGAACTGGAGTGCTAGTTGCCATTGGAATTTTTCTCCTTGGATTGAGTTGCTAATTCGAGCGCGCTGGCCAGGGCGTCGGTCTTTTTCTGGGGCGTGTTCGTCTCGCGGCGCGCCATATTGAAAAACTGCCGGAACGGTACGCGCTGACGCGGCCGCGCACGCCCTGAACTCCGGCCGGCTTTTTGACCGGCCGCAGGCTCTACCATTGAGCTACTCGCCAGGGGCACCGGCGAGGCAGGAGTCGAACCTGCAACACTTTTTCCCTCTTCCGCCATTCTCACCACAGGGAAGAGCAGCCCGCGATAGACGCGCATCTCCTGGTAAGCGCCATCGCGATCGTTCTTGACTTCCTCGACCAGCTGCTCAAAGACCGCGCGCTGGCGCTCGAAGGCGAACCACCCGACGCCCAGGATGGCGACGAGCAGCCCCGCAAGAAACCAGATCACTGCCGTCATCGCCGTCCGCGCCTGACGCGGCCACTAGTCAGGATCGAACGCCGCTTGCGTTTCCGCGATCGCTGGTGCTCGTCTTTGAAAACTGCGTGCTGCATGAAAATCTCTTGCCGAAGTTCCCGCATATCGTCGGCCGTCATCACCCGCGCCCCGGCTTTCACTGCTTCCGCCAGGTTCTCCGCCGGGATGGTGCCGAGCTCGCCTGTCGGCGACATCACGCGAACGTTACTCACGCGCCTCGCCGAGCCCCAGCCGCTAGCAGCAAACTGTCGTCAACGGTTATGGTGTGCTTCTCGACCAGGCCGAGAATGTATTCCGGGGTTCGCCCGGTGAGCCGCGCGGTTTCATCGACCAGGGCGCGGATGGCGGCGACGGCATCCATGCCGCGGGCGTCCTGCCGGCATTCGACGCGCGCGGTGTGTCCGCGCTGCAGGTCGAAATCGACGATGATGGTAAAGGTGGCTTTCATCGCCCTCCAACCTGCTCAGCCACGGATTTGTCTGAGTTGTTTGCCAGGGTGAGTGTCACTGTGCCCGTGTTGCACTCGCCGATAAACTCTTCGATCGCCGATGTAAGAAAGCTCAGCACCGCGAATTTGTCGGTTCGCCAGGTGTAAACGGCGAAGGTCGCCGGGTTCATATCATCGCCCTCTCTTTACGGCTTTACGGCCGCCAAACTTCGCGAACCAGTCTTCGCCTGGCTTGGCCGGCTCGACCCGCGCCGCGAAGCGCTGCCGCACCTGGTGGAATTTCTCTTCGAGCGAGACCTCGTCGGGTTTGGCGACGCTGCCGATCATCCACTGCAGGCCCATGCCGGCGGAGTCGACAGGATCGTCGCCGGTGGTGGCTTCGTTCCAGTCCATTTTCGCCATCTGCTCGGGGTCGTTTTCGTCGCGGATCATTTCGGGGATGGCGGCGATCAGTTTCGGGCAGGCGTCCGAGATCAGCCAGGTGCCGGCTTCGATGACCTGCGACATCAGCCGGGCGCGAATCAGCCGCACGCCGGGCGAGGAATCGCAGGGGTGAGGCTTGGGGATGCGTGGGCCGAGCGCCGCAGCCACTAGATCGGAGATCGACTTCGGCTGCCGCTTGCTGGCCCGCGGCGAAAGTTTGCCGGCATCCCAGGAGAACACGAAGTTTTTCAGCTGGGCGAATTTGAAATCCTGGGCCTCGGCGGCCGTCAGTTGCCGCCCGACTTCCGCTTCGCCAACTCCGCGGCCCCAGATCTCGCGATAGGTAATTACGCAATTTCTTTCGTCCTTGGCGTGCCAGTGGAAAGTATGTGGGTGATCGAAGCCCCAGTCGCCCGAAAGCGTGCGCGCGTGCCAGGGCTGGATCTTGGCCATCGCCTCGGCGTGGGGAATGACGTGACAAGGGACAATCGTCGAATCGGCGTTGAACCGCGGGAAATATTGCCCGGTGTAGATGTCCCAGTTGCCGTAGGCGACGCGGCCAGCCATCTCTGGGGGCAACGTCTTGAGGCTTTTGCTGTAGCCAGGCGCGAGTTTGGTGTTGTCCGTGGTCTTGGCGTGCACCCGAACGAACTGGTCCGCGATCGGCCGCATCTCCGCGGGGAATTCTTTTTTGATCCAGTACTTCTTGACCCAGGCGTGCCCTTTGCCGCCGGGGTTGGTCGCGGCGCCGAATTTCGGCCGCGCAATTCCTGGCCAGCGGAGGCGCCAGCGCAGATCGTTGAAAACCGACAGCGGGTTTTTGGTGAGCTCATCGACCGCGATGGCCGCGAATTCGGCCGAGGAATACTCGTCGGGCTTGGCCAGGTTACGAATGCAAAGATGGCCGCCGCCGTACTCATCGCGGAGAACGAAGTCGAGGGCGGGATCACTGCGAAAGGTGCCGAGCCCGCGGGGAAACTCGGCGCGCATTCGGGAGACCTGGCGGTCCTGGAGCGTCTTGAAGGTTTCGCAGAAGATGCCAACGCGAACCCCGCGCAGGCCGAGTTTCTGGTAGCAGGCGACCAGGAAGAGAACCAGCCACCAGCGCAGGATGTAGCTTTTGCCGGCGCCGCCTTCGCCTTCGTAGAGAACGAAATCATAATTGGTGATCTGCCGAAGAAATTCCCATTGCGGTTCAATTGGGCTTACCAGCCGCGAGAGGCTCACCGGGGGCAATAAGCTCGGGGAGGTCGCCAAAGTCTAACTCTCTCGCCGACTCTCGCGTGTCGCCCATGAAAACGCCCTGTGCCGGCTTGCCATCGCGTCGGTCGGTCAGATATTTGCGCGCCTCAAAGCTCACCCGCTGGTCGCGCGCCGCCAGGTGCACCCACCAGGCGCAAACTTCGCAGCGGCAGATGGCATGATCGGCGCGGGTGCGGCAGTGCGCGCATTCGATCGTGATTCCAGCCCCGCCTTCCTTGTCGCTTTTGAGGTGTTGGCATTCACACTTCTTGCCGCGGCAGGTTTCGCACTCGCAGGTCCGGATGTGGACCGGCGGCCCGTCCATCGCGAGCACGGTGGTCGCGATGCCTTTGTCGGCGCGCAGCGGGATCTGCGGTTTCGGCGGCCGGCCGACCTTGTTGCCGCTGGCCGCGGCTTGTCTCCTGCGATCGCCGCCTCGTCCCTGGGGCATTAGGTTCCAAACGTTTCGCGCAAATTCAGGCGATACACCTTGAGCTTGAGGCGCGACTCCTCGCCGTCGATGCGCTCGAAGAGATGGCGCTCGGCGAAGGCGCAGGTCTCCGGGTGCCGGCAGAGGAAGTAGAGCTCGCCGGCGTCACGCCGCCAGGCTTCACCAGCTGCTGCTTCCACTAGGCGCGAGATCGCGGCCGCGCGCTCGCGATCGGTGAGGCCTGATCGGAAGATCAGGTTCTCCAGCATGAGCGGCTGCTGCACCGGAAGATAAGCAATCGCCCCGTCGCGATCGGGCTTCATGGCGGCCAGCAAAAACGTCGATTGATGCTCGAAAACATCGCGATCAAGTAGATCTCCGTCGGGCGTCGAGAGCGAAAAGAAGATCGCCCGGTCCTGCTCTTCGGGCGCGATTCTGACGAAGACCCGTTCCATTAGACTGCGGTGACCGTGACCGGGTTTGAGGGCGCCGTCACGCAAAGGATTCGGACAAAACGCGCGCGCAGGATAAGTTCGACGCGCGCCACCCCGCTGGCGTTCATATTGGCCGAGGCCACCGTGCCGGGAGAGGCGCCGCCGAAGGAGATTGAGTCGTATTCGCCCGCGGCGTCGACGTCGGCGTCCTGGATCTGGAACACGCCAGCGCCGATCCCGAGCGGGCAGGAGAAACGAAAGGCCACCGGACCCAGTTGTCCGTCGGGCGTTGCCGGCATCAACCCGGCCGCGATCGAGGCTTGGCCGGCGGCGGGCGTCTCGGCACTAAAGAAAGTGACCGGCACGACCTGGTCGTCGCGGACCGCCTGCAGGGGAGAGTTGGTAGTGGCTTGGCTTCCGTAGAGTGGCATAGGGTTCTCGCTGATTAAATGATGCGTTCGATCGACGCCGACATTTTGGCCGTGGTGGTTCCGCCGCCCACCCACTTGACCACAATGTTTGCAGCGGCGTTGTTGATGTCGAAGGTGTGGCAGGCGTCGTACTCACTCGCCGCACTCGTGGTGAAAGTCAGCGCCGGCGCCGCGGTGCCGGACTGGAAGAGCGGCTCCGCGATGTTCGATTGCGCGTTGCCATTCGAGTCCGTCCAGCTGAGGGTCCAGCCGATGACACCTGAGGTTGCGGCCGAGACGGAGACGGAAACACAGGCGCGATAGGTGCCCACCACAGGGGGCGGCGTCACAGTGAGAACGTTCGCGTCAGCGCTCGTCGTCTCGCTTTTCTGGGAAGTCGAGCCGAGATTGAGCGGCGCTGTGTATGCGCAGGTCGTCGGGATCACCGTCCCCATCCAGCCCGCGGGCGCGATCTTGCAGAAGTTGGTCAGCGTCAGCCCGGTCCCGCTGTAAGTCTCTTGCGTTTGCGCCGATCGCACGTCGACGTTGGTGAGGGTGACGTTCGAGATCAACCAATTACACTTTCGCGTGCCAGCGCCGCAGGCCGTGGCGCCGGAGTTGTTAATCACCTGGATCCCGGTGAAGGTTGCGAGCGTCTGTGAGGCGTCAACATAGTCGACGACGTCATGGATGGTGATGTCCTGCATCACGTCGGTGTCGACCGCCACCGAGCCGCCCAGCTGGAATTTCAGCGTATAGCCGCTCGACGCCGTGCGAATATCGTGGATCGTGCCGTTGCCCATCAATGCACTACCCAGGAAAAGAGAGACGCAGCCGCTACCCGAGCCGCGGGGCGAACCATCCATTACCACGCCGGTTAAGCTGCAGTCGACGTCGTGCAGGTTGAAATGTGTTCCCTGTGGAGTTGTGCCTTCCGCCTCGAAGTTGCGAATCGTGCCCGAGAAGTCCCAGTCGGCGATGGTCCCGAGTGGCTGGAACCCGCCGAGTGATCCGCCGGTCGACGAGAGGCTGAGCGGAACGTAGAAGGTGTAGAGGTTGCTCGATAGAGTGGCTGTAGCGTTGGCATTCAGCGTCACCGTGGCCCCGCTGACGCTGGAAACCGTTCCGAGGTAGGTGCTTCCGCCGCACGATCCGCTCGCATTGGCGCAGTAGTACATTTGCGCTCCCGCGAGGTTTGCATTCGTCCAGAAGTTGGAGTTCGGAGTTCCGGAAAGCGTCACCGAAGTGCTGGACGTCGAAGAACTGGTGATCGTTCCCGGCCCCTGGTTGCCGATCTGCGCGGTTGGGATGTAGGTGGAGTTGCCGGCGTCGTCGTTGGTGGTGCCATCGCAGAGCGGCCCGACGGTGCACACCTGGTCGTTCTTCATCACGATATTTTTGAATGTCCAGCCGGAGTTGAATCCGGTTCCGCCGGTCGACGGCGCATTGAGGCAGTAGGTGCCGGTGTTCGCCGGGGTCGGGCTCTCGTTGCACTCGTAAATGAAGATCGTGTCGGCGACGTTGTCGAAGGTCTGCACCGAGTTCGCGTCCACGTTCAGCGCTGCCGAGGCGCTCTGTTGCAGGATGAGGTTCGACAGCCGAGTGTAGGAAGCGTTGGGGATGTAGAGGCAGTAAACTCCGCACTGCTGCATCGTCGCAGTTCCCAGGCCGATAAAACGGAAGCCGGTGGCGCCGGTAACTTCGAGGTTGGTGTGGCCGACGCCGGTGGTGGTGGGCCCGATCGAGGTGCCCTGCGAGGCGAACAGATCGCCGGTGAACGTGCAGTTGTTGCACACGATCGTGTTGTTGGTGCCGCCAACGATGAAGGGAAAGATGGTGTGGGGCGCGCCGATGTCGTAGGCGCCAGAGACAAAGGTTCCGGCGGAGTTGTAGGAGCCGATCGTTCCCGCGTTCGGCCCGGTGCCGCTGCAGATGGCCGCCGGCGAAGCGTTCAGGTGAAGCTGGGTCGTGCTCACCACAGTGAACGCGCCGAAGTCCACCAAGCCGCAAACCAGGTGGCCGCCGACCAAGGCTGAGGTCCAATTCGTCCCCGAGCCGGTGACGGTCTGGTTGCCCGTTCCATTCATGGCGGTGATGGTGCCTGCGTTGTAGACGGGCTGCGACTCGTCGATGGTCGTGCCATTGAAGACCAGAACGTTATTCGAACCGGAGAGCGTGAGGGTTTTGCTCGGCTGGATCTGCAGCGTGAGCGCCGGGAAGACGTACATCTGCCCGCTGGTCGAGATCGTCTCAGTCCCGACGACTTGTGTCCCACTGAAATTCCCCAGCTGCACCGGCGCGCCGTTGGCGTTCGCGGAGCAGGCGATCGCCTTGGCGATGATGTCGGCGCCGCCGCAGGTCGCGCCGTCGAGGCCGGCATAGAGTGTCGCGGTGTAAAAGTTGTTCTGGTTATTCTGCTGCGCTGGCAGCGGGGAAGGTGTGACGGTGAGCAGCACGGCGCCCAGGATCGAGAGCGCGAGGCAGGTGGCGACGAGGCGTCGGAGTGTCATGGGATCAGTGATTCAGATCGTGGCAGCGGCACTTCCCGGAGCAGCTGCGGTGCACGCCGTGCAAACAGAAGTCGCAGGTGAAACGAGCTAAGGATCGCGGAGTCACACGTCGCACCCGCAGCGAATACTTGCGCCGCAGCCTGGTCATGAATTCGTCGGGGTTCACGATGACCGGGGTCTCTAGGTTTTGCGTGAGAGCATCCATTTAAGTAGAAGGGAAGATCGTGTCGCCGATTCGCTGCAGGTGCGCGCGCATCTCCGCGAATTTCGCGTTCAGTAGTGCGCCCAGCGGATCGCGCTCCGCCAGGCGGAAGTGATCGAGCCAGAAGCCGGCGGCGCCGACGGCGTAGACCGGGACATTTTCATCCGAGAAGATCGGCCGAGGTCTTTTCATCGTGCCACCACCAGGAGATCGCCGCGCCGGCGTAGCAGGGAATGCATTCGCCGGCGATCGGCCAGGACCGACTCGACGCACTCACGGGCGAAGACCGACTCCGGGCTGCGGCCGCTCTCCGCGCCTTCCATTTCGACATCGGCCGCGGCGTCGACCAGCTCGCGGTACATCGCCGGCGAGAGATGGATCTCGATCTTCACGCGGCTGCGGCCTTTCTGTTGAGAGCAAAAAGGGTTAAGTTCTTCCGGATCATAAAGTTGTTTGGTTTCGCCCCAGAAAATCAAAGAAACCAAAGAAATCAAAGCCCTGCAGCCCACGGCGGCGACGCGAGAAACGATCCGAAACCCTTGCTGCAAAAGGCTTTCGCGAAAAGACGGCCTGCGCGCGCCCGCGTTTGGTTTCCGCGGGAAATCAAAGGGAAATCAAAGAAACCAAAAAAGGCCTGGAAATCGCTGCTTTTTTGCTCGCTAAGTTGTTGATGTTTCATTTCGTTCGATATGAAA
>Ga0209415_10002940_pt1 | contig 31857 bp, 28 predicted proteins | sample PeaSoiSIISIP2007_FD_187696 | JGI IMG/M metagenome (GOLD analysis project Ga0209415, IMG submission 187696) | Peat soil microbial communities from Weissenstadt, Germany - SII-SIP-2007 (SPAdes) (version 2) | ecosystem: Environmental > Terrestrial > Soil > Wetlands > Peat | place: Germany... | reverse complement strand
GAGGCGGAGCTGCAGGTCGTGCCGCTGTCCCTGGCGCGCAAGTTCGGCCTCGACGACGCCTGGATCAAGCGGATGGAGGTGCACAGCCCGGCGCGGCGGCAGGCGCTCGGGATCGGTCGCCTCGTCGCGGGCACGCCGGCCGCAGCCCTGCTGCAGACGGGCGACCTGCTGCTCGCGATCGACGGCACGCTCGTCAACCGCTTTCGCGAGGTCGAGCGCGCCGTGCAGAAGCCGTCGGTCCGGCTGACCGTCTGGCGCAACGGCGCGGAGCTCAACCTCGATGTCGCCACCGCCGCGCTTGCCGGCCACGACATCGACCGGATCGTCCTGTGGGCGGGCGCGACGCTGCAGGCGCCGCACCGGGCGCTGGCGGCGCAGCGCGGGGTCGCACCGACTGGAGTGTTCGTGGCCTTTTTCCTCTATGGCTCGCCGGCCACCCGCTACGGACTGTGGGCGGGCCGGCGAATCATTGAGGTCGACGGCAGGCCGACGCCGGACCTCGACGCCTTCCTCGCGGCGGTCAGCGGCAAGGCCGATCGCGCCTCGCTGCGCCTCAAGACCGCGACGTGGAACAATTCGGTCGAGGTGAGCACGCTCAAGCTCGACCAGCACTACTGGCCGGCCTACGAGCTCAAGCGCGGGCCGTCCGGCTGGGAGCGGCACTCGCTCGAGTGATGCGCGATTCAGGCGCGGTCGCGCCTATCGCACGCAGGCTCGCCCGCCAGCCTGGCGCCGACGTTGGGAGCACGCGCGGTCGGGGTCCCATCCGAGGCCCGCCGGCTCCCGGGATCCGCCGACCGTGCGGCAGCGTGACGCGCTTGCTTGCCGAGCGCCGCTGCTTTGCTTAAGTTGGGTGTTTTAAGCTGCCGGCGAGCGCCGTGATACTCGACCCGTCGACGCAAATCGAGCTGTTCGCCGCCGGCGGATCGGACGTCGACCAGATCGGCACGGCGCCGCTGCCGGCGGACCTCGCCGGCGCGCCCGCACGGCTGCCGCCGGGACTGAGGCTCGGAACGTCGAGCTGGGCATTTCCCGGCTGGGCGGGCGTCGTCTATGCGCACCGCGCCGGCGAGCAGCTGCTCGCCCGCGCCGGGCTCGGGGCCTATGCACGCCACGCGCTGCTCGGGGCGGTCGGCCTCGATCGCACGTTCTACGCGCCGCTGTCGGCCGAGGAGTTCCGCCGCTATGCGCGGATGGTGCCGACCGACTTTCGCTTTGTCGTCAAGGCGCACGCCGCGCTGACGACGCCCATCGACCGCCAGGCCCGCAACGTTGCGGTGACCCCGGACGTCGACCGCTTTCTCGACGTCGGCTACGCAATCGAGCGGATCGTGACGCCGGTGGCCGACGGCCTCGGCGAGCGCCTCGGCGCGCTGCTCTTCCAGTTCCCGCCGCTCGGGCTTCCGTACGCCCGCGAACCGCAGCTGTTCGTTGCGGCATTGGGTGCGTTCCTGGAGGCCCTGCCGCGGGGTCCGCAGTACGCCGTCGAGATCCGCAACAGGGAGCTGCTGGGACCGGAGTATAGCGATGCGCTCGCGCGCAGCGGCGCCACGCACTGCTTCAACGTGCATCCGCGCATGCCATCGGTGCTCGAGCAGGCGGAGGTGCTCGGCGAGAACGCGTGGCTGTCCGGTGCCGTGGTGATCCGCTGGCTGCTGCACCCCGGCCAGGATTACGAGGCCGCGCGCGAGCGCTACTTTCCCTTTGACCGGATCGTCGACCCGGACCCGGGCAACCGAGCCGCGGTCGCGGCGGTCCTCGACAAGATTCTCGGGCGGGGAAATGAGGCACTGGTCATCGCCAACAACAAGGCCGAGGGCTGCGCGCCGCTGACGCTGTTCGGGCTCGTCCGCGAACTCGAGCGGCGGGCGCAGCCGCCGCCAGCGTGACGACCCTGGACGCCGAGATCGGCCGCGCGGTCAGCGCCCTCAAGGCCGGCGAGCTGGTCGCATTCCCCACCGAGACCGTCTACGGGCTCGGCGCCGATGCGCGCAACGCCGACGCCGTCCGCCGCATCTACACGCTCAAGGGCCGCCCGCCCGGTCATCCGCTGATCGTGCACCTTGCATCGGGCGCGGAGCTCGGCGCCTGGGCGCGCAGCGTCCCGCAGGCCGCCCGGCGCCTTGCGGAGCGCTTCTGGCCGGGGCCCCTGACGCTGATCCTGCCGCGCGCCGCCGGCGTGCTCGACGAGCTCACCGGCGGCCAACCGACGATTGCGCTCAGGGTGCCGTCGCACCCGCTCGCGCACCGGCTGCTTGCGGCCTTTGGCGACGGCATCGCTGCGCCGTCCGCCAATCGGTATGGAAGGGTGAGCCCGACCACCGCGGCGCACGTCCGCGAGGAATTCGGCGCGGCGCTCCCGATCGTCCTCGACGGCGGCGCCTCAAGCGTCGGCCTCGAGTCGACGATCGTCAGCTGCCTCGATGAGCTGCTGCTGCTGCGGCCCGGCGGCATCACGGTGCCCGAGCTCGAGGCGCTCGTGGGCCCGGTGCGCCGCGCGGACCGCGGCGAGGGGCCGCGAGCGCCCGGGAGTCCCGCTGCGCACTACGCGCCAGGAACGCCGCTCGTGCTCGCGGCTGGCGCCGCCTTCGCCGCGGCGGCGCTCGCGCCGGCGGCCGCCGTACTCGCCCAGGGGCCGGCCCGCGCGGGCTTCAGCGGGCGCCTGTGGATCGACGCCGGCCGCAATGCCGTGCAGTATGGCCATGACCTTTATTCGAACCTGCGGCGCCTCGATCACAGCGGCGCAGGCACGATCGTGGTGGAGAGTCCGCCGGAGGGTCCGGCGTGGGAAGCGATCCGCGACCGACTGACGCGTGCAGCCGCCGCTTGCGGCGCCGAAGAAATCGCATAGAATCCGCGCGCGTCACCCAAGGAACGCCGACATGCCCAAGGCCCAGCCCGCGCCGCTTCCCTTCGAGAGCCCCGAGGCCGGGCGGATGCATGCGCCATATAGCGGAGCGGACCTCGAGGCCCTGGTCGCGCGCTACGGCTCGCCACTGCTGATCGTCGACTGCGACCGGATTCGCGCGCAATTCAGGCGGCTCGCGGCGGCGTTGCCGGGCGTTGATCTGCATTACGCGCTCAAGCCGCTGCCCGAAACAGCGGTCGTCGCGGCGCTCAAGGCCGAGGGCGCGTTCTTCGATCTGGCGAGCAGCGGCGAGGTGGATCTGGTGCGCGCCGCGGGCGTCGCTCCCGGGCGCTGCATCCACACGCACCCGATCAAGCGCGACAGCGATATCCGCGATGCGTTGCGCTTTGGCGTGCGGACGTTCGTCGCCGACAATGTCGACGAGCTCGGCAAGTTCATCCGCCACCGCAAGCGTGTCGAGGTGCTGCTCCGGGTCGCGTTCCGGGCACCGGACGCCATCTGCGACCTGTCGCGGAAGTTCGGCTGCGACGCGGAGGCAGTGCCGGAGCTGCTGCAGGTCGCGACGCGTCTCGGCGTGCGGGTCGCGGGCCTCTCGTTCCACGTGGGCTCGCAGGTGGCGAGCCCCGCGATGCACGTCCGGGCGATCGAGGCGTGCGGACAGCTGGTGCGAGAAGCACGGGCGGCGGGGTCAGCGTCCCTCGAGATCGTCGATATCGGCGGAGGCTTCCCAGTCGAGTACCGCGAGCCGGTGATGCCGATCGAGGCTTTCTGTGAGCCAATTCGGCAGGCGCTTGCGGCGCTGCCGCCGGGCCTGCGAATAATCGCCGAACCGGGCCGCTTCATCGCCGCCCCGGCGGGTACGTGCGTCACGACCATCATCGGCCGCGCGCGCCGCGATGGCCGACCGTGGTACTACCTCGACGACGGGATTTACGGATCATTCAGCGGCCAGCTGTTCGATCACACGAGCTACCGGATCGAGAGCCTGCGCGAGGGGGGCGCGCGGCAGCCGAGCGTGCTGGCCGGCCCGACCTGCGATGGCATCGATGTCGTGGCGGAGGACCTGTTGCTGCCGACGCTCGAGATCGGCGATCTGATCGTCGGGCACAGCATGGGCGCGTATGGCTCCGCCTCCGCCACCGACTTCAACTTCATCCGCCGCGCGCGGGTGCTGCCGATCAACGCAGAGCCGGCGAACGCGACGGTCGTCACACTCACGCCCCGCTGACCCGTACCTGGGATTCTTGTCTTTTCGGAATCCTTGAGGAAGACTGCAGGACATGTCCGATTCCAGCCGCACCTCCCCGGGCCTGCCGCCGCCGCACCTGACGCGGCGCACAGCGTTTCGGGCGCTCGCCTGCGGCGGCGCCGGGGTTGCGCTGTGGCTCGGGTCGGCGGGCCGCGCCGCTGCGAGCCCGCCCGGACCGCGCCGGGTCACGTTCCATAACACCCACACCCTCGAGTCGCTGTCGGTCGAATACTGCCGCGATGGCGCGTACTGCGATCCGGCGCTCGCCGCCGTCAACCAGGTGCTTCGCGATCACCGCAGCGGTGAGGTGCACGCGATCGACCCAGGACTGCTCGATCTGCTGTCGGATCTGGCGATCCGCTGCGAGAAGGATCCCGAGTTCGAGGTGATCTCAGGCTACCGCTCGCCCGAGACCAATGCCGCCATGCACGCCCGCTCGACCGGCGTCGCCGCGCACAGCCTGCACATGGAAGGGCGGGCGATCGACATTCGGCTCGTCGGCTGCGAGCTTGGCGCCGTCCGCGATGCGGGGCTTGCGCTCGGCCGCGGCGGGGTCGGCTACTATCAGGCGTCGCAGTTCGTCCACCTCGACACGGGCCGGGTCCGCCGCTGGGTCGGCTGACCGAGCCTGCGGCGCCCTTCGACATCCACTGACGCTCAAGACCCGATGCGGTTCAGGATCGCCGTGGTGATGGCGTTGCTCGGCGCAGGTCTCATTGCCGGCTGCGGCGGAGACGGCGCGACCCCGACTGCGCCCGCGACGCCCGGCGCACGCCTGTACGTCGCCAATTGCATCGCCTGCCACCAGCCCAACGGCGAGGGCGTCGCGGGCCTGCAGCCACCGCTCGCCGGCACGCCCGTCACGATCGGCGATGCGCCGGATCTCCTCGGCTGGGTGATGTTCGGCCAGCGGCCCGCCGCACTCCCCAAGGGTCTGTACGGCGGGGTGATGCCGCAGTTCAGCTACCTGAGCGATGCGGACCTGGCGGCACTCCTGACGCACGTGCGCTCGAGCTTTGGCAACCACGCCCCGTCGGTGACGCCGCCGATGGTGGCCGAGGCGCGCGCGGCGCATCGCGGCGGCTGAGCGCGGCTTGCGGATCGAGGTCCTGGACTTCGTGACGGGCGCCGCGCAGGCGACCGGCAGCGCCGTCGTCATCGACGTATTCCGCGCCTTCACGACTGCTTGCTACGCGGCGGCCGGTGGCGCGCGCGTGATTCCGGTCGCCGAGATTGACACCGCCCTGGCGCTCAGGGCCCGGCATCCTGACTGGCTGCTCGCCGGCGAGCGCTACGGCCGGGACCTGCCGGGGTTTGATTTCGGCAATTCCCCGGCACGGATCGAAGCGGCCTCGCTCAGGGGGCGCACGCTCGTCCACACGACCCACGCGGGCACGCAGGGCCTGACGCACGCGCATCGCGCGCAGCACGTACTGACCGGCAGCCTCGTCAACGCCGGTGCCATTGCGCGCTACCTCGCCGCCTGCGCCCCGGAGACAGTATCGCTCGTGCGCATGGGCCACCAGGGCCGCGCGCGCTCACTCGAGGACGACGTCTGCGCTGAGCTGATCGCCGCGCGCCTTGCCGGCACCGACTACGAGACGGCCGGAATCGCGGACCGGCTGCGAGGCGCGCCCGCGGCGGCGCAGTTCTTCGACCCGGCGGCGACCTGGGCGCCGGAACGCGACTTCGAGCTGTGCCTCGCGATCGACCGTTTCGATTTCGTTCTCAAACTCGCGCCGCCGGATGCCGAGGGCCTGCGTGCGCTGGAGCGGATCTCGGCCTGACGGGACCGGGCGGTCCCAGGGAGTTGTGCGTGCCTCAGATCGGCCAGACCATCATCCTGCTGTCCCTGTCCAATGTGTTCATGACCTTCGCTTGGTATGCGCATCTTAAGGAGCTGAGCCATCGGCCGTGGTGGATCGCGGCCCTGGTCTCTTGGGGGATTGCGCTCTTTGAATACCTGCTGCAGGTCCCCGGCAATCGGATCGGGTACACCGTGATGACTGTGCCGCAGCTCAAGATTCTTCAGGAGGTCATCACGCTGGCCGTGTTCGTCCCGTTCGCGCTCCTGTACCTTAAGCAGGGGCTCAAGCTCGATTACCTGTGGGCAGCGTGTTGCATCGTCGGCGCGGTGTTCTTCATGTTTCGGAGCCACGGATGAACGCCCTGTCGGACACGGTCATTCACCGCCGGGTCGCGGCCTTGCGTGCGGGAAATGAGCCGACGTACATCGCGCGCCTTGCGTCCGGCTGGGTTGTGCTGGGTGATCCACAAGTCATCCCGGGCTACTCCCTGCTGCTTCCGGACCCCGTCGTCCCGCAGCTCAATTCCCTCGATGCGCCCGGCCGCACGGCGTTTCTAGCGGATATGGCCCGAGTGGGCGACGTGCTGCTCGCGGCCACGGCCACGACCCGGATCAACTACGCGATCTTCGGCAACCTCGAACCCGCCCTGCACGCGCACATCTTCCCGCGCCGGCACGATGAGCCCACGGCGCTCGCGACGGCCCAGCCGTGGGCTTACGACTGGAGTCGCGCGCCGCGCTTCGCGCCCGATGTCCACGCGGCGCTCCTCGAGCGCCTGCGCAGCGCGTTCGCAGAGCCGGCCTGAGGCGCGCCGCCCCAGGTTGCGTCGCGGATCAGCGCGGCAGGCGGTCAGTCGCCAGCCGGGACGCGATCTGGCGTCTCCCGGCCGGCAATCCCGTCGCCGAGCCGGCGCAGCAGCGCCGGCAGCGAGTCGAACGGCGCCTCGCAGATCGAGCCCCGGCACAGGTACGCGAGCGGGCCCGTGCCCGAACTCTTCGTCGCAAGAGCCGGCGGCAGATCCTCCGCCGCATCCGGAATTGCAAACACCATGCGGCGCGGTGCGTACAGGCGCGCGAGCTCGGCCCGCCACTCGCGTATCGCCGCTTCGGGCCCGCGCAGGATCACGCTTTCGACCGGCGTCAGCCATTCCTCGAGCGCATCGAGCAGTGAGCCGTGCCCGGGGGGGTAGCGCTCGATCGCGCTCCACGCCGCACGCAGCGTGCGCTCGGCGGCGTCGAGATAGCGCGGCTCGCCCAGCAGATGGCCGAGGCGGCCGAGCAGCCGGGCGGCGACGCCGTTTCCGGCCGGCAATGCCTCGTCCGCGAAGGACTTCGAGCGGTGGATCAGGGGCTCGGCATCGTCGGCCGTGAACCAGAACCCGCCGAGCGCGCGGTCCTCGAAGTGCTCGAGCGCGGTCTCGACGAGCGCGATTGCAAACTCAAGATCCGCACTCCGCCAGCGCGTGGCGAGCAGCTCGAGGAGCGCCTCGGCCACGAACACGTAATCATCGAGGTACGCCGGCAGCTGCGAACGCCCGTCCTTGTGGGTCGCGAACAGGCGCCCGTCCCGCCACAGCGCAGCTTTCAGGAAATCGACCGCGCGGGTTGCGCTCACTGCCAGATCATCGCGCCCGAGCGCCCGCGAGGCGTTCGCGAGTCCGCGGATCATGAGCCCGTTCCACGAGCTCAGGATCTTGTCGTCGCGCCCGGGCCTGATGCGCGCCTCGCGCGCCGTGTAGAGCTTGGCGAGCCCGCTCGCGAGGCGCGCCTCGATCACGCCGGTCTCGACCCCGGCCGCGCCGGCGATCACATCGACGGCGACGAAGGCGTGCAGGTGCCAGTAGCGGTGCTCGAAGTTGGGATCCCGGTCGAGGCCGAAGCGGCGCGTTAGCGCCGCATACTCCTCTCGCGTCACGAGCCGTTCGACCTCGGCCCGGTCCCAGACGTAGAACTTTCCTTCCTCGCCCTCGGAGTCGGCGTCGAGGCTTGAGTAGAACCCGCCCGCCGGTGCTTGCATCTCGCGGAGCACCCAGTTGGCCGTTCCGTTCGCGGCCGCGCGAAACAGCGCGTCCCCGGTCGCGGTCGCGGCATCCGCGTAAAGCGCGAGCAGCGGCCCGTTATCGTAGAGCATCTTCTCGAAGTGCGGAATCATCCAGTACGCGTCGACGGAATAACGCGCAAAGCCGCCGCCGACGTGATCATAGAGGCCGCCTTCCGCCATCCGGGTCAGCGTCAGCGTCGCCATGTAGAGGGCCTGCAGGTCCGGCGGGTCCGCGAGGGCGGTCGCCGACCACTGGCGGAGCAGTCGCTCGCTGAATCCCGGATGCGGGAACTTCGGGGCGCCGGTGAATCCCCCGAACTCGGCGTCGAAGTTCGCCTGCAGCATCGCCCGCGCGCGCTCGAGCGGCCCGGCGTCGAGCCGAGTGTCCGTCGCGGCCGCCGCCGGCGCGAGGCTCTCGAACACCGACAGCAGCCGGCCGTTCTGCCCGCGTATTGCCGCGCGCTGCTCGCGGAAGTAGGCCGCAACCTTGCGCAGCAGATCTGCAAACGCGGGCATGCCGTGGCGCGGCTCGCGCGGAAAGTACGTGCCGCCGAAGAACGGCACTTGGTCCTCCGGAGCGAGGAACATCGTCAACGGCCAGCCGCCGGTGCGCTGCGTCAGGACCTGCTGGGCGATCTGGTAGATGCGGTCGAGATCCGGGCGCTCTTCGCGGTCGACCTTGATATTGACGTAGAGCTCGTTCATCAGCGTCGCCGTCGGCCCGTGCTCGAAGGACTCGTGCGCCATGACGTGGCACCAGTGGCACGCCGAGTAGCCGATCGACAGCAGAATCGGCTTGTCGTCCCGCCGGGCGCGCTCGAGCGCCTCGGGCCCCCACGGGTACCAGTCGACGGGGTTGCCCGCATGCTGCAGCAGGTAAGGGCTCGTCTCGCTCGCAAGACGGTTGCGCGGAGGACCGGGCGCTGGATGCATCGTGTGAATCCGGGAACGGCACGCGCGTCGGCTAGAATGCCGTCGCCCGGTCACTATACGCGACCGCCGCGCGCCCGCGGCCGACCGCTCCGAGAGACCATGATGAGCGATGCTCCCGACGCTGAACCCGCCGCCCTGGGCGAGACCGCCTACCCGGTGCTGAAGCTGAAACGCCATGAGGACAAGCGTGTTGCGGCCGGGCACCTGTGGATCTTCAGCAACGAGATCGATACCGCCGCGACCCCCCTCACCGAGTTCGCGCCTGGCAGCCTTGCGGCGGTGCGCTCGGACCGCGACCGGTTCCTGGGCTACGCGTACGTCAATCCGCACTCGCTGATCGCGGCGCGGATCCTGTCCCGGCACGCCGCCTATCCACCGGGTCCTGGGCTCCTCGTCCATCGGCTGCGGGTCGCGCTCGCGCTGCGCGAGCGGCTCTACGCAAGCCCGCACTACAGGCTGGTCCACGGCGAGTCCGACGGGCTCCCGGGCCTCGTCGTCGATCGCTATGGCGCGACGCTCGTGATCCAGATCGGCACGGCCGGAATGGAGGCGCAGAAGGAGGCGATCGTCGCGGCGCTCGAGAAGGTCGTGAAGCCCGCCGTCATCGTCCTGAAGAACGACTCCGGGGCGCGCGACCTCGAGGGGCTTCCCAAATACGTCGAAGCGGCGCGCGGCGCACTCCCCGCCGAGCTAGAGATCCTCGCGGACGGCTGTCGCTTCATCGCCCCGCTGGCCGCCGGCCAGAAGACCGGCTGGTTCTACGACCAGGCCGCGAACCGCCACCAGTTCCTGGCGCTCGCCAAGGGGACCGGCCGGGTGCTGGACCTGTTCAGCTACGTCGGCGCCTGGGGCGTACACGCCGCGCGCGGCGGTGCAGAGGTCACCTGCGTCGACTCCTCGGCGCCGGCGCTCGAGGCCGCGGCCCGCAATGCGGCCAGCAACGGTGTCACGCTCAAGCTCCTCAAGGCCGACGCCTTCGAAGCGCTCGAGCAGATGCACGCGGCGCGCGAGACCTTCGACCTCGTGATCGTCGATCCGCCGGCATTCATCAAGCGCCGCAAGGACGCCGGCAAGGGCGAGGCGGCGTACAAGCGCCTCAACCAGCTCGCGATGCAGCTGCTGGCGCGCGACGGGCTGCTGGTATCGTGCTCGTGCTCCTATCACCTCGAGCCCGACGCGCTGCTCGAGGCAATCCAGAAGGCCGGCCGGCACCTCGGCCGCTTCGTGCAGGTGCTGGCGAGCGGCGGCCAGTCGCCCGACCATCCCGTACACCCGGCGATCCGCGAGTCCCGCTACCTGAAGGCATTCTTGTGCCGCGTCACAAACGATTGAATCGCACCGATGGACGCTGATCTGGCGGTGCGCGCCGTGTGTCGCGCGCTCGTGCTGCCGCCGGGCGGCTCGCTGTTGCTCGGCTGTGCAGGACTCGCGCTGCTCGGCCGGGCGCCGCGGGCCGGCAGGGCGCTCATTGCCGCGGGCCTTGGCACGCTGCTGCTGTTGTCGGTCCCGCTCGTCGGTGACGTGTTAAATCGCCTCGCCGAACGCTACCCGCCGCTCGATCTCGGGCAGCCGCCATCCGCGGACGTGATCGTCGTACTGGCGGGCGGTGTCCGCCGCAACGCCGCGGGCGAGGAGCACACCGTGGTTCAGGGGGAGACGCTGGAGCGACTCGCCTATGCGGCGCGGCTCGCGCGGCTGACGGGCCTGCCGTTGCTGTTGTCGGGCGGGTCGGTCGAGCCGGGGGAGGCCGAGGCGCGGATCATGCAGCGGACGCTGCGGGCGGACTTTGCGCTCAATGCGCGCTGGCTCGAGACGCGCTCCCGCACGACGCGCGAGAACGCGCGCGAAACCGCCGCGCTGCTCGCGCCGCTCGGACTGAGGCATGTGCTGCTCGTCACTTCTGCGTCCCACATGCCCCGGGCGCTCGGTGAATTCTCCGCCACGGGGCTCGACGTCGTTCCGGCGCCGGTTGCCGGCACTGGCGAGATCACCCACGGACTCCTCGCATGGCTGCCGAGTGTCTCTGGGCTCAGTCGCAGCCACGAGGCGCTGTACGAACTCGCCGGCGAGCTCGTCGCGCGCCTCGACGGTGGGCGCTGAGATGGGTGCCGGCGGGGGTTTTCGCTACACTGACCGCCGATGCTGACCTATCCCGGTTTCGACCCGGTCGCGCTCGCCCTCGGGCCTGTGAAGGTCCGCTGGTACGGCCTGATGTACGTCATCGGCTTCCTCGCCGCCTGGTGGCTGGCGCGGCGCCGGGCGAGCCAGCCGACCTCGACGTGGACGCCACTCGAGGTCGATGACCTGGTGTTCTACGCAGTGTTCGGCGTGATACTCGGCGGGCGCATCGGCTGGCTCGCGTTTTACGGCCAGCAGGCGCTGGCCGAGGATCCGAGCTACTGGTACAAGATCTGGCTTGGCGGCATGAGTTTTCACGGCGGGCTGATCGGCGTCGCGGTGGCCCTTGCGCTGCTGGCCTGGCGGCGCAAGCGCGCGTTTGTCGATGTGTGCGACTTCACCATGCCCTTGCCCATGCTCGGCTTCGCCGCCGGCCGCATCGGCAACTTCATCAACGGCGAACTGTGGGGCAAGCCGACGACCGTGCCGTGGGGCTTCGCGGTGCGCGGCCCGGACGGGACGACGCAGGTACTGCATGCCTCGCAGCTGTATGAGGCCTGCCTCGAGGGCCTGGCGTTGTTTGCCATCATGTGGTGGTTCACCTCGCGGCCGCGGCCGCGCTGGGCGCCGTCGGGCCTGTTCCTGGTTGGCTACGGGAGCTTCCGGATCCTGATCGAGTTCGTGCGGATGCCGGACGCCCAGCTCGGCTACCTCGCCGGTAATTGGCTGACCATGGGGATGGTGCTGTCGGTGCCGATGGTGCTCGCCGGACTCGGCCTGCTCGCCCACGCCTATCGCTCGCGGCAGCCGTCCGGCAACTACAAGAGCGCGGCGCCGGCCGCCCGGCCGGCAGCAGGGTCGCGGTGAAGCAGTATCTGGATCTGCTGCGTCACGTCCGCGAGCACGGGCAGAACAAGGCCGACCGCACGGGGACCGGAACTCTGGCCGTGTTCGGCTGGCAGATGCGCTTCGACCTCGCGGCGGGATTCCCGCTGGTCACGACCAAGAAAGTCCACGTCAAGAGCGTGATTCACGAGCTCATCTGGTTCCTGCGCGGGGAGACCAACGTCCGCTACCTGCGCGAGCATGGTGTATCGATCTGGGACGAGTGGGCCGATGCCGAGGGCGAGCTGGGGCCGGTCTACGGCAAGCAGTGGCGCGACTGGGTTGCGCCCGACGGCCGGCACATCGACCAGATGGCGGAGGCCGTCCGGCAGCTGAAGGCGAATCCCGACTCCCGGCGGATCATCGTCAGTGCCTGGAACGTCGGCGAACTCGATCGCATGGCGCTGCTGCCGTGCCACATGTTCATGCAGTTCTGCGTCGCCGCGCGCCGGCTATCGTGCCAGGTCTATCAGCGCAGCTGCGACCTGTTCCTCGGCGTACCATTCAACATCGCGAGCTACGCCCTGCTGACCCACATGGTGGCCGCGCAGTGCGACCTGCTGGTCGGCGACCTGATCTGGACCGGTGGCGACTGCCACCTGTACCTCAACCACCTCGAGCAGGTGGACCTGCAGCTGTCGCGCGACCCGCTGCCGCCGCCGCGGCTCGTGATCCACCGCCGGCCGGCGACGCTGTTCGACTATGCCTTCGAGGACTTCGAGATTGCCGGCTACCGGCATCACGCCGCGATCAGGGCGCCGGTCGCCGTCTGATCGGGGCAGCACGTGCCACTCCCGACGCCCTAAGACCGGCATGCGCAGCTCCCGCGCCCCGCCGCCCTTTCGCGTTCAACGCTCGGCGATCCACGGCACCGGCGTGTTCGCCACGCGGCGCATCCGCCGAGGCACGCGGATCGTCGAGTATCTCGGTGAGCGCGTGTTGCACGCCGAGGCGAACCGCCGCTACCTGGGCAAGGACGCTCACGACAATCACACGTTCCTGTTCACGATCGACTCGCGGGTGGTCATCGACGCCGCCGTCGGCGGCAACGACGCGCGCTTCATCAACCACTGCTGCGATCCGAACTGCGAGACCGTGATGCAGGACCGGCGCGTGTTCATCGAGGCGGTGCGGGACATCGAGCCGGGCGATGAGCTGGTCTACGACTACATGATCCGGCACGAGGCGGGCGATCCGCCGAACATCGAGCAGATCTTCGCGTGCCATTGCGGCGCCGCGACCTGCCGCGGCACGATGCTGCTGAAGCAGGAGGTGCCCGGCAAGCCGGAGAAAAAGCCGGGCGCGGCGCGTCGGCGAGCGCCCCGCGCGGCCGCGGTCGTGGACTCCCTGACCGGCGCGCGCCCGGGTTCGCGCTGAATTGGCCGCCAGCCGCGCTGCCGCGACCGGGGCCGAGCGGCTGGTAGAGGCTCTCGCAGGTCCGGGCTGGGGCGTCGCGGCGGACTTCGTGCCGGAACGGCTGGTTGCGAGTCTGCGCGGGCGGATTCACGCGCTCGAGGATGCAAGCGGGTTTCGGCCGGCCGCCGTCGGCGCAGGTCCCGACCGCGCCGTCCGTCCGCAGATCCGCGGCGACCGGCTGTGCTGGCTCGGTGCGCCGCAAACGCCGGCCGAGGCGCGGCTGCTCGCGCGGCTCGACGCGCTGCGCGCGCTGCTCAATCGCGAGCTTACGCTCGGACTGTTCGATTTGGAGTGCCACTATTCGATCTACGCGCCGGGCGCCGGCTACGCCCGGCACCTCGACCGCTCGCCGGCGGGCGGAGAGCGGGTCGTCTCGGCTGTGCTCTATCTCAACGCGGGCTGGGGTGCGGACGACGGCGGGGAGCTGTGCCTGTACGCCGAGACCGGCCCCGTCACGGTCGCGCCGCGCGGCGGATCGCTGGTGCTGTTCCTCAGCGAGCGCTTCGAACACGCGGTCCGGCCCGCGAGCCGCGCGCGCCTGAGCCTCACCGGATGGTTCCGCCGCCGGGCGCGCGTGATCGCCTAGTGTCAGGCGCCGCGCGGTTCGCGCAGCGCGAGCCCGTCGAGGAAGCGCCCCAGCTCGCCGCCGTCGCACTGCGCGACGTTGAAGCGCCAGAAAGGCGTCGCGCGACCGTCGGGACGAAACAGCTCGCCGGGCGCGAGCAGCACGCCGGCTGCGACCGCCGCACGCCACAGCCGGCTCACCGTATCGCGGGAGCGCAGCCGGCCCCACAGGAACATGCCGGCCGCAGGCCGGAATGCGAGCTCGACGCCGCGTGACATCAGCGCCTGCTGCACCCGCGCTTGGCTCGCCGCGAGGCGGCGGCGCAGCGACTCGAGATGACGGCGATAATGGGGCAGCGTCAGCACGCCGAGCGTCAGCTGTTCGGCGAGCTCGCTCGAGGCGAGCGCGCTCAGTGCCTTGGCGCGCGCGAGCCGGCGCGTGACGTCTGGCGAGGCGGCCGCGAACCCGACCCTCAGGGTCGGCGCGATCGTCTTCGATACGCTCGACACGTACACGACGCGCCGGCACTGGTCGAGTGCGGCGAGCGTCAAGACGGGCGTCGGCGCGAGCTCGGCGAAGATGTCGTCTTCGATGATCCTGAAACCATGCTGTTCGGCGAGCTCCAGCACGCGTCGGGCGATGGGTACCTCGGTCGTCGTTCCGGTCGGGTTGTGCAGCGTCGTGTTGGTGAAGAACGCGCGCAGCCGCTTGCGACGGGCGATCCTGTCGAGAGCCGCAACATCGGGACCGGAGGCGAGGCGCTCGATGCCGAGGAGCCGCACGCCGCGCGTGCGCAGCAGCTCGAGCGTGGGCGGGTAGCCCGGGTCCTCGACGGCGACCACATCGCCCGGCTCGAGCAGCGTCCGCACAATCAGGTCGAGTGCCTGGCTCGCGCCCTGCGTCAGCACCAGGCCGTCGTCATCAATTCCGAGACCGCGGCTGCGCAGCTGGCTCGCGAAGTGGCTGCGCAGCGCCCCGAGGCCGAACGGCGAGCCATAGCCGTGCGCCGGCAGCGGCAGGCGGGCCTGGGCCCGGAGTGCGGCGCGGATTCCCTCGCCATACTGCCAGCCGGCCGGGAGCCAGCCGCCGCCGGCATCGACCAGGATCGGCTGCGAGCGCACCTCGAGGCGCCGCTCCCAGAGGGCATCGGCGGTGGCGGCCGACCGCGGACCGGCCGGCGCGGGGGCGGGGAGCCCTGCGACGAAGTAACCGCGGCCGCGCCGCGCCTCGATCAGGCCCGTCGCCACCAGCACGTTGTAGACCTCGGCGGCAGTGAAAGCACTGATGCCGCGCTCGCGCGCCAGCGCGCGCACCGACGGCAGCGCGCCGCCCGCCGGCACCCGGCCGGTGGCGATCGACTCGCGAAATTCCGCGACGAGACGGGTGCGCAGGGCGCCCCGCGCCTCGCGCGCGCGGGGAGAGGCGCCGGCCGGCGTCGGGTGTGAATCCTGTATAGGCATATTAGGCAGTACAGTATAGCGAACATGACCGATCACCGTGTCTGGCCTCGCGGGGCCGGGGGGCGCAGGCTTATCCGGTGAACCCGGGCCAGCAGCGCCGGGCGCTTGAGGTCCTTGACCCCTGACACTCCGGCCTGCGCCGGGTGGGAGTACCGCGTGAACGCAGTCAGTCCCCTGCACCCCGATAGCCGCGAGGCCGCGCTGCGCGCCTGGTGGATGCCGTTTACCCACAACCGGTATTTCAAGGCGGCACCGCGCCTGATTGCCTCGGCCAAGGGTTGCTACTACACGCTCAGCGACGGCCGGCGTGTTTTTGACTGCCTGTCGGGGATGTGGTGCTCGCCGCTCGGCCACTCAAATCCCCGGGTCGTCGAGGCGGTCAAGAGCCAGCTCGACACCCTCGACTACGCGCCCGGCTTCCAGATGGGTCACGAGCCGGCGTTCCGGCTCGCGACCCGGATCGCCGCGTTCGCAAGCCGCGCCGATGACCGGCTGTTCTTCGTCAACTCCGGCTCCGAGGCCGTCGACACCGCGCTCAAGATCGCAGTCGGCTACCACCGGGTCCGCGGCGATGCCGCGCGCACCCGGATCATCGGCCGCGAGCGTGGCTATCACGGCGTCGGCATGGGCGGCATGTCGGTCGGCGGCATTGCCGCGAACCGCAAGATGTTCGCCTCGCTGATGATTCCCGGGGTCGACCACCTGCCGCACACGTGGAATCCGGCGCAGATGGCTTTCAGCCGCGGCCAGCCGACCTGGGGCGCGCATCTGGCGGACGAACTCGAGCGACTGGTCGCGCTCCACGACGCCTCGACGATCGCCGCCGTGATCGTCGAGCCGGTGCAGGGTTCGACCGGGGTGATCGTGCCGCCACGCGGCTACCTGGAACGCCTGCGCGAGATCTGCACCAAGCACGGGATCCTGCTGATATTCGACGAGGTCATCACCGGTTTCGGCAGGCTGGGCACGCCGTTCGGTGCCGACTTCTTCGGCGTCAAGCCTGACCTCACGACATTCGCGAAGGCGGTCAACAACGCGACCGTGCCGCTCGGCGGCGTGATCGTCCGCGACGACATCTACCAGGCGTTCATGACCGGTCCCGCGCACGCGATTGAGTTCTTCCACGGCTACACCTACTCGGCGCATCCGCTGGCGATCGCCGCGGCGCACGCGACGCTCGACGTGCTGGTCGGCGACAAGCTGATCGCGCGGGCCGCCGAACTCGCCCCGGTGCTCGAGCAGGCCGTGCATTCGCTCCGGGGCGAGCCGCACGTCACCGACATCCGCAACATCGGACTGGCCGCGGCGATCGAGTTGGCACCGATCGCGGGCCAACCCGGAATGCGCGCCATCCGGGTGTTCGAGAAGGCGCTGGAGGAGGGACTGCTGGTGCGGTTCAGCGGCGACATCCTCGCTGTCGCGCCACCATTCGTGAGCTCCGTGGGCGACATCGAGTCGATGGTCGAGGGCATTCGCAGGGCGCTGCGCGCCGTGCCGGCCTGAGGAGGCTAAAGCCATGAGCGCCGTCGCCAAGCAGGGTGGAATCGCAGGCCCCGCCGCCGTCGTCGGGCACTACATCGACGGCCGGATCGTGTCCGGCGGCGCCACGCGCCGCTTGCCGGTCTTCAACCCGGCGCGCGGCCGGCCGGTGCGCGAGGTCGTGCTCGCGGACGCGGCGGATATCGATGCAGCGGTGAGGAGCGCCGCGGCAGCCCAGGTGGCCTGGGGACGGATGCCGGCGCCGCAGCGCGCGCGGGTGCTGTTCCGGTTCAAGGAGCTGATCGGCCAGCACGCCAAATCGATCGCCCGCACGCTGTCCGAAGAGCACGGCAAGACCCTCGCCGATGCCGAGGGCGAAGTGACCCGCGGCATGGAAGTCGTCGAGTTCGCCTGCGGCGCGCCGCAGCTCCTCAAGGGCGAGTTCAGCGAGAGCGTCGGGACCGGCGTTGACTGCTACGGCGTGCGCCAGCCGCTCGGCGTCGTGGCCGGCATCACGCCGTTCAATTTTCCGGCGATGGTGCCGATGTGGATGTTCCCGGTGGCGCTCGCCTGCGGCAACGCGTTCGTGCTGAAGCCCTCGGAGCGCGACCCGTCGGTATCGCTGCTGCTCGCGGACCTGCTCAACCAGGCCGGGCTTCCCAACGGCGTGTTCAACGTCGTGCAGGGGGACAAGGCCGCGGTCGATGCGCTGCTCGAGCATCCGGGCGTCGCCGCGATCAGCTTCGTCGGGTCGACGCCAATCGCGCGCTACATCCAGTCGCAAGCAATCGCCCACGGCAAGCGCGTCCAGGCACTCGGCGGGGCGAAGAACCACGCCGTCATCATGCCGGACGCAGATCTCGATGCGGCCACCGAAGCACTCGTCGGCGCCGCCTACGGCTCCGCCGGCGAGCGGTGCATGGCGATCTCCGTGGCGGTGGCGGTCGGCGAGCGCACGGCCGATGCGCTCGTTGGGCGCCTCACACGCCGCCTCGCGACGCTCAAGGTCGGCGCCCCCGATGCGCCGGGCGTCGACATGGGTCCGCTGGTCACTGAGGCGGCGCGTGAGCGCGTGCGCGGCTACATCGATGGCGGCGTGCGGGATGGGGCACTGCTCGTGATCGACGGTCGCGGCGTGCGCGTCCCGGGCTGCGAGGACGGGTTTTTCGTGGGTCCGACGCTTTTTGACCGGGTGCGCCCCGACATGCGCATCTACCGCGAGGAGATCTTCGGGCCGGTGCTGTGCCTGGTGCGCGTCGCCGACTATCCGGCGGCCCTGAAACTCGTCAATGGCCACGAGTTCGCCAACGGCGCGGCGGTGTTCACCCAGAGCGGGGCGCTCGCCCACGCTTTCTCACGCGACGTGGACATGGGCATGGTCGGCGTCAACGTCCCGATCCCGGTGCCGATGGCGTTCCACAGCTTCGGCGGCTGGCGGCATTCGCTGTTCGGTGATCACCACATGCACGGTCCGGAAGGCGTGCGTTTCTACACGCGGCTCAAGACCGTCACCCAGCGCTGGCCCGAACCGGAAACGGTGCGGGCCGACTTCTCTATTCCGACGATGAAGTAATGGCGCCCTGTCGAGAAGTGATGAGCCGGTGGCGGCCACCGGTGGTCGTGCTCGAGCAACACCGGCGCGGCCCGCGGGCGCACGGGAACTGGGGTTCGACGCAGATCCGTTGCGCATCTGCAACGTGCATTAGCGGACCGTCTGGATTACATTGCCGGCATCCGCCGAACGACCCCAAGACGGCCGTCAGCGGGACCGGGTCATCAGGGAGCACGATCTATGAAACGCCGCCTTCTCATTGGACTCACCCTCGCGACCGCCATTGCCGGCATCCTCGGCGACGCCCGCGCCGCCGATACCTCAGCGCAGCCCAGCGCCGAGGCGGGAAGGCTCGAGGAAGTGATCGTCACCGCGCAGCGCCGTGAGGAGTCCGCTCAGGACATCGGCATCGCGCTCTCCGTCCTCTCGGAGCAGGCGCTGAAGGACGGGGCTGTCGAGAAGGTCAACGGCCTGCAGAATGTCACACCCAGCCTCGAGGTCGAGCCGGCATTCGGCAGCGGCCAGCCCCAGTTCCGGCTGCGCGGCGTCGGGTTCATCGACTACACCTCGAACAACACCTCGCCGGTCGGCATCACGGTCGACGACGTGGCGCTGCCGTTTCCGATCCAGACGCAGGGGGAGCTGTTCGACCTCAGTCGCATCGAGGTGCTGCGCGGCCCGCAGGGTACCCTCTACGGCCGCAACACCACCGGTGGTGCGGTCAATTTCATCATCAACCAGCCGACGGCCGAGACACACGCCGGCTTCAGCATCGACTACGGCTCGTTCAATGCACTGAATGCCGAGGGTTTCGTGTCCGGTACGCTCGCCGAGAACCTGCTCGGCCGACTGTCGCTCGGCACCGAGCAGGGCGGGTCTTGGCAGTGGAACCGCGCGACCGGCGACACGCTCGGTAACAAGGACAAGGTCTCTGGCCGTGCCCAGCTGGAATGGAACCCGGCCGCGGGCACCAGCCTGCGCCTGACGCTGCACTCCTCGCTCGACAAGTCGGACGACTACGGCATGCAGCTGCTCGCCCCGTTCACACCGGCGTGCAAGTGCGGGCCGGTCATTCCCCCTGACACCGACCCCTACGTCGCCGGCTGGAGCGTCCTGACGGCGCCGTTTGCGAAGGAGATCGGACTCGCGCAGAACTCGAAGCCCGGCGTCGACAACACCAACAACGGCCTCGACCTCAACGCGACCTTCGATCTCGGCGCCGTCAAGCTGACCAGCATCACGTCCGCCGACAGATTCATCCGGCACGAGCTGGACAGCTGGGACGCGACCCAATACACCGAGTCCGTCATCTTCTTTCACGACGACGTCAAGGTGTTCTCCGAGGAGGTCCGGCTCGCCTCGACCGGGACCGGGCCGCTCAGCTGGGTGACCGGCGTCTACTACGAGAACGACAAGCTCATCGAGTACTTCTACGGTGACTTCACCCAGAGGCTCGGCGGCTACGCGCTGACGAACTACACCCAGACTGGCTCGTCAGAAGGCGTGTTCGGGCAGATGAGCTACCAGTTCACCGACCGGCTGAAGGGCATCCTCGGGCTGCGGCCCGACCGCGAGACGCGCAACATGGAAGGCCTCGAATCGGCCTTCACCACCTCGACCTTCAGCGGCCTGTTCAGCGGGCCGTCGAGTTCCTCCCTGACGAACGACAGCCTGTCCGGCAAGGCGGAGCTCGACTTCGAGATGCAGAAGGGTGCGCTGCTCTACGGCAGCATCAGCCGCGGCGTGAAGTCGGGCGGATTCACGGCGCACAACGGCAGCGTCGCTGTTCCGTTCCAGCCGGAGACGCTGCTGGCCTACGAGCTCGGCGTCAAGGCGGACATCGCGTCGGTGTTTCGCGTGAACGCGGCGCTTTTCTACTATGACTACACGGACGAGCAGGTGCTGTCGAAGTACTTCGACCCCGTGTCACAGTCCTACATCGGTTCGTTCATCAATGCACCCAAGTCGCGGATCGACGGTGGCGAGGTCGAGTTCGAGTGGACGCCGGGGAACGGCTTCGAGCTCACGCAGTATGTCGGCTACAAGGAAGGCAAGTTCACGGCACCCGTCTTTAACAGCTCGCTCGTCAACTTCGACGGCAAAGACATCGATTTCCCGAAGCTGAGCTACGGTGGCCAGCTCGCCTATGCATGGCCGATGGGGAATTACAAGCTGCGGGCCGAGACCAACTACAGCTATCACGACAAGTACGACCAGCTGTTCCTGCTGGAAAACGTGAATGCAAACGCGCAGGTCATCGGTCCGCCGCAGTTCCAGATCGATGCCTACTGGCTCGCGAATGCAAGCATCGCGTTGTCGCCGGCGGTCGGGAAGTCGTGGAGCTTCGCGTTCTGGGCCCACAACATCACGGACCAGAAGTACTACATCACCAAGAACTTCTTCCTGCCCGCGACCAACATCGGCGCGGCCGGCGAGCCGACGACGGTCGGAGTCCGGCTCGACTGGTCGTTCTGAGCGACGCACTCGGCGTGTCATCGTGACGACGGTGCTAAAGGCTCTGGGTATTGTCGTCGCGGTGCTCGCGGTACTGGCCGTGGCGGCGTGGCTCAAGCTGCGCGGCCCGGACATTCCGTACGCCACGCTCGAGGCCAAGTACGGGGGTGCAGGCTCGGGGTTCGTCGAGCTGCCCGGCGGCCTGCGCATCCATTACCAGGAGACCGGCAGCGCGACAGCTCCGCCCGTGGTGCTGCTGCACGGCTTCGGCGACTCGTTCACCTCGTGGGAGGGCTGGGTCCCGGTGCTCTCGACCGAGTACCGGGTAATTGCGCTCGATCTGCCGGGGCATGGCCTCACGCGCGCGCCGCAGGGCTACCGGCTGACGACCGCGGGCCTGGTCGATTCGCTGGACGCCTTCGCCGCGGCGCGCGGGCTCGCCTCCTTTGCGCTCGCCGGCAACTCGCTGGGCGGCGGGGTTGCCTGGAACTACGCGCTCAAGCACCCCGAGCGGCTGTCGGCGCTGATCCTGGTCGATGCCGGCGGCTGGCCGCAGAAGCCGGCGGCGCATGTGCCGCTCGCGTTCCGGATCCTCCGCTACAGGATCGGACGCTGGTTCCTGAGCCACATCGACAACCGCCCGCTGATCGAGGATGGCCTCAAGGTCGACGTCTACGATCCGGCCGTCATCACCCCGGCGTTCGTCGACCGCTGGGCCGAGTTCCAGCGGGCGCCGGGTCACCGCGCGATCCTGATGTCGATCGCGCCCGCCGCGATGGGCGTGGCCACGAGCGAGGCACTGGCCGCAATCCGCGTACCGACGCTCGTGCTGCACGGCGAGAGCGACACGATCATCGACCCGGAGAGCGGACGGAAGTTCGCGGCGGCCATTCCCGGCGCGACGCTGATCACCTACCCGCATGTCGGACATCTGCCGCAGGTCGAGATCCCCGAGCGGTCGGCGCGCGACGTCGCCGCGTTCCTCGCGGCGCATCGCGCGGCCCCCTAGCGGCGCCGCGGTCGCGTGGTGCCTCAGCGCCGCGGACGGCGGGCGCGTTCGGCCGCCCGGGCCGACTTGGCCGGGAGCCCGAGGTCCGCGTACACCCGGGCGAGCGCCCGGTTCAGAGGCACGCCGTCCGGCTCGAACGCGCGCCGCTGCTCGAGCAGCTGCTGGGCCGCGATGCGTTGCCCGTCCTTCAGCAGGGAATCGACGTAGATCTGCGCAAACAGGTCACGCTGTGCGTGGCTGCCGCCGATCTCGAGCATCCGGCCGAGCGTCGGCCCGAGCCGCCGCCGGGCAGTGCGGTAATCACCACGGACGTAGGCCACGAGGCCCTCACAGGCGGGCAGCGCGACATCCGCCCATGCCTCCCGCAGTGCCTCCGGCGCCGCACCCGCGTGGCGTCGCACCGCACTCAGCAGCGCATCTGCCTCCGGGCGTTCCGCCCGGGCGAGCCCGTACAGGTACTGCATCGTCAGGAACGGCTGGACGGTGTCGCCGCCTCGGGCCGCGAGGTACTCGCCAAGCGCCTGCCAGCGCCCGTCGACGCCAGCGCCGGCGAGCTCGAGGCGCGCGAGCAGCGAGACCGCTCCGATCTGGTCCTGCGAGTAGGTCCGGTCCCGCGCCCAGCAGTGCTGATCGTAAATCGCGAGGGCGTCCGCAAAGCGCCCTTCGCTGATGTAGAAGACCGCCAGGTGCCACCAGTTGTGCGTGTACATGAACGAGGTGAGTCCCGTCCAGGTGCTGGCGATGCTCTCGAGAAAGCCGATGCCCTCAAGGATCCGGCCCTGCGTGAGCATCACGTGCGCGAGCGCGTGCTGGGCCCACGGCTCGCGCGGTTGCATCCGCAGGGCCGTGCGGGCCGCTGCTTCGGCCTCCCCGAGCAGGTGGCACTGCTCATAGGCGAAGGCCAGCATGCCGTGGAGCTGCGGGATGTCGCCGGCATGGGGCAGGCTCGCGAGCGCGACACGCAACATCTCGGGGCACAGGCCGCGATTGAAGTCGAAGTACTGGTGGAGCTTGAGTGCCGCGAGATCGCGTGGCTCCCGCGTCAGAATCTCGTCGGCGAGTCGCGCGGCCTTGACGACGTCGTCCGCGCACCAGGCGCCGAGCACCTCGGTCGCCAGCTGCTCGCGCCGGTTGGCGAGCGGAGCGGTGCGCTCGGCGCGTTCCAGGTAGGTTGCGGCGCGGGCCGGCGCCTCCGGGGCCTCGAGGAACATCCACAGCCAGCCGGCGTAGGCATTGGCGAGACACGAGCCCGGGTCGGCGTCGGCGGCAGCGAGGATGTTGAGCATTCGCTCCTCGTAGCCGAGGAAGCCGCCGACGAAGTCATCGATGCCGGCCAGCGTCGCGTCGCGATCGCCGGTGACGGGATTTCCGAGGTAGTCGTGACTCACCCGCGCTCCTCGAGGCGCTCGCCGGCTGGGTCAGGCGTGTGCTGCAATGATGTCGCGCTTTGCCATGAAACGCACGATCATGCGGCGCCCTCGTCGCGGTCGACGGCCGGGAAGGCGGGAACAGGCGGTGCGTGGCGCGGCATGCCGCGGGGCGGCCCGCGCCGTGCCCGGCTCGAGTGCACAACGGCGACAGGAAGCGGCGCGGCGTCGCGAGGCCACGCCGCGCACGACCCGCTAGGGGGTCGAGTGGAGACTCAGAACGCGGTATATCCGTTCGGAGTGCCGAGACCGGTGGGCCCGTCGTAGCCCGGGATCGCATCGCACAGATAGTACGTGTCCGATGTTGATGATCCGCACGATGATCGGCGCTTGCCGTCGGTTCCCGACGTCACATCGTTGAGAGCGCCGCCATCGCCCGCGTATGCGTATGGGTTGCTGCCGTACGTCGGGACCTGGCCGGTGACGCCGAAATTGACCGCGTAGATACCAGCAACCAGCGGCGCGGCGACACTCGTACCGCCGAACACCATCCAGCCTGACGGGTTTGGTTTGCCTTTGGAGTTCGGATCGGTCGGTCCATAGATGGCGACGCCGGTCGCGGGGTCGGCGACGGCGGCCACGTCGGCGACAACGCGCCTCCGGCAGCCAGACTTTTCCTTGCTCGTCAGGACCGTGCTTTGCCAGCTTTGCTGGGCGTACACCGCGCTGCAGCCGCTGCCGGTCGCCCCGTACGAGTCGTCCCAGACCGTTTCCGTCCATCCGTGCGCGTTGCTCGCGGCAGTCAGCGACGTGCCTCCGACCGCCGTGACGTAGGGCGAGGAGGCCGGGAACTGAACTCCGTAACCGCTGTCGCCGGCGCTGGCCGTGATCGCGACTCCGGCATGCTGGTAGTACCCCGCGTAGCCCGAAGTCCCACTTTCGCCACCGCCGTAGCTGTTGCTGACGACGTTTGCACGCAGCGTCACGGCAGCGGTGTTGGCCGCTGTTCCGAGATCGCTATCGTTGGTCGAATTCGCCTCCACCAGAATCAGCGTGCAGCCGGGGCACATCGCGCTCGCCATGTCGAGATCGAGCGCGGCTTCCTGGGACCAGCCGCTGGTATCGGCGGAGGGGTAGGTGGTGGACCCGGTCTGGTTCACCTTCTCGAAGCAAAGGCTCGCGCCCGGCCCCGTGCTCGGGCAGGGGGGCAATGCGGGCAGGCTGTACTCGGCACGATAGACAGCGAGATCAGAGGCGGCGTTCGGGTAATCGTAGGCATCCACGATCGCAATGACCGGAGTCGCCTGAAAACCGGGGACGCTCGCCATGTTGTATGCGCTGCGAAGGCTCTGGGGTGAGTAGCCGGCCGGGGTCGTCGCGGTGCCGGTCGTCCGCGGCTTGCCGGACGCATCCACGACCACGTGCGCATGACAGCGCGCGGTGCCGGGCGCCGCAGGGCCGGGACACACCTCCCGATGCAGGACCGGCCTGCGCATGACGGCCGTCGGCCCCAGCGCTGACCTCGGTTCCTGGGCCTGGCTGCCGATCGTCACGAGCGCGCCCAGCAGCGCACCGGCGGCCGTGATCCCCATCGTCTTTGTAAGTTTCATTGTCGTATTCCTGTCTCGTGCGACGGCGGCTGCGATGCGATCGTCAATCCGCGGCCCGCCCGCGAGCATCAAGCATGCAAACGAACACTCCGGCGCTCCGTCACCCACACCTGCCCGAGTCACGCGCCCCGCCATTTCGCGAACGGCGAGGCCCGACGGCGATCATTCTCTGCACCACCAGCGTTATACGGGACGGCGACCTGTCGCTAGATGCCGACAGGCCTCGTCAGGCTACTTTTTCCCGCAAACTTGACGTGGGTCTCACCGCTTATGTCATGAACAGTCTCAGCGTCCGTGTCCGGGCGCCGTGCGCTTCACCGGCGCGCGAGTCGGTCCACTGGTCAGCGTCCCGGACAGGCGTCGCGGTCGGCTCGCGCAGCCGCGTCCGGTTCCGGGCCCGGGCGTGATGCTTGATTTAACGCTGCAGGAGCGTCGCGATCGCAGGTCACGGTGAAGCGGCGGTCGCTGCAGGCGTGCGGCGGATGCGCGCGCATCATCTGGAGCCGGTGCGCGGTGGTTAGCGCAAGTCGCGCGACCTGCGGCATCATCCCGGTGCGGCACCGAGGCCCGGCGAGGCACACGTGGAACCTGTCCTGACGAACGCTGAACGCGTCGATGCGCCGTGCATCGAGATGCTGGGCGCCGTCAGCGCCGCGACGGATGCGCTATGCCGCAAGGCGCGCTGCGGCGGTCACTCGTGAGTCTCGCACCCGACTACGCCGCGACGTCGTTTTGGGCGGAGGATGCCGAGTTTCCGCGCGGCTCGGAGGCCTGGCTTCCGGCGAGCGCGGACGTCGTCGTGGTTGGGGCCGGCTATACCGGGCTCGCGGCGGCCCGCGAGACCGCCCTGGCCGGAAAGTCGACGGTCGTGCTCGATGCGGGCCCCATCGGCGGCGGCTGTTCCTCGCGCAATGGCGGCCAGGTCGGGTTCAGCGTTAGACCGGAGTTCGCTGACCTCGCGCGACGCCACGGGGAGGGCGTCGCGACCGGAATCTACCGGGAGGGGCTCGAGGCGGTCGCGGAGCTGCGGGCGCTCGCGCACACCGCCGGGTTCGACTGCGACTGGCGCGGCGTCGGCTGCTTCTACGGCGCACACACGCCCCGCCACTTCGAGGTGCTGCGTCGCGCCGCCGATTCTCAGCCGGCCGGGCTCGAGCAGCAGATCCGGGTCGTGCCGCGCGCGGCACAGGCCGAGGAGATCGGCAGCAGCTTCTACCACGGCGGTCTCGTGTACCCGGACGATGCGGCGATCCACCCGCTGAAGCTGCTGAACGCGCTGTACGGTCGCGCCAGCAGCGCCGGAGCGGTCGCGTACGCCGACTGCCCGGTGCTCGCGCTCGAGCGGAGCCGCGACGGCTTCGCCGTGCGCACGCCGCACGGAACGCTGCGCGCGGGCCAGGTACTCATCGCCACCAACGGCTACACGGGCCCGGTGTCGCCGTGGCACCGCCGCCGGGTCGTGCCGATCGGCAGCTACATCATCGCCACCGAGCCACTCGATCCGGCGCTCGTGACGCGCCTGATCCCGCATGGACGGAATCTCGTCGACACGCGCCACGTCGTGGTCTACGTGCGGCCCTCGCCCGACGGGCGCCGGATTCTGTTCGGCGGTCGCGCGGCCGCGAGAGAGCCGGACGTCACGCGCTGCGTCCCGCGGCTGAAGGCGATGATGACCGAGGTCTTTCCGGAGCTCGCGCGGGTGCGGATCAGCCGCGCGTGGATGGGCTTCGTCGCCTTCACATTTGATTCGCTTCCGCACCTCGGCAGCCGCGACGGGCTGTTCCACTGCATGGGCTACTGCGGCTCGGGAATTACGCTGTCGACGTATTATGGCCGCAAGATCGGGCGCCAGATCGCGGGCGCTGCGGGTGGTGAGACCGCGCTCGACGGGCTGCCGTTTACAACGCGACCGCTGTACGGCGGTCGCCCATGGTTCATGCCGGCGGCGATTCTGGGGTACCGGCTGCGTGACTGGCTGGGTTGGTGAGCAGGGGTGCCATGGCGCGAGAAAGCGCGGCGGCGCGGCGGGCGGTGGTGCGTCACGCGGATGGGCAGTGGCGCTGCGCGTGGTGCGCGGATGATCCGCTCTACGTCCGGTATCACGACACGGAGTGGGGCGTGCCGCTGCGTGATGACGATTGCCTTTTCGAGATGCTGTGCCTCGAGGGTGCGCAGGCCGGATTGAGCTGGATCACCATCCTGCGAAAACGGGACAGCTACCGGCGCGCGTTCGATGCATTCGACGCGCACAAGATGGCGCGCTATACGCCACGGCGGATCGAGCGACTGCTCGCCGATCCGGGCATCGTTCGCAACCGGCTCAAGGTGAAGGCGTTCGTGCTGAACGCGCGCGCCTACCTCGATCTGAAGACGCGCGACGGGAGTTTCGCCGAGTACCTGTGGCGCTACGCGCCTGCGGCCCGCCGGCGTCGTCCTCGATACCTGAGCGAGATTCCGGCCACGACGGCCGGGAGCGAGGCCATGAGTGACGACCTCAGACGCCGCGGCTTCAAGTTCGTCGGCTCCACGATCTGTTACGCATTCATGCAGGCGGTCGGAATCGTCGACGATCACCAACAGGGCTGCCTGCGCGCGTCACCGGCGGGAGCGCGCTCCGCGACCGATTGATCCCGCAGATCGACGATCATCCAGTCTCGATCAACGTAATCGTGGCTGCGGTCGCAGGCTGGATCGCGGCTTTCCGAGACACGTCGGCAACAAACCGTTACATGCCGTCCAACGCCGCCGGTACCCGCTAGAATCGATAGCGACCAGTTGCAACTTGCCGGCGGCGCACGCCTCGTCAGCCTGCCGGGACCGGAGGTCGTCATGAGACTTTGCATCGCGCTGTTGGCCTCGATGGCAGTCCTGCAGGCCTGTACGCCGGAGACAGCGAACTCACCCGCCGGCTTCCGCCTGCCGACCGGAGATGCGGCGACGGGACGACAGGCCTTCATCGACCTGCGTTGCTACGTCTGCCATCAGGTCAAGGGGGTCGACGTCGCGTACGAGGGCACCGGGGCCGCCTCGGTCGCACTGGGCGGCAGCGTGACCCGGGTCAAGACTTACGGGGAGCTTGTCACGGCGATCATCAATCCGACGCACAGGGTCGCGCCGGGCTATCCAGCCAAGGGGGTGGCTGCAGGAGGCGAATCAGTGATGGCCGTCGCCGGGTTGAACGACGTCATGACGGTCAGACAACTGGTCGACCTCGTCGCGTTCCTGCAGCCGCAGTACAAGGTCGTGCCGCCTACCTACAATCCGTACACGTACCGCTACCAGTACCGCTGAGCGCGGCTGGCAGTGCGCGTGCGATCGCGACGCTGATCGCGCCTCGTCGGATCTTTGCGCGACCACTCGGCGCCCTCGCGCCGAGCGTCCACCGCGTCGCGCCGGCTACAGGCGGAGGCGAAGTCCCGCGACGACCGAGAGCGGCGCCGCGGGGCTCACGAAGCGGTGATCGATGCGCGGATCGCTGCTCGGTCCCGGCGGTATTCCCGGGGCGCCGACGCCGGTCGGGTCGGCGTACAGGCCGACGGTCGCGTACTGGCTGTTGGTCGCATTGAGGATGCGCGCGAACAGCTCGACCTGCCCGCGGATCCGGTACTCCGCGTGCAGGTCGAGTACCTGGTATCCCGGCAGCCGCGGCCCGAGGTTGGCTTCATCGCCCTGGTAGACGGAGCTGCTGACCGCGATCAGCGCGGCACCCAGCGTGAAGCGCCCGGACGGGTGATAGTCGATCCCTGCTTTCGATCGGAAGACCGGAATTCCGGGCAGCGTGTCACCGGGTTCGACGGTGATGTTGCCGTTCGCGTCGTGGTACGGGTTCGACGGAGACGGAACGCTGAGGACCGTCCGATAGGTCGCGGCGATCGCCGCGACGCTCAGAAAGCAGACATAGCGGTCGGAGTGGTAGCCGGCGCCCGCCTCCAGGCCCTCCCGGCGCGTCGCGCCGATGTTGCGGTAGTAGCCGCTCGACAGGGAGCTCGCGATTTCCTGGATATCGTCATCAAGATCGGTTCGGAAGACGCCGACGTGCCAGTCGAACCGGGTGCCCGCATCCCGGCGCGGCGCCGCTGAGCGGCGCAGGCCGAGCTCCACGGTGTGGGCCACGACCTGGCGCAGGGCCGGCGGGTCGCCCGCCAGGCTCGAGGGCAGCAGGCACGGGCGGGACGGATCGGAGCATTCGATTTCGCTGGCGGTCGGCGTGCGATTGGTCTCGGCATAGCCGGCATAGACCGTGACGCCGCGTTGCAGCCGGTAGGTGGCACCGACGGCGGGATTGAGTCGGTCGTAACGGTTGCGCCCGCTTAAGTCTCCGCCGCGCTGGTCATCGAGGGTGATCTCGGCGGCGTTGAAACGCGCGCTCAGCGTCGCCGACACCCGCGAGCCGAGGTCGAGGGTATCGGTCGCGTAGGCACCGTAGTAATGGTTGTGGGCGAGCAGGCTGATGGGCGTTGCACTGAAGAGCGTGCCTTCCGGAGTATCGACGGGCAAACCCGAGGCTTCGACCAGCAACGCCGGATCGATCGCGCCGATCCCGGCGCCGCTGCCGAACTCGACTCGCGCCTCATCCACTGCCGCACCCACGGCGAGCTGATTGGGCGCTCCGAGCACCGCTCCTCCCGCGCTCAGCTGCACTGCCGCGCCTATTCCGTGGGCCTGCAGGGACTCGAAGTCATTCTCGCCGATCGGACTGCCAGAGCCGGTCGACGGATCGGCTATAGGGGCCCCGCGCGTATCGATGAGTACCGTCGCGCCGTCCGGCTCGCACATGAGCCCCGCGTTCGCGGCGCTTGCGCACGGCAGATAGCTCGTCGTGTTGCCGTTCACGACCTGCTGGCGAAAGTCACGGTAGTAGAGCGATCCCTGCAACGCCAGCGCCGGCGTCTCGCTCCACGCGCCCGTCAGCGTGACGAATCCAAGCTGGTTCTGGTTGCGCTGCGGCCCGGTGAAGGTCAGCGAGCGGTCGATCGCGAGTTCCTGTATCGGCGCCGGTCCCTGCCCCCGCAGGTCGTTGCGGGCGAGCGTCAGGCTGAGGTCGGCGCTCGCGTGCGCCGCCCTGAGGCTGACATCGGCGTACAACTGTCGCACGGCATCGCTGCCGAACCGCCGCCAGCCATCCGCGTCGAGCAGTTCCGTCGCGACGTACACTCCGAGCGGGCCGCGGTGCGCGCCATACTCGAGCGCCGCAGACCGCTCGCCGAAGGATCCGGCTGCAAGCTCCGCATCGCCACCGGAGTACGAGTAGCCGTTTTTCATGTTGAGCACCAGCGCCGCGCCGAGCGCGTTCAGGCCGTAGACAGGATTCGCGCCGACGAGGTCGACCCGGTCGATGGCGAGCGCCGGGATCAGGTCCCAGTTGACGGCATCGCCGAACGCCTCGTTGATCCGTGCGCCGTTCTGGTAGACAGCGAGGCCCTGCGCTGTCCCGAGCACCGGCGAGGCCGTGAACCCGCGGTAGCTGAGCGTCGGCTGGAAGGCATCGTCGAGGGTATCGTCGATGGCGACGCTGCCGAGCCGGGCGGCCAGCGCCTCGGCCACCGTCGCCGTGGCCGAGGAATCAGTGTCCCCGAGGCGCAGCGTCTCGACGTGCGCCGGGATCTTGTCGACATCCATCGCCGTTCCCGGCAGCGGCGTTGTGCCGATGACGACCTCGGGCAGGGTTGGCACGGTCGGCGATGGATCACTCGCAAAGGCCGCCGGCGTTGCGATGGCGGCGAGCGCTGCAAGTCGCCCGAATGCGCCGCCCCAGATCTGAATTCGTCGCAGGATCCCCCCATCGCGCATGCTGACCGTGACCTTCCGACAGGTGCGCCCCGACCGCCGGCCTCAGGATACGAACCCGAGCCGCGTGGTGGTGGAGGATTCTCGTGAGTGGTGCGCCGGCGGGCGGAGGAAGTCGATCATCTCGGGCGGCAGCCGGTGTGCGGCCGGCCGCGGGTCAGCCGGTCGAGTTCGCCGGGCCCGACCCCCCCGACATCTCGACCGCCACCGTGAACGTGCGTCGTTCCTGGGGCTCCAGGGCGCCGACGTTGACGACCTGCCGGCGGACCTCCTCGCCGCGCTCGTTACGGATCGTCACGACGACGGCATACTCCCAGTGGCGGGATGGCTCGTGGTTTCGGATGACGCCCTCGACGCGAAAGGCCTGCACGCTCGGCGACACGACAGGCTGCGCCGCCGCATCGAAGCGCAGGTAATGCCGGCAGGCCGGGCAGACGCTCGCGCTCTCGAGTATCGTCGCCTTGCAGTGGGGACAGGCGCGCGTCTTGCCCGCAACAGACGGGCGCTGTGCGCTCATCCGCCGGATCCGTTGCCCTTGGTGAACTCCGGACGTGGTGCGCCCTTGTCGTCCCAGCCGAACTCGACCTGGCCGCGCATGCGCGAGCCGGACGCGACGGTCAGCGACCCCGCCTTGACATCGCCCACGAGTACCCCACCGTCGAGCAGCTCCACGCGCTGCGCGCCGTCGATGTTGCCGTGCAGCTCGCCACTCACCGTGACGTGGCGTGCCTTGACCTGGCCGGTCAGGTGCGCGCCCGAGTCGAGCGTCAGGTTCCCCTGCACCTGCACATCGCCCTTGAAGCGACCGGCGATGCGCACGCTGCCGACTCCCTCGATCTTGCCGTCGATCGTGAGTTCCGCAGCGATGAACGACTCCTTGCCCTCCGCGCGCGCCTCGGCGCGTTCCGCCGTACGACGCGGCGTGTCGAGTACCGGGACCGCGGCCGGGCTGCGGTCTGGCTCGCGATGTGGCAGGTCGCGAGCGGGCGCAATGCTGTCCTTGGGTCCGATAGCTGTGTCCTTGAAGAATGCCATGATGAGGTCCTCTTGAGCGGCCGGTAGACGACCAGACGGTACTGGCGCCGGCTGGCGCGGTCAAACAGCGTCGCCAGCAGGAGACACCCGGGTCGAGGCGCGACTCTGGCGGATCGGCGAGCGGCGGTCGAGGGCGCGCCAGCGATCGCCCGGCGAACACGGTGTATTCCGGTCGCGACAGATGCTGTGCTGCAGCGCACAATCCCGAGGCCCGCTCGAAC
>Ga0209415_10002939_pt1 | contig 31860 bp, 28 predicted proteins | sample PeaSoiSIISIP2007_FD_187696 | JGI IMG/M metagenome (GOLD analysis project Ga0209415, IMG submission 187696) | Peat soil microbial communities from Weissenstadt, Germany - SII-SIP-2007 (SPAdes) (version 2) | ecosystem: Environmental > Terrestrial > Soil > Wetlands > Peat | place: Germany... | reverse complement strand
AGCGCTCGTAGCTCAACGGACTAGAGCATCTGACTACGGATCAGAAGGTTGTGGGTTCGAATCCCGCCGAGCGCGCTAATTGAGACACCGCCGAGCGCGCTAAGAAGGTGTGTTGATCCGGGTCATCCTGGACGCAGTTCGGGGTGATTCGAGACAAGGCAAGTGCCGGGCGCAAGCCAATCGGCGACCGCTCACCGCGGGAGCGGGTTCGGGTCACCGCCGGCGTCCGGTTGCCTCTTGGGAAGCGGGCGAAACCCGCGGGTGCTTCGTCGAGGCATGCGCCGGGGGAGGGGAGGCGCAGTGGCCGAGGTGAAGATCGCCGGTGCCCGGGGTGATATCCCTGCCTATCTTGCTGCGCCGCCGGGTAGCGGGCCGTGGCCGGGAGTTGTCGTGATCCATGACGCCCTCGGCATGAGCAACGACTTGAAGCGCCAGGCGGACTGGTTGGCGTCTGAGGGGTACTTGTCGGTGGCGCCCGATCTGTTCCACTGGGGCGGGAAGATGAGCTGCATGCGCTCGGTGATGCGGGATGTACGCAACCGGCAGGGCAGGTCGTTCGACGACATCGACGCCGCGCGCACCTGGTTGGCTCGGCAGGACGGCTGTACCGGCAAGATCGGTGTCATCGGGTACTGCATGGGAGGCGGATTTGCCCTGCTGCTCGCTCCTGGCCACGGCTTCTCGGCGTCGAGCGTGAACTATGGCACGGCCCCGAAGGACGCTCTCACGGAAAGCTTCCTGGCCGCGGCCTGTCCCATCGTGGGGAGCTACGGGGCCAAGGACCGGACGTTGCGGGGGGCCGCGCAGCGGCTCGAGCGGGCCCTCACCGAGGCCGGGATAGAGCACGACGTAAAGGAGTACCCCGAGGCCGGGCACGGTTTCCTCAATGACCACCGCGGCGCGGGCGACCGCTCTCCGGCGCTCTTTGCGGTCATGGGGAAGTTCATGGGCGGGGGCGGTCACCACGAGCCCTCGGTTCAAGACGCCCGGCGGCGCATTGTCGCGTTCTTCAATTTGCACCTGAAGGCCCCCTCGATGGGAGGCGACCGGCAGACCTCGGGCAGATGAACGGTTCTCGGTCCGTCGCTCCCTCCCTACTTGTGCAGACCGAGCTGGATTGCCTTGACCAGCAGCAGGACCACCGCCACCACGAGGTAGCCGCGTAGCAGGTACATCGCGGTCAGCCGGCCGCGGGACCACTTGGGGCGCTCAAGAAGGCCCAGTGCGGGCATCCGCCAGGTGTCGCGGGGCTGGCTGGGAACCGGCGGTGCCGGCCGCGGGTGCTTCAGCCTCGTCCGTACAATTGCGACGCCGGCAACGATGTAGCCGACGAGGAGTACCAAGCCGAGAACAAGCGACAGTGTTCTGACGTTGATGCTCGAGAACATCGTCGTCGCCATCAGGATCAAGGACATCATGAGCAGGATCGACACGATGACGGTGGCGACGAGATTGAGCCAAGGCCGGTTCACCCAGGGGCCGAGGACGTCGCGGTCGTTGCAGAGCAGCAGCAGGAACACGGTGGCGCTCGGCAGCAGCACCCCGGCCAGGGCCTGGACCGCGGTGGTGATCACACCGAGTGGAGCGCCCGGAATCAGGATCAGACCAGCGGCCACCAACACCATGCCTGAGAAGGTCCCGTAGAACAGCTTGGCTTCTCGCCAGCCGCGGTGCAGCGAGTGCCGGGCACCAAAGACGTCGCCGAAGGCGTAGGACGTGGACAATGTCACCGCCGCCGCGCCGATGATCGAAGAGTTCAAGAGGATGACGGCGAAGATTGTTCCGGCCCCGTGTCCGACGTAGTGCGCCAAGCCGTGGGCCACGCCACCCGCATTCGTGAAGGCGCCAAAGATCTTGGTGCCCGAGAAGGCGGCGGCGGGCACCGCTACCAGGATGGAAGCGGCAAAGACCACGACAATCGAGCCGATGAACGTGTCGGCTCGCTCATAGTTGATCCACCGCGGTGTGATCCGCTTGTCGACGATGTTGGACTGCTGGAAGAACAACTGCCAGGGGGCCACCGTCGTGCCCACGATGGCGATCACGAGCAGCACGGAGGTGGAGTTGAAGCCACCCCGCACCCCCGGGACCACCAGGTCGTGCAAGAAGGGGCCGGCCTTGGGGTGACTGAAGATCACCAGAGGAATGACGAGGAAGTTCGCAATCACGAACACGTACATGAACCGTTCCCAGCGTCGGAAACTCCCCGTGGCGGTCATGGCGATGAGGCCGACCGCGGCGATCGGGACCGAGATGTACTCGCTGACGCCGAAGTACCCGAGGGCCAGGCTCACGCCGATGAACTCGGTGGCGATCGTCAAGAAGTTCAAGATGAACAGGTCGCCGACCGAAAACGCACCCCAGAATCTTCCGAATCGCTCGATGATGAGGCGCGCGTGGCCCACGCCGGTGACTGCCCCCAGACGAACCACCATCTCCTGATTGACGATGAGGACCGGGATCAAGAGAGGAAGGGTCCACAGCAGGGTGAGACCGAAATTCTGGCCGGCCTGGGCATAGGTTGAGACGCCGCCGGCGTCGTTGTCGCCCACCATGACGATGAGCCCGGGACCCATGATGGCGAGCAGCACGAGCAGCCGTGCCCACCAGGTCCGACGAGGCTCCGTGTCGTGTTGCCGGATCGTCCCGAAGGCACCCTGAATGTCTCCGACGTGGGCCTCGTCGAGCACCGCGGAGGTCGGGGCGTCGGTCCCCCGCCGGTCCTCGGGCATTTTTCACCTCCCTCGAGCGTGAGCTACCGGCGGCCGATAGCGGATCCGACCGCTGCCCGGTCAGAGGTGAGCGGTTGGACCGGTTCCTAGTTCGGAGACATCAGTGACATGGTCGAGTTCTGCCGTGGACTGGCCGGCGCCCTTCCTGCACGAAACGCCGGGCTCATGCCGACAAGGTCACGTCGTGTGAGCGTTGGAATGTTCTGGACCCCGGGCTCGGCCCTGTTCGGGCCCTCACCCGAGGTCAGTTGCTAGCTACTTCGACGCTGGTCCGCCGTTGGTTGTCGCAGAACGGCGGACGCCGCGTCTTCGCTCGCGGCGCATCGTCACGCCTCCTGAGCGGTCGTGCCGAAGTCGCGCCGCCAACCGGTCGGTAGCAGCAGCTCCAACACATCATCGACCGTGACCACGCCGAGGATCTTGGAGTGCTCACCATCCATGACCGGAGCGACCGTCAAATTGAAGTCCGACATCTTGCGCACCGTGGCTCCCAGGTCCCAGTCGGCGTGCACATGCGGTGGATCGGGCACCGCCACGTCACTCAGGTTGGCCGCGGGATCCGCCTGGATGAGCCGAACCGCCGACGCCGATCCGATGACCTTTCCTTCCGCATCGGCTGCGAAAACGATTTGGATGGCTTCGTGCGGTGCGGTGCTCCGCCGGATGGCGTCGAGAACCTCTGAGACCGGTGTGTCGGCGGGCAGGCAGAGGAAGTCGGGGCTCATGAGGCCGCCGGCGGTCTCGGGGTGGTAGCTGAGCAGTGACAGGACCTTTCGCTGCTGGGGCTCGGGCAGCAGGTTCAGGATCGGCAGGCGCCGCTCCTGGTCGACCTCGGTGATCAGGTCGGCCGCGTCGTCCGGTGCCATCGACGCGAGGAGGCGGGCGGCCTCTGCGTCGGATCGAGCCTGGACGAACTCGAGCTGGTGACCGGTGTCCAACTCCTCGAACACGTCTGCCTCGAGCTCGCGGTCCTCGCCGACCGCCTCGATGATCTCCTCGCCCTCTTCATGGGAGGCGGCTTCGACGAGGTCGGCGATCTGGGCCGGGTGCAGCTTCTTCAACTTGCGATACGGGATGCGCAGCCGAGCCGACGGGACGTGGCCAACGAAGGGCTCGACGCTGGCCCAGTCCACGAGCGGGCCCTTGTTGGTCCGCCAGCGGAGCCGACGCGGCAAGAGACGTCGCAACGCCGGCCGGCTCGACGGATCAACGCCGACCACCTCCCAGGTTCCGTGCACCTTGGCCAGTTCGATTTCATTGGCGCGGACCAGTCGGCCCCCGAGGAAGTTGATGAGGTGGCGCGCCAGCAGGTCCTGCCCGAGCAGCAGCTCCCCCGGCCGGCGTTCGAACCGGCGCAGGTCGACCCTTCGACCCTCGAAGCGAACCCGGCCTGGCTCAAAGTTGGCGAGGTTGTCAATCGGGACGAACAGGTCTCGCCCCTCGACCTTCACCACCAGCCCGACCAGCGGGGGGTGGGGGGCATCGCCGACTCGGACGACCACGTCCTGCACCCGGCCGAGCCGGTCGCCGGCACCGTCGACCAGCCGGCGTCTGATGACGTTCGAAAGGTGCACAACGTCACGTTCCATCTGAGGAGCGGCATCCTGCATCGTCATGGGCCAACCGTATTCCTAGACCGGCGACGGTCACCGGGTACGCGGGTCTCCGCCGGTAGAGAAGATAGGGCACGATGACGGCTCCCGCGGTGGCCAGGGCCACCAGCCCCGATTTCGCTCGCCGGTCGCTGGTCGCCTCCGGGCGGCCCGCCTGCGATTGAAGCTCAGGGCGCTCTCGGTCGACGTGGCTGGGGCGGTGCACCCGACCCACCAGGACCAGTAGCGAGAGGGAACGCGCCGAGGGGAGGAACCGGGGCCGAACGAACCCGGGCCGCTCACCAGCTTGTTCATGTTCCCTACAGGTATGGCGTCGATAATCAGCCCCATGGGTCCCTCGACCGCTGCCCGCGGGTGTCGCGCCAATCTGGGCGGGTTACAGGGAGGGTCCACCTCTGTCGCCGGGGTGCTCCATGCGCCTCGGTAGCGAGCGGGTGGGACCGAGGGGGCTGCTCGTTCTGGCGGCGGCGGGTGTCCTCGCTGCCGCTCTGGCGGTCCACGGCTACGGGCAGGGCCCGGCGGTGCCGGTGGCGGCCGCCACCAGCCCGCCGACCACCGTCGCACCGAAGACCTCGCCCAGTTCGAGTCACCACCCGGCCGCCCCGACGACCACGGCGCCGACGGGTTCGACCCCCCAGAAGCTCGGGCCGTTGCTCTCCTCGACGCAGTACGCCTCCTACGCCTACCAGGTGTATCCGGGCACCGTGAGCAGTCAAACGCACGCCGCACTTGCCGGGTTCGCCGTCTCGGTCGTCCCGAACGGCACCGGGACGGTAAAGCTCAGCGTCAAGGCCAACAACTCTCCCAGCGCGCAAACCAAGACGTATCCGGCCAGCGACCGCGTGTACTTCATCGAATCGACCTTTGGCGACGACAGCGGGGATGCCGATTACAACTTCGGGGACGATGGTGTGCTCATCACCAACGCGCAGGGTCGGATCGTCGAATGACGACGATCCGGACTGGGCTGCCGACCTTTGGGCCGCGGCGATGACCAACCCCCCGAAAACCTCCCCCCAGCGGGTGGCGACTCGGACACTTCCGCCGGCGGCCGGTCGTCCTGCCGCTGGGCGACGGCCGTCAGCCGCGGGGGGTTCCGCGCCGCGACCCCGGAATCCCGCGCCGCCGAACGCCCACCTCGTCCGCGACCTCGACGCGGCAGTCCGCTCCTGGTCCCCGACCGCCGCCAGGATCCTGCTCGGCCTCGTCCTCGGGTGGTTCGGCTATCACGAGCTCGTCGCGCCCGGGCTCTGGACGGGTTATGTCCCGATCGTGGCGACCACCTCGAGCCTGGCTAAGGTCCTGGTGCTCGGCCACGGGTGGGTGCTCAGCCTCCTCGCCGTCGCCTTCGTCATAGGTATCGCGCCTCGGTTGTCGGCGGCGATCGCCTCGCTGCTGTTATTGGAGATCGTCGTCTCGCTCACGGTCAGCGCCGGGCTGTCCGACCTCGTGCTGCGCGACGTCGGCGTGCTTGGGCTCGCGGTCTCGCTGCTCGGGGGCAAGGGACAGCGGCTCGTGCTTCGCCGATGACGCTTTGAGCGCTGGCGCAACCGGCGCAGCTGGGTGAGCGCCTCCCGCGGGCGCGCAGTCGCCGATCCAGGAGTCGAAACGGTATGCGCCCGCCCGCCCGTTGCGTCGGGTAGACACGTCGGGTGACCCCGCCCGCGCGGTCCCCGCGGTCCGAGGCCCGTGCCCGCACCTTCCGGCGACGGCGAGTGACACTGGCGGTCCTCTCAACGGTGCTGGTCGTCGCCATCCTGCTCGTCACGGTCGGTGGGAACGGCAAGCGCAGTCCGTCGAGTACGGCACGGAACGGCTCCACGACCACCACCGCGGCGCACGGCACCACGGGGACCGTTGGCCGGCCGCCGCCGCCGACCTCGGGCGAAGCGCCGGCGGTCGAGGCGGGCTTGCTCCCCTGGCAGCTCGCGGCGCCGCTCAGCCGGGAGGTTGTGCTGCCCAGGCCGAGCGGCCAGCTCGTGGTCATCGGGGGGTTGACCAGTGCCAGCACCTCATCCGGTGCGATCACGGCCCTGGCGGTGCCCGGTGGGGTCCCCTCGGCGATCGGCTCGTTGGCCAGCCCCACCCATGACGCGGCCGGCGTTGCCCTGCGGGGGCGATACCTGCTGTTCGGGGGAGGCGCCCAGACGACGGTGGCGTCCGTGGAGGCACTGCCCACGGGCGCGGCGGCCGGGGCGTCGACCGGCGTGGTCGTCGGGCAGCTCCCCCAACCCCGGTCCGACGCCAGCGCGATCGTCGTCGGTCGGACCGCGTACGTGATCGGCGGCTACGACGGGACCCGGGGAGATCCCGCAGTGCTGGCCACCACGGACGGCAAGACGTACTCGACCGTGGCCACGCTGCCGGTCGCCGTTCGCTACCCCGCCGTCGCCGCCCTCGGGACCACCATCTACGTGTTCGGTGGCCAGGCGGTCGGCGCCCACGCCGGCCCGGTGACCGACGTGCAGGCGATCGACCTCGTCTCTCGTCAAGCCCGAGTCGTGGCCCACCTGCCCGAGCCCCTGGAGGGCGCGTCCGCGGCCAGAGTCGGCGGGCACCTCTACCTCTTCGGCGGGGACAGCTCGAGCGGCGCCGCGGCAAACGTCCCGGCCCCCGACGGCACCAACGCCCCGGCCGCCGGTCCGGGATCCGATGCCGGCACGTTCTCGGTGCCGACTGTCTGGAGCTTCGATCCGGCGACCCGCCGGCTGCTCGTGGCCGGCACGCTGCAGGTCCCCGTCTCTCACGCCAGTTCGGCCGTCGTCGGCGCCACGGTCTGGCTGGTCGGCGGTGAGCGGGGCGGAACGCCGGTCGCCGCCGTGCAGATGCTCCGGCCCGACGCCCGCTTCGGCAGGGCGGGGGCGCCCGGAGCCGGGTCGCCCTACTTCGGGGCCAAGCTGCTCATCGCCGATCGGGGCAACGATCGCCTGCTGCTCCTGAGCGACGCCGGCTCGATCCTGTGGAGCTACCCCAACGCCACCGCACCGGCGCCGCCCGGACCGAAGGGCTTCTACTTCCCCGACGACGCGTTCTTCATCCACCACGGCCAGGCCATCCTCGTCAACCAGGAGGAGAACGAGACGCTGGTCGAGATCGCCTATCCCTCGGGCAAGATCCTGTGGACCTACGGGCACCCCGGCCAGATCGGCTCTGGGCCCGGTTACCTGCACGAGCCCGACGACGCCTACCTGTTCAAGAACGGCCAGATCACGGTGGCCGACGCCGACAACTGCCGGATCCTGATCCTCAACCCCGACGCCAGCATCGCCGGCCAGATCGGCACCACCGGGGTGTGCACGCACCACCCGCCGACCAGCCTGGGCGCACCCAACGGTGACACCCCGCTCCCGGACGGCAACCTCCTCATCTCCGAGGTCACCGGCTCCTGGGTGAGCGAATACACGCCGAGCGGCCAGCTGGTCTGGACTACCCACGTCGCCGTCTCCTATCCGTCCGACCCCCAGCCGCTCGGTCCGGACCTGTATCTGCTAGCCGACTACGCGACGCCCGGCGGGATCATCGAGTTCGACCGCGCCGGGAACATCCTCTACCGGTATCAGCCGGCCTCGGGCCCCGGGATGCTGAACCAGCCGTCGCTGGTCGAGCAGCTCCCGAGCGGCGCGTTCTTGGCCAACGACGACTTCGGCGACCGCATGGTGAGCATCGACCCGACGACCGGGGCCCTCGTCTGGCAGTACGGGGTGACGGACCACCCCGGCACCGCGCCCGGGCTGCTCAACATCCCCGACGGTTTCGACATCCTGCTGCCGGACGGTTCGACGCCAACGCACCCGCAGACGGGATAGCCCCCTACAGGGCGTGGCCGAGGGCGAAGGTGGGCTTGGCGGGCGCCGCGCGCTCCACCGGCGCGCCGGTGGGCGCCCCGAGCGAGACGAACGCGGGCTCGGCGCCCGGGATCGTCGCCGCGTCCACCACCCAGGTGTCCTTGCTGCCGCCCCCCTGGGAGGAGTTGACGATCAGGGATCCCTCCTCCCGCGCCACCCGGGTCAAGCCGCCCTTGGTCACGTAGCTCCCGCCGGGCCCGAGGAGCACGAAGGGACGCAGGTCGACGTGGCGGGGCGCCAGCTCCCCCGCGCACAGCGTCGGCACCATCGAGAGCGCCAGCGTGGGCTGGGCCACCCACCCGGCCGGATGCGACTCGATCCGCCGCTGGACGAGCTCGAGGGCGCCGGGCCCGGCCCGGCCACCGATCACGATGCCGTAGCCACCCGACTCGTTGGCGGGCTTCACGACCAGTTCTTCCAGGTGCTCCAGGACGAAGCGCCGCTCGTCGGGGTCGCCGCAGCGATAGGTGGGGACGTTGTGGAGGATCGGCTCCTCGTCCAAGAAGAGCCGGATGAGTTCGGGAACGAACGCGTAGACGGCCTTGTCGTCGGCCACGCCGGCGCCCGGCGCGTTCACGATCGCCACCCGGCCGGCCCGCCACGCCCGGACGAGCCCGGGCACCCCCACCTTGGAGTCCCGGCGGAAGACCTCGGGATCGAGGTGGAGGTCGTCAACCCGCCGGTAGACGACGTCGACCCGCTGGAGCCCGTCGATCGTCTTCATCGCCACCGTGTCATCGTCGAGGACGACGAGGTCGTCGCCCGTCACGAGCTCCACCCCCAGCTGCTGGGCCAAGAACGCGTGCTCGAAGTAACCGGCGTTGTAGGTCCCCGGGGTGAGCACCACCACGGTCGGCTGGTCGACCGGTGCCGACACCGACGAGAGCAGCGCCCCCAGGTGGCTGAGGTAGGGGTCGACCGGCTCGATGCTGTACGAACTGAACAGCTCGGGGAAGATCCGCTTGGCCACCATCCGGTTCTCGATCATGTAGGACACGCCGGAGGGGACCCGGAGGTTGTCCTCCAGGACGTAGATGGTCCCGTCGGCGTCGCGCACGAGGTCGCTGCCGCAGATGTGTGCCCAGACGGCGCCGACCGGCCGGGCGCCGACGCACTCGGGCCGGAAGTTGGGCGAGTTGAGCACCAGCTCGGCCGGGACGACGCCGGCCCGCACGGCGCGCTGCTCGTGGTAGCAGTCGTCGATGAAGCAGTTGAGCGCCTGGAGGCGCTGGATCAGCCCGGCCTCGATCCATTTCCACTCGCTGGCGACCACGATACGCGGGAGGAGGTCGAGCGGCCACGAGCGCGCCGTCGGTGTCTCGCGCCCGTCCACACCGAACGTCACCCCGATGGCGCGGATCTCCCGCTCGGCCGCTTCCTGGTGCTCGCGGAGCGCCGGCAGCCCGATCGCCCGCAGGTGGCGCCACAGCGGGTCGATCTCGGGGCGGAGCGTCCCGTCTCGCCGCACGTACTCGTCGTACCCACCGCCCAACACGTAGTCCTGGCCGACGGTCGTCGTCACGGTGGTCCCGCGCAATCGGCACCAGAGAGACGAATGGCCACCTAGCAGGTATACGGGCTCTGTGGGTCCGGGGAGTTTCCGGGCTGTTTCCGCCCGATGAAACGCGGGGCGCGGGCGGTCCGGACCCGAGGAGGTCGAATAGTACTGGCCGTTGACTATGTGGCGCCTCCTCCGTACGCTCGAGTCGTGTCCCCCACCGCCGGCCCCGTCGCCCGGTACGAGGAGGTCGCGCTCCCGGCCCTCCTCCGCCGGGCCCACGCCACCTACGGCGACGCCATCCGGCGCGCGTTGGCGGAGGCCGGCTGCGCCGACCTGCCGCGCAACGGCAGCTTCGTCATCGGGGCCATCGCCCGCAACGGGTCGCCGCTGCGCGAGATCATCGAGGGTCTGGGCGTGTCCAAGCAGGCGGCCGGCCAGCTGGTGGAGACCCTGGTCGTGCGCGGCTACCTCGACCGGTCCCCGGATCCGAGGGACCGCCGCCGCCTCACGGTGACGCTCACCGCGCGGGGCCGACGCGCCGCCGCCGCTTCACGGTCGGCCGTCGATCGCATCGACGCCGCACTGACGGCGCGCGTCGGTGCCGGGTACGTGGCGCACACCCGGGCCGCGCTGGGCGCCCTGATCGAGCTCACACCGGAGGGCGACGGCTGACCGTCGCGCCGTCGGTCCTTTTCAGACCGCCCGGCCGCAGAAGTTGAGGAACCTGGTCTGCGCGTCGGCGTCGACCGGTGAATCGATCTTGGCGGCGAACCCACCCGGCCGGCGGATCGCCTCGTCGATGGGGGTGAGGAATTCCTCCGATCGCGAGATCGCCTCTGGGTCGAGTCGCTCGTCTTGGCCGGTGGCCCGAGCCAGGTCCCAGGTATGGACCAGAGTGTCGGTGCAGAGCAAGCGGCCGACCAGGGACTCGAAGGGCTGCTCGCCGAACATGCCGCCCACCGTCTTGGTCGCCTTGGCCTCGTCGGAGACGGCGTCGAGGATCGCCTGGCTGGCCTCCCGCCACTGGCCCTCCAGGTCGACGTTCGCGTCCACCTCGGCCGGCTCACCGCCGTCGACGGCGCACAGCACGCGGCGGTGGGTCGCGACGACGTGCGCCGCCAGCTCCCGGACGGTCCAGTCGGTGCACGGCGTCGGCCGCGACCACTGGTCTACGCCCACCCCGTCCAGGCGGGCCGAGAAGCCGTCGGCGATGCGGCGATAGCGGTCGATCGTGGTCATGGGCAGCTCCTGTCAGGCACGGGAGTCGGGAGGGTTGGGGGTGGGTCCGGCGATCAACGGGTCGCGACCACCTGCTTCGCCCAGGGGTAGTCCGGCTTGCCGGTGGGCGACCGCTGCACCCGGTCGACCCGCACGATCGCCTTCGGGACCTTGTAGCGCGCGATGTGCGCCCCCGAGGCGTCCTTCAACCCCTCGTCCGTCGCGCCGGAACCGGCGGCCAGCTGGACGACGGCCACCACCTCTTCCCCCCACCGCTCGCTCGGCCGGCCGACCACCAGCACGTCGAGCACGTCGGGGTGGGCCATGAGCGCCTGCTCCACCTCCTCGGCGAAGATCTTCTCGCCCCCCGAGTTGATGGTCATCGACTCGCGGCCGATGAGCTCCACCAGGCCGTCGGCCCGCAGGCGGGCCCGGTCGCCTGGGACCACCATCCGCCGCCCGTCGACCACGGGGAAGGTGGCGTCGGTCTTGGCCTCGTCGTGGAGGTAGCCAAGCGGGAGCGGCCCCTCGTGGGCGAGCCAGCCGATGGCGTCGTGGCCGGCGGCCAGGACGTGGCGGCGATCCTCGTCGAGCACGATCGTGTTGGCGCTCGGTAGGAAGACGCCGCTCGTCGGCTCCGAACCGTTGGCGCTCACGTTGCTCAGCTGCGGACCGGTCTCCGACGCGCCGCCCGAGTCGATGAGCAGGGCGGCCGGCAGCAGCGAATGGAGCCGGGCCTTGGTCGAGACGCTGATGGCCGCGCCCCCACTCACGATCGCGCCGAGCGAGCTCATGTCGCGCGGCTGGCGTTCCAGCTCGTCGCAGAGGGGCCGGGCGAACGCGTCGCCCACGATCGCCAGGAAGTCCACCCGCTCGCGCTCGATGGCGTCCAAGATCGCTGCCGGGTCGAATTGGGCCACGACATCGGGGAACACGACGGTGCCCCCGCCGAGCAACATCCCGAGCGCGATCCACTGGCCGGCCCCGTGCATGAGTGGGGGCGCCGGCAGCGCACGGCGAGGGGTGCCGGCGCGGACGCTCGTCTCGAGCGCCTCGAGACTGGAGGGGTCGATCCCGCCCGCCGCGATCAGGGGAGCCAGCGTGGTGTCGAAGAGGTCGGCCTGTCGCCAGAGTGTGCCCTTCGGGCTGCCCGTCGTCCCGCCCGTGTAGAGCACGTAGAGATCGTCGGGCGAGGGGGCCGTGGCGGGCGCCGCCGCCGCCGAGCCGGCCAACGCGGCCTCGTAGTCGAGGGCGTCGGGGAGGAGGTCGTTGCCGCTCTCGTCGGCCACCTGCAAGAGCAGCGGCCGGGCGACCAGTCGATCCAGCACCGCGGCCAGCGTGGGGGCGAACCGGGCGTGGTAGAGGACGGCCGCCGCGTTGGCGTCGTTCAACAGGTGGGCGAGCTCGGCCTCGACGTAGCGATAGTTGACGTTGAACGACGCGGCGCGGGCCATCGCCGCACCGAGCATGCCCTCCAGGTACTCGTTGCCGTTGTAGAGGTACAGCGCCAGGTGGTCCTGGCCGGACTCCCACCCGGGGAGTCCGGCGCGCTCGTGGCGCAGGGTGATCCCGCGGGCGGTGAGGAGGTTGGCCAGCCGTCGGGAGCGGTCGGCCACCGCGGCGTAGGACAGCCGACGGTCCCTCGTCACGATGCACTCGCGCTCGGGCACGGCGCCGGCGACGGCCGAGAAGGCCAGGGCGTGGTTGAGTCCCACCGTCGGGGGAGCGCTCGGGTTAGCTCAGGGCTCGATCAGGAAGCCGATGTTCTTCAGCCACTGGTCGTCTAGTCGTTGGTTCTCACCGAGCAGGTAGTCGATCGAGCGGAGGTCCTCGGCCCGGATCGTGATCCTGGTCGAGGTCGTGTCCTGCCGCTGCAGTTGAATCATCCGCACGAACCGCCGGAGGAGCTCGCGCTCGGGTTCTTTCACCCGGTCGAGCTTGGTCAGGTCGAGGATCATCCGCCCCTCGCCGAGGCGGTCGGATCCGCCGCCGGCGCCGTCGGTCGCGGGGGCAACCGGGGAGTCCTCGGGGAGCAGGTTGTCGACCGGGACGTCGTAGAGCTTGGCCAGGCGCTGGAGGCGCGGCACCGAGATGGCCCGTTCCCCCCGCTCGTAGGCGCCGAGCACCGAGGCCTTGAACTCCTGCCCCGACATGGCCTCGACGGCTTGGAGCGAGAGGCGCAACCGCTGGCGAACGAGGCGCAGCTGGAACCCAACCTCGCGTGCGTAGGTGTCCGACGTCCCCGCCTCGTCGTCGCGATCGGATTGCAAGATGGGCCTCGCCTTGACCACCGGAGTCCTAAGTGCCCGGGCTTTGGCCGACATCTTGTCCCCTGGGCGGCCCGGTGTCATGTGTAACGGGCCTCGGGGGTCGGGGCCGTGCCATTCAGGCACCACGGCGCGCGTGGCCCGAGCGTCCGGACACTCCGCCCACGGTGCCGGTCGCCGGCGGCGAAGCCGGCGGGTTGTGCGCGGCGCGGCGCTTTAGAGGTGCGCGACGGGGCTGTGGTCCATCCTGGCCACGCCCTCCCTGTCGACGTTCATGTAGGCCTGGTCCCGGAGCGGGACCTCCTTCAGCAGCCACGAGAGCCCGAAGGCGAGCAGGGTGAAGGGGACCCCGACCAGGAACACCCCCTGGAGGGAGTGGCTGAACGCCTCCACGAACCCGTGGTGGATGGCCGGCGGGAGGAGCTTCAGCTGGGCGGGGTTGCTTGCGATGTTGTGCCCGGAGAGCACGTGCAACGCACGGACGGTCGCGGCCGGGAGGTACTTCGGCAGGTCCGCGAACAGCCGGGCGTTGAAGATGGCCCCGAAGAGCGCGACACCGAAGGAGCCCCCGATCAACCGGAAGAAGCTGGCCGACGACGTGGCCGTCCCGAGCTGGCTGTAGGGGACGGCGTTCTGCACGGCCACGACCAGGATCTGCATGACGAAGCCGACGCCCGCGCCGACCACGAACATGTACACCGACGACACGTCGAGTCCGGTCGAGGGGGTCAACTGGGCGAGCAGGACCAGGCCGACCGTGAGCACCGCCGTCCCGATGATCGGGAAGATCTTGTACTTGCCCCGCCGGGAGACCATCTGGCCGCTGAAGATGAAGGTGCAGAGCATCCCCCCGACGAGGGGTAGCAGCTGGAGTCCCGAGCTCGTCGGACTGGCGCCGTGGACCGTCTGCAGGTACAGCGGGATGTAGATGATCGAGCCGAACATGATGAAGCCGACGATGAAGCCGATGGCGTTGGCCACGCTGAACACCCGGAGGCGGAACAGGCCGAGGGGGATGATCGGCTCGGGCGACCGCGTCTCGACGACGAGGAACGCCGCGATCATGGCGAGGCTGAGTGCTGCCAGCCCGATGATCTGGGAGGACCGCCACGCGTAGGTGGTGCCGCCCCACGTGGTGAGCAGGATGATCCCGGTAACCCCGGCGCCCAGCAGCGCGGTGCCGAGGTAGTCGATCTTGTGCTGGGTCCGCTTGCGCGGGAGGTGCAGGACGGCGGCGACGATGAACAGCGCGACCGCGCCGAGCGGCAGGTTGATGTAGAACACCCACCGCCAGGTGAGGTGTTCGGTGAAGAACCCGCCGATGAGCGGGCCGAGGACGCTCGTGATCCCGAACACGGCGCCGAAGTAGCCCATGTAGCGCCCCCGCTGGCGGGGCGAGATGACGTCGCCCATGACGGCCTGCGCGCCGACCATCAGCCCGCCGGCACCGATGCCCTGGATCGCCCGCGAGCCGATCAGCTCGGTCATGTTGTGCGCGAGCCCCGAGAGCGCCGAGCCGATCAGGAAGATCACGATGGCCGCCTGGAAGAAACCCTTGCGCCCGTAGAGGTCGCCGAGCTTCCCCCACAAGGGGGTCGAGATGGTCGAGGCCAACAGGTAGGAGGTGATCACCCACGAGAGGTGGTTCAGCCCGCGAAGGTCGCCCGCGATGGTGGGGAGCGCCGTCGACACGATGGTCTGGTCGAGCGCCGCCAGCGTCATGCCGAGCATGAGGGCGCCCAAGATGATGAGCACGCGCCGGTGCTCGGCCCTCCCGACGGCGCCTTCGGGCGGCGCGTCCTGGGTCATCGGCACGGTGTCAGTGGCCATCGGGACCTTCGAGGTCTTTCCCCACATCGGTCACGAAGCGCGCCAGTAGCCGACCGAACTCCGCTCGGTCGCGCTCGCTCCAGCGGTCGAGCACCCGCTCGAGCCAGGTCCGGCGGGCACAGAGCACCCGCTGGACGAGCCGCGCGCCGGCCGGCGTGAGGTGGACCAGCGAGGCTCGCTTGTCGCGCGGGTCCGGCACGCGTCGGAGCAGCTGACGGCCCCCCAGCTGCTGGACCCGCCGGGTCACGGTCGGGGCGTCGACCCGCAGGCGATCCGCCAGCTCACCCAGGCGGACGCAGTCGCCCGCGCTGGACAGGTTGTGGAGGAGTGCCACGTCCGCCCGGCCGGCGTCGACCTTCGCCTGGCGGAGGATCTGCTCGACGAGCCGGCCCTGCGAGAGCAGGCGCCCCACGGACTCGAGGGCCAGTCCGATGCACTCGATGTCGGGGTCGCCGGCGACCGGCGTAACCGAGGCCATCCCGGCACCTTAGTTGCTTTCGGTAAGTAACTGTTTCGTTTCTTGGGCTCGGCCGCCCCGCTCAGGGGAGGCCCGAGGTGGTCTCGGCCGGCGGTGGGGCGACCGGGCCCGGATCGGCCGCGGTGTCGGGGTCGGCGGGGTGGGCGGCGGTGCGTCGGTCGATCCGCCGGAGGCTCGGGAACGCCACCACGCCGCACAGGAGCGTGGGCACCCCGCCCAAGACGAGCGCCCAGCGTGCCCCCGCGTGCTGGCCGACCCAGCCGACGATGGGTCCGCCGACCGGCGTCGACCCCAGCCAGGCCACCGACCACAGCGCCATGACCCGGCCGCGCATGGCGGGCGCCGAGCCCAGCTGGAGGGTGGTCTTGGCCAACGAGTTGAAGCTGATGCTGCCGTAGCCGACGAAGAGGAGGACGACCAGCTCGAGCCACAGGCGCGGCGCCAGCGCGGCGGCCAGGATCGCGATGCCCCAGCCGATGGACGCCCAGGCCAGGCCGACGGCCGTGATCTTGGCCCGGCGCGCCGTGACGAGGCCGCCGACCACGGCGCCGACGCCCATCACCGACAGCATGGTGCCGTAGGTGCCGGCTCCGCCGCGGAAGGTGGAGCGGGCGAGCAGCGGCAGCGACACGGCGAACTCCCAGGCCAGCGTCCCGACGATCGTGATCATGAGGAGTGGGATGAACAGCTCGGGCGTGGAGATCACGTATCGCAGCCCCTGGCGGATCTGCCCCGGTTGGCGCCGCTCGGGCGGCGCGGTCCACAGCTCCTCTCGGCGCATCATGACGAGGCTGATGACCACGGCCCCGAACGACACCGCGTTGGCGGCGAAGCACGGGCCGATGCCGACGGTGGCGATGAGGACGCCGGCGATCGCCGGGCCAATGACCCTGGCCAGGTTGAGCGTGACCGAGTTGAGGGTCACGGCGTTGCGCAGCTCGGAGTTCGGGACCATCTCGGAGATGAACGATTGGCGCGCGGGGTTGTCGAAGACGTTCACGAAGCCGAGCGCCAGCGCCAGCCCGTAGATAGGCCAGATCGTGGCCACATGGTCGAACGCCACCAGCGCCAGCGCGCCGGCCAGGAGGCCGGCCAGCGTCTGGGTCACGCAGAGGACCCGCCGCTTGTCGAGGCGATCGGCCACCAGGCCACCCCAGGGGCCGAGGAACAGCAGCGGCGCGAATCGGGCCGCGGTCACGATGCCGAGGTCGGTGCCGCTGTGGGTGAGCTGCAGCACCAGCCAGGCCTGGGCGACCGTCTGCATCCAGGTCCCGCACACCGATATCAGCTGGCCGACGAAGAACAGCCGGTAGTTGCGGATGCGCAGCGAGGAGAACGTCTTCGAGGGGTGCTCGGGATCCGGCCGCAGGAACCGGGGGAGCATCAACGGCCGCCCCATCCCCGTTGGTCCCCCGACGTCGCCCACATCGTCGCATCACGATAGTGGTCGCCCCCCACCGGCCCCGATTGTCACCCGGCTGTCACCGAGCGACGTCGACCCCGAGGTCGGGTCCAGATGCGGGACGTTCGGCCCTATTCGCGCCCTTCCCGGGGCGCCACCATGGCTGGGCGGGGTGAGTCCAACCACGGAGGCCGCAGGATGACGGTGCGACTGGCGATCAACGGCTTCGGACGTACGGGGCGCGCTCTGCTACGCGCCGTTCTTACCTCCACCCACGACCTCGAGGTCGTGGCGATCAATGATCTGGGCGCCCCGGCGGCGTTGGCGCGGCTGTTCGCCCGGGATTCGGTGCACGGCCGCTGGCCCGAGCCGGTCCGCGCCGACACCGACGCCATGGTCGTGGGCGAGCTCCGGATCCCGATGCTGACGGAAGCCGACGCAAAGGTGCTCCCATGGCGGGAGCTGTCCGTCGATGTCGCCGTCGACGCGACGGGCAGGCACACCAGCCGGGAGTTGGCAGGCGCGCACCTGGAAGCCGGCGCCACCCGTGTGGTGATCTCCGCGCCCGCTCAGGATCCCGATGTGACCATCGTCCTCGGCGTGAACGACGAGGTGTTCGATCCCGCCCGGGACTTCATCATTTCGAATGCCTCGTGCACCACGAACTGCTTGGCCGTCCTCGTCAAGGTGCTCGACGACGCCTTCGGAATCGAAGACGGCTTCATGACGACCGTGCACGCGTACACCGAGGACCAGCGCCTCGTCGATTCGCTCCACCACGACCCTCGGCGGTCACGGTCGGCCGCCATCAACATCGTGCCGACCACGACGGGGGCGGCTCGGGCGGCCGGCCTCGTGCTCCCGCACCTGAACGGGACCCTCGACGGACTAGCGCTGCGCGTGCCGGTGCCGGACGCGTCGATCACGGATCTGGTGGCGAACGTGCGCGACACGCCGAGCGTCGGCCAGATCAACGAGGCCTTCCGCGACACCTCCTCCTCCGGGCGCCTCACCGGGCTGCTCGAGTACTCCGAGGAGCCCCTCGTTTCGTCCGACATCATCGGATCCAAGGCGTCGTGCGTCTTCGACTCGGGGCTGACCATGAGCCACGGCCACCTGGTCAAGGTCCTCGGTTGGTACGACAACGAGTCCGGCTATTCCAACCGGCTCGCCGACCTGGCGGCCCTGGTCGGGGGCGCGTCGGCCACCTGAGCGGGGCGTAGTCAACCGAGAAGCGGCCTGGCAACCTCCTCGAGCAGAACCAAGTCGAGCGTCTTCGGGGTGGCCAGGGCCTCTGCGAAGGGAACCCGGACGATCCCGCCGGCCCGGAGCGCCACCATGACGCCGAAATCATCGTCGTGGATTGCGGCCACCGCCTCGACGCCGAAGCGTGTGGCCAGCACCCGGTCGTACGCCGTCGGGGTGCCACCCCGTTGGACGTGACCAAGGTTGGTGACCCGGGACTCGTAGCCGGTTCGCCGTTCCAGCTCCTCGGCCAGCCAGACCCCGATTCCTCCCTGCCGGGCATGACCGAACTGGTCGACCGAGGTGGACGAGGTCGCCGTCCGAGCCGAGTCGGCGTCGGGCCCGGGCCTCGGGAGGGCGCCCTCGGCGACCACGACGATGGAAGAGAACCGACCCCGTTCGTGGCGACGCACGAGCCGTTGGCACACCGACTCGAGGTCGAAGGGCACCTCGGGGACGAGGATCTCCGCCGCGCCACCGGCGATCCCGGCCTCAGTGGCAATCCACCCCGCCTGGCGACCCATCACCTCGCACACGATGACCCGGTGGTGAGACTCGGCTGTCGTCCGGAGGCGGTCGATCGCTTCGGTAGCGGTCTGTACCGCCGTATTGAAACCGAAGGTCACCTCGGTCCCAGAGAGATCGTTGTCGATCGTCTTGGGCACGCCCACCACCCGAAGTCCGAGGGCGTGCAGCCGTTGGGCAACCCCGAGTGTGTCCTCACCACCAATCGCCACGACGGCGTCGACCTGGCGGCTGGCGACCGTGTCCATGATGCGCTGGGGACCCCCGTCCGCTGCGAAGGGATTGGTGCGGGAGGTCCCGAGGACGGTTCCCCCGACCGGCAGCAGGTCGGCGCACCGCTCGGGATCAAGCTCAACCGCCTGGTCTTCGAGCATCCCCCGCCAGCCGTCCAGGAAGCCGATCGACTCATCGCCGTGCACCACGCGCCCCGCGACCACCACCGCCCGGATCACGGCATTGAGTCCCGGACAGTCTCCACCGCCGGTCAACACTCCAATCCGCATGGCATTGATCTCCTATCCCGGTTGGACCGCGGCACTGGTCGTGCCGCCGGTCGGCCCTCACGGCCATTCTTGGACCCGCGCCATGGCCAGGAGCGTCTTTTGCGTCACACCGACCTCCGTCGCGGAGCCGAGGAGCGTCTCCAGCTCGGCCACGAACTCGGCACGGTTCCTGTCGCTATAGCTGAGGAACGTCGCCCGCGTGCACTCGACGCCAAGCACGACCTGAGCAGGCAGGCTCAACTGACAGCTGTGTGATGCCTCGACGACGTCGGCGAACAGGTCGCTTTGGCTGATTGTCTCGGCCCAGACCGGCCTTGTCCTGACGGTGCACCCTCCTCCGTCACTGCTGCGTCGCTCCCATAGCTCCTGTAGCCCTGCGCCAAGTGGATCGTCGTAGTGCTCGCCAGTCGTGAGCAGCGCCAACCAACCGTTGGGGCGCAGAAGCCGGGCCGTCTTGATCCAGGCCATTTCAGGATCGATCCAATGGAAGGCGGTGGCCGAGATGATGAGATCGAACGAACGATCGGCGACCTGAAGGTCCTCGAAGGAGGTGACCTCAAAGCTGGTCGCCCCGTCGGTGACGTTGGATCGAGCGGTGCTGATCATGGCGGAGCCGATGTCGATCGCAGTCAGCTGGAAGCCGAGGGCGGCCAGGTGACGAGTCAGCTGACCAGTGCCGCAGCCGATCTCGAGAACCGCGGCGCCCGGACCAAGCCCTGCGGTGGTGATCACCGTGTCGATGATTTCGCTCGGATAGCCCCGACGAGTTGCGTCGTAGCGTGCGGCGATCTCATCGAACAGCAGGCGTTGACGTTCTCGTTTTCTTCGTTCCTCGTCAGTCTCGGCGATCACCGCAACTAGTTTGGCCGAGGCGAGAACCCTGGGCGGTTGGGCCGCCGATTACCTGGTAGGCGATATCCCGGTGGCTCCTCAAGCGGGATCTGAAGCACGCAAGCCCACGAGTGCCGGCGTTGCCGGCCCGGATCAGATCAACCCGGGATGAGCCACGACACGACGATCGACGCGAGGCTCTCGTCCCGGCGTCGTAGACCGTGATCGCCACCGGTCAGCCAAGCGTGGGTGACCGGGCCGACAATCATGCGTGTGGCTGCCTGGAGTTCGTCGGGTGAGCCGAAGGGATCGCGGTCGCCGGAGACGAAAAGGCACGGCACTTTGATTGCGGGAAAGTGCGCGGTGCGGGGCCGATCCGGGTGGCCCGGAGGGTGCAACGGGTAGCTGATGAGGACGAGGCCGGCGGTCGGGAGGCCTTCACTGGCCGCGATCGAACACATCCTCCCTCCCATGGACCGGCCCCCCAAGGCAACCTGGTTCAGCCCAACGCCGAGCTTCTCCGCAAAGCCCAGGGCACCGCTCCTCACCGTTTCGACCAGTACCGCTGGGCGATCAGGAGCCCGACGCCCGGCGAGTCTGTACGGAAAGTCGATGCGGAGCACGGCGATGCCGCGGGCGCTGAGCGCGGTATCGAGAGCTACCAGCGTCGGATGATCCGAGCTCGCCCCCGCGCCAGGGGTGAGGACGATCGCCGTTGGGCGGATGGGACTTGGCTTGCCTGCCACCGGTCCCGAGTCGGTCATGACACAGTCAGTGTATGTATGGGTCCGCCAACAGCCCAGGTGGGTCGGGGACTGTTAGTTGGACAGACACCGTAAGTAGCGTTAGTCGCAACTCCTCCGATTGGGATCACCAGGATCGCGACGCCGAGAAGCATCCGGTGACGCAGACGCCGCCGGCGCTGCCGCTCCCTTGCCCGCCGCCTGGCGGCGCGCCCCACGGTCGCCCAAGTCGACTGGCGTCCTCATGACCCGTCGTTTGTTGTCGGTGTCCACGACCTCAAACCGTGGCGCGGCTTGGGGCAGCGGCTCTCCCGTCCAGTTTGGCGACAGGCACGATCATCCCGAGTACTCCCTCGGGACCGATGTTCCTCAGACGGAGTAGCGGTAGTCCTGGTCGGGCCACGCGACGATCCCTCGGGCGCGGTAGTCGTCGATGGTGGCCTCGTCGTAGTGCAGTTCGGCGAGGATCTCCCTGGTGTGCTGGCCCAGCATCGGGGCCGCCCGCTCCTGCTTGCCCGGGGTGTCGCTGAACGTGATGAGGTTGCCGAACTGGCGGACGCGGCCCAGCAAGGGGTGCTCGTACTCGGTGACGAGCCCCAGGCGCTCGAGCTCGTCGTCGAAGAGGATCGTCTCACCGTCGCACGTGCCGACCGAGATCTCCGACGGTACACCGGCGGCCCGAAGGGCCCGGCGCCAGTTCGTGCTCAGGTCGCCCAGAAACGCCTCCGCGAGCACCCCCGTCAACTCGCCGCGGTGCTTCTCCCGGTCGGCTGGAGTGCCGAACCGGGGGTCCTCGAGGAACTCCTCTCGGCGGATCACCCGGCACAGCGCCGCCCAATGCTCCTCCCGCACTGCCGCCAGCTGCAGCCAACCGTCTTGGGTCTCGTAGAGCCGGTTCAGGGCTCCCAAGCCGAGCTGCTCGCGATCGAGGCTGGGGCGCGGCGATGGCGTGCCGTCGGCGCCGAGCCAGGAGTCGGCCGTGTACAGCATCGAGCCGTGGAACAGCGACGCCCACATCGACTGCCCCTCACCGGTGCGGTTTCGATGGAACAGGGCGATCAGGAGGGCTGTCACCGAGGGCATGGCGGCGGCGACGTCTCCGTGCCCGTAGCGATTCCACAGCGGCGGGTTCCCCGCCGCGACCGGCCCCTGCTCCCACTCGAGCCCCGCGGCCGCTTGGGCGAGGGGGTCGAGACCGCCGAGATGGGCCAGCGGGCCCTGGGCGCCATACATGAACGTATTGCAGTACAAGATGTCGGGGCGGATCGCCTTGCAGTGCTCGTAGCCGATACCGAGTCGGTCGGCGGTGCCCAGGGTCATGTTGTGGTGCACGATGTCGGCGGTCGCCACCAGCTCGTGGGCGATGCGCAACCCTTCGGGCCGTTTCAGATCGACTGCGATGTCCCGTTTACCCCGCTGGCAGCCCATGAAGGACCCGACGACGCTGCCTCGCATGCCGTCGCCTTGGGTCGGCTCGACTTTGATGACGTCGGCGCCTAGGTCGGCGAGCAGCATCGGGCCGAAGGGGCCGGCCAGGAACTGGCCGAAGTCGAGAACACGGATGCCCTCGAGCGGACCGGGCAATTCAGATCACCCCTCTGGCCCGCAGCGTGGCGATCTCGGTGTCGTCGCGTCCGAGGGACCGGAGCACCTCATCGGTATGAGCTCCGGCCAGGGGCTGCGGGCCCTTGACCTCACCCGGCGTGGTTCCGAGGAAGATGGTGACGCCGACTTGGGTGGTGGGCCCGACCACGGGGTCGACCACCTTGACCACCGAACCTGTCGCCCTGAGCTGAGGGTGGTCGAAGCGCTCATGGGGTGCCACGATGGCCTCGGCTCCGAGGCCGGCGGCGTGCAGCTCCTCGATCAGCTTCGTGCGATCCCACCGCCTGAAGGCCTCTCGTTTCGAGGCTTGGTACTCACCCCTCGCTTCGGGCGTCATGGACATCAGCGTGGGGAAGGGGAGGTCCTCGATACCGAGAATGGAGGCCTCGCTGCGCGTCGGCGCGATGCCCGCCGTGGTGGCGGCGTGAATCCACTCCCCGTTGGCGCATTCGTAGACCGACGCTTGATGGACGCCGGGCGGGCTGGTCTTGGGCAGCTGGAACTGACCTCGATCCGTCCAGTTCCAGTTCTGGGTGGTGAGGGACAGGACCCCTTGGAGCAGCGACACCTCGACGTGCTGTCCTCTTTTGGTCTGCTCGCGGGAGACCAGCGCCGACATGATCCCGATCGGGACGAGCAACATGGCTCCCATGCTGGCCACCGGGCTGTGGAGGAACACCGGGCCAGGACGGAAGCTCGTGTTCTCCCAGTGCTGCCCGGTGCGGGCGTGCACCAAGCTTTCGTAGCCGGGCAGGTCCTCATAGCGAACCCCGGACGGCCATGCCGGCACCGAGCAGTACACCAGATGCGGGAATTCCTCCCGCAGCGACTCGTAGTCGAGCCCCATTCTGGCCATGGTGCCCGGCGCAAAGGCTTCGACCACGACGTCCGCCGTGGCGCACAGTTCGCGGAACAGGGCCACGCCGTTGGCGTCCTTCAGATTCAGGGTAATGGAGCGTCGGCTGCGGTTGTAGACGCGGGAGGCGGGCGATCCCCGATCGGCCCGACCCCCGGGAGGCTCCACCTTGACGACGTCGGCACCGTGCTCGGCGAGTTGCAGGACACCAAGCGGACCGGCGATGCCACCCGACAGATCGAGGATGCGGACGCCGTCCAGCGCCTGCATGGGTCAGCGGCCGGTGTGGGTTCGGAGGAACGATAAGGCGTCTTCCCACGCGGCTCCGTCGGCCCTTGAGTGGCGGAGGGGTCCCCATGGGGCCGAGAAAGCGTGGCCGGCGCCGGCGTACGTGCGTACCTCCGCCGGGACGCCCCAGCGATCGATGCGAGACCGCAGGTCGTCGAGCCGCTCGGGCGGCATCGTCGGATCATTGTCACCGTAGATGAAGAGCGTCGGGCACATGAGTTGCCAGATGAGATCCATGGGGTGCACGGGGGTCCTGGGGCCCAGCTCGTGGAACACCGGCTGGCTGGGGAAAAACAGGACCGCCGCAGCCACGTCGCCGCGAGCGCAGGCCGCCAGCCAGGCGAGCGTGCCGCCAGTGCAGTAACCCCACAAGCACACCCGGCCCGAGTCGACCTCTGGCTTCGCCCGGATCAGATCGACGGCCTCGGCCAGGTCTCGGGCGCCACAGGTGAAGTCCAGCCGCCCGATGTGGTCCATCACCTCGGTGAAGTCGTCGTAGGCCTCCCGGTTCAGCGGACCGCGACCGTGGTAGTAGTCGGGGACCACGGCGGCGTAGCCGACGTCCACCAGGCGCTCTTTCACGCCTTTGATGAACTCATTGATGCCGTATGCCTCAGCGCCGAGGACGACGGCGGGGTACGGGCCGTTCCCCGGCGGAGCGCCCACCTCGGGGACTGGGTCGAGCGGCAGACGTGCGGGCACGGCGACACCTTAGGTGGCCGATGGTGCCCTTCTCTTGGCCCCGGATCATGCGTTGCCAGATGCCGAACAGCAGGTCGATGGTCGCACGCTCTCGTGGGGGCTGGTGGCGTATCAGCCGCCCATATGGGCTCGTTGGACCCCAGATTTGATCATCAAGATCTGCGCCTCTTTCTTCCTACCCAGCGTCCTCGGCGCAGCCAGGACGCACTGCCTTCAAGCACGGGCAATGACGCGCTCGCCATAACGCTGGATCGTTTCGAGAACGTGCCCGACGGTGTCGCCGGGAAGTGGAACCTGAACCCAGGTGACGCCGAGTCCGGCCAGCCGCTCCAGCTCGTCCCGGTGAGCGTCGGCATCGAAAGAGTCGGTGTCCGGGTTGCCCCCGGCCGGATTGGAGAAAGCAATGTCGACCGACGACGGATCCCTGCCGGCGGTCTCGAGCCGCCGACGCAGGTCGTCGATCGCCACGGCGAGCCGCTCGGGGGTGTCGAGTGCGGCCGTACGGGCGGTCTTGGCCAAGCCGGGCGGGGCGCGGAATGGGCACCATCCCTGGCCATGTTCGACGACGCGTTGGCGAGCCCGGTTGCTGTTACCGCCGATCCAAATGGGCGGATGGGGCTCGGTCAATGGACGCGGGTGTGCGGTGATACCACGGGCGTCGAAATGGCGGCCCGTGATTGAGACGTCATCGGCGGTCCAGGTCGCCTTGAGCACATCGAGGGCCTCGTTGAACAGGTCATTGCGCTCGTCAGGGTTCACCCCGAGTGCACCGAATTCTGCTTTGAGATAACCGGCCCCCACGGCGAGGGTGAAACGCCCGCCCGAAAGAAGATCGAGAGTGGCTCCTGCCTTCGCGACGAGGAACGGATTGCGGTACGGGAGAACCACAATGTTTGGTATGAGACGCAGCGTTGTGGTCCGAGCTGCGGCGAAGGCCATCGCCACGAATGGGTCGAGGGTATCGTGACCGCCGGCCTCGAGCCAACGATGAGAGGGCGCCGGATGGTCGGTGAAGCCGAAGCCGTGGAACCCTGCTGCCTCAGCGGCCGATGCCACAGCCGTGATCCCTTGACCTGAGACAAGCACGGGGTCGTAGGGGTGGCCGATCATCGGGTGGGTGATCGCGAATCTCATGGGAGGCTCCTGATAGGTGCTTGGTAATGCCTCAGCTGTACCCAGGAATTGTTGTGCGCGACACGGAACATCAACTGCGGTGATCTTGTTGATCGGCATTGAGCGCTCGAGCATCGCGAGGATACTCTCTTGACCCAATGCAATCGGCGGTGAGGTAACCCTTCTGGTGATCGTAGGGACCATCTTTGGTCTTGCTCTTACGAGAACTCGTACCGCGAGACGGTCGGGAGTCGCCAACTGAGTTGGTTTACCTCAGACCTGAGAACGCCAGACTTCAGCAATGGTTGACGCACCTGACCGCTGCTCGGCATCTGTCCCGCAAACGTCCGATCCTTGGGCACACTCATCTCAGCCGCCCACGGCTGATAGTTAGACAGCCACCAGTGCTGAACCGCACAAGTCGTTGAGACACTTTCGGTGGAGGTGTTACGGACCAACCCAAGTCCACCCGGTGCAAGCTCGTTTCGCCAACGGAGGATTGTGACAAGATAGTTTCCGTGACAGCGCTCGGGCTGCGGCACGCGGTGCTCTGGGTCAGCGATCCAAAGGCGTCAGCGCGGTTCTATCAAGCCGCGTTGGGACTCGAGGTCAAGTTCGAGGGCGACCAGGCCGTGTTCCTGTCGTCGCCCCAGTCCTCGACGGACCACGACCTCGGCCTCTTCCGTGCCAGAGGTTCCGGAGCGGCCCCGCAGCACATCGGCCTCTACCATCTCGCCTGGGAAGTGGCAACGCTGGGAGAGCTGGCGGAGGCCAAACAACGGCTCGCGGAGATGGGAGCACTGGTTGGCGAGAACAACCACGGTGTGAGCAGGAGTCTCTATTGCCACGATCCCGACGGAATCGAGTTCGAGATCATGTGGGAGCTCCCCGTCGAGTTGTGGGATCCATCCGATCCGTCCAACGTGCCGCTTGATCTAGAAGCCGACATCGCACGCTGGGGTCGGGACCGGCCTGGTCGTGGTTCGAGCCCAGTGCCGGGCGGCTGATCGGCCGCGCATCATCCCCCGTTGGGCGATGCAATCTACGTTCCGAGTGAGGACATCCAAGCGACAACCGGGTCGAACTGGCCTAGGCACTCACCTGGGCCACGGGCTGACACTGGGCATCGCCAGTGGACAGGTGACACCAACGCGCGCCTCTCGAATCGTCATCGAGGAAGATCTCGAGTCCGCAGTACCGGCACTCGGCGATGATCTGGCCCCGGTTGCGATCCGTTCGGAGGGTCTTGGTTCCTGGCTCGGCGTAGCTCCCCGACACGTCACGGGATTGTAACCGAAAGTCACAGTTTTGCCAGGTGTGAGCAATCTCCCCGCCAATCACCCTCCGTTCTCGGAGGTCCCCCTCTCACCGAGTCCGTGGATCCAAGCGTCGATTCTTGGGCTCTCGTCGTCAACTTCATCCGAGTAGTAGTGGCCGACACGGATCGTGTCAGTCTCGAGATCGACTTCAAAGATCACGACGGCCTCGATGTGCAGCCCGGCCGCGAGGTAGCTGCTTTGTACCCAGATTTCCGTCGGCGTTGTAACCATGCGTTTGACCTCGATCCGTCCCTCGGGATGGCTCGTCATGAGATGACGCATGTTCTTGACTTCTTGGTCGCGCCCTACGAACCCCCGCGCCGGGTGTTGCGGGACGATCATCTCGAAGTCGGGATGGAATGCAGCCTCGACCCCTTCGACATCGCCGCCATTGACGGCTTTCACAAATCGTTCGAAAGCATTCACCGGCGCACCCCCGGATCTCCCCCGTGGCGACTTGATTGTGTCACCGAGGTGTCAGTCGCTTGGTGGACAATCAGCTATCTACCTCCCCGGCTGCCGAGGCACAAGACACAGGTCGCCCGACCGGTTGGGTCGGGATCCGACCAAATCGACAAATGGCTAGCCTATGGCCGTCGTTTGGATGACGGGAGGGCCCCATGAACCGGGAAAGGCTGGTCGGTCTGGCGAAACGCATGCTCGACCTGATCGACCGGGGGGCGACGGATCTGGCACGGTCGACATACGAAGAACCTCTCGAGGCGTACACCTCCCCTGAAATTCTGGCCAGCGAACGCCAGCTCTTCACCCGGACACCCATGTTCCTCGCCATGAGCTGCGAGCTGCCCGGACCGAACGCTTACTTGGCTCGGGACATTGTCGACAACCCGCTGCTTCTCGTCCGGGGCGCAGATGGAACGGTCCGGATGTTCCTCAACTTCTGTCGCCACCGCGGAACGAAGGTAGCTGACGGTTGGGGGAACACGAGGCGGCTGATGTGTCCGTTCCATGGGTGGACCTACAACCTCGAGGGTCAACTCATGGGCGTTCCCGAGCCAGAGGGTTTTGACGATATGGGCCGCGAAGACCGTGGCCTTGTCGAACTTCCGGTTGCCGAGAAATACGGGATGATCTTCGGTTGCGCAACTCCGGACGTGACGTTCGACGTAGACGACATCTTGGGTGGACTCGGCCCCGAACTCGCTGAATGGGAGTTCGGGGCCTTCTCACGGTATGGAGAGCCGCATGTGCACCCCGTGAAAGGAAGCTGGAAATTCGCCTGGGACACCTTCTGCGAGAACTATCACTTTGCCGTCCTACACTCGAAGACCGTTGCCGACATGATGTACACCAAACGGCAGGCTTTCGACGTCTACGGCCGCAATGTTCGCATGGTGTCCGCGATGCGATCCATCGACGAGCTTCGATCAGCTCCCGAGTCCCTATGGGAGCCCGAGCGCCATCTCAGCATCCAGTACCGGCTATTCCCGAGCATCAACTTCTCCGTGTATCCGGAGAAGAACGAGGTGTTCTGGGTCCTACCGGGGCAAAACCCTTGGGAGGGTCAAGCCCTCCACACGACGTTCATCGCGAGGGAGCCGGAGACCGACGAGGAACTGAAGGCTCTCGAAGAGGCCGTCTACTTCGGTTGCGAAATCGTCATCAACGGCGAGGACTTGTGGGTGACCGAACGAACTCTGCCGGGCTTCCGAGCGGCGGCCGCACCGAAATCAGTCATCTTCGGTCGCAACGAGCCGGCGGTACAGCACTTTCACCGTCTTTTCCACGAAGCTGCTGAGGGTTCGCCGATCTGAGGCGGCGTGGCCTCTTACGCTCGAAAGTGGGTAACGCCCGCATGGCCCAGTTCGAATCTCGATAAACCGCAACCGCCTCGATACCGTGGCTCTCAACTCCGAATCAGGGAGCGAACACGTGCTGGAGAACCGCCTCGACGTTAACTTCTTCGATCGAACGATCATCGAAGACCCGTTCCCGTCCTACGAAGCCGTGCGTTCCGCCGGCCGAGTGGTCTGGAACGACGTGCTTCACGCGTGGATGCTGCCGGGGTTCGACGATTGCAAGGCCGTCCTCAGTGATCCGAACCGGTTCTCCAACGCCCAGTACCGAGATCCGGCGAAAGTCTGGTGGTACGAAGCTCCGAACATGGTCACGGTCGATCCTCCTGAACACCATCGGCTGCGCAACCCGCTGACCCCGATGTTCACACGAACGGCCGTGGGGCGGCTCGAGGAGCCCGTCACTGACATCGTCAACGAGCTCCTCGAACCACTGGTCGCAACGGGTGAGGACTTCGATGTCATCCGCGACTTCACCATGATTCCGACCGTTGTACTCGCCGGAATGATCGGCGTTCCGAAGGAGCGCCGGGAGGACTTCCGCCGTTGGTCGAGCACGATCGCCGGCTCGCTCGCTTACGGCAACGAAGACCCGCAAGCCCTCGAACGCATGCGCCAGGCCACCGACGAACTAAAGGACTACCTCACCGAGGAGGTCCAGCGGCACCGCCAGGAACAGCCTGACGACTTGCTCACCGCCATGTTGCAGGCGCCACCCGAGGCACGGATGAGCGACGACGAGATCCGCTCGACCATTTCAGTCCTGCTTCTCGCAGGCCACGACACAACGGCCAAGCTGATGGCCAATTGCCTGGTAGTGCTCGAGCGCGATCCCGATCAGCGACGGCTCCTCGTCAACGATCCCTCCCTCATTCCAGCGGCGATCGAGGAGGTTCTGCGTTGGTGTGGTGTGCTGCACGGCGTCCTGCGTACCGTCGAGCGAGATACCGAGATCGCAGGTATCGCGGTGTCAGAGGGGCAGATGGTTTGCACCATGCCAGCCGCAGCTAACCGCGACCCCGACCGCTGGCCTGACGCCCATCGCTTCGACATCCGGCGCGAGCAGAAGGCACACCTCGGCTTCGGCCACGGCCCCCACACGTGCATCGGGGCACCGCTGGCCCGCCTCGAGACCAAGATCGCGCTCGAACGGCTCTTGTGTCTCGCGCCTGACTACGAACTGCGGGATGTCGACTACGGAAGCGCGTGGTTCATCCGTGGTCCCCAGCGGGGCCTGATCCACCTCCCTGCGGCCGCTCGCACCTGAACCCGAGTACGCCGCTGCGAGTTGCGGAACTAGCGGCCAAGTCCTCCCAGGACTCGAAAAGCTGAGGGTTACCCTCGCGCGCTGATCTCCGCGGCGCGCCGGCGCGTCACGGCTCCGTGAGCTCTCGTTCGATCTCGATGCTCCGCCGTTCCCCAGCCCGGGTCAGGTACTCCATCGCCGAGACCGAACGACACCACTGGGCGTACGGTTTCAGTTCCTGGACCCAGCGCTTGCGATGTTCCCGAGCGTTCTCCAAAATTCGCTTCCAGCCTGCTCGACTCTCGAGGGTCTGGGAGGCGACCGGCCGAGCTGTGCCTCGAAACTCAAGGATCTCGGCCCCTTCGGGACCCGCCGTGTAGGTGTATGGAGCCTCTGAAGGAACGAAGAATCCCTCGCCGGAACGGATCGTCTGATTGCCGAGATGCAATTCACCGCTGGCCACGTAGTAGAGGCAGTTCTCCGTGTGGGAGTGGCGCGGCAAGTGGTAGTTCGAACCGAGTCGGAGCCAGATCAAGTTCAAGCAGTCGTTCTCAGTGCCACCGGGGTCCGAGAACAGCCTCACGCTCGCGGATCCTCCTGAGGCAAAGAACTCGGGGGTTGCTTGCACTGCTGCCTCGTCCCATACCGGTGGCTGCATCATCTGTTTCGCCAAGTCCCCCGTGACCGGCTTGTTACGGCTGAAGATCTGCAGGCCTCGGGTGCGCGTGGCAACGGTCATGATCGGGCCTTCCTCTGGTTCCACGGTGTCTTGGTAGACCCGCATTGTACGGCTGACCGGGAGGGTCGCCTGAGCGACGAGCGTCGTCGATCGAGGCAGTGTCCCTTCAGGCTCGAGTTGGGGTGCCGCGCGTCACGCAAGCTCAGTGGTTTTGGCGGCAACGTCTGCGGTGCTTAGAGCAGACTCGTGATTGAAACACGCGCGACCGCGGGTGTCAGCATCGCGAGCGTTCGATATCCGCTTCGCTATCCGTCGCGAGCTCATCAGGACGGCTGCCTCTCGGATCGGTGCAGGCGGTCTGAGCGGAGCCCTCAGCCGGAGCGATGGCCCGACCCGTGCAGTGCCACTGTTCGGAGCGGCCTCCGAACACCAGATGCCGTACGCTCCGAGCGTGACCACGTACGCGTCGGCCGTCCGCAATCCGTCGATCTCAACCATCGTTCGGCGAGCGAGATCGGTCCGCCGGACGAGCAACATCGACATGCTGCTGGCGGGCGACGGCGTACTGGGCCTGGAGGGCAGCGCGCGAGACCTCTTGACGACTGCGAGCGGGGCCGCGCAGACCCTGGCGGTGGCGAGGATCAGCGCGCTCGTCGGCAAAGCCCGGGTGCTCGACGAGCTCTCAGTCCTGCCTGATGCCGACGTCAGCAGCCTGCTCGGCCTGCCCGTCTCGGGTGGGTTTCGGGCGGCCGTCGACCGGGCCGTGCCCGAGCACCGGGACCGGCACTCGCCGCTCTACCTCTTGCTCGACGACCTGCCGGTGGCCGCCCTGATCTCGGGCTACGCCACGATGTATCGCCGGGGTTCAGAGCTCCTCGAGCTCGACCGTGCGTCGGTGGGGCGATGGGTCCCCCAGGCCGACGTGTGCGCCGGCTGGCGTCGCGACGGCATCATGATGACCGCCATTGCGTCGGAGGGTCGCCCGCCGACGCCGATCGGCCCGATCGCGCCGGCACTGGAGCGGTCCGACGACCCGCTGGCGTGGCACGAGATCGGCGCCCTCCCGGTCGGCGCGATGCGGCGCAGACGGCTGGTCGACATCGCCGCCGACGGCTCGGGGTTGCACGTGTCGGCCATGTTCCGCGACACGCACGTCGATCAGGCAGGAGACGAGACAGTTCTCCACGAGTACGAGCTCCACGTCGAGGTCGAGTCGGAGACCATGACGGTGCGCAGCTGCGTCGCCACGGCGCGGGCGCTGCCGTGGCCGGAGTGTCCTGCAGCGGGTGCCAGCGCCCGCCGACTCGAGGGTCACTCGGTCGAAGACCTGCGCACCCTTGTTCGAACCGCCTTCCGCGGCACGAGCATCTGTACCCACCTCAATGACCTGTTGCGGTCGTTGGGCGACGTGGCAGTCCTGGCGCGGGCGCTGGCCTGAGCGGTCGCTTCAGCTAGGAACTGAAGAGCACGGGAGCGCAATAGCCGCACCGCCGGGTTTCGGC
>Ga0209415_10002936_pt1 | contig 31871 bp, 21 predicted proteins | sample PeaSoiSIISIP2007_FD_187696 | JGI IMG/M metagenome (GOLD analysis project Ga0209415, IMG submission 187696) | Peat soil microbial communities from Weissenstadt, Germany - SII-SIP-2007 (SPAdes) (version 2) | ecosystem: Environmental > Terrestrial > Soil > Wetlands > Peat | place: Germany... | reverse complement strand
CATACTTCCTTGAGATTGCAGGCCGAGGCCTTGCCGCGATCCTGCTCGACGTCGAAGCTGAGCTTCTGGCCTTCGCGTAGCGAACTCATCCCCGACCGTTCGACGGCGGAAATGTGCACGAACACGTCCTTAGCGCCGCCCTCCGGCTGGATGAACCCGTAGCCCTTCTGGGCGTTGAACCATTTGACTGTTCCGGTAGACATAGTTTTCCCTTTTTTCGAGTAGTGTTGCCGTCGCGGTTTTTGCCCGACGGGCCGTGCTTTGAAAGGGATGAGTTCGGACCGGCTCTACGAAAGAAGCGGGGGACGAGGTCAACCCCTATCGAGCCGACAGGCTGTATATGGACCTTCGCCGCCTTATTTGCAATGGGGCGGCCTCAGCGAAGCGGACCGGCTTCCGCCGCCCTTGGCCGCAATCGCCTCGGTTTCGGCGGCGGCGCGTCCGGCAGATTCAAGGTGCTTCGCCCGTGGCCGTCGGCCGAGTGCGGCGCAAAGGCGGCGTAAGTAGGCGGTCCGTTCAGTTTTCGAAATAATGCGCCTGGTCGAGGTCGGGGATCAGCCCGGGCTGCTTCGGCCGCCAACCCAGTAGCTCCCGAGTTCGCTCGCTCGAGGCCGACATGTCGAGCGCCGCGAAGAGCGCGAACCAGCCAAAGTGGTTGGTGGCTTCCTCTGGGGCTTTGGGGACGACCGGCAGGTTCAGGCGTCGGCCTATCACGCCGGCGATGTCCCGAATCGGGACGCCCTCCTCGGCGACCCCGTGATACTGGGCTCCCGCCTGACTCTTCTCGAGCACGAGCCTGTAGAGATGGGCGGCATCGAGCCGGTGCACCCCGGGCCAGCGGTTGAGCCCGTCGCCCACATAGGCGGATACCCCCTTCTCGCGCGCAAAGGCGATGAGGCGCGGAACGAAGCCGTGATCGCCATGGCCGTGGACCGATGGCGCAAGGCGGACCACCGACGCGTGCACCCCACGAGCCGCCAGCGAGATGGCCGTGGCTTCCGAAGAACGGGGATAGGTGGCGGAAACGGGAGGGGCCGCATCGTTCTCGGTCGCGACGCGGCCCGGCGCCAGGAGTGCAAGCCCGGAGGTGACGAGGAGGGGCCGGTCGGAGCCCTCGAGCACGCCGCCGAGCGCCTCGAAGGCGCGCCTGTCTATCTCGCAGTTGGCCTCCATTTTCGAGAAGTCGTGGATGAAGGCGGTGTGAATCACGCCGTCGGACAGGGCCGCTCCACGGCGCAGACTTTCCAGGTCTTCAAGATCGCCTCGATGCGCCTCAGCTCCGGAAGCGACAAGAGACTTGGCGGTCGCCTCTGAGCGGGCAAGACCGACCACCTGATGGCCCGCGCTGATCAGCTCCTGAACAATGGCTGAACCGACAAAGCCCGTAGCGCCCGTGACGAAGACACGCATCGCGACTTCTCCTCTGCCCGGTTTCATGGCCGCATCCGCTGGCCCGATGACGATCTAAATGGGTGGTGGGAGTGGTACAATCTATGCCGTAAAATCCGTATTATCTTCGCAATCGTCCAGGATGGCCGATGGATCCGCTCTCTGATGTGCTGTCGCTGCTGAAGCCGCGCAGCTATGTGTCCGGTGGCTTGGACGTGGGCGGAAAATGGTCAATCCAGTTTCGCCGGCATGAAGGAATTAAATGCTACGCCGTGGTTTCCGGCCAGTGCTGGCTGTCCGTGGAGGGCGTCCCCGATGCCGCGCGCCTGCAGACGGGGGACTGCTTCCTGCTGCCCAGCGGCCGGCCTTTCCGCCTTGCCAGCGACCTGTCTTTGACGCCTATCGACGCCGCCACGATCTATTCGACTGCGCGGGATGGCAGCATCGTCTCGCACAATGGCGGCGGGGATTTCTTTCTTGCCGGCAGCCATTTCGTCCTTGGCGGCAATCATGCCGGAATCCTGCTGGGGGTCCTGCCGCCCATTGTCCATATCCGGAAAGAATCCGACCGGGCGGCGCTGCGCTGGTCCATGGAGCGCATGCGCCAAGAGCTGCGCGAGCGGCAGCCGGGCGGCCTTCTGGTCGGTCAGCACCTCGCCCACATGATGCTGATTCAGGCCCTGCGGCTGCATCTGGCGGAAGGGCCGAAGGGTGGCGCCGGTTGGCTCTTCGCCCTGGCCGATAAACAGATGGGCGCTGCGATCGGCGCCATGCACGACGATCCCGCGCATCTTTGGACATTGCAGATGCTGGCGGAGCGCGCCGGCATGTCGCGATCGACCTTTGCCCTGAAATTCAAGAGGGCGGTCGGGGTGTCGCCCATGGAATACCTGACGCGCTGGCGAATGCTGCGGGCCGGGGACAGGCTGTCGAATTCCGGCGATCCCATTTCCGTCATCGCCCTGTCGCTCGGCTACGAATCCGAAAGCGCCTTCAGCACGGCCTTCAAGAGGGTCATGGGCCTTTCGCCGCGCCAATACGGCCGTGGCCCGATTCCGGCTTCCCCTTCCCACAGCGAGGGGGACGCAGCCGCAAGCGTCGGCCCGAACTGACCGGCTCGTTATTGCGCAGCATCGGCCGCCTCTTGCAATTCGAAGGTTGGCAGCTACCCTGCCTCTCGGCGCGAAGATTTCCGGACGCGCCCGCTCTATCCCGCCACGCCTGGGCCGCAAGGCCGGTTACGACAGCAGTGGAGAGACAATGCCAGATCAACCCCTTGACGAGGCGCCCGGCGCGCCGGGCATTCCGCCGACATGGACGAGCAGTGCCAAGGACATGGTCGGATGCGCCCTGGGCGAATCGCGGCTGTGGTTCACGCTGGGCTTCGGCATCGTCAACGAGGTCTATTACCCGCGGGTCGACATCCCGCAGATCCGGGACCTTGGATTTATCGTTGCCGACGGCGCGGGCTTCTGGGCCGAGGTCAAGCGGGTCGAGAACTACGCCATAGCCTGCATCGCGCCGGGTGTGCCCGCTCTCGAAGTCATCCATAAGCACGAGCGCTATTCGCTCCGCTTGCGCATCGCTGCGGATTCGAAACGCGACGTGTTGGCGATCGAGTGTGAGCTCGAGGGAGATCAGGATCTCAAGCTCTATGTACTCCTGGCGCCGCATCTGGGTGCCACAGGCTACGACAATCGAGCAACTGTCCTCGACCATCGGGGCCGGCGGCTTCTTTGCGCGGAGCAGGGTCCGTTTGCCGTCGCTCTAGGCGCGGTGGACAAGGACCAGCGCGACGCCTTCCTCAGGCTTGGCGCGGGGTATGTGGGCGTGAACGACGGCTGGCAGGACTTTGCGCTGCATGGTGCGATGACCTGGGAGTACCGGACGGCGGGCCCGGGCAACGTCGCGTTGATGGGCGAGCTGCCGAGGTCTGCCGTCCTGGCGCTCGGCTTCGCGGCCAGCGCCGCGGCGGCCGCGACCCTCGCCATCTCCAGCCTCTTGCAGCCCTTCGACAATCTCTTGCAGCAGCAAGTCTTCCAGTGGGAGGCTTGGCACGCGCGGCGAAGCGAAGGCAGCCCGATCTTTTTCGAGGTTCCGGCAGCATTGCGAGAGCAGTTTCTGGCTTCGACGATCGTGCTTCACACTCATTTCGACAAGACGTACCCCGGCGCCATGGTGGCGAGCCTCAGCATCCCCTGGGGTAACACCGGCAACCAGCGCGGGGGCTATCACTTGGTGTGGCCGCGCGATCTGGTCCAATGCGCCGGCGGGCTTCTGGCACTGGGCGCCGAGGGGGAAGCCCGAGACAGCCTGCGCTACCTGATCGCTACCCAGGTGGAAGACGGTCGTTGGCACCAGTGTCAATGGATCGGCGGCAGGCCTTACTGGTACGGCATTCAACTCGATGAGATCGCCGTTCCGGTGTTGCTCGCGGCGGCGCTGGATGAACGCAGTGCGCTCGGCGGGATCGACGTCAGGGACATGACACGTAGGGCGCTCTCCTACATCGCGTCTTTCGGCCCAAGTACCGAGCAGGACCGGTGGGAAGAAAATCGAGGCATCAATCCCTTCAGCCTCGCGGTCTGCGTCGCCGCTCTCGTCGCCGGCGCCGATTTTCTGGACCCTCCGGCCAAGGATTGGGCCCTCAGGCTCGCCGATTTCTGGAATGCCAGCGCCGAGCGCTGGCTCTCCGCCGGCGATACGGAACTCGCACAACGCCTGGGCGTCAAGGCGTACTACGTGCGCGTGGCGCCCGAGCGCATCATCGAGGATAGACTTGCGCTCGGCGATTTCCTGCCGATTGGAAACCGGCGAGGCGAAGCCCAGGTTCGTGCACATGACGAGATAGGCACCGAATTCCTCTATCTGGTCCGCCTTGGGCTGCGAAGCGCCGAAGATCCCATCATTCGGGACTCCGTGCGCGTTGCCGACGCAATTCTGAAGGCCGATACGCCACAGGGACCGGTCTGGCATCGCTACAATGGCGACGGATATGGCGAACACGACGATGGTCGGCCTTATGACGGAACAGGCCGCGGCCGAGGTTGGCCTCTACTGACCGGCGAGCGCGGCCACTATGAACTCGTATCCGGCAAGGATCCGTTGCCGTATCTGATGGCGATGGCGGCAATGGCCAGTCCCTGCGGCATGATTCCCGAGCAGGTGTGGGACAAGCAGCCGATAGCGCAGCGCCGGTTGCTTCCGGGCCGTCCGACGGGGTCGGCGATGCCGTTGGCCTGGGCGCACGCCGAGTTCATCAAACTGCTGGTATCGCGCCATGTCGGGCATCCGTTCGATAGGTTGCGCGCGGTGTGGCAGCGCTATCGGGGAATAAGACCAAACTATACGCACGCATTCTGGACGCCCCATGCGCCGATCTCGGATTTCCGCATAGGGGCGCGGCTTGTGATCGCATTGCCTCGACCTGCGATCGTCCATTGGGGCCGGAATGGTTGGAATGACGCGACGGACCAACCGACGGTTGATGGCGGCCTCGGGTTTCACGCGGCGTGTCTGGAAGTGGACCGGCTTAAGGCGGGAGAGCGCGTGGACTTTACCTGGATGTGGCAAGACAGCCGGGAGTGGCAGGGTCGGGACTATGGCGTTTCGGCGTCGCCCGACTGAGCAATTCTCGCCGGCTATCCGTTCGGCGCAACGGTGGATGGCAAAAGCGCAAAGGAAACATATTAGTAACGGGAGCGCAGCCGACCGATGCAACGCCCTGAAGGCCTTGCGGTTCCGGAAAGCTTCCAGGCTCATGTAACCGCGTTGAAAGAATTGAAAGAATGTTGACGCTTGATTCAGATGGGACGGTTGTGGGTCACTGTGGCCCCGGTTGCCCCCTTGCATAACCCCACCGGCAGGTGACGCCATGAAGCCAACCAGAATGCTCCATGATCTTGGCCAGAGCCTCTGGCTCGACAACATCACGCGCGAGCTGCTGAACAGCGGTACGCTGAAACGCTACATCGACGAGCTTTCGGTGACGGGGCTCACCTCCAATCCCACGATCTTCGATCACGCCATCAAGAACAGCACGACCTACGACGACGACATCTCGCGCAAGGGGCGGACTGCGGCATCGGGGGAGGCGCTGTTTTTCGAGCTCGCCCTGGCGGACTTGAACCGTGCCGCCGAGCTGTTCCGGCCCGTCTTCGAGCGGACCGACGGGGTGGATGGCTGGGTCTCGCTGGAGGTATCGCCGCTGCTCGCCCATGATACCGATCGCACGCTGTCGGCGGCGCAAGACCTGCATCGGCGGAGCGGCAAGCCCAATCTCTTCATCAAGATCCCCGGCACGCCGGAGGGGCTGCCCGCCATCGAGCAGGCGATCTTCGCCGGCATTCCGGTCAACGTCACGCTCCTCTTCTCCAGCGAACAATATCTCGCGGCTGCCGATGCCTATCTGCGTGGCGTGGAACGGCGCATTGCCGCCGGCCTCAACCCGGCGATTGCTTCGGTGGCCTCGCTCTTCGTCAGCCGGTGGGACGTCGCCGTCAAGGGCAAGGTCCCCGTCGAGCTCAGCAATCGGCTGGGTATCGCCGTTTCCCAGCGTGCTTACAGGGCCTACCGGGAATTGCTGCTGTCGGCGCGTTTCCAGCGGATCGCCAATCGCGGCGGCAGGGTCCAGCGCCTGCTCTGGGCCAGCACCGGCACCAAGGACCCGGCGGCCTCGGACATACTCTATGTGAAGGCGCTCGCAGCGCCCTTCACCGTCGATACCATGCCCGAGAATACCCTGAAGGCATTCGACGACCACGGCGAGGTCGGCGAGCCGCTCGCGGCCGATGGGGGCGACTGCGAGGCGGTCCTGGCCGGCTTCGCCAAGGCAGGCATCGACATCACCGCCTTGGGCAAGCGGCTTCAGGATGAGGGCGCCGCCGCCTTCGTAAGTTCATGGAACGAACTGATGTCCTGCATCGATGCAAAGAGCACCGCAATCCGCAAGGCGGGCTGAGAGTGGGACATCGGCATCCCGCCGGGGCAACAATGCAGAAAAACCGACGAGGAAATAAGCGATGAGCGTCCCGCCCCTTCGCAAGCGGCCCGCTTGGGCTTCGCTCGAGCGGCATTGGCAACAGATCAAGGCCCTCCACCTTCGCCAGCTGTTCGCCGAGGATCCCCGGCGCGGAGAGCGCCTGATCGCCGAGGCGGCCGGGATTTATCTGGACTATTCCAAGAACCGGATCACCGACGAAACCCTTGGATTGCTGCTTCAGCTCGCCCGGGAGTCCGGATTGCAGGAGCGCATCGAGGCGATGTTCCGCGGCGACAAGATCAACGTCTCGGAGAACCGTGCTGTCCTTCACGTTGCGCTACGCGCGCCGCGCGGCAGTTCCATCCTGCTGGATGGCCACGACGTGGTGCCCGATGTCCATGCCGTCCTGGACAAGATGAGCGACTTTGCCACGCGCTTGCGCAGCGGGGCCTGGAAGGGTCATACGGGCAAGCGCATTCGCAATGTCATCAATATCGGCATCGGCGGATCGGACTTGGGCCCGGTCATGGCCTATGAGGCTCTGAAGCATTACAGCGAACGGTCGATGACCTTTCGCTTCGTCTCCAATGTCGACGGCACGGATTTCGCCGAGGCCGTGCAAGATCTCGATCCTGCCGAGACTCTGTTCATCGTCTCCTCCAAGACATTCACGACGCTGGAGACCATGACCAACGCGCATACCGCGCGCAATTGGCTGCTCACCAGGATGAACAGCGGCGACGCCGCTGTGGCATCCCACTTCGTCGCGGTTTCGACCAACGCCCAGGAAGTCGCGAAGTTCGGCATCGACACGGCCAACATGTTCGGCTTCTGGGACTGGGTCGGAGGGCGCTATTCGATGGACTCCGCCATCGGGCTCTCCACCATGATCGCGGTCGGCCCGGCGAATTTCTCGGCCATGCTGGACGGCTTCCATGCCATGGACGAGCACTTCCGCACCGCGCCCCTGGAGCGCAACCTGCCGGTGCTGATGGGGCTGCTCGCCGTCTGGTACAGCGATTTCTTCGGTGCCCAGACCGTGGCCGTGCTTCCCTACGAGCAATATCTGAAGCGCTTTCCCGCCTATCTCCAGCAGCTGACCATGGAGAGCAACGGCAAGCACGTGACCGTCGACGGCGTCGCGGTGGACTACGACACCAGTGCGATCTACTGGGGCGAGCCCGGGACAAATGGCCAGCATTCGTTCTATCAGCTCATCCATCAGGGGACGCGCCTCATTCCCTGCGACTTCATCGCCTTTGGCCGGACGTTGAACCCTCTGGGCGCGCATCACGACACGCTCCTTGCCAATGTCTTCGCCCAATCGGAAGCATTGGCTTTCGGCAAGACCGCCGAGGATGTCAAGAAGGAGGGCACGCCCGATCGGCTCGTGCCGCACCGGCAGTTCGAGGGCAACCGCCCGTCCAACACGCTCCTTCTCGACCGGTTGACGCCGGCGGCGCTCGGCAAGCTCGTGGCACTCTACGAGCACAGCGTCTTCACCCAGGGCACGATCTGGCAAATCGATTCCTTCGATCAGTGGGGCGTGGAGCTGGGCAAGGTTCTGGCTCAGCGAATCATTCCTCAGCTTCAGAGTACGGCGGAGCCTCAGCTCGATCACGACGGCTCCACCAACGCGCTGATCCGCCGATATCGTTCGCTCAAAGGGCCGGTCTGATGTCCCGCGGATACGATCGCCGGCTCTACATCCTGCCGTTCGATCATCGCGGCTCGTTCCAGACCAAGATGTTCGGCTGGAAGCCGCCGCTGAGCGAAGCGCAGACAGCCGAGATCGCCGCCGCCAAGCGGGTCATCTACGACGGCTTCGAGGCCGCCCTGGCAGCGGGCGCGCCCAAGGACGATGCCGGCATCCTGGTCGATGAGCAGTTTGGTGCGGCCATTCTGCGCGATGCGGCGGCCGAGGGCGTCGTCACCGCCGCGCCGGCGGAGAAGAGCAGCCAGGACGAGTTCGATTTCGAATACGGCGAGGATTTTGCGCGTCATATCGAGGCGTTCAATCCGACCTTCTGCAAGGTGCTGGTCCGCTACAATCCCGAGGGAGACCGGGCCTTGAATCGGGTCCAAGCGGCGCGGCTGAAGCGGCTCTCCGACTATCTCGCCGCCGCGGGACGCAGCCGGTTCATGTTCGAGCTGCTGGTGCCCGCAGAAACGGCGCAGCTCGACAAGCTCGGCGGCGACAAGAAGGCCTATGACCGCGACATGCGACCCCGCTTGATGGTTCAGGCGATCGCCGAGCTCAGGGAAGCCGGCGTCGATCCGGATCTATGGAAGATCGAGGGGCTCGACCGGCGGGAGGATTGCGCGAGTTTCGTGGCGGCGGCGCGGGCCGGCGGACGTGATCGCGTCGGCTGCATCGTGCTCGGGCGCGGCGAGGACGACGGCAAGGTTCGGGAATGGCTGGGGATCGCCGCCGGGGTGCCGGGTTTCGTCGGCTTCGCGGTCGGTCGCACCGTCTTCTGGAGTCCGCTGGTCGACTGGCGGGCCAAGAAGACCACGCGCGAGCAGGCGGTGGCGGAGATTGCGCGGCGCTATCGCGAATTCGTGGACATATTCCAGGCCGGGCGATCCAAGACCGCCGGGCAAGTGGCCTGATCCATCGGAATTTCAAGGGAGGAACGGTTCATGCAATTGGGATTGATTGGCCTCGGCCGCATGGGAGCCAACATGGCGCGTCGCCTGTTGAAAGGCGGCCATGACTGCGTGGTGTTCGACATGTCGGAAAAGGCCATAGCGGAGATGGTCAAGGAAAAGGCCGTCGGCGCATCCTCGCTCGCGGAGCTGAGCATGAAGCTGGCGAAGCCGCGGGCCATATGGCTGATGGTGCCCGCTGGGGTGGTGGACAAGACCATCGCCGATCTGCTGCCCCATCTCGAGGCCGGCGACATCGTGATCGACGGCGGCAATTCCTATTACATCGACGACATTCGCCGGGCCCGGGAGCTGGCGCCCAAGGGCATTCACTATGTCGACGTGGGCACCAGCGGCGGGGTCTGGGGACTCGAGCGCGGGTATTGCATGATGATCGGCGGCGAAACGGGACCGGTGAAGCATCTCGATCCCATCTTCGCCGCCCTGTCGCCGGGACGGGGCGATATTGCGCGAACGCCGGGCCGCGAGAGGGCGGGCGGCACGTCCGAAGAGGGCTATCTCCATTGCGGTCCGAACGGGGCCGGGCATTTCGTCAAGATGGTGCATAACGGAATCGAATACGGCGTCATGGCGGCCTATGCCGAAGGCATGGCCATCCTGAAGGCCGCCGACATCGGCGCAAAGGCCGGCGTCATCGATGCGGAAACGACGCCGCTGCGCGACCCCGAGCACTACCAATATGATTTCAACCTGCCCGACATCGCCGAACTCTGGCGCCGCGGCAGCGTCATCGCCTCCTGGCTTCTCGATTTGTCCGCGGCGGCGCTGATCGGGGATCCCGCGCTGGAGCGCTTTGCCGGGCGGGTATCGGATTCGGGCGAAGGACGCTGGACCATCCGGGCCGCCATCGACGAGGGCGTGCCGGCCCATGTCCTGTCGGCCGCGCTCTACGAGCGCTTCAGCTCCCGGGGCGAGGCCGATTTCGCCAACAAGCTGCTTTCGGCGATGCGTTACGAGTTCGGCGGGCATGTGGAGAAGAAAGCCTAGGCAAGCGATAGTCGGCGGCGAAAATCCCTTGGGAAGGCGATCCCCATGACCCAGGACCAGCTCGACCAACTGGCAATCAATACGATCCGCACGCTCTCCATCGACGCCGTGCAGCAGGCGAAGTCCGGCCATCCCGGCGCGCCCATGGCCCTGGCGCCGCTGGTCTACGTGATCTGGAACCGGGTCATGCGTTTCGATCCCAAGGATCCGATCTGGCCGGGCCGCGACCGTTTCGTGCTCTCCAACGGCCATGCCTCGATGCTGCTGTGGTCGGTGCTGCACCTGACCGGGACCCAGGCGGTCAATGCCGATTATGAGCGCCTGGGCCAGCCCTCGGTCACCCTCGAGGACATTCGCCGCTTTCGCCAGCTCGGGAGCAAGGCGCCCGGTCACCCGGAATATCATTGGACGTCCGGGGTAGAGGCCACGACCGGTCCCTTGGGTCAGGGGATCGCCACCAGCGTCGGCATGGCCATCGCCCGCAAATGGCTTGCCAGCCGCTACAACCGGCCGGGCTTCGACATCTTCGACTACAATATCTATGCGGTCTGCGGCGACGGTTGTCTCATGGAAGGCGTCGGCTCGGAAGCGGCTTCGCTGGCGGGCCATCTCGGCCTCGACGAGCTGTGCTGGATCTACGACAACAACCACATCACCATCGAGGGCAGTACGCGCCTCGCCTTCACCGAGGATGTGGCAGCCCGGTTCATGGGCTATGGCTGGAACGTGCTCAGGGTCGGCGATGCCAACGACATCGAGCGCATCGAAAACGCGCTCGCCGTCTTTCGCCAGACCAAGGGCCGGCCGACCCTGATCATCCTGGACAGCCATATCGGCTACGGCTCGCCGCACAAGGTGGACTCGGCCGCGGCCCATGGCGAGCCCCTGGGCGAAGAGGAGGTCAAGCTTACCAAGCGCGCCTATGGCTGGCCCGAGGACGCCAAGTTCCTGGTGCCCGACGGCGTGCGCGAGCATTTCGCTGCCGGGATCGGAGCCCGCGGGGCCGAGGCGCGGGGCAAATGGGAAGCGCTGTTCGAAGCTTACCGCAAGCAGTTCCCCGAGCTCGCCGTCGAAATCGAGCAGATGCAGCGTCGCGAACTGCCGCCAGGCTGGGACCGTAACCTGCCGGTCTTCCCGCCCGATCCGAAGGGCATGGCCGGCCGCGATGCGTCGGGGACGGTGCTGAACGTGCTGGCCCAGAACATTCCCTGGCTGATCGGCGGATCGGCGGATCTGGGGCCGTCCAACAAGACCACCCTGAAGTTCGAAGGTGCGGGGGATTTCGAGGCGGCGACGCCGGGCGGCCGGAATCTCCACTTCGGCGTCCGCGAGCATGCCATGGGCGCGATCGTCAACGGCCTGTCGCTCTCGAAGGTCCGGGCTTTCGGCGCGACATTTTTCATCTTCAGCGACTATGCCCGCCCGGCGATCCGCCTCTCGGCCTTGATGGAGCTGCCGACGTTCTTCGTCTTCACCCATGACGCCATGGGCGATGGCGAAGACGGACCAACCCATCAGCCGGTCGAACAGCTGATCTCGCTGCGCGCCGTTCCCGGGCTGGTGGTCTTGCGGCCCGGCGACGCCAATGAGGTGGTCGAGGCCTATCGGTGCATCATGCAGCTTCGCCATCAGCCGGCGGTGATCGCGCTCTCCCGCCAGCCGCTGCCGATTTTCGACCGCGGCAAGTACGCCTCGGCTGCAGGCGTGGCCCGCGGCGCCTATGTCATGGCGGACGCGGCCGGCGGGGCGCCTGAGGTGATCCTCATCGCCTCGGGCAGCGAAGTCGCCCTGGTCGTCGAAGCGCATGAGACTCTGAGCGCTGAGGGAATTCGTTCGCGCGTGGTCTCAATGCCCTCATGGGATATCTTCGAGCATCAGCCGGCGTCGTACCGGGAAAGCGTGCTGCCGCCCCAGGTCACGGCCCGCATTGCCGTCGAACAGGGATCCATCCTCGGTTGGGAGCGCTACGTCGGACCGACGGGCCGCGTCATCGGCATGAAGACATTCGGCGCTTCGGCGCCCCTGAAGGAGCTTCAGCGGAAATTCGGGTTCGAGCCCGAGCATATCGTCGCCGCGGCCAGGGAGCTCGTCGGGCGACCGTGAGGATCGCGGCAGGCGGCAGAAAAAATCGATCGGAAACGGGGTTGCGATGACAAGCGACCGGGATCAGCCAGTGACGTCCAAGGCTCCGGCCGAGCATGACGCTGCCCCGGTGGCGCCGCCTTGCGCCATGGTGATCTTCGGGGCCTCCGGGGACCTGACCAAGCGCCTGCTGGTGCCGGCGCTCTACAATCTGGCCAAGGCAAAGCGACTCTCCAGCGCATTCCAGCTTGTCGGCGTCGCCCGCGCTCTCGAGAACGTCGAGGCGTGGCGCAAGCAGCTGACCGAGATGATGAATGAATTCGCCGCCCAGGGCGCCGGCAAATCCCAGGTCGAGCATCTCGACGAGACTGCCTGGCGCTGGCTGACCGATCGCATGAGCTATCTCAAGGGGGACCTGGACGATCCCGGAACCTTCCGACGGCTGAGCGAGCATCTGGCGGGGCTCGACAAGACTGCCGGCACCAAAGGCAATTACCTCTTCTATCTCGCGATTGGCGACAGCTTCTTCGGCCCGACGGTAAGCGCTCTCGGGGCTGCGGGTCTTGCCAAGGAGAGCGAAGGGCAATGGCGCCGGGTGGTGATCGAAAAGCCTTTCGGCCACGACCTCGCCTCGGCCAAGGCGCTCAATGCCCAGATTCTGAAGACGTTCCAGGAGCACCAGATCTATCGGATCGACCACTACCTCGGCAAGGAGACCGTCCAGAACATCATGGCCTTGCGCTTCGCCAACGGGTTGTTCGAACCCATCTGGAGCCGGGAGCACATCGATCACGTTCAGATCACCGCGTCCGAGACGGTCGGCGTCGAACGACGCGGCAAATTCTACGAAACGACCGGCGCCTTGCGCGACATGGTGCCCAACCATGTGTTTCAGCTGCTGGCCATGACGGCGATGGAACCGCCGATTTCCTTCGATGCCGAAGCGGTCCGCGACAAGAAGGCCGAGGTGATCGAGGCAATTCGTCCCCTGACGCGCGCACGTGCCCTCAGAGACGCCGTGCGCGGCCAGTACGACGCCGGCACCGTGCTCGGCAAGCCGGTACAGGCCTACCGCCAGGAGCCGGACGTCGCCCCGGCTTCAGACGTCGAGACCTTCATCGCCTGCAAGTTGAAGATCGACAATTGGCGCTGGGCCGGCGTGCCGTTCTATCTGCGCACGGGCAAATACATGCGCCGCCGGTGGACCGAGATCGCCATCCGCTTTCATCAGGCGCCCTATGCGCTGTTCCGCGGAACCCGGGTCGACCGGATGAACCCGAACTGGATGATCCTGCGCATCCAGCCCGATGAGGGCATCGCCTTGGAATTCGCGGCCAAGCGCCCGGGTCCGACGGTGCAGCTCAGCACCGTCAGCATGGACTTCGCCTATAAGACCTATTTCCACATGACTCCGAATACGGGCTACGAGACCCTTATCTATGATTGCATGATGGGCGACGCGACCCTGTTCCAGCGCGCCGACAATATCGAAGCGGGATGGCAGGTCGTGCAGCCCATCCTGGATGCTTGGGCGGCCGCGCCGGCGAAGGGCTTTCCCAACTATGTCGCGGGCGGGGACGGCCCGGCGGCGGCCGAGGAGCTCTTGGCTCGCGATGGACGTGCCTGGCGACCGCTTGACTGAACCCCTGCTACGGAGAGTGCGATGGCGAAACGGCGAAAGATCTCCCTGGTGTTGACGGATGTTGACGGCACCCTGGTCACCGAGGAAAAACTGCTGACCAAGCGCGCCCAGGCCGCCGTTCTGGCCTTGCACGAGGCCGGGATCCGCTTCGCCATCACCAGCGGCCGTCCGCCCCTCGGCATGGCCATGCTGCTCGAACCCTTGCGGGTCGAGACGCCGATTGCCGCCTTCAATGGCGGGCTTTTTGTCGATCGGAATCTTGCGGTCGTCGAGCAGAAGACGCTTCCGGCGGACGTCGCTGGTGCGGCGATCGACCTCATCCGGACCCAGGGGCTCGATGCCTGGGTCTATCGGGGGAACGACTGGCTCGTCGCCAAGATCGATTCCCCGCATGTCGCTCGGGAGGCCTGGACGGTCAAGTTCGAGCCGAAAGAGGTGACCGATGTCCGAGCCGAGCTCGACCAGGTGGCCAAGGTCGTCGGCGTCAGCGACGACCACGACAAGGTGCGGCGTTGCGAGGCCGATGCCCAGGCCGCATTCGGGCAGCGCGCCAGTGCCAGCCGTTCGCAACCCTATTACCTCGACGTCACCAACAAGGAGGCGAACAAGGGGACGGTGGTGGAGTTCCTGTCCAGCCACCTGAATGTGCCGGCCGCCGAGATCGCCACCATCGGCGACGGGCCGAACGATGTGCTGATGTTCAAGCGGTCGGGCTTCAGCATCGCCATGGGCAATGCCTCCGACGAGGTCAAGGCTCAGGCCCAGGTCACGACGGACTCGTACAACGACGAGGGATTCGCCAAGGCGATGGAGCGCTTCATATTGGGGACTGCGAATTGACCGCCTCCATGGCTGAGCCGGCTGGCCGCGTGGAAGTGCTTGCCGACCCGGCGGCGCTCGCCCGTCATGTGGCCGAATGGATGACGGCAGCCGCGCTCTCCACCGGGGCGCCGTTCCGGGTCTCGCTGTCGGGCGGTTCGACGCCGAAGACCTTGTACGGACTTCTGGCCTCGGCCGAGTTCAAGAACCGCTTTCCGTGGCAGCGCGTCTCCTGGTACTGGGGCGACGAGCGCTTCGTTCCCTATGACCATCCCGAGAGCAACTACCGCATGACCCGGGAGGCGATGTTCTCCAAGGTGGACGTGCCGCCGGGGAACATTCATCCGGTGCCTGCCGACGGCACGCCCGAAGAGGCTGCGCTGCGTTACGAGCGAATTCTGAAGGCGGCTTACGGCAGCGCTGTGCTGGATCCGGCAAGACCGCTGTTCGACATTACCCTTCTGGGGCTGGGCCCTGATGGCCACACGGCCTCGCTCCTGCCGGGAGAGCCGGTGCTTGAGGAGCGCGAGCGCTGGGTAGCCGCCGTGTCTCACGGCCGACCCGAGGTTCGCATCACCATGACCTATCCGGCGATCGAAAGCAGCCGGCGCGTGGCGTTTCTGGTGACGGGACAAGAGAAGTCGGCGATCTTCAAGGTCATTCGCGCGGGCGGCAGCCAGGTGCCGGCCGCCCGCGTCAGGCCGGTGGGCGAGCTTGTCTGGTTCGTCGACCGGGTCGCTGCCGGTTGAGGGAATGAGGCGGTTTGGACGGTTTCGCCGGTGCCGAGCCGCGCGGCTGAAGGAGCTGAAAGGCGAATGAAGAAAGCGCATTACGGAACCACCGATGACGGCCAGGCGGTCGACGTCTACACCTTGGCCAACGACGCCGGCATGCGGGTCGGTATTCTCACCTTCGGTTGCATCATCGCGACCTTGGAAGCGCCGGATCGTCAAGGCCGGGTCGCCAATGTCGTGCTGGGGCTCGACTCGCTGTCGGGCTATGCCCATGTCAGCCCGCATTTCGGCGCGATCGCGGGTCGCTACGCCAATCGTATCGCGCGCGGGCGCTTCGCCATCGACGGCGTCGAGTACCACCTCGAGACGAACGCCGGGCCCAATGCGCTCCATGGCGGCCGCAAGGGCTTCGACAAGGTCCTGTGGCAGGCGGCCGGCGGCCCCGGCGAGTCCGTTGTTCTCAGTTACCTCAGCCGCGACGGCGAGGAAGGCTATCCCGGCAATCTTGCGGTCGAAATGACCTACTCGCTGGGCGCGACGGCTGAGCTGCGCATCGACTTTGCGGCAACGACCGACAAACCGACGATCGTCAATCTGACCAATCACAGCTATTTCAATCTCTCGGGCGAGGGTTCGGGCGACATCCTCGACCATGTCGTCTCGATCGAGGCCGATCACTTCACGCCGACCGACGCCACCCAGATTCCCACAGGCGAGATCCGGGCCGTGCGCGGCACGCCGTTCGATTTCACCCGGCTGAGGCCCATCGGCGAGCGCATCCGGACGGCTGACGAGCAGATCGTGTTTGGCCATGGCTATGATCACAATTGGGTGCTGCGCGGGCGGGCCGCCGGCGGGTTGCTGCCGGCGGCGCGCGCCGTTGACCCGAAGTCCGGCCGCGTCCTCGATGTCCTGACCGACGCGCCCGGGCTCCAGTTCTATACCGGCAATGGCCTGAACGGCGCTCTGGTCGGCCCGTCGGGCCGGGCCTACCGGCAGAGCGACGGGTTCTGCTTCGAGACGCAGCATTTCCCCGATGCGCCCAATCACCCCGGCTTTCCGTCCGCGGTGCTGAGGCCGGGGGAGCGGTTTCGCTCGACCACCGTGTTCCGCTTTTCGACCGATGACGCGTGATATGACCGGGCCGACGGCGAAGCCATCGGTCCTCATTGCGCCCTCCCTGTTGTCGGCGGACTTCGCCCGGCTTGGGGATGAGGTCCGTGCCGTGGATGCCGCCGGTGCCGATTGGATCCACGTCGACGTGATGGACGGCCGGTTCGTCCCCAACATCACCTTCGGGCCCGTCGTGCTGGAAGCCGTTCGCCGGTCGACCGCCAAGCCGATCAATGTGCATCTGATGATCGTCGAGCCCGAGCGATACATCGGCGCCTTCGCCAAGGCGGGTGCGGATCACCTGCTCGTCCAGGCCGAGCCCGGCTCGACGATGCATCTTCATCACGCGCTGGCGCAGATCCGCGGGCTCGGCAAGAAGGCGGGCGTGGTGCTGAGCCCGGCGAGCCCGCTGGAGTTCATCGAATATGTCCTGCCTCTTTGCGATATAATTCTGGTCATGACCGTCAACCCGGGATTTGCCGGCCAGGCCTTCTTGCCCGAGATGCTGCCCAAGATCCGGCGCCTGCGCGCGCTATGCGCCGAACGCGGCCTGCATCCGGTGATCGAAGTCGACGGCGGCGAGAACGCGGCGACCGCCGGTCAGGCGGCCGCCGCTGGCGCTACGGCCATCGTCGCCGGCTCGGCCATCTTCGGCAGGAGGGATTACGCGGCCGCCATTGCGGAGATTCGCGCCAGCGCCGCGGCTGCGGCTGCCCGGCCATGAGCGCGGCATCGCCCGCCCCGGACCGGGACGCCCTCAAGCGAGCCGCGGCGGAGGCGGCGGTGGGGCTGGTCCAGGACGGCATGATCGTGGGGCTCGGTACCGGCTCGACGGCGGCATTCGCCGTCGATGCGCTGGCTCGCCGTTTTCGCCAAGGCCTGAAATTCCAGGGGATTCCAACCTCGGAACGGACGGCGGCTCAGGCGACGGCCGCGGGCATCCCGCTGACGTCGCTCGCGCAGCACCGGCAGATCGATCTCACCATCGACGGCGCCGATGAAGTCGAGCGTGGCACGCTGAACCTGATCAAGGGCATGGGCGGTGCGCTGCTTCGCGAAAAGATCGTCGCCGCGGCGAGCCGGCGGCTGGCTATCGTCGCCGATGGCGCCAAGCTGGTGGACCGCCTGGGCGCGCCGGTCCCTGTGGAAGTCGTCGCATTCGGGCTCGAGGCGACCCAGGCGGCCATCGAGGCGTTGGGCGCCAAGGCGCGACTGCGACTGACGGCGGCGGGCACGGCCTTTGTCACCGACGGCGGCAACCGCATTCTCGATTGCGCCTTTGGACCGATCTTTGATCCCGCCCGGCTGGAGGAGCGCATCGGGCGGATCGTGGGGGTGGTCGAAAGCGGCCTGTTCATCGGTCGTGCCGAGCAGGCCTTCATCGCCGAAGCGGCCGGCGTGCGCCGTCTCGACAATCCGCGCATCCATCGCGGCGGTCCGCCCGTCCTGGTCGTCATGGGAGTGTCGGGGTCGGGCAAGAGCACCATCGCCGAGGAACTAGCGGCGCGCCTAGGCTGGCCCTTCCAGGAGGGAGACGCCCTTCATCCGCAGGCGAATGTCGCCAAGATGCATGCCGGCATTCCGTTGACCGATGCCGACCGCCAGCCCTGGCTGGAAGCGGTGGCCGCCTGGATCGATGGCCAACGCGCCAGACGCCAGCCCGGGATCATCACCTGCTCCGCCCTCAAGCGATCCTATCGCCGGATCGTCATCGACAACCGGCCGGAGGCGCGGCTGGTCTACCTGCGCGGCGATCAGGGCCTGATTGCCGAGCGGCTAGCGAGCCGGCAGAGGCATTTCATGCCAGCAGCCCTGCTGAAGAGTCAATTCGATACCCTGGAAGAACCGGGCCCGGACGAGGACCCCCTGACCGTCGATGTCGGACCGCCGGCCGGCCAGGTCGCCGACAGGATTATCGCGCTGCTGGGCGCTTCCGAAGCGCTCGGTGAGGGGGCCGCGAGCCCATAAGCCGATCGGAATTCAAGGGGGCCTGTTGCCGCCGTCGCAAGACGCCCGGCTGGTCCGAATCCTCATTCTATTGTTACATACGACTCGGTTGTGCGTTCGGGGGACCGTCAGCAAGGATGCTGAGCCGACAATGGCCAAAGGCAGGCCTTCCCGGCCCCTTGGCCACGACGTTCATTCCGGTTCCCGTTCCCCGGGAGCCGCGCATCTGCTGGGAGCCTAAGGCGTCATGGAGTGTCTCGACCCGTTCTTGCCGCAAACGCGCATCGCCTATTTCTCGATGGAGATTGCTATCCGCTCGGAAATGCACACCTACAGCGGCGGTCTCGGCGGACTCGCCGGCGATAGCGTGCGATCCTCCGCCGATCTCGAGCTGCCGGTGGTGTTCGTGACCTTGGCGAGCCGATCCGGCTATCTGAAGCAGACCATCGATGCGCAGGGACGCCAGGTCGACTCTCCCGACCCCTGGGATCCCTCGGCCTGGGCCGAAGCGCTCGATGCGATGGCGGCGGTCTCGATCGAGGGGCGAGAGGTCTGGATCCGCCCCTGGCTCCATTCCTTCACCTGCCCGCTCGGTCGGCGCATACCAGTTCTCCTCTTGGACACGGACCTCGAGGACAACACTGCCGAGCATCGCAGGATCACCGACAGTCTCTATGGCGGCGATGCGGCCTATCGACTGAAGCAGGAGATCGTGCTCGGCGTCGGCGGTTTGCGGGTTCTTCGGGCGCTCGGTTTCGACATCAAGACGTATCACATGAACGAAGGGCACGCAGCGCTCCTGGCGCTCGAGCTGCTTCGCGAATCCCGCCGGCCGTCGGAAGACGTGGGGCAGGACGAGTCGATTTACGACCCGGTGCGCGTGCGGGAGATGTGCGTGTTCACCACCCATACGCCGGTCGCGGCGGGCCATGACCGGTTTGCCTATGACCTCGTCGAACGCTGTCTGGGCGACTATATCGATCTTGCGGAACTGAGGCTGCTCGCGGGCGGCGATGGCCTGAACATGACGCTGCTCGCCCTCAATCTCAGCGGCTGCATAAATGGCGTGGCGCGCCGGCACGCCGAAACGACGAGCCGCTTCTTTCCCGGATACCATGTGCGCGCCATCACCAACGGCGTCCATGCGCCGACCTGGACTCATGCCAGCTTCGCCCGTCTCTTCGAGGTGCGAACGCCCCATTGGAAGCACGAGCCGGAAGTCCTGTCATTCGCCGATCAGCTCGGCGACGACGATGTCTGGGCAGCGCATCAGGAGGCGAAGCGCGACTTGCTGGGACTCGTGAAAGCCATCAGCGGCGTGGAGATGCGCGCCGACCTGCCGCTGTTCGGCTTCGCTCGCCGCATGACCGGCTATAAGAGGCCGGACCTCCTGTTCAGCGATGTGGCGCGACTGATCGAGATCGGGCGCCGGCAACCCTTTCAGCTGGTGTTTGCCGGCAAGGCGCATCCCCACGACGAACCCGGCAAGCGCATGATCGAGGAACTTCATCGCCACCTGGCGAGCCTGTCGGATGCGGTTCCCATGGCCTTTCTTCCGAACTACGACATGGACATCGCAGGCGTACTCGTTGCCGGCGCCGATGTCTGGTTGAACACGCCGCTACCGCCCATGGAGGCTTCGGGGACCAGCGGCATGAAGGCCGCCTTGAACGGCGTGCTGAATTTGAGCGTGCTCGACGGCTGGTGGCTCGAGGGCTGCATCGAAGGGGTCACCGGCTGGGCCATCGGCGACGACGGGGAGTCCGACCCCGAAACCGTTCATGCCGGGCTCCTGTACCGCAAGCTCGATGAGACGGTCTTGCCGCTTTACTACCGGGATCGCGGGAAGTGGATTTGGATGATGAAGCAAAGCATCAGCAAACTCGGTGCGTACTTCAACAGTCAGCGGATGATGCGCCGTTATGCGTCGGAGATCTACTTGCGTTCAATGGGATTCTGACCGAGTGCCCGAGAGCGGCGCTTCCCTCGTGAATGCCGGGGCGCGATCCGTTCGGTCCGGCGCGCCTTACCCTTTGGGTGCGACATCGGACGGCAAAGGGGTCAATTTCGCGCTGTTCTCGCAGAATGCCGAGCGCGTGGAGCTTTGCCTGTTCGACGAAACCGGGGACCGCGAACTTGAGCGCGTCCCGGTCTGCGAATACACCGATGAAGTCTGGCACATCTATCTGCCGGGTGTCGCGCCAGGGCAGCTCTATGGCTATCGGGTCTATGGCCCTTACCAGCCCGAGATGGGCCATCGGTTCAACCACCACAAGCTGCTGCTCGACCCCTATGCCAGGATGCTTCGGGGCAGTTTTCAGTGGCATGAAGCCTGGTTCGGCTATCAATTCGGCCATCCTGACGGCGATCTTTCCTTCGACACGCGCGACAGCGCTCCCTTCTTGCCCAAATGCTGCGTGATCGAGAGAGCGATTGCGCGCGGCGGCGAGCGCGGTCCCCGACGACATTGGCGCGACACCATCATCTATGAGCTGCATGCTCGCGGCTTCACAATGCGCCATCCGGGGTTGCCGGCCGATCTGCGGGGGACCTTCGCCGGGCTGGCATCGGCCTCCGTGATCGGCTACCTCCGCGACCTCGGCGTCACGGCGGTGGAACTTCTTCCGGTGCATGCCGCGGTCGACGAAACGGCGCTGGTCCGAGAGGGCTTGCGCAACTTCTGGGGATACAATTCCATCGCCTTCTTCGCGCCTGCGCCGGGCTTGATGGCAAGCGGGTCCCTGAACGAATTCAGAAGCATGGTACGAGCCTTCCATGACGCGGACATCGAGGTCATCCTCGACGTCGTATACAACCATTCCGGCGAAGGCGACGAACTGGGCCCGACCCTGTGCTTTCGAGGGATCGACAATGCGGCCTACTATCGGCTCGCCGCCGATGCACCGCGGCGCTACGTCAATATCACCGGCTGCGGTCACACCCTCGACCTGCAGCACCCGCGCGTCCTGCAGCTCGTCGCCGATTCCTTGCGCTACTGGATCGAAGACATGGATGTCGACGGTTTTCGCTTTGACCTGGCGGCGAGCCTCGCCCGTCGAGAGGATGGCGCCTTCGATCCCTCTTCGGCCTTTCTCGCGACGGTGCAGCAAGACCCGGTGCTTGCCACGGTCAAGCTGATCGCGGAGCCGTGGGATCTCGGACAAGACGCCAACCAGCTGGGCCGGTTTCCGGCCGGATGGGCCGAGTGGAATGACCGATATCGCGACACCCTGCGGCGCTTCTGGCGGGGCGATATGGGCCAGGTGGCCGATCTCGCGACCCGCATTGCCGGATCGAGCGACATCTTCGACCGTCATGGCCGCAGGCCCTGGGCCAGCATCGACTTCATCACGTCCCATGATGGTTTCACGCTCGAGGACCTGGTGAGCTACAGCGAAAAACACAACGCTCAGAACCGGCAGGAAAATCTGGATGGAACCAACGACAATTACAGCTGGAACTGTGGCATCGAAGGGCCAACCGACGACCCGGAGGTTCGCAGCAAGAGGCTGAGGCAGAAATGCAATCTGCTGGGCACGCTCCTGCTTTCGCTGGGCACGCCGATGCTGCTGGCTGGCGACGAGTTCGCTCGCAGCCAGCAGGGCAACAACAATGCCTATTGTCAGGACAACGACATCAGCTGGATCGACTGGTCCTTGCCCGAGAGCCTCGATGGCCGAACGCTGCTCGGTTTCGTCCGCAGACTCATCGCTTTGCGGCGCGCCCATCCGGTTCTTCGGCGCGGCCGCTTTGTCCGGGGCGTGCCTGTTGCCGGAGAACCTGTCAAAGACGTGACTTGGCTGCGGCGGGACGGCGGGGAGATGGACTCTGCCGACTGGCATGCCCCGGACTCTCGGTTCCTGGGCATTCTTCTCGCCTCCGAGGACCCGACGCATCCTGCCGTTGCGTCCGGCGAGAGCGATGAGCCCGGCTGTTTTCTTTTGCTCCTCAATCCCGCCGACGAACAGATCTCGTTCCAGCTTCCGTCCGTGGAAGGCATCGATCGATGGCAGTCGTTGGTCGATACCGCAAGGCTAGGCCATGACGAGATCGAACCTGCGCCCATAACGGGCCAGAGCTATGTTGTGCAGCCAATTACGCTCGTGCTCTTGGCGGCGTACGGCCCGGCGAAACATGAGTGAACCCGATGTGCTCGATCGTCTGGCCGAGCTCGCCGGCATCGAGCTGCAATACCTTGATGCGTGGGGCAGCCGTCGCGACCTCTCCCTCGATACCAAACTTGCGCTTCTGGAAGCGATGGGCTTTTCCGTGGCGACCGAGGCCGACAGGGTGTGGAGCCTTGCCGACCTGGAAGCAGCACCATGGCGCCGGATGATCGAAGATGTCGTGATCGTCAAGGCTGATGATCCCACCGAGGCCGGCGCACAATTCAATCATCCAGCCGCATCCGCCGACCAACGATTGGCCTGGACGGTGACGGAAGAGCAGGGCCGGGTGCATCGAGGCACCGTTCGCTTGCAGGAGCTTCCGCTCGCCGGCCGTCGGGTCGTCGAGGGGGACGCCATCGAGCGCCGGTCCCTCAGGCTCCCGGCCGACCTCGCGACGGGCTACCATCGGCTCGAGCTTGCCCTCGAAGGGCCGGCTCGCCTGTCGGAAGGGGCAGCACTTCTCATCGTTACCCCCGGACGTTGCCATCTCCCGGCGGCACTGGAGCAGGGACCTGGCATTTGGGGCTTCGCCATCCAGCTCTACGTGCTGGAAGGCCAGCGGAGCTGGGGCATGGGCGACTTCAACGACCTTTGCCAATTCATCGATGCATCGGCGTCCTTGGGAGCGGAAGCGGTCGGCCTCAATCCGACCAACGCGCTCTTCCTCGACAACCCTCGTCACATCAGCCCCTACTCGCCATCAAGCCGCTCTTTCCTCAATGCCCTTTACATCGATCCGGAGGCCTCGCCCGATTTCGCGGAATCGGACCGGGTGCGAGAACGCTACGCGTCGGCGGAGTTTCAACAGGCGCTGGCTGCCGTTCGCGAAGGGCGCCTGGTGGACTATCCCGGCGTCTCCGCTCTCAAGCTGCCCATGTTGGAGCTGCTGTATCAGGCATTCTGCGACAACCACCTGGATCGCCAGACGCCGCGGGCGGCCGCGTTCCAGCGCTTTCGGGAAGTGCGAGGCGAAGCGCTCGAGATCTTCGCTGCTCATGAGGCTCTGGCGGAATTCTTTCGGGCGGGCCGGACGCAGCATTGCTCCTGGCGCCAATGGCCGGTCGGCTTTCAGGACCCGAAGACTCCGCAGGTGGCGGCGTTCGTTCGTGAGCATGCGCGTCGGGTCGGCTATTTCGCCTATCTCCAATGGGAGGCGGATCGCCAGATGTCGGTCGCAGCCGCCAAGGCGGCTGAGCGTCGCATGACGATCGGCCTCTATCGCGATCTCGCGCTTGGCGCCGACCCGGATGGGGCGGACGCCTGGGCCCAGCAACGGGAATTGGCCTTCAAGGTCAGAATTGGGGCCCCGCCGGACGGCTTCAACCCCAAGGGTCAGAACTGGGGCTTGCCTCCGTTCAATCCCATCGCGGTGCGCGCTCACCGCTATCGCCCATTCATCGGCGCCCTCAGCAACAACATGCGTCATGCCGGGGCATTGCGGATCGACCATATCCTCGGATTCCTGCGCCTCTACTGGATACCCGAAGGAGCCAGCCCCAGGGAGGGGGGTTATGTTCGCTATCCTCTCGATGACCTTCTCGCTATCACGGCGTTGGAGAGCGAGCGGGCCAGATGCGTTGTCATCGGCGAAGACCTGGGCACGGTGCCCGCGGGGTTGCGGGCCAGTATGGCGACGTCGCGCATCCTCTCCTGCCGGGTGCTCTATTTCGAGCGTCGGCAGGACGGCAGCTTTTCGCCGCCGGACCAGTATCCGTCCTTGTCGCAGGTCAGCGTCAGCACTCACGATTTGCCGACCTTGCTCGGCTATTGGCGCGGCCGAGACATCGAGCTTCACGCCAAGCTCGGTGTTTTCGCATCCGCTGACGCGGTGTCGGCTGCCCATCAGGAGCGCGCGGACCTGCGTCTCGCCCTCCTTGCGGTTCTGCGGTCCGCGGGATTATGGCCGGCCGAGGAAGACCCGGATGCCTCTCAGCAGGCCGCCGAACGGTTTGCGCAAGCCGTCCACTCATTTCTGGCACTGACGCCGGCACGCCTGCTCATGGTGCAGCTCGAAGACGTCCTCGGCCTGGAAGAACAAGCCAATCTGCCCGGAACGATCGACGAGCACCCGAACTGGCGGCAAAAGCTTCCCGCCCCTAATGAGCAAATAACAAAGGACGAGAGGGCCGTTTCCCTCGCGGGACGGCTCAACGCCCTCCGCCCGCCGCCAAGCCCGTTCGGCGACGATCGCAAGGATCGATAGGTCTCGCCGATCCGGCGACACTGGACCCGTCATGGTCGCAGCCTTGCGGCCCAGCCTTTACAATACCGCTACGGCGATCCGTGCCGCGCCCCGGCCGGGCAGTCTGCGTTCCGCGAATGGGACCGCCTCGGCACAAGTTCTGATATATTCCGGCGTGTCAAATTCTGCTTCTTCCTTGGCCTGCACGTAGGCGGAGAGCATTTTGGGCAGCATGACGCTCGCAGCTTGGCAAGCCTCGGACGCCGATGTTCGCGCGATCATCGAAGCGCGCCATGCGGACCCTTTCGCGATTCTCGGGCCGCATGCGGTCGCGGGCGGCCTCGCCGTGCGATGCTTTGAACCGGGAGCGGAAGCAGTCGAACTGCAGGAAGACGGAGGCGGATTGGCGGCGCCGCTCATGCGCCGGCATCCTGACGGCTTTTTCGAGGGCTTCGTCGGTCTGCATCGGGCGCGCTTGGCTTATCGGCTGCGAGCGGCCAATGCTGGGGGAAGCTGGGAATTCCGGGATCCCTATGCCTTTGGCCCGGTGCTCGGCCAGATGGACGACCATCTCATGGTCGAGGGAACCCACCGGCGCCTCTACGAGCGGCTCGGCGCCCATCCGATGACCCACGAAGGCGTGGTCGGGGTCCATTTCGCCGTTTGGGCGCCCAATGCCGCAAGAGTCTCCGTCGTCGGCGATTTCAACCGCTGGGACGGCCGCCGCCACCAGATGCGCAAGCGCATCGACAGCGGGCTGTGGGAGATTTTCGCACCGGGCCTCGGGGAAGGTGCGGTCTACAAGTATGAGATTGCCGATCGCCATGGCGTGGTGCAGCCGCTCAAGGCCGATCCTTTCGGCTTCGCCGGCGAGCTCAGGCCCTCCACGGCCTCGGTCGTTGCGCGGACCGACAATTTCGCCTGGCACGATGCCGCCCATATGGCGGCCCGCACCGCCGGCGATCCGCGCCGTCGTCCGCTTTCGATCTATGAGGTGCATCTCGGCTCCTGGCGCCGCGATGGCGAGGGTGGGTTCCTGTCCTACGAGGAGCTCGCGCGCCAGCTCATTCCCTATGCCCTCGATTTGGGCTTCACCCATCTCGAGCTTCTTCCGGTCTGCGAGCACCCGCTCGACGGCTCCTGGGGATATCAGCCGATCGGTCTGTTCGCCCCGACGCGGCGTTTCGGGACTCCGGCCGGCTTCGCGCATTTCGTCGATCAGGCGCATGTCGCCGGTCTCGGCGTCATCATCGACTGGGTGCCCGCACATTTCCCCACCGATGAGCATGGTCTGGCGCGGTTCGACGGCGCGCCTCTCTACGAATACGCCGATCCGCGCCGGGGCTTTCAACCCGACTGGAATACCGCCGTCTACGATTTCGGCCGGGCGGAAGTCGCCAATACGCTGATGGCCAATGCGCTCTACTGGTTCGACCGTTTTCACGTCGACGGCTTGAGGGTCGACGCCGTCAGCTCCATGCTCTATCTCGACTATTCGCGCAAGCCGGGCGAGTGGCTGGCCAATGCCGAAGGCGGCAACACCAACCGGGAGGCGATCGCCTTCCTGCAACGCGTCAATGAGCTGGTCTACGCCCAGCATCCCGGCGCGATTATGACTGCCGAGGAATCGACCGCCTGGCCGGGAGTTTCGCACCCGACTCACGCCGGAGGTCTCGGCTTCGGCTTCAAATGGAACATGGGCTGGATGCACGATACGCTCGACTATATCTCGCACGAACCGGTGCACCGGCGCTGGCATCACAACCAGATGACCTTCGCCTCGATGTATGCCTTCTCGGAGAATTTCGTGCTGCCCATTTCCCATGACGAGGTCGTCCACGGCAAGGGTTCGCTGCTCGGCAGAATACCCGGCGACGACTGGCAGAAATTTGCCACCGTCCGCGCCTGTTTGGGATTCATGTGGGGACATCCGGGAAAGAAGCTCCTGTTCATGGGGCAGGAGTTCGGGCAATGGCGGGAATGGGATTTCGACCAGTCGTTGGATTGGCATCTCCTCGACTACCCCTTGCATGCCGGCCTCAGAGCCTGCCTCAGGGATCTGAACCGCCTCTATCGCGCGATTCCCGCCCTGCACGCGCGTGATTGCGAGGCGGAGGGGTTCCGCTGGAGCGTCGCCAACGACGACTCCCAGTCGGTCTACGGTTGGCTGCGTTTCGGCGCTGCGGAGGACCGGCCGGTGGCCGTGGTATCCAATTTCACGCCCGTGCCGCGTCATGGCTATCGCATCGGCCTGCCGGACACGGGGCGCTGGCGCGAGGTCTTCAATTCGGATGCTGCCGGGTATGGCGGCGGGGGCTTGGGAAATCTCGGCCAAATCACCGCTTGTGGCGTGCCATTCCACGGATTGCCCGCTTCTGCGGAAATCCTGGTGCCGCCTCTGGCGACGGTCATGTTTCAACGCGAAGGGGGATAGACCCGTGGCAGCCGCATCGTCCTCAAGCGGATCGCCTTTCGTGCGCCATGCGATGGCCTATGTGCTCGCCGGCGGCCGCGGCAGCCGTCTGATGGAATTGACGGACAAGCGGGCAAAGCCGGCGGTTTATTTCGGCGGCAAATCCCGGATCATCGATTTCGCGCTCTCCAACGCTCTCAATTCGGGCATCCGTCGCATCGCCGTCGCGACGCAGTACAGGGCCCACAGCCTGATTCGCCATCTTCAGCGCGGCTGGAACTTCTTTCGCCCGGAGCGCAATGAAAGCTTCGACATTCTGCCGGCCAGCCAGCGCCTGTCGGAGCAACGCTGGTATCTCGGCACTGCCGATGCCGTCTATCAGAATATCGACATCATAGACTCATACGCTCCGACGTTCATCGTGCTCCTGGCGGGCGATCACATTTACAAGATGGATTACGAGCTCCTGCTGCAGCAGCACGTCGATGACGGCGCCGACGTGACGGTGGGATGCGTCGAACTGCCGCGTTCGGAGGCATCCAGCTTCGGCGTCATGCATATCGACGACAGGGACCGGATCCTTTCTTTCGTGGAGAAGCCGGCGGACCCTCCGGCCATGCCCGGAAAGCCGGATCGCGCCTTGGCCAGCATGGGCGTTTATGTGTTCGACCGGGAGTTCCTGTTCGACCAGCTTCGACGCGACAGCGCCGATCCGGAGTCGAGCCACGATTTCGGCAAGGACATCATCCCCCGGCTCGTGCGCGAGGCGAAAGCGGTTGCCCACCAGTTCGGGCGTTCCTGCGTGAGGTCCTCGATGGAAACCACGCCTTACTGGCGCGACGTGGGCACGATCGATTCTTATTTCGCGGCGAATATCGACCTGACGGACATCGTGCCCGAGCTCGACCTGTTCGACCGGGACTGGCCGATCTGGACTTACGCCCAGGCGACCGCACCGGCAAAGTTCGTGCATGACCAGCCCGGCCGGCGCGGCATGGCCGTCTCCTCGCTGGTTTCCGGCGGCTGCATCATTTCGGGATCGAGCCTGAAGCGGACGCTGCTCTTCACCGGCGTGCACGTCAATTCGTACTCGACGCTCGATCACGCGGTGATCTTGCCCGAGGTCGACGTCGGCCGATCGGTGCGCCTCACGAATGTCGTCGTCGATCGGGGCGTGCGGATACCCGCCGGCCTGGTCGTCGGCGAGGATGTGGAGCTCGACAGCCAGAGATTCCGCCGCACCGAACAAGGTATCTGCCTGATCACCCAGCCCATGATCGACAGGCTCGCGAGGTGAGCCAATTCGACGTTCTGTCGGTCGCCGCCGAGATCTATCCCCTGGTCAAGACGGGCGGGCTCGGCGACGTCGTCGCCGCCCTGCCCGGCGCATTGGCGGCGGAGGGCATACGCGTGCGCACGCTGGTGCCGGGCTACCCGGCGATCCTGGGGGCGCTGGACATGGCGGAGGAAGTCCATGCCTATGCCGAGTTCTTCGGCGGGCCCGCGCGCCTCTTGGCCGGCACCGCGGCCGGTCCCGATCTTTTCGTGCTCGATGCGCCGCATCTCTATTCTCGCGAAGGAAATCCCTATAACCAGCCGAACGGCCAGCCCTGGCCCGACAATGCCCGACGCTTCGCGGCACTCGCCCGGATCGGCGCCAGCATCGGCAGCGGTCTCATATCCGGCTACGCGCCCTCCATTTTGCATGCCCATGATTGGCAGGCCGGGCTGCTACCCGCCTATCGATACTACGATGGGACTGAGGGCGCCCGGTCGGTCATGACTATTCACAATCTGGCCTATCAGGGCCAGTTTCCGCCCCAGCTTTTGGGCTCTCTCGGGTTGCCCGCCAATTCGTTCACGATCCACGGGGTCGAGTACTACGGGACCATCGGCTTCCTCAAGGCAGGCCTGCGTTTTGCCGATCGGATCACGACCGTGTCGCCGAGCTATGCGCTGGAGATCCAGACCGAGGTTGGAGGCATGGGTTTGGGTGGTCTTCTGAACAGGCGTGCGGACGTCCTGACCGGCATCGTGAATGGGCTGGACGAGAACGTCTGGGACCCGGCCCGGGACCCCCATCTCGCGGCCAACTTCGGCGGTCGCCGGACCGCCCCGCGGTCGCAAAACAAGGCCGCGCTGAGATCGTATTTCGGCCTGGCGGAAGACGATAGGACTCTGCTCTTCGGCGTGGTCAGCCGGCTCACCTGGCTGAAGGGGCATGATCTTCTGTTGGCGGCATTGCCGGCTCTCTTGGCGGAAGGGGCGCAACTCGCCGTGCTGGGCTCCGGTGAAGCCGGCATCGAGGCCGGATTCCGCGCCGCCGCGGTCGCCCATCCGGGCCGGATCGCCTGCGAGATCGGCTATGACGAGCGCCTGGCTCACCTGCTGCAGGGCGGCGTGGATGCCTTTCTGATGCCCTCGCGCAGCGAGCCCTGCGGGCTCACCCAGCTCGCGGCCCTGCGCTACGGCGCCGTACCGGTGGTGGCACGCGTCGGTGGCCTGGCCGATACGGTCGTCGATGCCGATCCTGAGGCAAGGGGCAGGGCCATGGGCACCGGCATTCAATTCGCGCCGACCACGCTATCCATGCTGGAGGGCGCCATGCGACGGGCCAGTTCGCTCTATCGCCAGCCGAAGGTTTGGCGCCAGTTGCAGATCAACGGCATGACGACGGAGGTTTCCTGGCGCCCATCGGCGCGTCGCTATGCGGCGCTGTTTCGGGAGCTGGCGAGCGAGTCGAGAGCATGAGCGCGGGGTCGATGCCGGCCGCGAGCCGGAATCGATCTCGTCTAGCGGGTGCTGGGCGCGGCGTCGATCTCGGCGAAGACCTCGCGCGCGGTCCGGAAGGCGTCGACGCCCGCCGGCACGCCGCAATAGATCGAGACCTGCATGAACACCTCGCGGATCTCGTCGCGGCTGACGCCGTTGGTCAGCGCGCCGCGGATATGCATGCGCAGCTCATGGGGTCGGTTGAGGGCGCATAGCATCGCCAGGTTGAGAAGGCTGCGGGTCTTGCGCGACAGCCCCTCGCGACCCCAGACGGCGCCCCAGCAGTATTCGGTGACGAGTTCCTGCATCGGCCGGTTGAACTCGTCGGCCGATTTGAAGGACTTCTCGACGAATTCCTTGCCTAGCACGGATTTGCGAATCTCGAGTCCGCGTTCGAAAACCTCGTTCGCCACGGGAGCCTCCTAAGTTTTTGCGAGGGACGATGCCTTTGCGCTGGGCGCGATCATAGGCCAAGGCTCGCGGCCGACCCAAGGCCGGGCGAGGCACCAAAGCGGCATAGCAGTTATAGCGCGGCCCGGTTTCGCGGCTGCAACGCGCCCGCCCGCGCCGCTATCAGGCCGGCTGACCGCGCCTGGCCAGCAGGCCATCGAGCCAGTCGGGATCCATCTCCGGCACCGAGGAGAGGAGCTTGGCCGTGTAAGGGTGGTGGGGCGGGGCCAGGACTTGGGAACGCAGGCCGCTCTGCACGACTCGTCCCTGGAACATGACGACGACCTGGTCGGCGATCGCCTTCACGGTGGCGAGATCATGGGTGATGTAGAGATACGAGACATTCAGTTCCTTCTGCAGGCGCATCAGCAGCTTCAGGATTTCCTCGGCCACGATCTGATCCAGGGCCGAGGTCACCTCATCGCAGATGATCAGCTCCGGATTGACGGCCAGGGCGCGCGCGATGCAGATGCGCTGCTTCTGGCCGCCCGAGAGCTCGCTGGGCAGACGGTCGAGGAAGCGCTCGTCCAGCTCGATCATCTTCAGAAGCTCGACGATCCGGCGGTCGCGCTGGGCTCCGCGCAGACCCATCTGATGCTCGAGCGGCCGGCCCAGGATGTCGCGCACCCGCCGGCGTGGATTGAGGGCCGTGTCCGGCATCTGATAGATCATCTGGACGCGGCGCAGCAGCTCCTTCGACCGGTTCCTGATCGATGGCGGCAGGGCAGTGCCGTTGAACAGCACCGCTCCCTTGGTCGGCGGCAACAGGCCGGTGATGACCCGGGCAAGGGTCGACTTGCCAGAGCCGGACTCGCCGACCACCGCCACCGTCCGGCCGCGGGGGACGCTGAGCTCCACGTCGTGCAGCACCTTGATGGCACCGCCATAGACGGCATCGACGTGATCGACGCGAAGCTGGATGTTGTCGGAGGTTTCCTCCTGCTTGCGCAGCGAGCGCACGGCCCATAGGGACTTGGTATAGGCCTGCTGCGGATTGGACAGCATCTGCCGGGTCGATGCCTCCTCGACCAGGTTGCCGTAGCGCAGGACCATGATCCGGTCGGCCATCTGGGCCACGACCGCGAGATCGTGGGAAATATAGATGGCCGCCGTGTGGGATTGACGCACCACGTCCTTGATCGCCGCCAGCACCTCGATCTGGGTCGTCACGTCAAGAGCCGTCGTCGGCTCGTCGAAGATGAGCAGATCGGGCCGGCAGGCCATGGCCATGGCGGTCATGGCCCGCTGCAACTGGCCGCCGGAAACCTGATGGGGATAGCGACCGCCGATGGTTTCCGGCTCGGGAAGCTGCAGCCGACGGAACAAATCCACGGCCTGGCGCTTCGCGTCATCCTGGGTCAGCACGTGATGCCAGGACGGCGCCTCGGCATATTGATCGATCAGCTTGTGGGCCGGATTGAAGGAAGCAGCGGCGGACTGCGCCACATAGGCCACGCGCCGGCCCCAGATCTTGCGCTTCTCGGCCTCGCTCAGCTTGGCCATGTCGACGCCGTCGAACAC